>Ga0102940_1000425_pt1 | contig 29136 bp, 26 predicted proteins | sample SalPonR2_C_D1_MG_FD_78215 | JGI IMG/M metagenome (GOLD analysis project Ga0102940, IMG submission 78215) | Salt pond soil microbial communities from South San Francisco under conditions of wetland restoration - Salt Pond MetaG R2_C_D1_MG | ecosystem: Environmental > Aquatic > Marine > Intertidal... | reverse complement strand
GCCGGCTTTAGGCTTTACCCGGAAAGCGCAGCGTAAAGAAATGGCTCATTCAGCGGGTGGGTTTTGCTTCTTTTGCCCTACAAAAGAAGGGATAGTTTAGCTAAAGTCTCCGCTGATCAAGCATCTTCCCCATATTCATCCGCGTTCTGGTGCGCCTGAGGCGCATGGGCATTTCATTGTATTCAATTTTGGATTATCGAATGATGAATTGTTGGATTAAATGGAGTAATTCTGCATTCGACAAATCAACAATTGTTTATCACGGCGCAAAAGCACAAAAACAGATGGGGAAAACCGTGCAGGATTCCCTATTTTCGGGCCGTGGACTTGAAAAAACTATGCCGATGATCTCCAAATGGATGCTGAAAGCCTTCGTCCAGAAACTGATTTCTTTTTTCCCGCAAAGGGAAAAGGTCAATTACCTCTTCCAAAAGTACGTCACCAGAGGGGTGGAGCTGACGGATACCTATTTTGATTTTAAGCTGACCCACGCCCGGGACCATCTGGGATACTTCCGTAAATACGGACAGCAGCCACTAAGCGAAGCGACTATTCTGGAGTTGGGGCTGGGCTGGTATCCCATCGTACCCATCGCACTGTACCTCAGTGGGGCGCATCGTATTATTTCCATTGATATACAGGATTGGATGACACATCAGTCACAACTCACTACCATCCGAAAATTTCAGGAATGGCGAGCGCAGGGCAAACTCATGGATTATTTACCGGATATTGATGAACAGCGCTGGGCGGTGATGATGTCACTTACGCAAAAAAATACGGTGTCGGATTTGAATGAGATTTCACAAACTATCCGTCTGGAGCCCTTAATAAAGGATGCCCGGGCCACCGAATTTGCGGATAATAGTATGGATTATATTTGCTCCAATAACACTTTTGAGCACATTCCGGAAGCTATCCTAGCCGATATTCTGCGGGAGTTTAAACGCATTTTGAAGTCGGGCGGTGTGATGAGTCACTTCATCGATTTGTCGGACCACTTCGCGCACTTTGATCCGCAGATTAATATTTACCATTTTTTACGCTTCAACGAAAAGCAATGGCAACGCATTGATAATCGAATTCAGCCCCAAAACCGATTACGATGGCCAGATTATTTGGCTCTGTACGCCGCACTTGATCTACCGGTGAGCGATCAGACGACGCGCCCCGGTGATCTGACCTTACTGGCTCAGGTGCCACTGGCGGAGCAATACCGATCTTATAGGCCGGAAGCCTTAGCCATAAGCCACGGCTATCTGGTAAGTGTCGCTTAGCTCTGTCGTGGTCGAGAATACTTTAAATCCGATTTTTTCCTATACTGGTATAAAGAAGTCCTGGGCTTCCGTATCTTTTGGCTACATTATTAGAATAAAGTCTATTGAATCGAACCAAAGCAGGTAGCAGAGTATGAAAGCGATAATCCGTACCCATTATGGTGGTCCCGAAGGGCTCTTTTTAGGTGAACTGTCCAAGCCGGAACCCAGGCCCCGGGAGGTGCTGGTCAAAGTCTACGCGACTACGGTCAGTCGTACGGACTGTGGCGTACTCAGGGGCCAACCCAGGATTTTGCGCTTGTTTACCGGATGGCCAAAGCCGAGGAACAGGGTGCCCGGTACCGATTTTGCTGGTCAGATTGAAGTGCTGGGCTCGGGGGTGAGGGATTATCAAGTCGGCGATCGCGTTTTCGGATTTAATGATATCGGACTGAGTTCCGAGGCCGAATACCTCACCATTCGGGAAAATACAGGTATTGCTAAGGTGCCTGATCGCTTCTCTTACGCAGAAGCAGTTGCCTGTGTAGAGGGTGCTCATTATGCGTATAATTATATAAATCGGATGCATTTGCAAGCAGATAGTAAGGTGCTGGTCAATGGTGCGACGGGGGCGATTGGCTCCGCAGCCGTGCAGTTACTCAAGTATGAGGGGGTCTACGTGACGGCGGTTGGTAATGCGAAAAATAAAGCGCTATTGCTTTCGCTGGGAGTAGATAAGTTTTGGGACTATGAGAAGGAAGATTTCACCCGGGACGAAGAACGATACGATTACGTTTTGGACGCCGTGGGAAAAAGTACTTTTGGGCAATGCAAAACCCTTTTGCAGCCGACTGGGGTATACATGTCTTCGGAGTTAGGCCCTGGTGGAGAAAATCTTTATTTACCGCTATTAACCCGATTTAGCGGAAAGCAAGTAAAGTTTCCAGTGCCCATTGATATAGAGGGAAGTCTTCGGCATGTCACCTCCTTAATAGAGCAGGAGGCTTTTCGGGCCGTCATTGACCGGTATTATTCTATGGAGCAAATCAGGGAGGCCTACACCTACGTGATGAGTGGACAAAAGACCGGAAACGTTATTCTTCAGGTCCGGGCCGAATAATGCAGGAGGAATAACGAAAGAGTCATTTCAGGCTCTATACCCGAAATGACTCTTTTATAGTGCTATGAATAGACTTTCTATGACTTGGTATAAGCGCGCTCCTTGATACGGGACTTCTTACCAACTAAACCGCGCAGGTAGTACAGCTTAGAACGGCGTACTTTACCTCTTTTCAGCAATTTAATTTGGGCAATATTCGGGTTGTTCATTGGGAAGATACGCTCTACGCCAATCCCGCTGGACATCTTGCGTACGGTGAAGGTTTTATTGTGTCCTTCTCCTTTTATCTGAATAACGGTACCACGGAAATCCTGGATACGCTCTTTGTCTCCCTCAATAATTCTGTAGCTAACGACGATATTATCACCCGGGCGGAAAGCCGGAAAGTTCGATTCTGCATCTAGCTGCTCGTGTACAAATTTAATTGCATCCATCGTTCTTCTATTTAAAATATTAACACTTCCTGTTTTAGCCGTGCAAAGATATAAGTTTTTTTGACGTTAAGCAATCAATTTTCCGAAAGTTTTTGAGAGACTTGTTTATCGTATCAATGTAGCAAAAGTTTTGTACTCAAATTTTTCGCCACGAGGGCCAATAAAACTGACCCGAACCACGTACACGCCGGCGGGTGCCTGTTCTCCACTGTTGTATATTCGACCGTTCCAGCCTTCGTTGGGATCCGTAGCGCTAAATAATTGCTGGCCCCAGCGATTCCAGATACTCATGTTGAAATTTTTGGCACCAGCCATAATCCCCACGCCCCGGTATTCGTCATTCAGGCCATCGGCATTAGGCGTAAAGGCATTGGGCAAATGGAAACGTACCTCGGGCGTAATATCCAGCCACTGAATAGCCGTATCGATACAGCCGCTCGGATGGGTGACAACCTGGGTGACCTGATACCGGCCGGTGTCTGCGTAATTGTAGACCGGATCTCGCATCAGACTGGTACTGCCATCGCCAAAATCGTAAAGCACCCGGGTCGCTTCCCGGCTTTCATCCCGAAAACGTACTTCTGGGTTTAGGATACTTAATTCTTCGGCAGGCGGAGTAAAAGAAAAGCCCGCATCCGGCGAAGGCAAAACGGTAATGAGGTCAGGAAAAATCGTGTCGATTTCGCAACCAATGGGGGACGTGATACTCAGGTCTACCGTAAAAGTACCGATGTCTTCGTAGGTATACGTGGGACTAATGGCCCCACTGGTACCACCTTCGCCAAATCCCCAACGAATATCGTAGGTATCGTCAATGGGGAAGGAAAGGTTGTTGAAAAATATATCTATTGGTTCGCAGCCAAGCTCCGCACTGGGCGAAACGACCAGGAGGGCGGGGACGGGATAGTAGCGAATATTCTTTGTAATGGCGGTGGCGCATTCATTTTCATCGAGGATGGATAAGGTGACGGGTATATCTCCCGGCTCCCGGTACAAGTGGGAAGGGTCTGGATCTTCGGAAGCATTGCCGTCGCCAAATTCCCAATTCCATTCTACAATCGATTCTGCTCCTGTACGGGAAAGATCCGTGAATAGTACTTCGCCCGCCACGCAGGTATCATATTCGTATTCAAAATCAGCTTCCAGATCTGGATAGACGTTCACCAGGATAAAGGCAGTGTCGCCACAGCTGGTATTGGGATTTAGAATGAGCGAACCGTTATAGGTACCCACCCCTGGAAAGGTGATGACGGGATCCCAGACCCGGGAAGTAACTTCTTTTCCGCCAATCATGAAACTCCATTCGAAATCGTCGATAAAGCGCTCCTGGAAACTTTGGTTGATGAATTGGATATCAACGCTACCACAGGAATTGACCCCGTAGGTTTGCTGATCAATCTGAATATCGTTTTGTAATTGTGCCCGGACTTCCGGGTCACAGTTTTCCACATTGAACTGAAAATCCCGATAGGTGCGGCTAAGGAGCACACCGTTCCGGTATTCCGATACACATACGCCTACCACGAACTGCCCCTGTATCTGGGGCGTACCCGTAATTTCGCCAGTATTGGGGTCGATACGAACGACGGGGTCACCCGCCATGGGCTCTTCGGCGGAATAGGCGGGAGGTAAGAATTGAGTCGGCAAGTAGGGCGGCGGACAAGCGGGTGCTGGTGCGGCTCCCACGCAGGTGGTGACGACGGCCTGCATCGTGTTGGAACCACCTCCCTGAAGAGGAGCACAGAACTCATAGACCAGTTGGTCACCATCGGGATCAATGGCGGAGTGGTCAAATTTTAGGGGTTCGTCAGCACAGATTACCGTAGGGGGGAAGTTGCGAAATACGGGTGAATTATTACAGACGACCGCCGCTTCCGGTTTAACTTCGACGGTATAAGTGGCGCCCTGCGATTCTGGATTGATCAGGTTGTTAATGGTAATATTTCGGCAACAGCGTTGGTAGCTGACGTGGTAACTCAGATCACTGGCCGGAAGGGTCATTTCGAAGGTGTAAGTGCCTTCTTCTACACAGATATCGGGCTCAATCAGGCATTCGTAATCGGGTGGAGAAATATTGCGCTGTGATTCCAGGGGTACTTCCAACCAGCCGTAGACGGTCTGCTGACTTTGGGTGCCGCAATTGTCTCCCACACAGCGATAAATACCTACATTGGCTACTTCGTCTAATTCTGCGCATTGAGTACAGTTGCAGTCCCGGTAAATCTTGATTGTAAACCGATAGCGATCATTCCCCAGACATTCGTAGGTAATCCCCCCACCTACGATGTGTCTTGCCTCCGTGGTCGAATGAAAACTAAACAGAAACGCGACTAAAGCGGCTATGTGGAATAGTGAACGGCGCATGTGTTTTATTTTAACAAATTTAAAAGACCTTTTAGACTTATTTGTTCTCCGTTGGGATTTTTAAACGTCACATAGTAGACATATACGCCTTGCGGCAAAAATTCACCCGTATTATTCACCCGACCATTCCAGGCCTCCGAAGGATCATTGGTATAAAAGACCTGGTCTCCCCAGCGGGCAAAAACCATCAATTCGAAATCTTGTTTCCCGCCAAGGGGCCCAAAACTCCGAAACTCATCATTGACCCCATCGTTATTGGGGGAAAAAGCATTGGGGAGGTACAGGTCATCAATAGACCGAAGCCTAATGTCCTGGATGAGGGTGTCCGTGCAACCATTCTGATGGGTTACGATGAGTTGTACGGGATAGAGACCCGCTGAATCGGGAAAAGTAAAGCTGGGGTTTTGCTCGGAAGAGCTGCCATTGGTTCCAAATTGCCAGGACCACTGCTGCGCATCCACGGAGTTATCGGCAAACATGACCGTCGGCTCCAGGGAGCTGGGTTCGGTAGGCGAAAAACTAAAATCGGCCACCGGGGCATCCGTAATGGTAAGCGGGTCCAGCGTATTATTTAGACTGCAGCCAGAGGGCGTGGAAATACTCAGTTGAGGTGTGAAACTACCGGCGGTCGTATAGGTGTGGCTTACCTGAGCGCCACTAGCCTGGGCGCCATTTCCAAAATCCCAACTGATGTTGTATTGCTCATTGAAAAAGGAATAGTTTACACTAAAATTAGCCTCCTGTGGCAGGCAGCCCTGCCCCTGTGTGGCGTTTACCGGAAGACTGGAGGGCAAGGGGAAGAAATCTACCGTACGCACCGTAGAGTCACGACAGGCACCGTCGCTAATGGCCAGTAGTTGAACTTCCCGACTACCAGCATCGGAGTAGGCATAAGTGGGTGAATCTTCCGTGCTACTTCCGCCATCGCCAAAGTCCCACTCGTAATCGACACTGATGCCCGTCGGTACGGTCGAAATATTCATAAAGCTGATCTCTTCGTCGACGCAGGGATCACTACTGATCTCAAAGTCGGCCTGGGCGGCCTCAATAACCCGTACGGAGACAAAGCCGGTATCTACGCAGCCCGAATTGGCACGGATCACAAAACGCCCCTGGTAATTGCCGGGTTGCTCAAAGTTCACTTCCGGGCGGAATTCGGCATAGGTCTGCGTCTGGCCGTCAAGATCGAATTCCCAGAAAAATTCATCGATGACCTCTGATTGGGTGCTATTGTTGGGAATCTGTAAGCCATCGGCATCGCAGGTATTGATGACAAAAGCACCGTTTACGTCCAGAGAGTCACTGGGGATATCGACCACAATATTTCGCTCACAGTCAGTCACCAAAAACTGGAAATCGCGTCGTACTTCCCCCAGTAATTGATCATTTTCGTCGTATTCGCGAACGCAGACCCCCACCACAAACTGCCCGGCGACCACCGGCATCCCGGTAATGACGCCGGTATTGGGGTCGACCTGAAAGTTAGAAGCCTCCCCCAGGGGTTGCTCGGCGGAGAAGGTCGGCTCTATAAAACTCACCGGATCAAAGGGGGGTGGGTTATCGGGGTCGGGGGCGATACCATTAGGGCCGAATGGGACATTGTTATCCGGGCCGCCACCCAGAAAAGGCGTACAAAATTCGTATTCCAGCCGATTACCATCGGCATCCTGGGCTGCCAGATCGTATTCAAAAGGTTCATTAGCACAAATGATGAAGGGCGGAAATTCTTCAAAACGCGGACTGTTATTACAGCTTTGTTGAGCCGCCGGATTCAGTTCGATGAAATAAGTGGCGCCCGAGCTGCCCGGATCATTGATGTTGGTCAGGGCCTGGTTGCGGCAACAGCGTTGATATACGATAAAGTACGATTCTGCGATGATGGGCAAATCGATATCGCGAAAGGTGTACAGGCCTTCCTCTACTTCTACCGTTGGAGGAACCGTCAGGCAAGCATTCCCAGGGTTTAGATCGAGGCCGGTACGGACCGGAGCTTCCAAAAATTGGGTCGTGAAGGGAGCCGCTTGTGTCCCCTGAAAGATAGACACGGAAGCCGAGAGGTTATTGCCCGGCGCCGAGTCAAAGTCGGCCCCCCCACCCAGTGCATCGCGGTACAATTTCATATAAAAGCGGTAGGTGCGGCTACCGGAGTTGGGATCGTTATTGGTATACCCCAGGCATTCGTAGAAAAGTTCCCCTCCGACGATGTGTCCCGCCCGTAGCGAATGCACGGAGAACAGGCTAAGCAAAAGCACAGTGGATAAGTATATAATACGAGCACGCGTCTTCATCAAGATTAGATTTTTGGCTAAAAGTGAATTCATTTAAAAACATCGGGATTAAATGAATTCAGGATACGCCGATTTTTAACTATCAAAAAACAATAGATATATAGAAATTTCAGTTGTAGCCATGTTCAATTAGTAAACACACCCGGACATCTCATACCATAATGCGACTGACCCTATGATGAATCATTACGAGTGCGATATTGCCATAAAAGCTTTACTAGCCGAAAAAATTATCCTTTTCCCGACCGACACGGTCTGGAGTATGGCCTGTCTTCCAGCAGCCGATCAGGCCCTTTGGCAAATCTTAGAACTCAAACGCGAAAAGCGAGCCGAAAATTTTGAGTTGCTCTTCTATTCTCTGGATCAACTCCGACAATACTGTCCTCGGCTCCATCCGCGACTGGATACACTGCTTGCATTTCACGAACGCCCACTGACGGTTGCCCTGGCTAATTTGCAAGGATTACCGGAGGCGCTGTACAATCATCAGGGCCTGGTGAATATCCGGGTCGTCAAGCAGCGCTTATCTCAGCAACTGATTCGGGCGGTAGAACAGCCGCTGGTTTCTACCCCGGCCAGTGTGAACGAAGACCAATATCCGCGCAATTTTGGGGCTATTCCTTCTAATTTCTTACAAACGGCTGACTATATAATGAAAATTCGGCAGCGGGATGTCATGGAAGAAGATCAACTTTCCGTCAAAGTTCGGCTCAATGCACAGGGGGAGCTCATCTTCTTACGTGAGTAATATAAAGAATAACCAAATCCACGGGAAGAGCGTTTACAAAAGAAACACCATTTTATGAAACTTTCCGGAACTCGTTGGGGGGCGAGTAATCGTAGTACCGTCGATAATAATGACCTGGGATTTGGGAATAAGATTCGTACGGGGCGACTGATTAATCGCGATGGTTCCTTTAATGTGGAGCGCCGCGGGCACCTCTCCTGGACTCCCTATCAGGACCTGGTAGACATGAGTTGGCCCCGTTTTCTGACCCTGACTGGTCTGGCTTTTGTCGCCGTGAATGCCATCTTTGCCTTGCTTTTTCTGCTGGTGGGCGAAAATGGATTCAGCGGTTTGCAGGACCGGGAGAGCTTCCCGCTTTATTGGCAACTCTTTTTCTTTAGTATTCAGACCTTCACCACGGTGGGTTACGGTAGTATGAGTCCGGTGGGCCTTACGGCAAATATTGTGGCGGGCCTAAACGCTTTCGTCGGACTGCTGGGCTTCGCACTGGCAACGGGATTGCTGTTTGCGCGTTTTGCGAAACCCAAAGCACAGGTCTTATTTAGCAAGCAGGCGATCATTGCTCCTTACCGCGATGGCTGGAGCCTGCAGTTTCGGATTGTCAACCTGCGCAGCAACAATATCATCAATATGGAGGCCAAGGTCAATATGAGTTGGCTGGAGCCTAAAGCCGACGGTAGCATGGCACGGCGCTTCGCCAGTCTGCCGCTGGAGCGGAGTAAAGTCTCTCTGTTCCCACTCAATTGGACCATCGTGCACCCCATTGATGCGCAGAGTCCCCTTTACGAAAAAACGGCTGAAGACCTCTACCGGATGCAGGTCGAAATTTTAATTTTGATCTCGGGCTACGACGATAGTTTTGCTCAGGAGATTCACGACAATGGTTCTTATACCGCCAGGGAAATGGTCTGGAACGCTTGCTTTGAGCCCATGTATTTCCCCGAAGCTGGCAAGACCATTCTCGAATTGGATAAGATCAACGCCATCCGTGATTCCAAACCTAAGCTGAGTAGTTCGGTGGCGGATTTTGTGAAGAAGTAAAAGCTAAAATAGCTTACTCAGCCCTCCAGTTTCACCCAGGAAAAATAGATCAGGGTGGCCAGCAGTAAAAACAGACCGGCAGCCAGGCTGATGCGCATCCATTTCTTTTGGGAGACCTGTACACTACTGGCCACGTAGTAAGGATTCGCAGCATTGGGTGTACCCGCATTAAAGTGGATTTGCCAATTCTCCGGATTGGCATTATCGAGGCGGGGAAGCAGCAGGCTCCAGCTGAAGTCTATGTCCGTCGGCTCCAGAATATAACCCACGCTGTCGATCATGGCGCGCTGGTTGTCGAACAGGGCCAGGGTCTCCCGATGCTTGTTGATTCCAAAATCCAGGTCACCGATCAGGTTGTAAGACATGGGATGCGTTTTGCGGAAACGCTCCTGGTCCTGACACAGCACCAGGTAGTCATTGGGGCCAATGCTTGTCCCTTTCGGGAAAACGAATCGATTGCCGAGTTGATCACTAAGGATAAAATCTTCTAAATATAGGCGCTCATCACTGCGGTTATAGAGCTCAACCCAGTCCTGGCTGGGCTTTCCGGTAGGCATGATCTCATTGATGACCAGATTTCCGGCGAGTGGGTGGTCATATTTTTCAAAAATCGCCCGATAGCTTTGCTGCTTATCCGAAACGGCTTCCAGTAGGGCTTCGGAGGTAATGCGTTCGCCCCGGCTATTTTCCCAATATAGGAAGCGATAACCCAGATTGGGAACTGCCAGCAAATGAATTGGGTAATCGGTGAAATAGCTGCCGGCAAAGACACCTTTTTCCAGTTGAAGGTGTCGGTTGAAATGGACCTTACCGCCCGTTGGTACCTCAATGTTGATTACTTGTAAGGTTTCCAGGCCAAAGTAGTCCCGCAGGTGTTGGCGGACAAAACCTGGTCGCTTTTGCGCAAAAACCCGCATCCGGTTGAAATGTCGCTCCCAATTGCGGGGGCTCAAGTTCCAGCGCTCAAAGTGTCGGTCCATCTCGCCCTTGAGCCGGGCCTGGGTTGCATCAATGGTAGCTAACAAAGCTTCACTAGACAACTGGTCGTTGAGGTGATCCGAAAAACGGGTGATGAATTTTTGGCGAAAGCCGGGATTATTCAGGAGGCTGCGAAGCACAAAGGTACTCCAGGGCGGATTAGGCCAGTGGGGCCCATCGGGTCGGGTGTGGAAGAGCAAACTGTTGAATTGATAGGCATCGTGGTCGTGTAAGCCCATTGCCCAGTCCAAATCATAGAGTATCCAGCGCCATTGGCCCGATTCCGTTTGGGGTCGCCAATAGCGAATATTACCCCCGGCATCCCGATTGTCGAAGAAGATCTGTGCGATTTGGAAATCGATAAAACTCTCGGTATCCATCCAATCTTCTACTTGCTGGTAGTGCGCTGCCACACTCAGATCATGCTGCTCCATATAGCGGATGAGTCGTTGATAATGACGGCGGCTTCCCCGCTTGAGGGTCATATTATGTTCGAGCAGGTCGAGGCTGTCTTTATCCACATCGTGGTGATCGGCTAAAAAATGGCGATTTATCTTTTCCCGGATATTGTACAGCCCCCAGTACTGACCATTGATGTACACTTGTGCAGGCTGGTAGGCCTGAACGTCAACGGCCCAGTTGCTGGCTTGCTGGGTAGCGATGGCGTCGCGAGCGTGTCCCTTACCAAAATCGCTACCCCCATTGCGTAGTACAAGGTAGTCGAAAGACTTTGGTCCCTGCTTACCGAAGATGGGGTGCTTAATCTTTGCTTTACCGTATTCATCACGGGTAACCAGAGCCATTGATTTTTGGGGTAACAGACGACTCATGCCCCCAAAGAGGCGGAAGCCCAGGGCACTGTTAAACACGCAGCTGCCGTCACTTTCGTAAAATTCCAGGTGGGCGGGTACCTCACGGCGGCTCCAGAAGTTGGCACCACTCATGCGCATACTTCCCGAGTCGACGCGGCTACCGAGCATAAAGAGTCCCCGCTCGGAGTCAAAAAGCAGCTTTGGGTCAATACTGATGGCCAGTGTCGGAAGCTCGGTGTCGGCTTCGTTGATCAGATAGGTATGGGAGTAGACTCGACCAAAGTTCTGGCCTTCCAGAACGGCAGCTCGCAGACAAGTATTCTCGCTGATGGGAATAGGTGCTTCGTAGCGGATACCATTCTCGGCAGGTGAACTACCATCAAGGGTATAATATACGCTGGCATTGGGGAGTGGATAATAGAGGCTTACGGCAAAAGTAGTGTCATAATACCCACCTTCTGTAGAGAAGATGAGCTCAGGGGGAGCCGCTTCTTGGGCATACACGGAAAGGATTCCCGTGCCGAACAGGACTAAAATGATTAGTTTTCTCAAAGTTTTCTCGTTTTTGGGATGCTCGCAGGGCCGTTATAGAAGTCGATACTTACAATATAATGATTTTCTTTTTTACGCTACTTGTAGGGGTGGGGTTGCGGCAATTGGGGAGTATTTTGCCCTTTAACCTACTTAAGTAGGTTGTCCAATTAAATCAAGCAATAATCTGCGTCTTTTTGGGGCGATTTCTTCGTTGCAAAAGCCTTGGATAGCTAGGCTATCCGCGATTTTTGCGCCTCGAACTAGCCCAAAAAAGCCAGCACCTTATTACAGACTCAATATGGGCAACCTACTTAAGTAAGAGAGCAGTATTAACCTTTGTTTTCTGAGCTGCTTATTTTGTTCTACTCTGCGTTGCTCAGATCCTTAGATAAGGCTATCTGCGTCCTTTGCGCCTTGATTAGAACAAAAACGCGACGCTCAGAAAAGCATATTTAATATTGCTCCCTTACTCAGAAATGCTGTAATATTGTAGTTGTAAAATAAAATACCATGCCAAAGAAGCTTGCCCGGTTTTTATTACATAAGGTTTGGGGCTGGAAAATAGAAGGCTCTTTTCCTACTCATTTACCCAAGTACATGGCCATTGGTGGACCACATACCTCCAATTGGGATTTCGTACTGTCCATTCTGGCGCGGATCAGTCAGGGGGCAGATATCAAGTTTATTGCCAAGAAATCATTATTTCGCTGGCCCCTGGGTTTTTTTATGCGTAAGCTGGGTGGCTATCCGGTCGACCGTAAGCGCACTACTAACTTTGTGGATTACGTAGTGGATACGTTTAATAAGAAAGAAAAATTTGCCATCGCGATCACCCCGGAGGGTACCCGGGAGAAGGTCGACCGCTTCAAAACCGGCTTTTATTACATTGCCCGGGGCGCCAATATTCCGATTGCCGTGGTGGTATTTGATGCCGAGCATAAAGTCTATCGAATCCATCCGCCTTTTTATCTGGGGGATGATTTGGAAGCCGCCATGGATAAGGTTGCCGCTTACTACCGAGGTGTCAAAGGTATCCATCCGGAGCAGGGTGTTGAATTTTGACGACTACTTTCCTGCTTACTACACTGTAACCTAAATACCTTAGCATTTTGGCGGGCTCTTTTTCCGCCTGACGTCGTTATTTTTCTCAACCATAGCTATGGCTATGCTTTCAAAAGATGCCTGGTCAGTCGAAAAAATCCCCTCGGCCAAAATACACATTAACTCAAATTACAGAGTACTTACGCTTGCAAAAATAAGGTTGGTCTTTGCGTCATTTCATGATAACAAATTACCTCTTCACCATAATAATGGGCTACTAAAGAGCGGCGGGTTTTGTTGGAGTCATCAATGGGGCTACCTCCGTGGAGTAGATTGGCGTGCCAGAGCAGTACGTCACCTTTTTTAGCCAGGAAGGTTTTCTTTTTGGCTTTCTTTTCCCGGATGAGTTCGGCAATCCGATCCTCGTAGCGTTTGTTTGTTTCAGCGCCCAGTCGCCAGCGGGTATTTCCGGAAGGGTAATCTTCGGTAGATAGGAAGGGATAGCGGTGACTACCGGGGTAGTAGAATAATTCACCACTTCCGGCTTGTATGTCTTCCAGGGCTACCCAGGCGGCAATCAAGTAGCCTTGCGGATAGGTCGTCATGTGGATGGAGTCAGAATGGGCCCGCTGTTCGCTGCCTTTTACGAAAGTGATGGTCTGAAAAGGAATGACGGGTTTGCTCATAATGAACTGCATTAGTTCTAATAATTCCGGATGGCGAAAAAAATCCTGATTGGCCACTTCCGAATGGCGATGGGCATTCATGATTTTGCGTCCGCTATAATTGAAGTCAATTTCTTGCTGGTTTAACAGGGCATCTACTTCTGCATTCAGGGCATCTACTTTGTCTTCCTCGAAAAAGCCTTTTAGGATGAGGTATCCCTCTTCGACAAACTGATGGATTTGCGCCCGGGTGTCGGCGGAGAAACGCTTATAGTCGGGATGCTCCTTGAGTCGCTGCAGGGCATTGGGCTGGTCGAGCCAGGGTCGCTCGGTGGGTCGCTCGGGCAAATCTTTTTTACCGATGGGACTGATGATGTTTTTGTGAATACCATATTTGGGGTAGAGCACTTTATTATGCGCCAGTTTATCGCGATTGAGGAAGTTATAAAGGACGTAGCTTGCTTTCCAGGAGCGGAGGCTACCGGTATATTTAGCAAATCTGTTTTTGAGTGTTTTCATTGGCTTGGTTTGACCGGGTAATGATTTCAGGTATAGGGTAAAGATAAAATTTCTAATCGGAAGTCGCGAATACTATTCTTGATGGTTTTTACGAGCAATTGATCAAAATACCTTAGCTTTGGTGAGCAATTACCAACCTACAAGATTCTATGTTTAACCCGAGTGATCAGAAGGCGTTTTTTGACCTGTCCAAGGCGTATTTGAAACAGGATAATGGCGTAAAGGAGCGGCCGGCAGCGGAGCAGATCGATGAGTTGCGTTCTCTGATCGAGTTCCACGAGTGGAGATATTATATCCAGAATGATCCGGTGGTCAGTGATTACGAATACGATCAATTGTATAAGCAGCTGGAAGCCCTCGAAGCGGAGCATCCGGGCTTAATTAAGCCCACCTCGCCTACTCAAAGGGTCTCTTCTGATCTGAGCTCCGATTTTGAATCGGTAGAGCATCTGACCCCCATGCTCTCCCTGGGTAACTCCTATAATGCTGAAGATCTAAACGACTGGGATGCCCAGCTAAAGCGCTTACTGAATATGGATCCCGATACCGAGATTGCCTACACGGTTGAGCCCAAATACGATGGGGGAAGTATTGCTCTGATTTATGAAGGCGACCAGCTGGTACGGGCGGCTACCCGCGGTAATGGGGTGATGGGAGAGGAAATGACGAATAATGCGCGGGTGATCCGCTCTATTCCACTTCGGGCCGGTTTCTCGAAGCGGGGCATTCATCGGGTGGAGCTGCGGGGAGAAGTACTGATCCGCAAAGATCGTTTTGAAAAGATCAATCAGCAGCGCGAAGAAGAGGGGATGAGCCTATTCGCCAATGCACGGAATACGGCTACCGGTGGGCTACGGATGAAAGACCCCCGGGAGGTAGCTCAGCGCAATCTGGAGGCTTTTATCTACACCATTGGTTATATGGCAGATAAGGAAGGTGAGCGGATGGAGGAGCAGTTACCCACCCACTTTGCCAGTCTGGAATTACTGGATGACCTGGGCTTTAAGGTGCCCCGGGAAGAGAAAAAGCAATGTAAAAATATTCAGGAGGCCATTGACTTCTGCCTGGCCTGGGAGGAGAAGCGCGAGGGCTATCCCTATGAGATTGATGGTATGGTGGTCAAGGTAGATAGCCGACCATTACAAGAGCGAGCTGGCTATACGGCGCATCATCCGCGTTGGGCCATTGCCTTCAAGTTCAAAGCAAAACAAGCGACGACCCAACTACTCAAGGTAGAGTACCAGGTAGGTAAAATTGGGAGCATAACGCCCGTGGCAAAGTTGGCGCCTGTGCAACTGGCCGGAGTAACCATCAGTTCCGTATCGCTGCACAACGAAGATTTTATCAAGAGTAAAGATCTGCGCCTGGGAGATACGGTATTAGTAGAGCGCGCTGGTGATGTGATTCCCTACATTGTCAAGGCACTGGATGAGCTGCGGGATGGTAGCGAGGTACCCATTACATTCCCCGAGTATTGCCCGGTAAATACCAGTGAATCGCCCGTAAAGTTGATCCGGGAAGAGGGCGAAGCCGCCTGGCGTTGCCCGGATTGTAAATGCGGTCTGCAGTATTTGCAGCGGATTATTTTTCATGTATCGAAGAATGCGATGGATATTGATGGCTTGGGCAAGTCTATTGTAGAACGCTTCCAGGAGTTGGGTTGGCTGCGAGATATTGCGGATGTCTATCGATTGGACTATGATAAGATTGCGGAGTTAGAGGGCTTTGGCCAAAAATCAGCTCAAAATTTGAAAGCATCCATTGAAAAAGCGAAAGATAATCCCATCCATCGCCTGCTACACAGCCTGAGTATTCATCATCTCGGGAAAAAAGCCTCTAAGCTGATTGCGGTGGAGATTGATCACGTTTTAGATTTGCGGGACTGGACAGAAGAAGATTTTACCAATATCAAGGACATTGGACCTACGGTGGCACAGAATGTAGCGGCCTTTTTTGCGGAAGCGAAAAATATTGAAATGCTGCAAGAGATGGAAGGTCTTGGGGTGAATTTAAAGCAAACCGAAGCAGACCGTCCGGTCGAAGTGGCGGGCGATGCGCCCTTAGCTGGTAAAACCATCTTATTTACGGGTACTTTGGAAACGATGAGTCGCAAAGAAGCCCAGGAAAAAGCCACTGCGGCGGGTGCTAAGAATATCAGTGCGGTCAGTGGCAATCTGGACATTCTGGTAGCGGGTGCTAAAGCGGGTTCCAAGTTGAAAAAAGCTACGGCACTGGGTACGGTAGAGGTCCTTAGTGAGGAAGCGTTCCTGAGCCTGATTGGAAAAGTTTAGTTGACAAACCCTTAGAAAGTTTGTATTTTATGTTCACTTTTCCACTTGAAAAGGGACTAAAGGACAAATCCAGGATCGATTAGATGCTTTATATACCACTTCACATGTAATAAGTTGAGATATCCTTAGTAAAGGCTAAAGAAAGGCACAGCTTGTGCCATTTATTCATATTAAACCTATTTATACATGAAAATTTTCAAAACTACCATTTTTTGCTTGTTGTTTGCGGGGCTGGGTTCTTTGAACGCACAGATCGACGCGACGATCAATCCGATTGGTTTGCTCTGGGCCAACTTTAGTCTCGGTGCCGACTTTGGTGTTTCCGAAGACTTTAGTGTCGAAGGCTTGATTGGCTTCGGTGCCGGAAATGAGACGATTGCGGATTATAATGCCTTTAATGTAACGGCAAATGGAAAGTATTACTTTAACCCCAGAGAAGGAGCGGATCGTTTTTATGCGTTTGGTTTTTTACGTTACGTGACACGCGGGTACGACTACGAGGATGGTTCCGGTTTTTCTAACTACTCCCAAAACCGGGTTGGTCTGGGGATTGGAGCGGGAACGAAGATCGTCTCCAAAAAGAATTTCGTCTTCGATGTTCACCTGGGGGCAGGTCGGGCTCTGGTGGATAATACCTCTTACGAAGATAGTAGTGGAAATCGGGAAACCTTCGATTGGCCGGATATTATGTTTGCTGGTAAGCTAGCCATTGGTTATCGCTTCTAAGCAGTGCAAAAAATAGATATCATAGAATGGGCGCCGCTACTTTTCTGGAGTAGCGGCGTTTTTATGCCAACTTATTTAAAATTTGGGTGTTGAGAATTAGTTAGTAACTTTACAAAAAATCAATCTTTTGGCGCATTCAAATGTAAAAAAATTCGATTACCAGTTGCTGGTACGGGTATTGGGTCTGGCGAAGCCTTATCGGACTTTATTTGCTTTGGCGGCTTTCCTGGCTGTCGCCCTGGCACCGATCGCTACACTACGACCCTATTTAGTACAGGTAATGGTGGATGAATACATTTTCAATTACGATCTGCAGGGGCTGACGCGGATGGCTTTATTGTTCATCGGCGTTTTGTTTTTGCACGCCATCATGCAGTATTCCTTTATTTTTTCGACCAATCTGCTGGGGCAATCTGTCATTCGTGACCTGCGGGTGAATGTGTTTCGCCATTTGACCAGCCTGCGGCTGACTTATTTTGATAAGACGCCAATCGGTACTTCGACGACCCGAACGATTAACGATATTGAGACCATTAACACGGTATTTTCTCAGGGCGTAATTACCATTATCGCCGACTTGCTTACTCTTTTCGCCGTCTTGGGGATTATGTTTATTACCAGTTGGAAGCTGACTTTAATCTGTTTGACCACTATGCCCTTCCTGCTGATTGCTACCTATGTATTCAAGGAAAAAGTAAAGAAATCTTACCAACGGGTGCGTTCTCAGATTCAAAAAATGAATGCTTTTCTGCAGGAGCGAATCACGGGTATGCGTATCGTGCAGATATTCAATTCGGAGCGGGATGAAATGCAGAATTTTAAGCGAATTAACCGCGATTATTCCCAGGCCAATTTGGATGCTATCTTGTACTATGCCATTTTTTTTCCAGTGGTAGATATCATTGCGGCTGCTTCTTTGGGCTTGATGGTCTGGTGGGGTGCTCGTGGGGTAATCGGAGGAGAAGTAACCCTGGGTGCCCTGGTGGCCTTCCCGATCTATTTGAATATGCTTTTCCGTCCGATGCGGATGTTAGCGGATAAATTCAACACCCTACAAATGGGGCTGGTTGCTGCGGATCGGGTCTTTGATGTACTGGACCGAACCGATCAGATCTCTAATAAGGGCAGTCTTAAACCGGATAAACTAGCCGGTGAGGTCAAATTTGAGCAGGTCTCTTTTGCGTATAATGAGCCGGAGTATGTACTCAAAGATATTAACCTGGAAATTAAGCAAGGGGAGACCCTGGCCATTATCGGTAGTACGGGTTCGGGAAAAACAACGATCATCAATATTCTTAATCGATTCTACGAGATACAGAAAGGGAGCATCAAAATAGATGGTAAAGATATTCGTGAATACGATTTGTTTGCTTTGCGTAGAAGGATTGCCATGGTCTTGCAGGATGTATTCCTGTTTGGTGGCAGTGTGCTGGAGAATATTACGCTCAGAGATTCTGGGATATCACGCGAGACGGTAATTGAAGCGGCCAAAATGATTGGTGCCCACGAATTTATTGAGAAACTTCCCGGAGGCTACGACTATAAGGTGATGGAGCGGGGCGCTACCCTGTCGATGGGACAACGGCAGCTGATATCTTTTGTACGAGCCCTGGTTTTTGATCCGGATATTCTCATCCTGGACGAGGCTACTTCTTCGATCGATCCGGAAACGGAATCGGTCATTCAGTTTGCGATTGAGACGCTGATCAAGAAGCGCACTTCAATTATCATTGCCCACCGTTTATCGACCATTCGCCACGCCAATAACATCCTGGTGTTATCCAAGGGGGAAGTTCAGGAGTTTGGACCCCACGAAGAGCTGATTGAAATTGAAGACGGTCATTACAAGCAGCTGTACGAAATGCAGTTCCTGGAAGTGGCGGATTCCGAAGGAGAGGTCAAAGAAGAAGTATAGGGGTCAGGTCTGCTAGGCCATTTCAAACTTTTCGACGGTGCGGATGAGGAAAAAGCCATCATCGCCCTGCTTTTGGTAAAGGGGCATCAGGATGGAGCTATCTTCGGTTGCGTAGATAGGGCCATTTTTGTCTTTTGCTAACAACTCTCCTTTCTTGACCCGTTGAAAGTTTTTGTAGCCGGGTTCCATAACGAATCCATCCCCTTCCTCTACACTGTGGCGCATGATCAGATCCGCGATTTTGGGTAGTCCGCGAGAATATTCGATCAGCAGGGCATCGTGGCGATTTTCCACGTGTTCGGCCTTGACACAGCCGCTGGTCCGCATGCAATTAATGGTAGCGGCAATGGCCCGGTTGACCGAAAGCGGATCCTCGTGCTGTCCGGATTCAAAAGTGACGGCTACGGTAGGTATACCAATATTCAGTCTATTGAAATAGTGTAGGGTCGTTCCCTTGAGACTACGGATCAGTCCCTTTACTACGGGAGCGTGCAATTCAGTACCCATGGCTACGCTCTCGTGGTCATCTGCCGTAATGGTAAAGATGCCACCGGTAGCGGTAGTGGTATGGAGGTCCAGCACTACGAGTTTAGAAGGCTGATATTCTTTAATTTCCCGATTGATCACCTTAAGAATTTCGTAGATTTCTTCTTCCTCTGCATCTAGTTGGTGAACAGGAGTTTGGAGGATACGATGGACACGTTCTTTAGTCCAGAGGCGGTTGAGATCACGGTGTAGATAGCGTTGCTTCTTGCGCAGGGCTTTCAGATTCCCAGCGATACCAATCATTCGCCCGTGGAACTCAAACTGTGAGTTGACTTTTGGTTCATTTTCAATGAGGGTGAATAAAAGGCGCAGGGCTTCGATGCCGGCATTTTCATTACCGTGAATACCCGCTAGGCAGACCAGGAGTGGTCCTTTCCGGTCTTCTGTATATGATCCAATAATCCGCTCAACGTCCATATCTTCGACTTGTCATGTGTAATTGGTCAAGTTAAGGAAAGCACCGTTAATTCGATAGTAAAAAATGGAAATTTTGATCATGATTTACATTGACATTTGGCCGGTCAGTATAAGGACATATCAAATTTCCAGCGATAGCTCCTGGTTAAAGGGCGGAGGCCTATGTTTTGGCATAGGTATCCCTTCGGGGTTTGCCTCAATTAGCCTTAAAACCCTGTTTTCACACCTTCAGCAGAAAACCTTAGACAACTTCAGGGTGAGCATAGGGGTAGTATTGGAAAGAATACATCTTAAAAATAGGAATTGTTTAAACTAGAATGATCCGACTTATGAAATGTAAAATGGTATTCTTTTTTGTATTGCTGACCCACCTTAGTGCTTTCGCCCAGGGGCAAGAGACCCTGATTAAGGAGGTGCGTTCGGTGGGTATCTTTGGCGGGCCGATGATAGAAATCGGCCAGATTAATGGAGAATGGGGTGCTGATTTGGGCGGCGGCGGTGCCCTAATGCTGAATCAGTTCTTTTTTGGAGGCTATGGCTTAGGTACCGATTACCCGCAGGTAGAGCTCGATGGTACTTCGTACAATCTACGCTTCCGCCACGGTGGCTTTTGGTTGGGCTACACTTCGGATCCTGCGCGGCTGGTTCATTTTTACGGAAGTACCCGTCTGGGAAGAGGAAAGGCCGAAATTCGCGGTAGCGGGCCAGCAGCAGCCTCGGATCGCATTTACGTCGTCACTCCCGAGCTTGGGCTGGAAGTGAATTTAACAGAATGGTTTCGCCTGGCCTTAAGTGGTGGCTACCGATGGACAACGGGAGTATCCAGACTCGATGGTTTTGACGATGCCACCTTTAGTAGTCCCATTGGCACATTGACCCTGCGCTTTGGCGGTTTTGTTTCGGATGATATGGATTGGGATTGGTAAGGTTAAAGTAGGGTTTAGGGGGAGGAGGAGTGTGAATATGATTAGGAGACCAGGGTGCCGATGGCCTCGCCCATAACGATCCGCTTCAGGTTTTTGCGCTGAGCGATATCGAATACGATGATGGGCAGGTTGTTTTCCTGGCAGAGGGTAAAGGCGGTCATATCCATAATATTGAGTCCTTCACTAATGGCTTTGGCAAAAGTCACTTCATCGAGCTTGATGGCGGTGGGATCTTTTTCGGGATCGGCGGTATAGATACCATCCACGCGGGTGCCTTTGAGGATGACATCGGCATTAATCTCGTTAGCGCGCAGGGCGGCGGCGGAGTCGGTGGTGAAATAAGGGCTGCCGGTACCGGCAGAGAAAATGACGACGCGGCCTTTTTCGAGGTGGCGAATGGCTCGGCGACGGATATAAGGCTCGGCGACCTGTTGTATGCTGATGGCGGAGATCAGGCGGGTAAAGACGCCCAGTCCTTCCAATGCGCTTTGTAGGGCCATGCCATTGATAACGGTGGCCAGCATACCCATGTAATCACCCTGTACCCGTTCGATACCAGAGGCTTCGGCCTGGAGTCCTCTAAAAATATTACCCCCACCAATCACGACGGCGACTTCTACGCCTTCTTTGATCAGTTCCTTTATTTCTTCGGAATAATGTTGGAGCATTGCAGGATCGATGCCAAAACCCTGTTCTCCTATAAGGGATTCTCCGCTGAGTTTGAGGAGGATTCTTTTGTACTTTAGTGACATAGTGCTGAGCTATTGGAGTGATTATTGAGTTTAAACCGCTTGCTTGGCAAAAATAACAGAGTGGGGAAGAAACGGCAATAAAAAACAAAAAAAAGGGTGAATCTTTCGACTCACCCTTTTTTTATTAACCCAGCGTAACGTGTTTGAAGTCCGTTACGGTCAGGTCTTTATCCAGCGACTTGAGGTAAGCCGCCACGCTTTGTTTGCCGTCTTTAACGAAAGCCTGATTCAACAGGGTATTTTCTTTAAAGAACTTGTTCAATTTTCCGCGGGCGATTTTCTCGAGTAGATTTTCTGGTTTGCCTTCGTTGCGGGCAATGTCCATACCGATCTCGATTTCCTTTTTGACGATAGAATCATCGACGCCATCTTTATCGACGGCTACCGGCTTCATCGCGGCTACTTGCATAGCTACGTCGCGACCAGCATCGTAGAAGCTTTCGTCGGCTTTGCTTAGGCCAACCAGGACACCGGCTTTGTTACCCATGTGGATATAGGGTGCGATCATTGCGGCTTCCAGTTTTTCGTAATCTGGAATTTCAATTTTCTCACCAATTACTCCCAGGTATTCAGTTACCTTCTCACCGACAGTTAATTCATCGTTGAAGGGCAGTGCCAATAGGGCTTCTTTATCGGCTGGCATATTTTCCAGGGCGATTTCTGTAAATTTAGTAGCCAGTGCTACGAATTCTTCATTCTTAGCCACGAAATCGGTCTCACAACTCAGTTTGACGATTACCCCTTTGGTTTTATCATCGCTCACTAAAGCGATAACGGCACCTTCGGTAGCTTCGCGGTCGGCTCTTTTAGCAGACAGTTTTTCGCCTTTTTTACGCAGGACCTCAATGGCTTTGTCGAAGTCTCCTTCGGCTTCTTTCAAAGCTTTTTTACAATCCATCATACCTGCGCCAGTCATGTCGCGCAATTTTTTTACGTCGGCAGCTGAAATTTTTACACTCATTGTGGTTATTTGCTTTTATATAATGATCAATGGTTGGGTTTAGCCATTCTTCGCCGCTTCTTTTTCGGCTTTCTGCTTTTTGCGATCTTCCAGACCTTCTTTGATCGAATCCGCCATAAACTGGGTGATGATCTTGATGGACTTGGAAGCATCGTCATTGGCAGGGATGGCAAAATCTACCTGACCGGGATCGGAGTTGGTATCTACCATACCGAAAGTACGAATCCCCAATTTATGTGCTTCTTTAATGGCAATGTGCTCGTGATCGATGTCTACTACAAAAAGAGCAGAAGGCAGTCGATTCAGATTGGCGATACCACCGAGTACCTTGTTCAGCTTATCCCGCTCACGGGTAAGGGTCAGGCGCTCCTTTTTAGTAACTGAAGAAAGGGTACCATCATTCAGCATCCGCTCGATATTCTGCATTTTCTTAACAGAGCGACGAATGGTTGAGAAGTTGGTCATCATTCCTCCCAGCCAACGATCGGTGACGTATGGCATGTTTACGCTTCTGGCAGCTTCGGCTACGATATCACGTGCCTGCTTTTTAGTAGCGACGAACATAATTTTTTTGCCTGCGCGCGTCAGCTGTTTAGCGGCGGCGGCGGCTTTGTCCATACTCTCGAGCGTACGGTTAAGGTCGATGATGTGAATGCCTTTGTGTTCCGTAAAGATGTAAGAAGACATCTTAGGGTTCCACTTTTTCTTCAAGTGACCGAAGTGCACACCTGCATCCAGCAGTTCTTTATATGTAGGTTTACTCATTATCCTTGATTAAAAATGTCGATAGAAAATATTTTGAAAAACAGATTAACGCTTGGAGAACTGGAAGCTCTTTCTTGCTTTGGGCTTACCGTACTTCTTACGTTCTACCACACGAGAGTCTCGTGTCAGGTACTTTTTGGCCTTCAGTGGTCCGCGGAAGTCTGCGTTCAGCTGGATCAGCGCGCGCGCGATTGCCATACGAGTTGCTTCGGCTTGTCCTTTAAAGCCACCTCCGTTTACATTAACCTGGAGATCATAAATATTACCGTCGATTTCTACAGTGGCAAAAGGATCGGTAATGGCATGTTGTACATGCTTCTGTGGGAAAAATTCTTTGTAATCTTTACCGTTCACCTCAATTTTTCCGGATCCTTTCTTAAGGTAAACACGCGCTACAGATCTCTTTCTCCTACCAATTGCATTGATCATTTCCATAATTCAAATCAAATTTTGGCGTGTATTATTAATAATTAAATTCTTCTGGCTGTTGTGCTTCGTGCGGGTGCTCCGCTCCTGCGTACACGAACAGTTTTTTATACATGGCACGACCCAGGCGGTTTTTAGGTAGCATACCTCTAACGGCATTTTCTACCACGCGCTCCGGACGTTCGGTCAGCAATTGCTTGGCGGTTTTGGAGCGCTGTCCACCGGGATATCCCGTGTGACGCAGATATTGTTTTTGACTTTCCTTCTGGCCGGTGAAACGGATTTTCTCCGCATTCACAACGATCACGAAGTCACCACAATCAACGTGTGGGGTGTAAGAAGGCTTGTGCTTTCCTCTTAATACAGCCGCAATTCGAGAGCAGATACGACCTACGGTCTCCCCCTCGGCATCGACGATGAACCACTTGCGCTCTACCGTCTCTTTTTTCTGCGATTTTGTCTTGTAACTTAATGTATCCACTTCTTTATCTTTTATAGGTTTAAACAGACATTGCCTACCCGGCCAATTTGCCTATTCTTAAAAGCGGGGCAAAGATAGGTCTATTTTAGTCAAGAAACCAAGGTTTTTAAAGAAAAAAATGAAAAGTACCGCCGTAACTGTCTGAAAAACAGGTTGAATTTCGCACAAAAAAATCCATGGACTTTTTTTATCTTTATTTTAGGAGATCGATTTTCCCCAATTTAGATCCTCTTTTACGGAATAATTGCCCAATAAAAAATCATCGTATGGATGAGATCCTCATTTCCGGTATCTTCAATTACTGCGATCGCTGGTGTGAACGCTGCTCCTTTACCGACCGTTGTGCCATTTTTGAAGCCGAAGAAGACTTTATAAAAGTGGAGTCAGCCGCCTTTTTTCATCTTTTGGAGCAGCGACTCAAAGATACCATTACCAGGGTGGAAAAGAGGATCCGAACTGAAGCCCCTGAGTTATGGGAAGATTGGCAGCTAAAGATTAAGGCGCTCGATACGCCTCAGGCGGAGCTGCCGGAAATAGAAGAGGAGCTCATTCAGCTCAGCCGTAAATATTTTATGAGTGGTCGCAATTGGTTCAAAACGAACGAGCCCCGCCTAAGCAAGCGTCGCACAGAATGGGGTGAACAAATCAAAATGGGCATGGACGGACAGCATCAGCTGGACCAGCTAGAAGATGCCCTGGCGGTCATTCAGTGGTATCAGCCTTTTATTGGTGCCAAGGTGCATCGGGCGATCACGGGGAAGAATAAAGACTGGCAACCGGAGCAGGAACGCCACCAGAATGATGCGAATGGCAGTGCCAAGATTGCCCTGCTGGCCATTGACCGTAGTCTTAGTTCCTGGGAGCTGATCCGCCAATTCGTACCTGAAGTCAGCGACGATCTGCTAGACCTGCTGGTGCAATTGAGTAAATTGCGTTCGGGTATGCGGGTGCTATTTCCAAAGACAGCGCTTTTTATTCGTCCCGGCTTTGATGAGTTGGGTAATGCCCGATCGGATAGTTGAGGGGGGATTGTAGTTTAGGGTTTAGTTGAGGGTGGAAAGGTTAAAGTGGAGATTGGGCGGTATCTTAGTGCTTAAACTATTTCAAAAGGCTTGCGTTTGATTGATGAAACGGTATTAGTGGGCCTGTAATCAGGCTGCTCTGAGCCAAATTACCTAATTTTGTAGCTGCCTCTGAATCGACTATTCTCCCGGGGCACTCCTATTAACTAAATTATGGCGGAAACGAAGCTCAAAACATCACAGGTGGCAGATCAGGATCCAACGGCAGCCCAACGCAAGAAAGACCATATCGAATTGGCTTTTCAGTCGCAGATTACCAGTGGCGAACTGGATCAGCGTTTCTATTATGAGCCCTTGCTGGCGGGGCATCCCGAGGCAGATTCCTATCCGTCCTTATCCTTTTTGGGTTTTGACTTTCGCCTGCCACTTTGGGTCTCCAGTATGACCGGTGGTACCGAGATGGCGAACACCATCAATCACAACCTGGCCCGTGCTGCCGGAGATTTTGGGTTTGGGATGGGGCTGGGCTCCTGTCGCTCCTTATTATACAGTGACGATACGCTGGCCGATTTTTCCGTAAAGGAATATATGCCCGACCAGCCGCTTTTTGCCAATCTGGGGATTGCGCAACTCGAAGAGCTGGTAGATCAGGGCGATTACGATCGCATCCATCGCTTGCTGGATAAGCTAGAAGCCGATGGTTTGATTATCCACGTCAACCCGCTGCAAGAATGGCTACAACCCGAGGGCGACCGTTTTGCGAAAGCGCCCATTGACACCATAGAGACGCTGCTGGAAAAAATTGACCGGCCCATGATCGTCAAGGAAGTGGGGCAGGGAATGGGGTACGAAAGTCTGAAGCGCCTCCTGCAATTGCCACTAGCCGCGGTAGACTTTGCTGCGAACGGAGGTACGAATTTTGCTAAACTGGAGCTGCTGCGCAGTGATCCCGTTAAGCAGGCCATCTACGAACGAGTGGCTATGCTGGGACACAGCGCCGAAGATATGGTAGGAATGGTTAATCGCATTACAGCCGAAATACCGGCGGCTGTAAAGGTAAAGCAGATCATCATTTCTGGCGGAGTACGCCATTTTCTGGACGGTTATTACCTCATCAATAAAATAGACACGACGGCCATCTACGGGCAGGCTTCCGCCTTTCTGAAACACGCCCGTGGGGAATACGAGGAACTGGCTAAATACGTGCAGGCGCAGAAAGAGGGGCTGGAGCTGGCACAGGCGTTTCTGAAGATACGTGAAGGGAGATAGGAAGAGATAGAATTAGAAATTATTTTGCATATGCATAAAAGAACGGTTAGCGGATTCTCCAAGAAGAATAAATCCGAAAAGATAGATTGGCTGGCGGAGCATTATTTCAGTGATAATGGCCAACTGAAAGAAGAGTGGCAAAGCTTTGAGCATTCAGATTCGGACTTACAGAAGGTATTTGATGCCTTTAGTGAGAACACCGTTGCCAATTATTACATGCCCTACGGGGTAGCGCCCAACTTTATGATCGACGGGAAGGTCTATGCGGTACCCATGGTCATTGAAGAGAGCTCGGTCGTAGCGGCTGCTGCCAGTGCCGCTAAATTCTGGCTTAGCCGGGGTGGTTTTCAGACCGAAGTACGGTCGACGGTTAAGCTGGGTCAGCTGCATTTTACCTGGAGTGGCCCTTCCGAAAAACTGCAAGCGATATTTTCAGAAATAGAGGCGGAATTGTGTCAGGATGCTAAGCCCATTACGGCGAATATGGAACAACGCGGAGGTGGAATTATTGGTATGGAACTGATTGATTTCACTGCTGAAGAAGCCGGTTATTACCAACTGCGGGTACGTTTTGAGACCTGTGATTCGATGGGCGCGAACTTTATCAACTCCGTTTTAGAGTCTTTTGGCGACAGCCTGCGCCGTCTGGGAGATACTCATCAGGCTCTACGTGATTATCCGCTGGAGATCGTCATGGCCATCCTCTCGAATTATACGCCCGAATGCATTGTACGGGCACAGGTCTCCTGTCCGGTCGATGAGCTGGAGGGTGCCTGTCAGGATATGGATGGAGCGGCTTTCGCCGAAAAATTCCGAAAAGCGGTACGGATTGCGGAGATTGACCCCTACCGGGCGACTACTCATAACAAAGGTATATTTAACGGCGTAGACGCCGTGGTGCTGGCGACGGGGAATGATTTTCGGGCGATTGAGGCCTGTGGCCATACTCATGCCGCCGCCGATGGTCAATACCGCAGTCTTAGCCATTGTACGGTAGAAGACGGTGTGTTTACCTTCTGGCTGGATCTGCCACTGGCGGTAGGCACGGTGGGTGGGTTAACCAAACTGCATCCACTGGCCCGACGCTCGCTGGAATTACTGGACCAACCCAGTGCAGCTGAGCTGATGTCGATCATTGCCGCTACGGGGCTGGCTCAGAACTTTGCGGCGGTCCGCTCGCTGGTGACGACGGGCATCCAGAAGGGGCATATGAAGATGCACCTGATGAATATCCTCAACTTTTTAGGTGCTACCGATGCGGAGATCAAGGTTACGCAAGATCATTTTACCGATCAGATTGTCAGTTTTAACGCCGTCCGTGCTTACCTGCAAACGATTCGTTCGGGAAGTATAAAAACCATCTAGCCCATGTCGGAGGCTTACCATTATTATGCGCACGGTAAATTGCTCCTCAGCGCGGAATATTTCATTTTGAATGGTGCCACCGGCCTGGCCGTACCCAGCGCATACGGTCAGCACTTACGGGTGCAGCCCAGCCCAGACCGCAGACACATTCACTGGCAGAGTTATGATCACCGGGAGCAATGCTGGTTCGAAGGCCAGTTTTCCACCACCGATTTTGGGATAGTGGAGGCCACCGACGAGGCTACTGCAGAGCGTCTGGTACAAATCTTTCGGGCGCTGGTCCACTTAAGTAAAAACAAAGCCTTTATTTCCCGGCCCCGTCTATTTCAGACCCAGCTGGAATTTCCTCGCGATTGGGGACTGGGTAGCTCTTCCACTTTATTAGCTGCGCTGGCCGACTGGGCTGAGGTGGATCCGTATGCATTACTAGACCAAACCTTTGGTGGCTCCGGTTACGATCTGGCCTGTGCGGGTAGTGAGCGGGCCTTATTATATCAGCGTCGGGCAGGTAGGGGACATGCGATCCATGTACCTTTTGCGCCACCCTTTCGGGAAAAGTTACATTTTGTACATCTGAATCGTAAGCAGAACAGTCGGGAGGGTATTCGTCGCTTTCGCGAAAAAGTCGAGTTGGATACGGCGGACAACGACTACCTAAGTCGCCTCAGTTTTCAGTTACTTTCGGCCGGGGAGCTAGTGACCTTCCAGCGCCTAATTGATCAACACGAAGCCTTCATTGCTGAAAAGTTGGGTTTAGCAAAGGTGAAAGAGCGATACTTTGCCGATTTCCCCGGTAGTATCAAGTCGCTCGGTGCCTGGGGCGGTGATTTTGTATTGGTGGCCAGTGGGGAGCCGTCTGCAAGGGTTCGGGCTTATTTTGGCGAGTGTGGGATGGAGACGGTCTTGAGCTACGAAGAGATGGTTCTGCAAGGGAGGCAGGGGGGCTAGTGGCTTAGCCATGAGCAATAGCGACTTGCGAGGCGCTATTGCTCATAGTTTTTATTGGTGCGTCTTTATTTATTTTTCAGTTTTCCGAGTACAGTCCTCAAGCTTGCCTTCATTTTGTCGACCGCATCATCAACTGCTTTTTCTTTTGAATCATTTGCACTTGCCACCATTAAGGGTTGCATTCCTTTAATTCTTGCTTCTATTTTACACTGTATATCTTCAGGACCTGCTTTGTCCGCATTTTGGTCAGAGAGGTGTACCTCTATTCGAGTTATTTTGTTGGCAAAGTGTTTTAATCCATGATTGATTTTTTCAGATACGATCGTTTTAAGCGTATCGGTACCCTGAATGTTTTTGTCTGTGTTGAACTGTAATTGCATATTGTCTATTTTAGAGATGATGGAATATAAGTAGTTCACAATATTGAAGTTTAGATTTTGACCGAGCAGATTTTTTGCCTAATCAAGGCAAAAACTGCGTGTGGTTAACACCAGTAGCAGTTTTTAACGCAGAGTAGGTGAAAAAG
>Ga0102940_1000424_pt1 | contig 29143 bp, 31 predicted proteins | sample SalPonR2_C_D1_MG_FD_78215 | JGI IMG/M metagenome (GOLD analysis project Ga0102940, IMG submission 78215) | Salt pond soil microbial communities from South San Francisco under conditions of wetland restoration - Salt Pond MetaG R2_C_D1_MG | ecosystem: Environmental > Aquatic > Marine > Intertidal... | reverse complement strand
GCCGAAAGCATCCGGTTCCACACCCGCATCCGGGAAGGATACCTCAACTGGGCCGCATTGAACCGGCCCCGATTCGCCGTGGTGGATGGATCGGGAACGCCTGACGAGGTGTTCGCGGAAATCCTGTCCACTCTTAACGAAAGAGTCGAATCGCTCGGATCATAATATTATGCGTCACCCTCTTTCAGCCATTCTCATTGTCAAAAACGAAGAAGCCAATATTGCCAGATGCCTGCAAAGCATCGATTTTGCTGATGAAGTCGTAATCGTGGACACCGGGTCGTCGGACCGGACCCCCGATATCTGCCGATCCATGGGGTGCCGGGTGTATACGGTCGAGTGGCAAGGATTCGGACCGGCCAAGCAGAAGGCTCTTGCCAAGACCCGGCATGACTGGATTCTTTCCATCGACGCCGACGAGGAGGTCTCCCCCGAGCTCCGGCGGGAAATATTGGAGACCCTGGAATCGCCACGGGCTACAGCCTACAGATTATGCCGGGTATCCCGATACCTCGGCAGAACCATTCGCTTTTCCGGCTGGCAAAATGACAACCCCAAAAGACTTTTCGAACAGGGGAGTTGTTCTTTCAACGCCAACATCGTCCACGAGGCCGTGATTTGCCCGGGAACTGCGGGACAACTGAAAAAAAATCTCAGGCACTATCCCTACCCTACAATCGCCGTGCACATGGCCAAAATTGATCTGTACACGACTCTCGGAGCCAGAACCCTTTACCTCGCCGGAAAGCGCGCTACTCCAGTCCGGGCGCTGGCCGGAGGAATTGGCAGATTTTTCAAGACATATTTCTTTCGGCTGGGTTTTCTCGACGGTCGGGAAGGACTGGCGCTTGCATTGACCGCGGCATGGTCGGTAACGCTCAAGTATCTCAAGCTGTGGGAGGCAGGTCGGCGGGATGCTTCCACTCAACGTTCAAATAACACGAGGTAAATCATGGAAAACGACATCAAACTTTACGCGCTTTCGACCTGCATTCACTGCAAGAACGCCAAGGAATTTCTTGAAAAATGCGGCGTCGAATACGACTGTGTCTACGTGGACGAACTTCAGGGCGATGAACGGCAGAAGATGGTCGAGGAAATCAAGAAGATCAACCCCAAACTTTCCTTCCCCACGGTGATCGTCAATGGAACGATCATTGTCGGATTCAAAAAAGATCTGATCACGGAGGCATTGAAACAGTCATGAACGCACAGGAACTCGTCGAACGATTGCGCGCACTCCAGGAGCCCAAGGGGTACTTTTTCAACAAGGACCAGTCCATGACCATGCCGCTCATGGACAGTCTGCTGGCCAACAAGGAGCGCTACGGATACATGGCCTGCCCCTGCCGCCTGCCCTCCGGAAACCGGGATCAGGACCGGGACATCATCTGCCCCTGCCAGTACCGGGAACAGGACGTGAAGGAATACGGCAGCTGTTTCTGCGGCCTGTACGTCTCCAGAGAGTGGAACGAAGACGAGATTCCTCATGAGTTCGTTCCCGAACGCAGGCCTCCGGAAAAAGTCCTGGGCTCCCTGCTCGGACCGGATGAATGAGCCGGATTGACAAACCCACCTGTCACCCTTAATTCGGGGCGTTCTCATGCCCCGAGGAGTACGGCACAATGAAAGAACAGGTTGAAGCCGCGCTGGACAAGATCCGCCCCTCACTACAGGCTGACGGCGGCGACGTCGAACTTGTCGAAATCACCAAAAACGGAATCGTCAAGGTCCGGCTCCAGGGCGCATGCCAGGGATGTCCCATGTCCCAGATGACCCTGAAGGGCGGGATTGAACGCGTTCTGAAACGGGAGATTCCTGGAGTCAAGGCGGTGGAGGCCGTTTAGACCTGCTCCGTCCGGCGGATGCGGGCAACGGACTTCACCGTCCGATTCAACTTTCTCACGACTTTTCCGGCGGGCTTTGCCCGCCGCTTTTTCTTTCCACTTTGCGACGGAGAACTGAAATGTCCACCATGACCACCCGCTTCCCCCCCAGCCCGACCGGTTACCTGCATATCGGCGGCGCCCGGACCGCCCTGTTCAACTATCTCCTGGCCCGACATCACGGCGGGCGATTTGTCCTGCGCATCGAGGATACGGACAAGGCCCGCTCAACGCAGGAAATGACCAACGCCATTCTCGAAGGCATGGAGTGGCTCGGGCTCGAATTCGACGAAGGGCCCTTCTTCCAGAGCGAGCGGACCGAAACGTACAATCAATACATCGACAAACTGCTCCAGTCCGGACAGGCGTACTACTGCGACCGGACCCCGGAGCAGATCGATGTTATGCGCGCCGAGGCCAAGGCCAAGGGGCTGAAGCGGTTATACGACGGCCATTGCCGCGAGCTCGATCTCGGCCCCGGACCGGACCGGGTGGTCCGGTTCAAGGTCCCCCGCCCCGGAAAGGTGGTCTTCAAGGACATGGTCAAGGGAACCGTGGCCATTGATGCCGAGGAGATCGAGGATTTCGTGATCCGCAGGGCCGACGGCTCCCCCATCTACCAGATGGCCGTGGTCGTGGACGACGCGACCATGGGGATCACCCATGTTCTGCGCGGCGACGACCATCTGAGCAATACCCCCAAACAGATCATGCTCTTCCAGGCGCTCGGCTTCCCGGTGCCGGAGTTCGGCCATGTGCCCATGATCCTCGGCCCGGACAAGAAAAAGATGTCCAAACGGCACGGCGCAGTGTCGGTCATGGTCTACAAGGAGATGGGATACCTGCCCGAGGCCATGCTCAACTACCTGGCCCGGCTGGGATGGTCTCACGGCGACGAGGAAATTTTCTCGAAAGAGGATCTGGTGGAAAAATTCTCCATCGACAACCTGGGCAACTCCCCCAGCGTGTTCGACCAGGAAAAACTGAACTGGCTGAACAGCCACTACATCAAGACCGGTTCTCTGGACAGACTGGCTGGGCTCCTGGCCGAATATCTGGAACCGCGAGGATTCACCGGTCTCGACCAGGATTACCTGAAGTCCATCATCCCGCTGCTCCAGCCCCGAGCCAAAACCATGGTCGAAATGGCGGACCAGACCGAATTCTTCGTCACGCCGTGCGATGAACTGTCCTTTGATCCCAAGGCCGCGACCAAATTCCTGACCGACGAGGCAAAAGTCCATCTTGCGGCCCTGATGTCCCGATTCGAGGAGGCGCCCTCCTTTGCCCCGGATACCCTGGAAAACATCGCCAAGGCGTACCTTGAAGAAACAGGGCTCAAGTTCAAGGCCATTGCCCAGCCCATTCGGGTTGCCCTGTCCGGGAAAACCGTCAGCCCGGGGCTGTTCGAGACCATGGAGGTGCTCGGCAGGGAACGGTCCTTCACCCGGATCAGGCGGGCCATTGCACTTACGACCTAGACCACATCAACCGGGCCGGTTGTAGGCCGGCCAATGTCGTGGTAATAGAAAACTCCGGTATGGCTCGGACCGTATCGGAGTTTTTTTTCATCCGCTGCGCTCGCATTTTGACAGGGTCGCCATCCCGCACAGGCGCATTAAAACGACTGTACAAATTTTACTCTTCAACCAACATCCACCCCACCACCCCATGATCACCTACCAGTACCAAAAAACCGGCCGCTTCTTCGGTCAGATAGCAGACGGCCTTGAAGAACTCGGCAGCGAAGAACTCCGGGAGCTCGGAGCCACGGACGTCATTCCGGGGCACCGGGGCATCACCTTCAACACGGATATGGCCGGCTTGTACCGCATCAACTACCGGTCCAGACTCCTGAGCCGGGTTCTGGCCCCGCTGATCACCTTCGACTGCCACTCGAGCAAGTACCTGTACAAAACAGCCCGCTCCCTGCCCTGGGCCGAACTGTTCGGACTTGAAAATACATTTGCCGTCTTCACCCAGGTTTCCGGCAGCGCCATCAAACACTCCCAATACGCGGGGCTGTGCCTCAAGGACGCCATTGCGGACACCTTTCGGGATCAGTACGACAGGCGCCCCGATGTCGATCCCAAAACCCCGGATGTCTGGCTCAACCTGCACATCCAGCACAACAGGGCCACCATTTCCCTGGACACATCCGGAGGCTCCCTGCATAAACGAGGGTACCGAAAAGGATTTGTGGACGCCCCAATCCAGGAGACCGTGGCCGCGGCAATCATCCGTCTCTCGGGCTGGAACGGAGAAAAGCCGTTGTACGACCCCATGTGCGGCTCCGGGACCCTGCTCTGCGAGGCCCTTATGCACGCGGCGAATATCCCGGCCGGATATCTGCGGCCCACGTTCGGATTCCGCTTCCTCCCCGAACACGACCGACATCTGTGGGAGACGATCAGACAGGAGGGGGACGACGCCATGAACGAAATCCCCTCCGATCTGATCCAGGGCAGCGACATCGACAGCAAAGCGATTCGGGCCGCCCGTCAAAATCTGGCCGCTCTTCCCCGGGGAGAACGGGTACAGGTATCCTGTTCCGACTACAGAGACCTTGAAGACCTGTCCGGAAGGACCATTGTCTGTAACCCTCCCTACGGGATACGCATGAAGCAGGAAGGGGACATCAACGGATTCGTAAAGGGATTGGGCGACTTTCTCAAACAACGCTGCACAAATTCCCGCGCCTTTCTGTACTTCGGCGATCGGACTCTGATCAAATCCATCGGGTTGCGCACGACCTGGAAAAAACCCCTCAAAAATGGCGGACTGGATGGCAGGCTGGTTCGGCTGGACCTGTACTAGACAGAAACGGACAAAAAAAAAGCGGTCGGCAAAACCGACCGCTCCTTCGCCTTGAAACGGGAATCTTCCCTACTTCTTGGCCACGGGCTTGGTTACGGCTCCGGAACGAATACAACTGGTGCAAACGGACATCCGTTTGACCTGACCGGAAGCCAGCTGGGCCCGAACAGACTGCAGGTTGGGCATGAAACGACGTTTGCTCTTGTTGTTGGCGTGGCTCACATTGTTTCCAACCTGGGGTCTTTTTCCACAGATTTCACATACTTTGGACATGGTATCCTCCTCGATAGGTCTCGAAAATATGGACAGGGAATGCACTCGAAATTCCAGAGAAAAAACGATGTCCCCTGCAGCGTAGCGTATCAGCATCTGAAGAACTCCATCCCCTATATCCGGCATAAAAAAATAGCAAGCCCAAAATCCTTGACAACAAAATTGATCTAACTATAGACGTCCTTTTTTGAGGTGACTTATGATTGAACAATGGCTCAACCTTGTTGATATCCCGGCAACCGGCCGGGAATTTTCGTTTCATGATGCCCAGGCATGGGCCGGGCTCTGGAACGAGTTCAACATGGACTGCCGGGAAGACACCCCCCTGACCCTGACTCTCGAAGTTCTTCCCCAGCCGACCGGGTACCTCCTTCGGGGCGTGCTGCAGGGACGGGTGATCATGGCCTGCAGCCGGTGTCTGCAGGATGCCCGGGTTGACATAGACGTTCCCTTCGACATCTTCGAGGCCTTCCCGGAGAATCCGGAAGACATGGATGAAGACAGTTTTCTGCGAAGCACGGACGGAACCTGGGAACTCGATATTGCCGGCCTGATGTGGGAACAGTTCGTGCTGGGCCTGCCGGAACAGCAGCTCTGCTCCTCAACGTGCAGGGGAATCTGCCCCGGATGCGGCAGAAATCTCAATGAAGAGGAATGCGTCTGTGAGCAGCCCGCTCCACCGTCAGGACTCGCCGCCCTCCAAGGGCTGAAGATCCCTTCGAAAAAATAATTCAACCCAAACACGCTAATTTAGAGGTGTACCATGCCCTTACCCAAGAAAAAGACCTCCAAGTCCAGGCGTAACATGCGCCGCTCCCACGACCATGTCGCCGTTCCCAATGTCATTTACTGCACCTGTGGAGAACCCACTCTGCCGCACCGTATCTGTCCCGGCTGCGGGGAGTACCGCGGCCGGAAATACACGAAGGAAGCGGATGCCTAGCAACACTCCCTGTATTGCCGTCGATGCCATGGGCGGGGACTTCGGTCCCGAGGTGAACGTCCCCGGGGCCCTGGCCGCCGCCCGTGAAAAAAAAATGTCCCTCATCCTGGTCGGGGATGAAGGGGCCATCGAAAAAGAGCTCACCAGGCATCCCGGGCACGGGGTGAACGTGGAAACTGTTCATACCACCCAGGTGGCGGGTATGTCCGAGAAACCCTCGGACATCCTCCGTCGCAAAAAGGACAGCTCCATCCAGGTGGCCTACAGACTGGTCAAAGAAGGACGCGCCGACGGTGTTGTCAGTGCCGGGAACTCCGGCGCCAGCCTGGCCTGCGGGATGTTCATTCTCGGGCGGATCAAGGGTGTGGATCGACCGGCCCTGGCCTCCATCCTGCCCACGCTGAAAAAGCCCATCGTGCTCATCGACGTTGGGGCCAATGTAGACTGCAAGCCGTTTCATCTGGTCCAGTTCGGCCTCATGGCCGAGGTCCTGGCCAAGGATGTGCTGCACATCCCCACTCCCAGAGTCGGCATCCTGACCATCGGCGAGGAAGAGGGCAAGGGAAACACCCTGGTCAAAGAGGCCTACTCCCTGTTCAAGCGCTCGTCCCTTAATTTTATCGGCAATATCGAAGGCCGGGACATCTACACCGGGGAAACCGATGTCGTTGTATGCGACGGTTTCGTGGGCAACATCGCCCTCAAGCTGAGTGAAGGTCTCGGATCAGCCATCACCTCCATGCTCCGGCAGGAATTGACCCAATCGATCTGGGCCAGAATCGGTACGCTGCTGTCCATGGGAGCCCTGAAGCGATTCCGGCGCAAACTGGACTACGCCGAGTACGGAGGGGCTCCCATTCTCGGACTGAACGGCATCGCCATTGTCTGCCACGGGGCGTCCAGCGCCAGAGCCATCACCACTGCGGTGCTCCAGGCCGGCACATTCGTGACAAACAGGGCCAATGACCACCTCCGGGAAGGGTTGCTGGCCAACAAGGACCTGATCATGTTCGGGAAACGAAGCGCACCCGCAGAAGACCTGCCCAGGGTCGAAAACGGCTGACCCGGTCCGCCCCGACTCGAACCTTTGCACTGGATACCTCATGAGCTTTTCCTGTTATATCAACGGACTCGGCTTTCATGTCCCGGAGCGGATCTTTACGAACCGTGACATGGAACAACTGGTTGAGACTTCCGACGAGTGGATCACCAGCCGGACCGGAATCAAGGAGCGACGATTCGTTTCTCCGGGCCAGGCCTGTTCAGACCTGGCGTACGAGGCCTCTCTCAAGGCCATTTCCGATGCCGGCAGAAGGCCTGAAGAAATCACCCACATTCTTGTCGGAACCTTTACCCCGGACTCATACTGCCCCAGTACGGCCTGCCTGCTGCAGGACAAACTGGGCCTGAAAGGCGTCCCGGCATTTGATCTTTATGCGGCCTGTTCCGGCTTTTTGTACAGCCTGGAAACCGCCCGGGCACTGATCAGCCTGCACCCCGATGCCGTGGTTCTGGTTGTAGGGGCCGAGGTGGTCTCCAGCCGGGTCAACTTCGAGGACAGGACCACCTGCGTCCTTTTCGGTGACGGGGCCGGAGCGGCCGTTGTTTCCGGGTCAAACAAGGGTCCGAAACTCGAAGATGTCGCCCTCTCCGCAGACGGCTCCCTGGGTTCCCTGTTGACCATCAGCGGGGGAGGCTCCGCCAATCCGGTGAAGCTCGGAGACGTCGTCGGACCGGATTTTTTCGTCCAGATGCAGGGGACAGAAGTTTTTCGGCATGCAGTTCGGTCCATGGTGTCCATTTCCAGAGACGTTCTGAGCCGTAACGGCTTGACCGAGGAGGATGTGGATCTGCTTATCCCCCATCAGGCCAATATCCGCATCATCGACTCCGTTACAAAAAAATTGCACCTCCCCAGGGAAAAAGTCTACATCAACGTGGATAAATATGGAAACACCTCCGCCGCGTCCATTCCCATCGCCCTGGCCGAAGCACGGGCAATGGGACGCATCGGTGCCGGCAGCACCGTGCTGCTGAGCTCTTTTGGAGGCGGCTTCACCTGGGCATCGGCGCTGGTCCGGTTTTAGTGCCCGACGCCCTGCAGGAAAAGCTCGACAAGAAACAGGAGCGATCATGGTAGAACCTCTTTCAACAGCCCTGGTCACCGGCGGCACCCGCGGTATCGGACGTACCGTGGCCAATGCCCTGGCCCGTCAAGGATATCAGGTGTACTTCACCTATGTCAGCCGCCCGGAACTGGCCCGGGAAGTCTGTGCCGAAATCGAAGAAGCGGGAGGACGGGCCGAATCGTTTCAGCTCGACGCTTCAGACTGGGATGCGGCTGCTGATTTTTTCAAGTCCGAGATCAAGGACAAGGTCCGTCTGGATGTCCTGGTCAACAATGCCGGAATCACCAAGGACGGTCTGCTGGTCCGCATGAAACGGGAGCAGTGGGAGCAGGTCCTGAACGTGAATCTGACCGGAAGCTTCATCTGTCTGCAGCAGGCCGCCAAAATCATGATGAAGCAGCGCTACGGCAGGATCATCAACATCACTTCGGTGGTGGGTCAGATGGGCAATGCCGGGCAGGCCAACTATGCCGCTTCCAAGGCGGGAATGATCGGACTGACCAAGTCCGCGGCCCTGGAACTGGCACCGCGAGGCATCACGGTCAATGCCGTGGCCCCGGGGTTCATCGAAACGGACATGACCACGGCTCTCACCGACGAAGTGCGGGCAAAATATTTGGAGAACATCCCTGCCGGGGCCCTGGGATCGGCCCGGGACATCGCCTCGGCCATCACCTTTCTGGCATCCCCGGAAACGGGATACATCACCGGGCAGGTGCTGGGCGTCAACGGCGGATTGTATCTCTGATCCCCACCACGGAACGAACGTAACGAATTGGAGGCAGATATGTCGATTGAAGAAAAAGTGAAAGACCTTGTTGTCGAGCAGCTCGGAGTTTCCTCCGACGAAGTCAAACCCGAGTCCGCATTCGTTGAAGGCCTCGGCGCCGACTCTCTGGATCTGACCGAACTGATCATGGCCATGGAAGAGGAATTCGATGTCGAAATCGATGACGAGGACGCACAGAAGATCATCACCGTCCAGAACGCCGTCGACTACATCAAAAGCAAGTCTTAAGACACGCTGAAAGGGTATCCGCGCCTGGCCCGGGTACCCTTTTTCCCATCGAAGCACTCGGTGCAGGCCGAACCGGACCACTTCCGACTCCTGCCCGGGACAGTAAAAGAGCGAACACACGAGGATATTATGGTTGGAAACAGGGTCGTGGTAACAGGGCTTTCCGCCGTCACCCCCATCGGTAACACCTTGCAGGACAGTTGGGCCAACCTGTTGGCCGGAAAACCAGGAATTGGGCCGCTGACCCAGTTCGACTGCAGCGCTCACGCCACCAGGATCGCAGCAGAACTCAAGGACTTCGAACCCCATTCGGCCATCGGCCCCAAACAGGCCCGGCGGATGGACCGGTTTGTCCAGATCGCGGTCACTGCGGCACTGCAGCTCATGGAGAACGCGGGCTGGACCATTTCCAAGGAGGAGGCCCGCGAGGTGGGCGTCATCCTCGGCTGCGGCCTGGGCGGCCTGGACACCATTGAAAAATTTCACAGCAAGCTCCTGAAGAGCGGGCCGAGCAGAGTCTCCCCCTTCTTCATCCCCATGCTCATCGCCAACATGGCCCCGGGCCAGGTGGCCATGTTCACCGGGGCCATGGGTGCCAACCTGTCCACCACCTCGGCCTGTGCGTCGGCCACTCATGCCATCGGGTACGCTTTTTCAGACATCAAGCTCGGACGGGCCAAGGCAATGATCACCGGCGGTGTGGAGTCGACCATCACCCCCATGGGGGTTTCAGGATTCAATGCCATGAGAGCCCTGTCCACGGACAACGACTGCCCGGAAAAAGCCAGTCGGCCCTTTGACGCCACCCGGACCGGGTTTGTCATCGGCGAAGGCTCGGGCATGCTGCTCCTGGAGGATCTGGAACACGCCCTGGCTCGCGGCGCTGAAATCCACGCCGAGATCGTGGGCTACGGCGCCTCCGATGATGCTTTCCACATGACCGCCCCCAACGAGACCGGCGAGGGCATGGCTCTGTCAATGCAGAACGCCCTGCGGGATGCAGGTGTGGCCCCCGAACAGGTCGACCACATCAACGCCCACGGCACCTCCACCAAGCTGAACGATATGAGCGAAACCCGAGCCGTAAAGCAGGTCTTCGGAAAGCGGGCCTACGACATCCCCATATCAGCCAACAAGTCCATGATCGGACATCTTCTCGGGGCAGCCGGCGGCGCCGAATCCGTATTCGCCTGCAAGACCCTGCAGGACGGCATCATACCGGGAACCATCAATCTGGAAAATCCGGACCCGGAATGCGACCTGGACTACTGCGCGGACGGAACCCGCACCCGCCAGGCCGGATACGCTCTGGTGAACAACTTCGGATTCGGCGGAACCAACGCCTCCCTGTTGTTCAAAAAATACGAAGAATAGCAAAGGCGGATCAAAGGGGTATGCCCGTTCGGGGCAGAATCAGCGGGGGTACTTTTTTCTGTACTCCCGTTTCTCCCTGTATTCCTCATCATCCGGTTATTTCATTCTTTCCTCTTCACCCGACCTTCAAACCCGGCACATGCAGGGAGAATATATATGAACGACATTCTGGAGACCCATGATCCGGAGGTGGCCAGAGCCATCGATCTGGAGCACAACCGGCAGCTGAGCAAGCTTGAGCTGATCGCCTCGGAAAACTTCACCTCCGAAGCGGTACGTGCAGCCATGGGCAGCATCATGACCCACAAATACGCCGAAGGGTATCCGGGGAAGCGGTACTACGGCGGGTGCGAATACGTGGACGTGGTTGAAGATCTGGCCCGCGACCGGGCCATGCAGCTTTTCGGTGCCGCCTATGCCAATGTCCAGCCTCACTCCGGTTCTCAGGCCAACATGGGCGTCTACTTCGGGGCCATCTCCCCCGGGGACACGATCCTGGGAATGGACCTGTCCCACGGCGGACATCTGACACACGGCAGCCCGGTCAATTTTTCCGGCAAGCTGTACAACGTGGTCTTTTACGGTGTGGACCGGGAAACCGGCATGATCGATTACGATCAGGTCGAACGTGCGGCCTCCGAGCATCAGCCCAAGCTGATCGTGGCCGGAGCATCGGCCTATGCCAGAACCATCGACTTTGCCCGTTTCCGGGCCATCGCCGATAAGGTCGGGGCCAAACTCATGGTCGACATGGCCCACATCGCCGGCCTGGTGGCGGCAGGACTGCACCCCTCTCCCGTAGGGCACGCCCAGTTCATCACCACCACAACCCATAAGACCCTGCGCGGTCCCCGCGGCGGCATGATCCTGAGCAATGAGGAATTCGGCAAGACCCTCAACTCTCAGATCTTCCCCGGCATCCAGGGTGGCCCGCTCATGCATGTCATTGCGGCCAAGGCCGTGGCCTTCGGAGAAGCCCTGAAGCCCGAGTTCAAAACCTACCAGCAACAGGTCATGAACAACGCCCGGGCCCTGGCCGGATTCCTGAATGATGCCGGATTCGATCTCGTCTCCGGCGGAACCGACAACCATCTCATCCTGGTCGACCTGACCGGCAGGGACATCACCGGCAAGGATGCGGAGATCGGGCTGGACAGGGCCGGAATCACCGTGAACAAAAACACGGTCCCCTTTGAAAGTCGTTCTCCCTTTGTCACCTCAGGGGTGCGTATCGGCACACCGGCCCTGACTTCCCGGGGCATGAAGGAAGGGGACATGGAAAAAGTTGCAGCCTGGATCTCGGCCACCCTGAACAGTCTGGACAACGAAACCAGACTGCAGGAGATCTCCGCCGAGGTGGAGACATTTGCCCGACAGTTTCCCCTGTTTGCCTGGTAGCCCGGGGCTCCTGCCCGGTCGCCCGGGTTCAGTCACGTGCCGGAAACTTCCGGCGGGAAACGATTCGACGCAGACGGGCGGGCGCAAGCCTGCCCGTTTTTACTTGCACGAACACATTTCTTCCTTGCGGCCCGTTGCGGGCCCGAGTATTGGGATCCGAACATGGACAAGCGACTTCCCTGGCCTGAATATTTCATGCGCATCGCCTATCTGGTCTCCGAACGCTCCACCTGTCTCAGGCGTCGGGTGGGGGCGGTGGCGGTCAAGGACAAGCGCATCCTGGCCACCGGATACAACGGCGCACCGGCCGACCTGCCCCATTGTCTGGAGCTGGGCTGCATGCGCCAACAGCTCGGGGTCCCTTCGGGAGAGCGCCACGAGTTGTGCCGGGCCCTGCACGCAGAGCAGAACGTGATCATTCAGGCCGCTCTGCACGGTATCTCCATTGCCGGGTCCAAAATCTACTGTACCACCCAACCCTGTTTCATCTGCGCCAAGATGCTCATCAACTGCAAGGTGGAGGCAATCTATTTCGCCGAAGGATATCCGGATGAACTGGCCCAGCAGATGCTGTCCGACGCCGGTGTCACCTTCATGAGGATCGACTATGAACACCAGATCTAAGGAACAGTTCATGGGTCACGCCATTGCCCTGGCCGAACGCGGCAGGGGAGCCGCCCGGCCAAATCCATGCGTGGGCGCGGTACTGGTTCAAGATGACCGGATAGTGGCCGAAGGATGGCACACGGCCTGCGGACAGCCGCATGCCGAGGTGGAGGCACTCAGGGATGCGACCCGAAAAGGAATCGACACCCGGAAGTGCACCTTGTTCGTCACCCTGGAACCGTGCAACCATCACGGCAAGACCCCGCCCTGCACCCGGGCCATTCTGGACGCAGGAATCCCCCGCGTGATGGTGGGCACCCGTGACCCCAACCGGGACGTTGCCGGCGGAGGAAACGATGTTCTGCGCCAAAACGGCGTCGAGGTTAAATGCGGTATTCTGGAGCAGGAATGTCGGGACCTCATCGCCGATTTCCTGATCTGGCAGACCTCGGACCGGCCCTATGTGACCCTCAAACTGGCCACCACCCTGGACGGAAAAATAGCCACTCGCGCCGGGCACTCGGCCTGGGTCAGCGGGCCCGAATCCCGAAACTCCGTACATCGGCTCCGGGCCCGGATGCAGGCGGTCCTTGTGGGCGGCGAGACCTTTCGCAAGGACAACCCGAGTCTGACCTGTCGCCTGGACGACTTTTCCGGACCCCATCCCCTGGCCGTGGTTGCGACCTCCACCCTGCCCCACCCCAAGGACGACTGCTTTCTGCTTGCAAGGCGGCCAGGGGAGACCATATTCTGGACCACGGAAAAAGCCGCCGGCTCGGATACTGCCGACGCGCTGCGGGGCCTCGGGTGCAGGGTCTGGGGGCTTGCGGACAACGAACAGGGCCTTATGTTGGATACCGGACTCCAACGGCTGCGCCGGGAAACCAGAGTCCTGGACCTGCTTTGCGAAGGCGGCGGCCGGCTGGCCATGTCCCTGCTGTCCCAAGGGCTGGCGGATGAACTGCATCTGTTTCTGGCCATGAAGGTCCTTGGCGACCAGAACGGGGCCTCCGGCTTTTCCGGGCGAACGGTTCTCTCCATGCACGACTGCGTGCCGTTACGACGCGTGGAGACCCGGCCGTCCGGGGACGATCTTTTCTTGCGGTTCATACCGCGCTGACACATTACGAGGAAACCATGTTCACAGGACTTGTTCAGGGATTGGGAACAATCCGGGCCGTCGAATCCCGAGGTGCCGAGACCAGACTGCGCATCAGCCCCGATTTCGCGCTGCACGACTACCAGGCCGGCGAAAGCATCGCGGTCAACGGCGTCTGCCTGACCGTGGAACAGTATGGAACGGACTGGTTTTCGGCCTACGCATCGGCCGAGACCATGGGGCTGACCAACCTCGGCAGATTAACCACGGGCAGTTCGATCAACCTGGAACGGGCTCTGGCTCTCGGCGACCGTCTTGGCGGCCACCTCGTCTCCGGACATGTGGACTGTACGGCCGTGGTGGCCTCCATATCTCCGGCTGGAGAATCCAAACTCTTTCGTCTCTCCTTTCCGACCGAGTTCGGCCCCCAGGTCATTGCCAAGGGGTCGGTGGCTCTGGACGGCATCAGTCTGACCGTCAACGCCTGCGGCCCGGACTTCCTGGAGGTGAACATCATCCCGGCCACTCAGGGCGAAACCACCATCGCCAAATGGAAACCGGGTACCATGGTGAACATGGAAACGGACCTCATCGGCAAGTATGTCCAGAACATGCTCGGTCCATGGGACGGCGGCAGAAATTTTGCCCAGACAAAGCCGTCTTCCATGTCTCTTGATTTTCTCCACAAGCACGGTTTTTAGGACTGGACACCAAAGCGGTGTTTGTGCAGTCCTCACGAAACCACATTACGGCCGATTGCCGGCTTTGAAGCTTTCAAAATACAAACAAAGAGAATTGCGGCTTTGCCGCATTCATGAGCACACACGAGGAAGCCATGCCCAGATGCACTGCTGAAGAAGCCATCGAAGAGATCCGCCAGGGGCGGATGGTCATCCTGGTCGACGACGAGGACCGGGAAAACGAGGGGGACCTGACCGTTGCCGCGGAAAAGGTCACCCCGGAAATCATCAACTTCATGGCCACCCATGGCCGGGGACTGATCTGCCTGGCCCTGGAACCATCTTTGGTGGACAAGCTGGACCTGCCCCTGATGACCCAGCGTAACACGTCCAAATTCGGCACCAATTTCACGGTTTCCATAGAGGCCAAACAGGGAGTGACCACCGGAATCTCCGCCTTTGACCGGGCCACGACCATTCTGACCGCCGTGGCCGACGAAACCACCCCCGATGATATCGCCACTCCCGGACATATGTTCCCCCTGCGGGCCCGGTCCGGCGGGGTTCTTGTCCGGGCGGGGCAGACCGAAGGCGGCACTGACCTGTCCCGGCTGGCCGGACTCAAGGGAGCCTCGGTCATCTGCGAGATCATGCGCGAGGACGGCAACATGGCCCGGATGCCCGCGCTGACAGAATTCGCGGAAAAGCACGACCTGAAAATAGCCACGGTGGCCGATCTGATCGCCTACCGTTCCAAATTCGACTCCCTGGTGCACCGGGTAGCCGAGGCTAAAATGCCGACCAGATTCGGCGACTTCACCATCATGGCTTTTGAAACCGAAATTGACGACTATACCCATCTGGCCCTGGTCAAAGGGGACATCACCGAGGACGATCCGACCCTGGTCCGAGTGCACAGCCAGTGTCTGACCGGCGACATTTTCGGCTCCCTGCGGTGCGATTGCGGCAACCAGCTCCAGGCCGCCATGCAGATGGTGGAACAGGAGGGCAAGGGCGTGATCCTGTATATGCGTCAGGAGGGGCGGGGCATCGGTCTGGCCAACAAGATCCGGGCCTACAATCTGCAGGACAAGGGGCGTGACACCGTGGAGGCCAACCTGGAACTCGGATTCGAACCAGACCTGCGCGACTACGGAATCGGAGCCCAGATTCTGGTCAATATCGGCGTAAAAAAGATGCGACTGATGACCAACAATCCCAAAAAGATCATCGGCCTTGAAGGGTACGGGCTCGAGGTCCAGGACCGGGTTTCCATCGAGGTTCCGACCTGCGCTGAAAACGAGTGTTACCTGCACACCAAAAAGGAAAAGATGGGGCACATGCTCAACCTGGACGAAAAATAGTCCGGACCGATCCCCTCTTCAACCCGGGCGGCAGAAAATTGCCGCTTTCGAATTTCAAGGAGTACGCTGTTATGCTGCATATCAAGACTGTGGAAGGAAAACTGCAGGCCAAAGGGCTCAAGGTCGCCATTGTGGCCACCCGGTTCAACGACTTTATCGTGGACAGACTCGTAGGCGGGGCCGTGGATTACCTGGTCCGGCACGGTGCGGAACGGGAGGATATGACCCTGTACAAGATTCCCGGTGCCTTTGAAGTCCCCGTGGTGGCCAGAAAGATCGCTGCCAAAGGCGAGGTGGACGCCATCGTCTGCGTCGGGGCCGTGATCCGTGGTGCCACCCCCCACTTCGACTATGTCTGTTCCGAGGTCTCCAAAGGCATCGCCCAGGTCGGTCTGGAGTACGGCATGCCCATCGGATTCGGGATCCTGACCACGGACAGCCTGGAGCAGGCCATTGAGCGGGCCGGCAGCAAAGGCGGGAACAAAGGCGTGGAAGCCGCCGCAGCCACACTGGAAACCTTCAGAGTTCTGGAACAGATCTAGATGACCACCAAACACCTTTCCCGGAGCCAGGAGCGGCGGCTCGCCTTTCAGGTGATCTATGCCACACACTTCTCCACCGAGCCCGACCCGGCCTTTCTGGCCAGGACCTTCGACAACTTCAGGGATCCCGAAATCCCCATGGACAGCCGCGAAGAGAGCTTTGCCTGGGCCCTGGTCACGGGAGTCTTCACCCACAGCAAAGAGCTGGACCCCATCATCGATAAATTCTCCAGACACTGGAAGCTGACCCGCATCGCCAAGATCGAACTGACCATCCTGCGTCTGAGCCTTTTCGAGATGCTCCACTGCCCGGAGATCCCCCTCAAGGTGGCCATGAACGAGGCGATCGAGCTGGCCAAGCAGTTCGGCGACGAAAACTCCCGCAACTTCGTGAACGGCATTCTCGACGGCGTGGCCAGAGGGATCGGAGAAGGACAATTCGGCAGCCGCCGGAATATCTGAATCTCTTCCGGAACTTCAGAACGAACACGGATCGCAATTTCAAACGGATACAGGGGATACCATGGCCGCACACAAGCAGTACGAGCCGCAACGGATCGAGAAAAAATGGCAAAAGGCCTGGGCCGAGACGGGCTCTTTCAAGGTCGAACGGGATGAGGAAAAACCCAAGTACTACGTGCTTGAAATGTTCCCCTATCCGTCCGGACGAATTCATATGGGTCATGTGCGCAACTACTCCATCGGCGATGTGGTGGCCAGATACAAGCGCATGCAGGGATACAACGTCCTGCACCCCATTGGCTGGGACGCCTTTGGCCTGCCAGCGGAAAACGCGGCCATCAAAAACGATTCCCATCCGGCAAAGTGGACCTACGAAAACATTGCCACCATGCGCACCCAGCTGAAACGACTCGGCTATTCCTATGACTGGGACCGGGAAATCGCCACATGCCATCCAGGCTATTACCGCTGGGAGCAGGAGTTCTTCCTCAAGATGCTGGACAGGGGGCTGGCCTACCGCAAGAAATCTCCGGTCAACTGGTGCCCCTCCTGCCATACGGTCCTGGCCAACGAACAGGTCGAGGAGGGGCTGTGCTGGCGTTGTGACTCGGAGGTAATCCAGAAGGAGCTGTCCCAGTGGTTCCTGCGCATCACTGATTACGCCGAAGAGCTCCTGGACTGCCTGCCCCGATTGACCGATGGCTGGCCCGAGCGGGTCCTGACCATGCAGCGTAACTGGATCGGCAAAAGCCTGGGCATGGAGATCGATTTCTCCCTGGAGGGGCTGGACGAATCCATGACCGTGTTCACCACGCGCCAGGACACCCTGTACGGGGCGACCTTCATGAGCCTGGCCCCGGAACACCCACTGGTTGAAAAGCTGATTTCCGGCACGGAACAGGAAGCGGAAGTACGCGGATTCGTGGACCGCATCACCAAAATGGACAAGATTGTCCGGACCGCCGATGACTTGGAAAAAGAAGGGGTGTTCACCGGCCGGTACTGCATCAATCCGGTAAACGGAGCCAGAATGCCCGTATACGTGGCCAACTTCGTACTCATGGGCTACGGCACCGGGGCGGTCATGGCCGTCCCCGCCCATGACCAGCGAGATTTCGAGTTCGCCAGAAAATATGATCTGCCCGTACAGGTGGTCATCGAACCCCAGGGCGGGAGCCTCGACCCGGCCACCATGGACGCGGCCTACTCCGATCCCGGAATCATGACCGGCTCCGGCCCTTTTGACGGCCTGACCAATGAGGATGCCAAGGAAAGAATCGCCGAGCACCTGGCCGAAAAAGGCCTGGGCAAAAAGACCGTCAACTACCGACTGCGGGACTGGAACATCTCCCGTCAACGCTACTGGGGCGCGCCCATCCCGGTCATCTACTGCGACTCCTGCGGCATTGTTCCGGTCAGGACCGAAGATCTGCCCGTGGAGCTCCCCCTGGACATCAGAGTCAATGCCGACGGCCGCTCCCCCCTGCCCGAACACGACGCCTTCGTGTCGGTCCCGTGTCCCACATGCGGAGCCCCGGCCCGGCGGGAGACGGACACCATGGACACCTTCATGGAGTCCTCATGGTACTTTGCCCGTTACACCGCACCGCGCAACGAAGCCGAACCCTTTGCAAAAGCGGACACCGACTACTGGCTTCCCGTGGACCAGTACATCGGGGGCATCGAACACGCCATTTTGCACCTTCTCTACTCCCGGTTCTACGTCAAGGTCCTGCGCGACCTCGGGTATATGAACCTTGACGAGCCCTTCGCCAACCTGCTCACCCAGGGCATGGTGCTCATGGACGGGGCCAAGATGTCCAAATCCAAGGGCAACGTGGTCGATCCGGACGAGATGATCCGCAAATACGGCGCAGATACGGTCCGCCTCTTCTGTCTGTTTGCGGCCCCGCCGGAAAAAGACCTGGAATGGAACGACAAGGGCATCGAAGGAGCAAACCGGTTTTTAAACCGGTTGTGGAGGCTGTGCGAGGAACTGTCCGAAATCCTGACACCCGTGGGACCGTGTGCCGCCGTCAACGGAACACTGACCGACCCGGAAAAGGAACTCAGGTACAAGGAACACGAAACCGTGCGCCGGGTAACCCGGGACATTGAAAACAAATTCCAGTTCAACACGGTTATCGCCGCGGGCATGGAAATGGTCAACGAACTCAACCATGCCAAGGACGCACTGCAGACCTCGACCAACGGGCCGCTTCTGCTCTCCTCCGCGGTCAGCACGGTGTTGACCGTACTTTCACCCATGGCTCCGCACATCTGCGAAGAGCTGTGGACCAAAATGGGGTACACCACCCCGCTGTCCTCCCAGGCCTGGCCGGAACACGATCCCGCAGCCCTGCAAAAGGACGAAGTCACCCTGATCGTGCAGGTCAACGGCAAGCTCCGCTCCCGCATCGCGGTTCCGGCGGACTGCTCCAGGGAAGATGCGGAAAAAATGGCCCTGGATGATCCCAACACCCAGAAACATACGGCCGGCAAGACCGTGCGCAAGGTCATCGTCGTGCCCGGGAAACTCGTCAATGTTGTTGCCAACTAGACATGCCCTGCTTTTGACGGCCCTGGCCGCTCTGCTTTTAACCGGGTGCGGCTACCAGCTCAGCTCCATGGCCCCCATCACCCTGCCCAAAGAGCAGACCCGGCTGTACATTGCCAAGGTGACCAACCCGACCATCGAATCCTGGATCGAACCAAGGCTCAGGTCTTCCCTGCGCGACGAACTCACCCGTCGCGGAGGCGTGCAGTGGGTGGAGCGCACCCAGGCCGAAACCGAGGTCGAAGTCATCATTCACAGCTTCAGCACCTCAAGTTCGGTCAAGGGAGAGGACGATGAAACCGTTCGTTCCTCTGCCTCCATCACCCTGGAGATCCAGCTCTTCGACCGGCAGGACCACGCAATGCTCTGGACCTCCGGTCCTGTGTCGGGCCAGGAGTCCTACTCCGGAGATTCCCAGCAAGAGGAGGCCGCCTTCGACGCCATGGAGGAGGTCATCCGTAAGAGCGCAGATCGGCTCTCGGATCAATTCTAAGCCCGCCCCGAGCAGGCACGATTTCAGCACGGCCCGGAACAGTTTGGTTCCGGGCCTTTTTTTTTATCCCTCCCTTTACGAATCCCCGGCCATGCCGTATTGTTCCACGACTGCCGGACAAAGCGCGGCAACAGCACATATTGAAATACCCTTCAACCGGCTCCCGCGAGCACCACTCATCATGTCACGACCAGGCTTCACCTTCTGCATCAGTCCCGACCCCGAACTGATCCGGGACCATATCACCACCCTTCTGGACCGTCATGTGACCGGTCCCCGGCAGACCGTCACCTTCTGGGGAGACGAGGAACTCCCGAACGCATTCTGGCAGAGTCTGGCCGTACCCGATCTGATGGGACAGTTCCGGGCCGTGATTCTCAGACGGGCCCAGGGACTGGACGTCGCATTCTGGAACCAGCTGGCCAGGGAGCTGAAGGGAGCCAGACGGACCATCTGGCCTTTTTTCTGCCTGGAAGGAGAGTGGCAACGGAAAGGGCCTTCTCTCCCCAAGACCCTGACCAAACAGAAATACTGGACCGTGGCCCAGAAACAGCAGTGGGTCTGGCAGTCCCCGGGGCTGACCGCCTCTTCCATGCCCTCTTTTTTGCAGAAGTGGGCCACGGAGCGGGGGCTCGTCTTCGAACGGGGTGTTCAACAGCACCTCGCGACCGGACTCCCCCGAGGCTCCTTTGCGGTTAAGAACGAACTTCGCAAACTCGAGCTGCTGCTCGGTGAACGAACCACAGTGACCACGGCCGACCTGACCATCTTTGCCGGACGCATGGATATGGACATCTTCTCCTTTCTTTCCGCTATCCAGAGCCCGGGGAAAGGGCTTGAGGCGTGGAGAAAGGTGTTATGCGATCCGCTCGTTTCCAGCGAGGATCTCCTGTTTCCTTTTCTGGGCCTGCTGCTGCGGGAAACCCGCATCCTGTGGCAGCTGGCCGCCGGAGAAGGGGACAAGGTCTCCCTGTATCCGAGTCTCAAACAGCAGAAACAGCAGTTTGCAGGCAGGCTCGGCCTGGCCCGGCTGGCCCGCATTCCGGACCTGGCCCTGGATGCGGAGACAAGTGTCAAGACCGGACGCAAGGGGGCTGATCAGGCCATGGAATTCATGGTTCAGGAGCTCATTACCCTGTTCAGGGCGGCGTGAGCGGCTGGAAAAGCCCATAAACCAGCGATCTACGGGGTTGCGCCTCAACAAATCGTACCTATATGAAACAACTTCCGCACTATTCGGGACACAGAAAGCGGCTCAAAGATCGTCTGACCCAGGAGCCGATGCTTCTTCCGGACTATGAGGTTCTGGAACTGCTCCTTGGCTACGGACTCCCCCGACGGGACACCAAGAAGCTGGCCAAGGACCTTCTGGCTGAATTTAAAACCGTGGAAGGGGTGCTCGGAGCCCGAGACGCAGCTCTGCTGAACATTACCGGGTTCGGTCCGGGTCTGCTTACCTTCTGGAAGGTATTGCGGGAAATCTGGGCCCGAAAGCTGGCCTCGGACATCGCCCCCCGGGAGCAGATCAACAGCCCTTCCAAAGTCGCGGCCCTGGCTGCGGCCAGGCTCGGCCCCCTGGCTTCGGAAGAGTTCTGGGTTATTTTGGTGGACAACAAGAACCGGTTTCTGGCCTTTGAACAGGTAAGCCGGGGAACTGTTGACCAGACCCCGGTCTACCCCAGAGAAGTCCTGGCCAGGGCCTTCACCCACCAGGCCAGCGGCATGATGCTGGTGCACAACCACCCGGGCGGAGACCCGACCCCTTCATCCCAGGATATGGATCTGACCCGAAGAATTTCCCAGGTGGCTACCGATGTCGGCATCCGGGTCCTTGACCATCTGGTGGTGGCGGAAAGCAGGTATTTCAGTTTTCAGGAGCAGGGTTTGCTTTGAGTCGACCGAAGGTGCTTGCCCCCGGACGATCCCGATTCCAGCCCGACCGAAGAGATACAACGAGCGTGCCCCGGTACGGCTCACGATGAGGAGTATGCACAATGAGTGATGAAAAACAATTCCCGGAAGAGTTCGACGAGTTGTCCGGACAGGATGACTCCTCCGGCAGCACCCCTCCCCACGCCCAGACAGGAGAAGGGGAGCCGATCCGGTCCGAATCCGAAATTCCAGAGACCCTGCCCCTGCTGGCCGTACGGGACATCGTGGTTTTCAACTATATGATCCTGCCCCTGTTTGTGGGCCGGGACAAATCAGTCCAGGCCGTGGATGCGGCCCTGAACCGGAACAGATACATTCTGATCTGCACCCAGAAGGACGAGGAGGTGGACTCTCCCGGTCCAGACGAGCTGTACCAGGTCGGGACCGTGGGTATGATCATGCGCATGCTCAAGATGCCTGATGGCCGCCTCAAGGTCCTGGTACAGGGGCTGGCCAGAGCCAGGGTCCGGGAATTCACCCAGACCGACCCCTTTGACGAGGTGACCATCGACCTCATTGAGGAGCGCGAGGCCGAACACTCCGGTCCCGAAGAGGAGGCCCTGCTCCGCTCGGTCAAGGAACAGAGCGAAAAAATCCTCTCCCTGCGCGGCGTGGATTCCTCGGAGATCATGTCCGTACTCAACTCCGTGACCGAACACGGCCGGCTTGCGGATCTGGTGGCCTCCAACCTGCGCATGAAACCGGAAGAGGCCCAGCGTATTCTGGAATGCCTGGACCCCATTGAGCGCCTCAAGCTGGTCAACGCCCAGCTGGTCTCGGAGGTGGAGGTGGCTTCCATGCAGGCCAAAATCCAGGGCATGGCCAAGGAAGGCATGGACAAGGCCCAGAAGGACTATTTCCTGCGTGAACAGCTCAAGGCGATCCGCAAGGAGCTTGGCGACGCCGGGGAGGGAGGCGAGGAGTTCGATGAACTGCGCGAAGCCCTCGGCAAGGCGGGACTGCCCAAAATCGTGGCCAAGGAAGCGGACAAGCAGCTGCGCAGGCTGGAGTCCATGCATCCGGACTCTTCCGAAGCCACGGTTATCCGGACGTATCTGGACTGGATCATCGAGCTGCCCTGGAAAAAGATGTCCAAGGACCAGCTGGACATCAAAAAAGCCAAAGCCATTCTGAACGAGGACCATTACGGGCTGGACAAGGTCAAGGAGCGCATTCTTGAATACCTGAGCGTGCGCAAGCTGAACGCCCGGATGAAAGGCCCCATCCTTTGCTTTGTGGGCCCTCCGGGAGTGGGCAAGACCTCCCTCGGCAAATCCATTGCCCGCTCCCTGAACCGCAAGTTCGTGCGCATGTCTCTGGGCGGAATGCGGGACGAGGCGGAAATCCGCGGCCACCGCAGAACCTACATCGGCTCCATGCCGGGGCGGATCATCCAGGCCATGAAAGAGGCCGGAACCCGCAACCCGGTCATCATGCTCGACGAAATCGACAAGCTGGGCAGCGACTTCCGGGGCGACCCCTCTTCTGCCCTGCTGGAGGTGCTTGACCCGGAACAGAACTACACCTTCACCGATCACTATCTGAACGTACCTTATGACCTGTCCAAAACCATGTTCATCTGCACCGCCAACATGCTGGACACCATCCCTTCGGCCCTCCTGGACCGGATGGAAGTCATCCGCATAACGGGTTACACCGAGCACGAGAAGGTCAAAATCGCCCGCAAGTACCTGCTGCCAAGACAGATCACGGAAAACGGGCTCAAGCCGAAGACCATGCAGCTGAGTGACACCGTCCTGACCAGGATCATCCGGGAATACACCCGGGAGGCCGGACTGCGTAACCTGGAGCGTGAGGTCGGCACAGTCTGCCGAAAGGTGGCCCGCAAGGTGGCCGAAGGGGAGAAGGGACCGTTTCGGATCACCCCGGCCCGGATTCCGAAACTGCTTGGACTGCCCAAGATTCTGGAAAAGAACCGGGAAACAGACCTTCCGGCCGGAGTGGCCACAGGACTGGCCTGGACTCCCTACGGGGGAGAGACCCTGCATATCGAAGTCATTCTCATGCCGGGCAAGGGGAAACTGACCCTGACCGGACAGCTGGGCAGTGTGATGAAGGAGTCGGCCCAGGCCGCAATGAGCTACGCCCGGGCCCGGGCCGAACAGCTGAACCTGGACAAGGATTTCAGCGAAAAATATGATATCCATATCCATGTTCCGGCCGGAGCAACGCCCAAGGACGGCCCGTCGGCCGGAGTGACCATGGTCACCGCCCTGATCTCGGCCCTGACCAACCGCCGAGTGCCCAGCGACCTGGCCATGACCGGCGAGATCACCCTGCGCGGCAGGGTCCTGCCCGTGGGCGGCATCAAGGAGAAGATCCTGGCCGCCGTGTCCATGGGCATAAAAAAGGTGCTCATTCCGGCTCAGAACGAAAACGACTTCAAGGAAATTCCGGCCGATTTACGACGCAATATCGAGGTAAAACCCGTGGCCACCATCGACGAAATCTGGCCCGAGATCTTCGAGGAGAAATCCTAGAACCGGCTCCGGGCCGACTTGACGAAAAAAAACGGGCGGACATCATGTCCGCCCGTTTTTTTGTGCTGGTCCCGCAACGATTCGAAAGCCCGAAGGGCACCGGTTCTACAGATCACATGCAATTTCCCGGTACAGATCAGCCAGCAGCACGATACCGATGACCTTCCCCCCCTCTTCCACGACAGCCCGGCCTCGACGATAGTCGAGAAAAATCTCCAGAATCCGGGCCAAAGGATCGTTGGCCTTGATCCGCGGCACATCGGTCTGGATATAGCCGGCGATGGAGTCCTGAGCGCACTCCCGACAGGCGCGCTCGAACGCCTTGTCCCAGTCCACCTCCCGCTCGTCCAGCCCCATCCCCTTAAGCAGGCAGGGTCCCATGGAGTGGATCAGGTTCCACATGGATACAACCCCCTTGAACTCTCCTTTCCGGGAGTTGACCACCACACAGTTGTTATCCGGAAACCGTGTCCGGCTGGCGGCCAGGGTCTTGACGACCTCCTGGACCGCGGCATCCTCCTGCACCCACGGGAAGTCCTCCCGCATGATGTCCCACGCCCTTTTTCGAAGCAGCATATCTCCTCCAGAACTGATTGCACGTCACTTGTCTGGCCCTCAACTGAATACGATCTCCATACAATTTAACCCTATAGATAAATCACAGCAAAATTCAAGAGAAAAATCAGTCAAAATCCGCCAGCAGAGCTCCGATATGAAGACCATCGCCGAAAGAAGCGTTCTGGTATTCGCCCCGAATCCGCCACAGGGCCTGCTGGAGCTGATCGTTGGTAATCCCGTTGCGCGTGGCCGTATAGGCCTCGATAAAGGCGGCCAGGCTGTCGCACACCTTGAGCATGAAGCCGTCCTTGGGATCAAAACGATCCGCATTGTACTCGCCCTGAATCTGATCCCAGGTAACACTTCGCGTTGTTCCCTGACTGATGATGGCCGCATCGAATTCCGAACCGATCTCGGCTCCCAGATAATAGTTCAAGCGCTCGACCAGCGTATCGTACCGGCCGGCCAGTGGGGAGAACACCTTACGCTCCATCTCCCTGTATTCGTATTCCTTGATCAGATCGCCAATGCGGCGCACCGAACTCTTGACCGGCGAGATGATATCCCGGGTCAGCAGTTCGGGCAGGTCGTGGAACAGACCGGCGAAAAAATTGTTCTGCCGCCTGGCCGGGCACGCCCCCACGGCGATGCTGAAAAAATACCCGTAACAGGCCACAATGAACATGTGCCCGAGAACCGATGTCTCGGGAATCCTCGGGGTCTGCGACCATCTCTTCTGAAACCGGAGTCGGCCGACCAGCTGCCCGAACCGCCCCAGAGGAGAGGATGGACCGGCCATGAGCTCGGTCACACCGTGCAGATCGCGATGATCGCTCAGATTGCGGTTAAAATTGGCCTCGATCTCCTCCATCTCTTCATCGTTTCGGTTCAACTCACGCAACAGATGGAATTCCCACTGGCTGGCGAACATATGTGCTGCATGGAGAATTCGTCCGGCCAGCAGCTCCTCTGGAGTTCCGGGATCGGAGGTGAAATGTGCACTCAGACCGTCCCGAAAATCCGCTCCCAGTGGCTGAACCCAGGGGTGCAACTGATCCAGGACCCAGCGGGTCAGCTGCTGGTAGTGGGCCGGATTGGCCTTGATCTGATAAAAAATGGGCGGCTTGATATCCGTGATCACCAACCGGTACAGATACTCGTACATCCCGCCCCGGACAATGGCCTCTCCAAGAGCCAGTTTCGACTCCGGACCAAGAGATCCGGAGTTGAGTTGGAAAAGCATCCAGGCCGTGATCATCTTGTGGGCCTGCTTGTCCACCTCGACCAGTTCCATGGGACGCAGCTTGTCGTTCCACCTTTTCATGGATGCTCCTGAAAAAACGAGCTGTAACAACCCCTTGCGAACACTCGGCATACATCCCTCCACTGGGTGAAAAATCCGTTTTCCCTCTTTACATTCACTTTCTTTAAACGTATACAGGCCCTCTTCTTTCCCACACCGTTTTTTTGCCCCGAATCATGGCTGATGAATCGGAACCGAACCAACAGTATCTCCCGAAGAGCACGGCTGGCCAACCCGCTGGGAGCTCTTTTTTTCAGGTTGTCAAGGAGAACCAACGATGAAGACATATAGTCCAAAAAAGCAGGAATTACAAAACAACTGGGTCGTCGTGGACGCACAGGACAAGATCCTGGGCCGCCTGGCAACCGAGATTGCTGTTCGCCTGAAAGGAAAGCACAAGCCCGAGTACGCCCCGCACATGGACAACGGTGACTTCGTTATCGTCATCAATGCGGACAAAATCAAGGTGACCGGGCAGAAGATGAGTCAGAAAAAATACTACCGCCACAGCGGATATCCCGGGGGCATCAAAGAGATCTCCCTGGAAAAGCAGATGGCAAAGAAGCCGGAACAGGTCATCCAGACCGCGGTCAAGGGCATGCTGCCCAAGAACCCGCTGGGTCGGGCCATGCTGAAAAAGCTGAAAGTCTATGCGGGTACGGAACATCCTCATCAGGCACAGCAGCCCACCGCGCTGGACATCTAATCGAACTTTCTGGAGAAGACCATGAGCCAAGATTTTTTTTACGGAACAGGACGCAGAAAAACCTCCGTTTCCCGGACCCGTTTGTATCAGGGTGCCGGTGAGATCACCATCAACGGTCGCCCCTACGAAGACTACTTTCCCCGGGCCACCCTGCAGATGATCATCCGTCAGCCCCTGAACCTGACCAAGACCCTGGGCAAATTCGACATCAAGGCCACCATTGACGGTGGCGGACTGACCGGTCAGGCCCAGGCCCTGCGTCACGGCATCAGCCGGGCTCTGCTCGACTTTGATCCGGAGCTTCGTCCGGTGCTCAAAAAAGCCGGTTTCCTGACCCGGGATTCCCGCGTCAAGGAAAGAAAGAAGTACGGCCTGCGCGGCGCCCGTGCCCGCTTCCAGTACTCCAAGCGTTAAGCCGGCGTTTACTCATCGGAACTTCAAGGCAGGGTTGCACGGCAGCCCTGCCTTTTTTGGTCTGGACGGAGACGTGACGTCCCAAGCGCCCCTGCCCGGACAACGTCAACCCAGGAGGATCCAGCCATGGCCGCATCTCGCGTCACCCCCACTCTTCTCTTTGCCGACACGGACGGCAATATCTACGACCATCCGGACCTACTCATGCTCTGTCGCCGGGGCAAAGAGCTGGCCCTGCCTCGTCCGGACGAAATGACCCCCCTGCCTGCGGGCAGCGATCTGTACCTGCTGCCCTGTCGTCACGCCATTGGACTCAATCCGGACACCGGACAGATCGAGGCCATGGAAGAGTACGCCGTGGCCGCATTCGTCTGCCCCGGATACACCCTGTCCGGCACGGCCGCCTACCAGACCGGAGAAGACGCCCCCTGCCTGCCCCTGTTCGCCTACGGAGCCGTGGGGTATGCTAACGGCAGATTCTGGGTGGCCGCCAAACGGGTGGACAAGGATCCGCGCCAGGTCTTCGGACACATCCCCAACACCAAAATCGATCAGGGAGCCCACGCCCTGCTCAAAAAATTTCCTGAAAACCGGCTCGTTCAGCACCTGAGTAAATGCGCCCTGACCTATTGCTGCCCGGCGGCCAAAAACCTGGCTCTGGGACGCTTCGAAGCCCCAATTCCCACTTCCAGGACGTGCAACGCCCGGTGCATCGGGTGCATTTCCCTGCAGGCCGAAGATTCCGGATTTCCCTCTCCTCAGAACCGGATCGGATTCACCCCAACGGTGCAGGAAATCTGTGAACTCATGCACCACCACCAGGGCCGGGAAAAACGCCCCATCTATTCCTTTGGCCAGGGATGTGAAGGGGAGCCCCTGACCGAGGCCGAACTCCTGGCCAGGGCCATCAAGACATTCCGGTCCGCCGGGGGCAGAGGCACGGTGAACATCAACACCAACGCCAGTCTGCCGGAAACCATGGCCCCCCTGGCCGCAGCCGGGCTGTCCTCCATCCGGGTCAGCCTGAACAGCGCCCGCAAGGATATCTACACGGCCTACTACCGTCCCAAAGGGTATACCTGGGAAGATGTGGTGGAGACCATTGCCCGGGCCAGGGCAAACGGACTGTTCGTGTCTCTTAATTACCTCTTTTTCCCCGGACTGAACGACACCGAAGAAGAACTGGAGGCCCTTGTGGCCCTGATCTCCACGCACAAGGTGGATTTGATCCAGATGCGCAACCTGAGCCTGGATCCCGAAGTATACCTGGACCGGCTGGCCGCCCCCCGCCCGGGGCCCAGCATGGGGCTTGCGAACTTCATGAAGCGGCTGCGCAAATCCTGCCCGGGTCTGAAATTCGGATACTTCAACCCGTATCTTGATGATTGATATCAAAAGCGTTCGGCACCATGCATAAAAAAAGCGGCCTTGAAGGCCGCTTTTTTTATATCCCACCAAAATCCGGTTCCCGGAATCCCGAACAGATGGTTTCCTAGAGATTTACAATGGAGACCTGCTCCTCGTTCCCCCTGCGCTCCCGGATCTCGCCGATAATCCAGGCGTCCTGACCCAGACCGCGCAAGCGGTTCATGACATCCTCCTGCTGGGATTTGGACACGACCAGAATATACCCGATACCGGAATTAAAGATCTGCAGCATCTCTTCCCAGGACAGCTCTCCCTGCTCCTTGAGCCAGGAGAACACCTGCGGGACAGTCCAGGAACCGAACCTGATTTCCGCGGTCACCCCGCGAGGGAGAACCCGCACAATGTTGTCATAGAATCCGCCCCCGGTGACATGGACCATTCCCCTGATCTCCAGATCGCGCAGCAGATTAAGAACCGGGCGGACATAAATTCTGGTCGGCTCAAGCAGCACTTCTCCGACGGTCCTGTCCTCTCCGGGAAAGGGGTCCGCTGCGGTCAGCCCGCTTTGCTCGAAGAGCCTGCGTACCAGAGAATATCCGTTGGAATGGATTCCGGAAGAGGCCAGCCCGATCACGACATCCCCCACGCCGATGGAAGACCCGTCAACGACCCTGGAGTTATCCACCATGCCGACACAAAATCCGGAAAGATCATACTCTC
>Ga0102940_1000421_pt1 | contig 29244 bp, 29 predicted proteins | sample SalPonR2_C_D1_MG_FD_78215 | JGI IMG/M metagenome (GOLD analysis project Ga0102940, IMG submission 78215) | Salt pond soil microbial communities from South San Francisco under conditions of wetland restoration - Salt Pond MetaG R2_C_D1_MG | ecosystem: Environmental > Aquatic > Marine > Intertidal... | reverse complement strand
GCCGCCACGCTTACCGCCGTCAGCGCTTCCATCTCGACGCCGGTTTTCGCACTCAGACGACACTCCGCCTCTACCACCACACCCGGCAACGCGTCACTCAGGGACAGCTCGACCTCCACGTTCTCAAGCATCAGCGGATGACAGAGCGGGATGAGTTCGGAGCAGCGCTTTGCGCCCTGAATACCGGCAATCCGCGCGACGGACAGGACATCGCCCTTGGCGAGACCGCTGGCGCGCAGCGTGGCAAGAGTAGCGGGCTGCATACGGACGCTGCAGCGGGCACGGGCACTGCGCTGCGTCGCCGCCTTATCGCCCACGTTCACCATGTGCGCAGCGCCGGAGTCATCGAGGTGAGTCAGACCAGCCATGCTTTTTCTCGGAAATTCACGGAGTGCAGTCTAACCAAGCGGAAGAGGCGATGCCAGAAATACCAATTTATTCAACATTGTGTCAGAGTTCGCCACGCCGTCCAGTCGCTGACACGTCACCGCCGAGGAAGCCGCGTGAATAACAACAGCCACCATCGACCGGCAGACCAGTACAGCGTGGGCTACAAGCGCTTTGTGCTCGTCATGCTGACGCTCGTGTACGCCTTCAATTTTATTGACCGGCAGATCCTGGTGATTCTGCAGGAGCCGATCAAGAACGACATGGGATTGAGTGATGCCCAGCTCGGATTACTGAGCGGATTTACTTTCGCCGTTATCTATGTATCCGCCGGCATTCCCATTGCCTACCTCGCGGACCGCAGCAACCGACGGAACATCATTGCGGTTGCGCTGACCGTGTGGAGCGGAATGACCGCGCTCTCAGGATTTGTCCAGAACTACGGTCAGCTGCTGCTGGCGCGTGTCGGTGTCGGCCTGGGCGAGGCCGGGGGCAGTCCGCCGGCGCATTCGATGATCAGCGATTACTATCAACCCGAGCATCGCGGTACCGCGCTTTCGTTCTATTCTTCCGGCATCTACATCGGCATTCTTCTGGGCTACGCCTTCGGCGGCCTGCTGGCCGAAGCCTTTGGCTGGCGCGCGGCCTTCATGCTTGTCGGTCTGCCCGGCATTCTGCTGGCGGTGGTACTGCTGCTGACCGTCAGAGAGCCCCCCCGTGGCCGCTGGGACCCTGCCTCCCGGGACGACCACAAGCCGAGCTTCCGTGAAACCCTGGCACTGCTCAGGCAGCGCCCCGCCTTCTGGTTCATCGCCATGGGCTGCGCGCTAACCTCGTACGTGAGCTACGGCAACGGCAATTTCCTGCCCTCGCTACTGATACGCAACCACGGGATGAGTGTCGCTGACGTGGGCCTGGTACTATCGCTGGTGGCCGGTCTGTCCGGAGCGATCGGCACCTTCCTTGGTGGCTACCTGGGAGACAGGCTGGGTGTGAATGACAAGCGCTGGTATGTCTATGTGCCGATCATCGGCGGGATCGCCGCCTTTATCCCCTATTTCTATGTCATTCTCAGTGAGAACACCACGGGTGTGCTGGTTGTGCTGGCCGGTGTCAGCATCGTCAACTCGCTTTATCTGGGCCCCAGCATCGCCATTTCCCACGCCCTGGTACCGCCGCGCATGCGCGCGGTGACATCCGCGATTCTCTTTTTTGTCCTCAATATGATCGGTCTTGGACTGGGTCCGTTTCTGACCGGCCTGACGAGTGACCTGCTGGCACCGGTGGCGGGCGACCAGAACCTGCGTTACGCAATGGTGATTACCGGCAGTGTCGGCTTCATCGCCATTATCATGTTCCTGATCGCGTCGAAACATCTGCTCGCGGATCTGGAAAAAACCGCAGAGCGCGAACGGGAAAAGGCCTGATCAGCCACGAGTACGCGTTTCTTCTGATACCATGGCTCACAGATAGCGTCAAAGGGAGTTGAATATGGGTATTGAAACCGGCGGTCTTTTAGGTCTTATCTGGCTGGCACTCGCGATTTACGCCATCATCAAGACAGTTCAGAGCTCTGCGGGAACCGGCGCCAAGGTTATCTGGACACTGGCAATCCTTGTCCTGCCCCTCATCGGGCTGCTCGCCTGGCTGCTCTTTGGCCCCAAGGGATGAATACGGCGTACTGACTCATGCCCATGGACGTTTTCAGGCAACCGAGCGTACAGCGCGACGGGAACGGTGATCTGCGAACCATTGGCTTTGAGATAGAATTCACCGGCGTATCGTTGACTGATACCATTGCAGCGGTGGAAAACACGTACCCCGCCACACGGAAAAACGCGACGGCGGCGGCCTGCGATCTGGACATCCCCGATCTTGGCGTGATCAGTGTGGAACTGGACTGGGAATTTCTAAAGCAGCAAGCCGAAGAAGCGGGCACCTTTGCCACGGACGACTGGGTCAGCCTGCTCAGTCAGGCAGCGGAACTGGTCGTTCCAGTAGAGGTCGTGTGTCCCCCACTCGCGATCACTCGACTTGACAAATTACTGCCTCTTACGGGAGCTCTGCGAGAAGCTGGTGCCCAGGGCACCGGAACCTCCTTCATCGCGGCCTACGGCGTCCACATCAACCCTAGCTGTCCCGCGCTGGATAGCGCTACGATCTGGAACTACCTTCGCGCCTTCAGTCTGCTGCAGTGGTGGCTGGTGGAGGCGCACGCGGTTGATCTGACCCGTCGCGCCACTACCTATGTCGATCTTTACCCGGAAGCCTACCTGCGGCAGCTTTTCTCAACAACAACGGCGCCGCAGACCACGCAGCTCATTGCAGACTACCTGTCACACAATCCGACGAGAAACCGAGCGCTCGATATGCTGCCACTGTTCAGTGAAATCGACGCGGCAGCCGTGCAGTCGGCCGTGCCTGATGACCGCATCAAGTCGCGCCCCACCTTTCACTACCGTCTTCCAAACTGCCAGATTGATAGCAGTGACTGGTCCTTGGCCAACAGCTGGAATGTCTGGTGGACCGTCGAAGAGCTGGCACAGCGGCAGAAGGATCTGGACACACTCTCTGCGCGCTATCTGGAGCAGCATCGCGCCGTCCTCGGCGTCAAGCGCAATACCTGGGTAGCATTTATGGACCAATGGCTCCGCGACCACGAGTTGGCGTAACGGGCGCCGCGCGACGCTGGGCGCCGGCCTGGTGGTGTACACGGCTGGCGCTGTGGTTCGCCGGTGCCAGCGCAGTGCGTATCAGTGTGCGTCATGGCGGCAGCGAAAGTGACTTTGACGCCCTGGTTATTGGCGGCGGGAATGACATCGGCCCCGAGCACTACGAGGGTGATATTCGCGAGCCCGTCAAAACAGACAAAGCCCGCGACGAGCTGGAGATCCGCTGGATCCGCTACGCACTGGACAATGACAAACCGCTGCTGGGTATCTGCCGCGGCGCACAACTGATCAACGTTGTCCTCGGTGGCAATCTGCACCAGGACATCCGGAAGATGCGGCGGAAGACCCATAACCGCCCTGGACTTCTGCCAACGAAGACGGTCACTCTTCTACCGCACTCGGAGCTGGCGACAACCTGCGAGAGTCAGCGACTGCGTGTCAACAGCCTGCACCACCAGGCGATCAGGGAATCCGGTACAGGGCTGAAGGTCGTTGGCCGCGATCTGGACAATCTGGTGCAGGCCGTCGAGTCGACCACCACCGCAAAAATCATCGGCGTGCAATGGCATCCGGAATACCTCTTCTACCTGAGAGCACAGCGTGCCCTTTTCCGATGGCTGGTTGCGCAGCCGGACGGGTGATCACCCTATCAGTTACCGAACAGAACGCCGCTTTCACCGCCACGAGGCCTGACTCATGATGCAACACCCGATACTCGCAACAGGATTGACCGTTCTGCTCTGGCTCCTGCTTGGCGCCGCCAGTGCACAACCGCTGCCGCAAGGCCAGCCCGCCGCGCTGGGATTCTCTGAAGCGCGGCTGCAGCGGCTCACAGACCATATGCAACAGGCGGTGGATGACGGCATCATGGTGGGGGGCGAGGCGCTGATCGCCAGACGCGGCGAAATCGCGTATCGGCAGACCTTCGGCATGCGCGATCGGGACGCCAAGTTGCCGGTAACGACAGACACGCTCTACCGCATTTATTCCATGACCAAGCCGGTCACGGCGGTCGCGATGATGATGCTCTATGAGGAGGGGCGGTTTCAGCTGAATGACCCGCTTGCGCAATACCTGCCCGAGTTCGCCGACCTCAAAGTTCTCGCTGATAAAGCTGATGGCGGCGACGCCGTCCTACGTGAGCCCGCCCGCGCACCGACCATCCGAGACCTGCTGCGGCACACCGCGGGGATGACCTATGGCGTGTTCGGCAACACAGCGGTGGATAAAGCCTACCGTGAAGCCGAACTTCTGCAGTCGCCCGATCTCGAAACCTTCAGCCGTCGCCTGGCGTCACTCCCTCTTCAGTACGATCCCGGCGAAAGATGGCATTACAGCGTCGCGGTCGACCTGCAGGGCCGGCTGGTGGAAGTCCTGTCGGGCCGTGCCTTTGACACCTTCCTGCGTGAGCGCGTCTTTGCGCCCCTGGGCATGCACGACACTGCATTTGTGCTCTCATCCACGCAGGCCTTGAAACTTGCTCAGCTGTACTCCCCCGAAGGCACCGAGATCAGCTGGAACGATCCCTGGAAACTCAGTCGCTCGCAGACACTGGAGGTGGCAGACCCTCGCCTGAGTGACGCGTTCATCAAGGGAGGGTATTTTGCCAGCGGCGGGGGCGGCCTGGTGTCGTCCACCAGTGACTATCTGCGTTTCAGCCAGATGCTGCTCAATGGCGGCGAGCTTGATGGCGCACGGCTACTGTCCCCACACACGGTTGACCACATGCGTCGCAATCATGTTGCCGGCCTGGATACCCAGGGTCTGACCAGCGCCGGCGGATTCGGCCTGGGCGTGGCAATAACGCTGGATCCCGGTATCAGCGGGGAAATCGGCTCGCCGGGCAGCTATGGCTGGGGCGGTGCGGCAGGCACCCGTTTCTGGATTGATCCCGAGGAAGAGCTCATCGCAATTTTCATGACGCAGAGCGTTCCCCACCAGACGCAGCTGGGTGACCAGTTCAGGACACTGGTCTACCAGGCACTGATCGATTAGGAGAAAGAGCCCCGGCGCAGTCAGGCCGGTAAGCCACCAAAAGCCACCGCCAGCACCAGTGCCAGTGCCAGTGTGGCGGCGGCGGCAACGGCGAAGGGCCAGGATAACATTCGCTGCTCCAGTGCGGACGAGAGCGGTGCGAGACGCCGCGCAACCGCCAGCATCGCCAGGCCCCTGACACCCGTCGCCACGGACAGGGAAGCCAGCGCTGATACACGCCGTACCGCGGCATCCAGGCGTGACTTCCCAAGTACACACAGGGCAGACAGAAGGCAGAGAAAGACTGCTGCGGCCGCGCTGGCCAGCAGACTGTAGCGTGCGCTCTCTGAGGACAACAACGGATCAACCAGCCTGACCATTGGCAGCACACCCGAAACCAGCGCCACGCAGAGCAGACCAGAGGCCGCGCCCGGGCGCCACGACGGCAGTCGGTCAGTAGCAGGTATCAGCAGCAACAGCATTGCGACCTTGCTGCCGGCAGTGATCACCAGCAGGGCCGAGATTAAAGACAGCCCCTGCCCCTTCACCGCATAGGCGGCCCTCAAGTCACCGAACTGGACGGAAAATGCCTGTGAATACAGTGAGACCAGAATCTCAAACAGGGCCAGATCCCCCAGCACCATGAGCAACACCTGCACAGCAGCGGTCCGTGCACGACCAGGGCCATGAGCGACCAGCAGCAATGCGACGGTACCGTATCCGGCCAGGGTAACGCCCGAATAAAACAGAGCCGCATCTGAGGCGAGAGCCGCCGCGGCGAGACCGAGACCTGCGATCGCATGTAGTGCCACCGTCAGGCCCCGGCGCGCTGACGTGTGGCTGCGCAACAGCCACAGGCCAAAGACCAGCCACAGTACGGCAAGCGCCCCCAGCAACATCCACTCCAGGGGTCCGGCGGTCGCGCCGCTGCCAAGAAGCACCGCATTCAGGGGCCAGTGGAATGTCGGCAGAGATGCGATCACGGGTCGAGAAACTCCCGCAGCACCACCAGCTTGGCCCATTCCTGCGGGCTGGCAGGCACAGATGCCAGCAGGCCTGCGGCGAGCGCCAGCGTCGCTGTGATCACTGGCGGGATAAGCAGCGCAAGCGAGGTTTCGGCACGGGGATAGTGCCGCTCCTGCGGCCAGTCGCCTGCGGGCTCCAGGAACCAGGCACGATACAGTATCGGCAGAAAGTACAGCGCGTTAAGGGCGCTGCTGCCTGCCAGGACCAGCAGAACCCAGTCGGCGCCGACTTCCATGGCACCAAGGCTCAGGTACCATTTGCTGATGAACCCCGCTATTGGGGGCACACCGATCATTCCCAGTGATGCGACCGTGAATGCGGTCATCGTCCAGGGCATGCGCCTCGCAACGCCGTTCATCTCGCTGATCTTGTGAATACCAAGCGTTTCCGCCAGGTTTCCGGCACAGAAAAACAGCGTGATTTTCATAAGCCCCTGATGCACCAGGTGAACAAGGCCACCAACACTCGCGAGCGGGCCGACCAGAGCGACCCCCAGGGCGATATACGACACCTGGCTTACCGTGGAATAGGCCAGACGGCGCTTCAGGTCATCCTGGAACAGGGCGCGCACAGAACCATAGATTATGGTCGCACTGGCCAGCCAGGCAAGCGGCATCATGACGCCTAAGGTAGCCGCAAACTGGATCCCGAAAATATCGTAGACCACCCGCACAATCCCGAACGCACCAGCCTTCACCACCGCTACGGCGTGAAGCAATGCACTCACTGGCGCCGGCGCCACCATCGCCTTGGGCAACCAGCCGTGCAGCGGCAACAAAGCCGCCTTCACGCCCAGCCCGCCGATCAGAAGAACGAAGATAATGATCAGCGACGTGTGATGCCTGGCATCCAGGTCACCGACGACGCCCTGGGGTCGGAACGCCAGCGTGCCGGTAAGGGTGTAAAGCCATACTGCACCAAGCAGCAGCAGGACTCCGCCAAGCACCGTATACAGCAGATACGCTTCTCCGGCTCGCCTTGCAACGGCGGTTCCGCGATGCACGACGAGTGGATAGGTGGATAGCGTCAGCATTTCATAGAACAGAATGAAGGTCAGCAAGTTACCCGCCATGGCAACGCCGACAGTGGCAGTAACGCACAGGCTGAAAAACCCGAAAAAGCGACTGCGGTGTGGTGACCCTTCCAGATAGCCGACCGCGTAGATCGTTGTGAGAAACCACAGCTGCGCAGACAGCGTGATGAAAAGCAGTGATAGCGCGTCCGCACGCAGGACAAGCGGCAGGCCGGGCAATAGTTCAAAGCGGGTTTCAAACGCCGCCTCGTGATAGACACCCCAGAGCATAAGCGCAACAAGCAGAAGTTTGGACAGCGCCCCCAGGAGGTTAAGCGCAGTGCGCAGGCGCACGCTCTCTTCGGCGAGTGCAAAGATGATCAGGCCGGGTAACAGCGAGCTGGCAACCAGCGCCACCGGCAACGTCGCGCTAAAGGCCGGGTTAATAATCATCGCGACGTCCTGGCACAAAAGGCTCACCGACGGCCAGCAAGTCCAGCACCGTCGTCGTAAGGAATCCGAGAGCGATAGCGCCAATCGCCAGCATCAATGGCGCCCACTCCATCGTGCGGGCCACCGCCCGGGGCTCGCCCGTCGGCGTACCACTGGTAAATATATGCTCCAACAGCTTGAACACATAAACCGCGGCAAGCACACCGCCAAGGAGCAGAACCAGGGCTATCGGCCAATTCCCCTGCTCCAGCGAAGCCTGCAGCAACAGCCACTTGCCACTGAAACCGCCACTTGGGGGCAAACCCATGATGCTCACGCCAGCGAGCCCAAGTGCCGCTGCCGTCAGCGGCATCCGCTGCACAACGCGATCCAGATCCCGAATCCTGTCGTGGCCGGCGAAAGCCAGCAGGTTGCCCGCCGCCATGAACATCGCTGCCTTGGCCAGAGCGTGCGCGAGCACCAGCAGAACAATCGCCCCCCAGACGCGACTGCCGCCCGCGGCGACCAGTGGCAGAGCGAGGAAAAAATAGCCCAGCTGTGCCACCGTGGAGTACGCCACCAGCATCTTGGCCCGCTGCTGCAGAATGGCCTGCAGCGAGCCCCACAGAACGGCGACGCCGCCCAAAAAACCCAGAAGCCCGGCAATCTCATCGGCAAGAGCGGGAAACACTTCAATCCACAGGCGCAGGAGAATGTAGAACCCCACTTTCACCACCAGAGCGGACAGCGCTGCGCTGACCGGTGCCGACGCACTGGAGTGCGCACCCGGCAACCAGAAGTGAAACGGAAAGAGGGCAGTCTTGAGCAGAAGGCCCACAGCCATTAGCGCAAACGCCGCAGCGGCCACCGGCGGAGGAACGGGTGTTTCACCGATCAACACCATGTCAACACTGCCCACGCTGTGATAGAGCAAAGCAACGCCCAGCAGGTACGACATTGACCCCAGTAAGGTTGTCAGCAGATAGCGCATGGCGGCCACCAGCGCATCGCGCTGCCCGCGCATCGCGGTCAGTGCAACGGCTGCTATGCCGACCAGCTCCAGAGTGACGTAAAGGTTGAACAGATCCCGCGACAGGAAAAGCGCATTCATCGCCGCCAGCAGCAATAGCCATAGAGGCCAGAAATGCCGGGCTGCAGTGGCCGAAAAATAGGCCGCGGAATACGCGCTGATACCCAGCGACACAAGCGCCGTCATCGCCAGCATTGTCGCCGACAGGCCGTCTAGATACAGGTCTATGCCCAGCGGTGCACCCCAGCCACCGACCGAGTGCTGCCAGGGCCCCGTCGCACAGAGACGGCCAATCAGTCCGCCGACCAGGCCAAGGTTGCCAGCGACAACGGCGACACCCACCGTTGCGCGCCTCGATGACAGCAGAAACGCCATAATGCTGCCGACCAGCGGCAGCGCTATCAGTAATACGGGCTGCACCAGTGGCGAAACAATTGACACCTAGTCGTCCCCGGTATCCGTTAACTGCGCACTGCCCGTGGCATGTGCAACGCGCAACATCAGCCGCAGGGCAAGTGCCGTCGCAGAGACCGCGACTACAATTCCGGTTATGACCATGGCATGGGGTACGGGGTCCACTTCCGAGGAGCGTCGCGCGAGCGCCACGAGCACGACAAAAACACCGCTTCCCATGATGTTCAGCGCCAGAATACGCGGCAGAAGGTGTCGCCGGACACCCAGCGCATACAGACCGACAAAAAACAGACCGATGCCCACCAGTGCGTACAGCTGCGCTGGTGTCACCGGTCGCCACCGACACGCGGCGTGCCGGCAAACAAGGTGTGCAGCGTCACCGCAATCGAGAGCATGGCAAATGCTTCGATCAGCAATATCAGAGAACCCGCAATATCCTTCGGGTACTCGAGGAACTGACCGCCCAGGAGCATGCTGCCAAGGCCGACAAGCAGGAACACCAGAACGCCCGGCACCAGTAGAAGCTCAGCGGTGCGCTCAATGCGCCGACTACGCCAGCCGGGATCGCAGAGGCTGAGCAGAACCCCTGCCCCGGCAAGAACCGCACCGCCCTGAAATGCCCCACCGGGCGAATAGGCGCCCACCCACAGGAGGTATGCCGCCACCAGAATCAACACGGGCACCAGGAACGCAACGAGTTCTGTAAGCACGGCAATATCCGTATCCAGCTGAGCCTCATCAATGCTGTCGCTCAGGCCCCATGCACCAAACAGCGCCAGCAATAAAACCACCAACTCCAGAAAGGTGTCATAACCACGGAAATTGAGCAGTACTGCAGTCACCGCATGATCAACGCCGGATTCCGGGAGCTGCGCCATTACCTGCGACCGAAGCCCGCCGCCGATTTCGGGTATTTGCAGAACGACGCTCACCAGCCCGACCGCCAGCAATGCCAGCAAGCCGGCAAACGCCCAGCGCAGCATTCCGGTCACGGACTGTCCTCCTGACCCGTCCGGGGCCGCTCAAGCCTCGCCAGCGCAGACATCAGTAGCGCACCAGTGAGGCCAGCGCCGATGGCGGCTTCCGCCATCGCGACATCAGGCGCCTCAAGACGCATCCATGCGATCGTCATGAGCAGGCCAAAAGCCACAAACAGTACGACCGACTCGAACAGGTTGCGCGTAAAAAGACAGCGCCAGGCGAGCCACAACAGGGCTGAGCCAAGGGCAATGTCAAACGCCCAGTTCAGCAGCGTCATCGCGACCATGGCGTCTCCCCCCGACGCAGGCTATCGCGGGCAACGAGGTGTGCAACGCTGGAGCTGGTAACCAGCACGAGCAACCAAATCAGCGCCATTTTCCCGGCTGCCGCCGGCGACCCGGACTGCAGCGACAGACCCACAATCACCAGTCCCAGCCCCACATTATCCGCCTTCGTCAGGGCGTGCAGACGTGAGTAGACGTCTGGAAAGCGCAGCAATCCCAGCGTACCCGCAAAGAAAAAGAAGCCACCCAGCAACAGGCATACCAAGGCCAGCCACGCCATCACTGGGCGTCCCTCGCCGGCGATGTCCGACGCACGAAGGCCACGGCGGTCACGGCACCCAGCAGAGCAAATACCAGGGCCACATCGCGTAGCGCAGGGAGAGAGCGCCATTCAGCATGCAGGAGAAGAATCGCCACCGCGGTGGTGGCAAACAGCTGTGAGGTCAATAGACGATCCGCAGGCGTCGGACCGACCACCAGCCGCCAGAGACCCGCCAGCAGATTGGCCAGCAGGAACAGCGATAGCGGTATCAGAAGTCTCTCAGTCAAGCGGCGCTCCCGGGAAGATTCCCGCCATGGTTCTCTCCAATGCGGAGAGCTCCGTCGGGTGATCCCTGCCGATATCAAGTACATGCACGGTCAACCGGTCGCCCTCCAGCGTCGCCGAAAGCGTGCCGGGAAGCAGGGAAACCGTGTTCATGAAAACGACGCGTGACACCCCCGGCGGCAGACTGAGGCGATAGTCCACCATGCCAGGCGAAATCGCGAGGCCGGGAGCAAAGGTGCGCCGCGCGACGTCAAAGGCGGCCACAACAGACCGCAGAAGAAAAACAGGAAGAAATCGAAGCAGAAGGACAACCCGTATTGGCGTGCCCTGAGCACCCGTATCACTGACGCTGGCCAGTGCCGCAAGCAGAATTGCCGGGGCGCCCACCATAAGCGACCCGATGTCTGCTCCGGTCAATATCAACCACAGAGCAGCAAATAGTGCGGCCTGCCTGATCAGCCCTGTCCATGACAGGCCGGTCGTGTCTGCCATTTACCTGCCTCCCCCGTGCAAGAAGCGTATTGACAGGATAAACGCAGGCGTATGTGGTGGTCAAAACCGCTGTGGCTTACGCGCCCTCAGGGACGAAGCGCAAGGCCACACCGTTGTTACACCAGCGCTCGCCAGTCGGCTCCGGGCCATCCTTGAAAACGTGACCCTGATGCCCGCCGCAGCGTGTACAGTGGTACTCCGTACGCGGCCATATCAGCTTGAAATCGCGCTTGGTCTCCATGTGCTCTGGAATCACCGTGAAGAAACTCGGCCAGCCGGTGCCGCTGTCAAACTTCATGGCTGATGTGAACAAGGGCAGATCGCAACCGGCGCAGAGATAGAGGCCATCGCGCTTCTCATCATTGAGCGGGCTGGTGAAAGGCCTTTCCGTCCCTTCCTCGCGCAGCACATCATAGGCAGCTGGGCTGAGCCGCTCACGCCAGGCATCGTCCGCCAGGCTAATCTTGTCGGCGGGGGATGGCGGCTCCATTCCCTCTGCCAGGTAATCTCTCCAGTTTTCCTGCATAGTCTCAATCATCTCCTTCGTGCGACGTGACCAGGCAGGCAGGGCCGCTGTCATCAGCGCCATGCCTGTCAGTCTCAGCAGACTGCGCCTGCTAGTGCTTTTTCCGTGTGACACGACAGTTCCTCCGACACACCGTGTGTATAGACAATGGTAACGGATTTGTTCTGCACCAGCGCTATAATGCGCAGCAGTGACGACAAGCCGCGCTGCGCACTGATACAGTGCAAGCGGGCGCTGGCGGCAGCGCAAGACCAAGAATTCCAATCAGCGGAGCACGCCATGCGGATACGATTTTTCACGCCTGCAATCTACGCGGGCATTTTTCTTGCGCTGTTTATGGCGACTGGCTGTCAGCCGCAGCCGGATGTTACAGCCCAAAAGCAGCAAACTGCGGCAGCGCCAGTTCCTATCAACGCTTTCTTCGAAGAGGTGTTTGAGCGTGAAGTCGCCCTGCACCCGGAAATGCAGTCGCGGCTCGGCTACAACACTGACAGGCTGGGTGAGTGGGACGATGTGTCGGATGAGGCCTATGCCGCGCGTGTGGCGCGAACACGCGCCGACCTTGCGCGCCTTGACAGGGATTACGATTACGCTACCCTGAACCTCGCAGAGCAGCTGAGCTATGACCTCTTCACGTTTAATGGCGAGCGCCTGATCGCGAACAGTGACTTCCGCCGGCACGCCTACGTCGTTGACCAGTTCAACGGACAGCTGACAGATCTCATTACCGTACTGCAGAACAATCACCCTATCGACACAGCTCAGGACGCCGAGGACTATATTTCTCGCATTATCGGCCTGGAGGATGTACTGCTCGATTACGTTGATCAGCTGCAGGATCGCGCCCGCTTCGGCGTTGTGCCTCCGGCCTTTGCCTTCCCGGCAATCATGACCGACGCGACCCGTATCGCCTCGGGTGCGCCCCTCGACGATTCGTCATCTGACAATACGGTTTATGCCGATTTTCGCGACAAGCTTGCGGGGCTGCCCCTGGAATCCAGCGACCGCGAGGCATTGCTGGAAGTAGCCTCGGCAGCGCTGAACGGTCCGTTCAAGCGGGGCTTCAACGCGCTTGTCAGCGAAGTCAAGCGTCAGCAGGGACTGGCTGACAGCAATCACGGGGTCTGGGCACTCCCAGACGGCGACGCCTATTACCGAAATCGGATCCTGCATCACACGGCCCTGGCACTGTCCCCCGACGATATCCACCAGATCGGTCTCGACGAAGTTGCACGCCTGCACAATGACATGCGGGGGATCATTGGCGAAGTGGGATTTGATGGGAGCCTGCGCGAATTCTTCGATTTTATCCGCGACGACCCGAACAACTATCACGCAGACTCAGACGCGGGCAGAGAGCAATTCCTGGAAAATGCCCGGACGCAGATCGCCGAGATCTACGCGGTGGTAGACGACTACTTCAACGCGCTGCCAGAGGCCGACCTGCTGGTGCGCCGCGTCGAACCCTGGCGCGAGAACTCAACGAGCATCGCATTCTACAATCGGCCATCGGCGGACGGCAGTAAGCCCGGTATCTATTACGCGAATCTCGCGGACATGACCAGCGTTCAGAAGTATGTATTCACCGCAATCACCTATCACGAGTCGGTGCCGGGCCATCATTTCCAGATTGCCCTGGCACAGGAACTTGATGGCCTGCCGAGCTTTCGCAAACAGTCAGGCTACGGCGCATTCACCGAGGGCTGGGCGCTGTATGCGGAGCAGCTCGCCCGTGAAATGGGCTTCTACCAGAATCCCTATGACAACTTTGGCCGCCTGCAGAATGAACTCTGGCGTGCGGCCCGACTTGTACTCGACACAGGGATCCACGCGAAAAAGTGGAGCCGGGAAAAGGCGATTGACTATTTCCGCGAGAACACGCCGCTATCCGAAGGCGATATCGTCACGGAGGTGGAGCGATTCTTCGTCAATCCCGGGCAGGCACTCGGTTACAAACTCGGCATGATAAAGATTCTGGAACTGCGGGAACGCTCGCGACAGGAACTTGGCGAGAGCTTCGACATCCGCGACTTCCATGATGCCGTGATCGGTGCGGGATCGCTCCCGCTACCGCTGCTCGAACGCAGGGTGAAGGACTGGCAAAAACAGGCCAGCGACGGGCAGTAAACCCGTTTGCGCCGGCCTTCAGCTTCTGCCTACAGCAAGCTCAGCACCGTGCTTGAGGATGACGGTCGGCTGCGACACGGCTTCAATTAGCACGCACCTCTTGGCGATCCACAACCTGGGCAGATGCCAGCGCTTCCATCTGCCGGGCGATTGCCTCGGGAGAACCCGTGCGCCGGGCGATCACCTGATAGACGGCAGGCACGAGATATAGCGTGAACAGAGTCGCCACGGAGACACCAAACAGGACAACAACGCCCAGCACATTACGACTGGCGGCACCAGGGCCTTCCATGAGGACCAGCGGCAAGGCGCCGACGATCGTCGAGACGGCCGTCATCAGCACCGGCCGAAGTCGCAGTATCGACGCCCGCACAATCGCCTCATCGAAATCGACGCCCTCGTCGCGAACCTGGTTGATGAATTCGACCAGCAGAATTCCGTTCTTCGTGGCGATACCGATGAGCATCAGCATGCCGATCTGACTGAAGAGGTTAAACGACATACCCATCAGCATCAGGCCGAGGAAACCGCCCACCAGGGCCAGCGGCACCGTCACCATGATCACCGTTGGGTGCACAAAGCTCTCGAACTGCGCGGCCATCACCAGAAACAGCACGAGCAGTGCCAGACCGAATGCAAAATAGATATCGCCGGTGGATTCCTTGTAATCGAGAGATTGCCCTCGATAGTCAATTTTTGCCGCCGCAGGAAGATGTTCCGCAACGCTGGACTCCAGGAAACTCAGGCCCTCGCCCAGTGACACCCCGTCGGCGAGCGTCGCGTTGATCGTGACAGAGCGCAGACGATTGAAACGATTAAGGGTGGCAATTCCCGCGCTGCTCTCTGTCGTCAGCAGATTGGAGAGCTGTATCAGGGTACCGCCGGAACTTCTCACGCGAATATTACCGATATCCTCTGGCGTGACTCGCTGCTCGTCTTCCAGTTGCACAATGACCGGGTATTCTTCGCCGTCAACGGCATAGGTTGTCGCCTCCTGCTCTGTCATCAGCGCCTGCAACGCTTCGGCGACTTCCCGTGTACTGACTCCCATCGCCGCCGCACGAGCGGGGCTGACGCTGACCAGAACCTGCTGCTGGTTTTCCTTGAGATCAGAGGTCAGCATACCGAAAAGACCGCTTTCCCGGGCCTTGTCCATCAGGGTGTCACGCCACTGCGCCAGCGTCAGGTAATCGGGACCCTGCAGCACGAACTGCACCGGCGTATCCGGACCACGGGCTCCCAGACCAGCGGGCAGGAAGACCTGCGTACGGATACCGGGAATACGGCTCCATTCCTCCTGCAGTAGCTCGCGCAGCTCAAAAGCGCTGTAATCCCGCTCATCCCAAGGCACCATGGAAATGCGCGAGAAGGCCACCGAGGCTGACGTGGAGTTTCTGAACGGCGCGACAAAAAGCACCCGATTAAGCGAACCGGATTTCTTCAGCTCAAGCAACGGCGGCTCAAGATCACCGATGATGCCTCGCATGGTGTGTATGTTGGTGCCTTCCTGAGCGGTGATAAGGGCCATCACCGAATCCTGATCCTCTACGGGAATGTATTCCTGCGGTAGCTGACCCAGCAGCAATGGCAGGACAGACAGCGCGGCAGCGACCAGGAGCGGCGCAGTCCATGCGTGCCTGAGCAGAGCGCGCAGGGTATGCTCGTAAGCGCGACGCAGGGCACCCAGGTTCTTATCCACAAGACGGCTGAGGATACTGTTTGATCCCCCCTTGTGAAGAATCTGACTGCACAGCATGGGAACCAGCGACAACGCCAGAATCGATGACACCACCACGGCAACAGAGATGGTAGCGGCCAGTTCAACAAAGAGTCGGGCGGAGGCATCCTGCAAAAACAGCACGGGGCTGAACACGGCCAGCAGAACGGCGGTTGTGGCAATCACCGCAAAACCGACCTGCTTGGCGCCGTTCGCCGAGGCCAGAAGCGGCGGCTCCCCTTCTTCAATCCGCCGATAGATGTTTTCCAGCACGACAATCGCGTCATCAACCACCAGTCCGATCGCCAGCACCATGGCCAACAGCGTGATGAGGTTCAGGGAAAAACCCAGCGCCTGCAGCGCGATCACCGCCCCCAACAAAGACACGGGTATGCATACCACGGGAATCAGCGTCGCGCGCAGTGTCCCGAGAAAGAGCAATATCACGGTAGACACGAGGCCGATTGTCAGCGCTATGGTGTAATAAACCCCATTGATCGCCGCTCGAATGAATACCGACGCGTCACCGGAGGCGGACACACCCATTCCCGGCGGCAGATCACTCTCGAGTGCCTCAATTTCGGCTCGAACAGCGTCCAGAACATCAATGGTATTGGCGTCCGACTGTTTGAAAACGCCGATGGACAGACTGTCGACACCGTTGCTTTTGAAAACCCGTCTCACGGTGGCCGGGCCCTCCTCCACTCGCGCGACCTCCGCCAGCCTCACCAGGTGTCCGTCGTCCCCCTGTCGCAGCACCAGGCGTCGAAAATCCTCTGCCGTCCGATAGCCCCGGTTTACCCGTACGGGGAACTCCAACTGACGTGACTCCAGACGTCCTGCCGGCAGCTCGAGATTTTCACGCCGCAGCGCCGAGAGCACATCGCTGACGGTGAGCTCCCGGGCGCTGAGTTTCTGACGGTCGAGCCATAGGCGCATTGAGCGGGATGAGCCGCCGAAGATATTGACCGACGCCACGCCCGGAAGGACCGCAAAACGGTCGACGATGTAGCGCTCCGTGTAGTCTGTCGTTTCCATGGGAGAACGCCCGCCACCTTCAACGCTGATGTACACCAGCGCAGAGGTCTCGCCGTCGGCCTTGGTGACGCGGGGCAGCTCCGCCTCATCCGGGAGGCGGCCGGTAGCGCGGGAGACCCGATCGCGCACGTCGTTGGCCGCAGCGTCGAGATCGCGGCTGATCACGAAATCTACCGTGATGATCGAGCGGCCATCGCTGCTGGTGCTGCGGATTGTTCGGATTCCTGCAATACCGCCGATCTCGTCCTCAATCGGTTTCGTAATACGCGTCTCGATCACATCGGCAGCGGCCCCCTCATAGTCCGTGACAACGGAGACCTGAATGGGTGAGATGTCCGGGTATTCCCGGGTAGACAGCTGAAGAAACGACATGATGCCAAAGGAGACCAGCAAGAGGGCGATAACCGTCGCAAACACCGGCCGCTGGACGGAAATCTGGGGAAGTCTCATTGGCGCACCCTAATCCGCAACATCAGCAGAAGACAACTGCGTGGACTCAGCCTCCTCAACCCGGGCTCCAGGCCTGAGCGTCAACTGTCCGGTCGTGACGATCCGGTCATCGGGTGAAATACCCGAAACGATTTCGATGGCGCCCGGCAGGCGCCTGCCGATTTCAACCGGTACACGGCGCGCGAAGCCCTCTGAATCGATGGTGTAGACTGAGCTCTGGCCGCCGACCTGAAGCAGCGCGCTCTCGGGAACAACAATACTCTGCGTGTAACCAAGAGACACGCTTAGCGTCATGAGCATCCCCGGCCGCAGTCTCGCCTCACTGTTGCTGATCAAGGCGCGCACCGGAAATGCCCGGGTAACCGGATCGACACGACCGCCAATGCGAGTCACTGTGCCAGAGAAGCGCTCCCCTTCCCAGGCCACTGTCTCGGCGTCGATCGCATCGCCCTGTTCGACGCGGGACAAGTAGGCCTCTGGCAGCGTGAAATCCAGCTTCAGCGGGTCAATATCGTCAAGCTCAGCAATGACCGTTCCGGGTGTAAGCAACGCACCAACACTGACCTGGCGAAAACCGATAATGCCATCGAAGGGCGCGCGTATCGTTCGATCGGTGATACGCGACCGAAGCGCCTCGAGCAGAGCCTCGTTGGCATCAGCTCGCGTTTTGGCGATATCGATTTCGGAAGCCGTGGCGATTTCAGCTCCGAGTGACGTCAGCCGATCCAGCTGCAGGCGGGTTTCCCTCAGCCTGGCCTCTGCCTCGCGCAACAGAGCGAGCTGCTCCACATCAATCAGCTCAACGAGAACATCACCTTCTCGAACCAGCTCTCCCCCCTCAAAATAGGTGGCGCTGACCTGTTCAGTCAGCTTCGCCATCAGCGTGACCGACTCGTTGCCGCGCAATGTCCCCACGGCCTCAGCAAGGACCGGAACAGACTGCACGGACGCCCTGACCGACTCTATCAGCACTGGCTTCGAGGGAGCCGGCGCTCTGGCGGCCTCTTCAGCTGCCTCCCCGCAACCCGATAAAAACACCGCCAGGAGCAGAGGATAGGCAATAGCCAATCGGAATACGCACACGCTGTTTCGACACCTCTGCTGGAATGTAGTGTTCACTGCCCGGCGCGGTTTCCCCGGAGAGTGCACATGGTTGATCGCCTTGCAGAGCAAGGTTCTGCCCTTCCGGCGTGTTCAGGTATAGCGTTGTCACTCAATCGTATAACAAACCTGAACCACGATGAAAGGCAGCCGAGGAAGCATGGGCATGGGCCAGGCGGCCTTTGCCGCGGAATGCGCAGCAGGTGCTGCTGGACCGGCAAGCAGCGATCAATCAGGTGCCCATTGCTCAGGCGACGCCTCGCTGGCGGGCAACGACCCGGTCGAATCGCGCCGATTATACCTGGCCAGAACCAGAGTCAGCAGAACTCCGACAGCGGCAGCACAGGACAATAGTGAGAAATAGTAGGTATAGCCCGTCTTTGCGCCGAAGGTATCCAGCAACCAGCCTACCATCGGATAAGCGAAAACGTCGGCAGTAAAACCGACTGTAGACACCAGACCCACCGCCGTCCCGGTTACCAGAAGCGGCACGCGACTTTCCTCCATGAGAGCAAAGTAAATGCCCCGCAGGGCGAACACGGCAATTGCCACCGTCGCAACCTGTATCCACAGCATCCACAGGAGTTCCGCGTCACCGGGCACCGTGGCAAGCACTGCGTATCCGATAGCTGCGGCAGCAAAGCAAATCATGACAGCGCGCGTGGGACGGATGCGATCGGCGAGGAACCCCGCGGCGATCGCAGAGAGTGGGCGCAGCCATTCTCTGTAGGCACTCAGGGTCGCGCCAAACAGCTTATCCTGTCCGAACACCTTTTCAGCAAAGGTCGCAAACTCGAAGGAGCCCAGATATAGCCAATAGGCAAGAAGAATGATGAACGCCTGCAGCCAGACCGCAGGCAGCCTGACAACGAGCCGCAGTTGTCCCGCGGGCACGGCCTCACGTTTTTTTACTCTCAATGAACCGTGGGCGGAATCCTCGGGGATAAACGCCCATACGAAGCAGCCGGCAACCACAGACGCGGTGGAATACAGCACGATCACTGCGATGAGCCCATCGGCAACAAATACGTAGCGGGAAAATACCCAGGCCCCGACGGTAAACATGATAGCGCCCACCAGCCCGCGCCCGGCATCGAGGATCCCGAAAGTCTTTCCCTGATCGCCGGCTGAACCCCACAAACGGGCCGATTTGATAAGCGCCGCCCAGAAGGTAAGGATAGTCGAGACACCCCAGAAGGCATGCAGCGCAAGCAACATGGGATAACTGGGAATGGTTGCCATGTAATAGCCACCCAAACCCGTGGCAAACAGCGAGAACACGAGCAGTGTCCGTGTCGCCACCCTGTCCGACAGCCAGCCGCCGGCAAAATAAGCCCCGATAGCCAGCAGCCCGTACATGGAGTTCATCATGCCCAGTTGCGTGAACGAGACACCGAAGACTTCCTGCATGCTGGTCTGGTAACTCTGGCGCATATAAACAAGCAGGTAGATGCTGTCCCCGGCGAGAATCAGGCTGGCCATATAAAGCCAACGTGCTCGACTGTTCCGCTGCGTCATCTGGAATTCGCTATGCTGACTGTGCTCTGCGCTCGCCGTGCGTCATCTCCCCGAAAAGTTGTAACGCACCTGAACACCAATATTTCGCGGCCGCCCGATAGCCAGCTGCGCGGGCCGCTGCCGATCAGTATCCGCTCCCATTACAATGCGTTCATCCGTCAGATTCCGCGCAAAAACACCAAGCTCCCAGTGATCGCCAGTCAAGCCAGAATAGAGGTTCACAACGGTATTACTCGGAATTTTCACACGCTCAAGCTGCTGCGTTCCAAGTTCGTTGAACTGACTGCTGGTATAGGAAACATCACCGCGAATATGCCAGTCAAAAGCGCTGATGCCTCCCGGCACCTGGTATCGGAAACCCGTTGTCACTGTCCACTCCGGCGCGAAAGGCGCCGTATCACCATCCGCCGCGATAGGAGGCGCCGATGGCGCGAGATTGCCGTCGACCTCAGACTGGTTATACGCCAGCGCAAGATTCAGGTCGAGCCGATCGGTGGGACTTGAGATGAATTCCATTTCGGCCCCCCGACTGACCATGTCCACAAGGCTGAACTCCACGATCCAGCCACAGGACAGGAATGTCTGCGTTCGCGCGTTCTCCCAATCCATCTGGTAAACACTGATATTTGCCGTGGTTGTCCCATTGAAGAAAGATGTCTTGACGCCCGCCTCATAGTTCCAAAGCGAGTCGCCATCAATTTCTGTAGGCACCCCATCCAGTCCCAGAGCCTCGAGCTCGCTACCACAGAATACCGGGTTGATAAACTGTTGCACGCTGCCCACGCGGAAGCCCTCTGCTGCGCCGGCATAGACGGTGGTCTCTTCCGAGACGTTATACAGCACTTCCACTTTAGGATTGAAGCCGCTTGCACTGGTGTTGGAGTTGAGTCTGTCATCACTGAATTCTACCCAGCCCTGCCAGCGGATTGCCGCATCCTGATCGTACTCGTAGTAACGCCCGCCGGCCGTCAACTCAAATGCACCGTAATCGTAGGTGGCCTCGGCAAAGACAGCGAACTGCGTAGTATCCACGTCAAACGACCCATCGAAATAGGCATTTTTAAGCTGGGAGCCAAATTTACTGCCGAAGAAACCGTCGAGATCATTGGGGGAGTCAATCCAGGCATCCAGCCCATCGAGCTGGTTAACCTGATCCAGGTGCCGTGAATCATCTTCATAGTAGACGCCCGCGACAAGATTCATGGGTCCCTGGAAGTCTGTGTTGATACGCACTTCCTGCGTGAATCTTGTGTTTCGGGTTTCATTTTCGAGGTTGACCTGGTCAAGATACACTGCGCCGTCAAGCGTCGCGGGATCAAAATCTCCCAGCGCAAAAACGGGCTGGCCGGCGGCGCCAAACAGATTCGCCGTACCAAGTAGATCCCTCGTTCTGCGCGTGTCGTCGAGTGTATTACTCATATCACGGGTAAAATAGGAGGTAATAGAGGTGACTGAATACGAGTCCCGCGCCAGCTCTAATTGCAGCGAACCCAGGTACATCTCGTCTTCAAATTCGTCATCGACAAACTTCACGTTCTGTCTCTCGTCGGTAATGATGAGCTGGCTGCTGCTTTCACTCGGCAGAGCCAAGTCATAGCCAGACCCGGTAATGATCTCGGCAGAGTCTCCTATGCGCTGCTCCTGAGGGCGCCCGTCCACATCCGAACGCTGGTACATGAAGGTGCCTTTGGCTGTCACTGAGTCGCTGGCATCCCACAATCCCGTGAGGCGGCCGCCAAGAACAGTCTCGTCGTTATAGTCGTCCTCACCGGAGTAAATATTGTCGATATACCCACCATTTTCCAGATTGAACCCGACGGCGCGTACCGCGAGCCGGTCATTGATCGGGAGATTGACCACACCGTGCCCTGTGTAGCTCGGTTCGCCATCAGCAGTGCCGAATGCAGACAGGTTAATCGCAGCGGTGAATTCGTCCATTCTTGGCTCGTTGGGGATGATGCGGATAGCACCGGACATGGAACTGGCGCCAAACAACGTACCCTGAGGTCCCCGCAGTACCTCAATGCGATCTATATCAATCAGACCCGAATCCGGATTGAAGCCTGACGTGCTGATCGGCGTCTCATCAAAATACAGTGATACAGTGGAGGGGATATTCGGGTTAGCGTGATTCAGGCGCGCGGCACTGATGCCACGCATCGAAAGCTGCGCCTGACCAATACCGGAGCTGTTTGCGGACAGGCCCGGGACCTGCCGCATATAATCTGCGAAACCCGTTGCTGCAGTTTCGTCCAGAGCAAGGCCATCCAGAACCTGGATACTTCCTCCAATGTCCTGCAATGACTCGGATCCCCGCTTTCTGGCTGTCACAACCACTTCTTCCATGACCCCCGCTGCATAGACCGGTATCGCGAGTCCACCATCAAGAATGGCGACAAGACTGACGACAGACAGAGCCTGCCAGGAACAATGCTGGTTCATAGAGATTCACTTTGCTGGGAGATGAGGGGAGGGAAAAGCCGGTAAGATTATGCAATCAGGCCTAGTATAACCCATCCTGGAGACGCGCAGAACGTGAAGAATACCGAGTACCGAGGCAGCGGGAATGCCGTGAGCAGATTCCTGCGAAAGATTATTACGGCTGTAACGATTGCATGGCGCCCACCGCAAATATGAGTGGCTGGTGATACGTCCTGATCTGACCGCCCACCGGCAGCCCCTGACAGAGAACGCTCATGAAACAACGACGGTTAGTCATACTGTTCATCGGCCTGATGCTCACCAGCAGTGCAGGCGCTTTTGATCACAGCGAATGGAACCGGCTGCTGGATCGCTTTGTGTCGGCCACGCAAACCTGCGACAGCACCACCATCGATTACGCTGACGTTCAGGGGCAGCGGGGCAGACTGCGCAGCTACCTGGACCGGCTCTCTGGGGTGGAAGCAGAGACATTCGCAGCCTGGCCCGAGTCGAGGCGCCTCGCCTTCCTGATCAATGCCTATAATGCCTGGACCGTCGAGCTGATACTCGGCGAGTACCCGGATATCGCGTCCATAAAAGACATTGGTGGCTGGTTCGGCTCCCCCTGGAAAAAGGCCATCGCCCCACTCTTCGGTAAAAAACGCACGCTAGACGAGATCGAACATGGCATGATTCGCGGCTCCGGTGAATTCAACGAACCGCGCATCCATTTTGCCGTGAACTGCGCGAGCATCGGCTGTCCCGCGCTGCGTTCAGAGGCCTACGTCGCTGACAGGCTAGACGCGCAGCTGGAGGCGCAGACACGGAATTTTTTACAGGATCGACGGCGCAACCGTTGGCACGACGGCAGACTGCATGTCTCGCCCCTCTTCAAATGGTACCGGGAGGACTTCGAGACAGGATGGCGAGGTAGCGACTCACTCGCGGATTTCCTTGCTCGCTATGCAGAAGCATTGGGACTTTCCGAGGCTCAGGCAGACGCTCTACGCACGGGCAGCGTTGAATTCCGCTATACCGAGTATGACTGGCGCCTGAATGAGAGCAGGTCACCGGAGGACTGATTGTGTTTTCTGATTCAACTCAGCGGCCGCTCATTCAGCGTCTGCCGCTGCTTGTGCAGACCACCCACATCAGGACTCCGAACAGGCCGCACCTGGCATGACTCTGTGAGCCGGCATTTTCGGAATGACTGCGGCCGGCGTTGGTCTGGCCGTGATACCTACTGGTCTATGGTCAACCGTGTATCGAGGTCTCTCAGACTATAGAGCGCGTAACAGGCCGCCAGCATGGGCCAGGCGGCGAATAACAGCAGGTTATTGAAGCCATCAAGATACTGCGGCCAAGACGACAGTGTGGATACGCCCTGCAGCAGAAATATCGCGCCGTAGGAAAAGCGTCTCTTGAAACCTGCGCCAAAGGCCAGCACCAGCAACAACTGCAGGGTACCGATGACCATGAACACGCCCGGGCCTGAGCGTGAACAGGGCGTTGGCGATGCGCCTGTCTGACATGGGGCATTAACCTACCCTGAGATTAGAGTGGCTCAGCTGTAAAATGTTACAGATATCGTCAACAGGCATTTGCTGCAGATCGCGCAGAGCGAGCACACTGCGCTGATCTTCACTCAACGCGGCCATGTGTTTCTGCAGGCAGTGTTGAAGACTATCGCGCTCGAGCAGACTGTCCAGCGCATCCTCGGTCCAGGCCACAGGCGGATCAAGCCAGGCACCAGTAGAGCTAAAGCTGCCCTCGTTATGGCAAAGCAGCGCAGCGATGCGACCTTGCGATCGTCGATTCTGCGCTCGACTTTGATTGTGCCGCCGCTAGACCGAAGCAAAATCTCGGGCCGCAAGCGCCTTGACTTGAGCTCGACAGGACGCCGGCGGTAGCAGCCTCGTAGGCTTTCAGTGCAAAGTCCAGAGTCGAGTGCTTACTGCTGCAGCACCAGACGCAGCAACATCGCCACGAGCAATAGAGCAGTCACGCTGGCCACCCAGATGCTGGCCATCCAGAGCAGTCGCTTCCACAGAGGATGCTGGGGCACATCGGAGCGCGGCGCCTTGATGTCAGGCCATCGCAACCTGCATCGCATCATGAGTGGTATCCGTGGGCGTCGACCTTGCCGCGAAATACCCAATATGACCAGCCGGTATAGGCCAATATCATCGGCAATACAATGGCGGTTCCCCAAAGCATGAAGACCTGGCTACTGTGGTCAGTGGCAGCCGCCCACAGAGTTACAGCACCCGGAATAACGTCAGGAAATACACTGATACCCAGACCGACAAAGCACAGCAGGAACACGCTTAGCGTGAGTAAAAAGGGGGCAAGTTCGTGACCAGACCTCAGGCTACGCGCGAATGCCAGGCTGCTCAGCGCCACGAGGAGTGGCACTGGCGCCACCCAGAGTACCCGGGGCCAGGCCAGCCATTTCGCAAAATAGGCCTCACTCAGAAACAGTGTGCCGACGCTGACGACACCAATGGCAACAAGCGTGGCGCACCCAAGCCACCAGGCCATGTTCCGCGCCTGCTTTTGCAGAGCCCCCTCCGTCTTCAAGACGAGCCAGGTGGCACCCAGCAGCGCGTAAGCGATGGCGACACTGACGCCGGTAATGATCGAAAAGGGGGTCAGCCAGTCCCACCAACCACCGGCGTAGGCGCGGTCACTGATCGCGATCCCCTGGAGCAACGCCCCGAGCATGACGCCCTGCGATACGGCGGCGAGCAGCGAACCGCCGCTGAACGACAGATCCCAGAAGCGACGATGACCAGAGTCGCGCCAGCGAAATTCAAACGCGACACCACGGAATACCAGCGCCAGCAACATCGCGATGAGTGGCGCGTATAAGGCAGAAAAAATCAGACCGTAGGCCAGCGGAAAGGCGGCAAGCAACCCGCCTCCTCCCAGCACAAGCCAGGTTTCGTTGCCATCCCACACCGGCGCGACGCTGTTCATCGCCGTGTCACGATCATGGCCCACCTTGAAGCGGTGGAACAGAATACCGATACCCAGATCAAACCCGTCCAGCACTACGTATATAAAGACGGCCAGAAAAATAATAAAAGCCCAGATCATGGTGAGATCGGTATTCATGCGTTCGATCCTCCTCCCGACGCCAGGGTTTCAGTCCAGATCGCAGCAGCTGGTGTTGTACCGGCGGCGCGCTCGGGGACATTGTTTGGCTCAGGCTCGTGGGGCATCGGCGGTTTGGCCATCAGCTTCATTATATACAGCACTCCCGCACCGAACACCGCAAAATACACGAGCACAAACGCAACAAGCGAGGCTGCCACGGCGGGGGCCGCCAGCGGCGATGCCGACTCGGCGGTGCGCATCAGGCCCTGAATGGTCCACGGCTGCCGGCCTACCTCCGTGGTAATCCAGCCAGCCAGCACCGCGATGAGACCCGAGGGACCCATCATCAGGGCGAAGCGGTGCAGTGGCCGCCATTCGTATAGCTTTCCCCGAACGCGCGCAAAAAGGCTCAGTGCACCCAGACCCGCCATCAACAGGCCAAGCGCAATCATGATGCGAAACGACCAGAACACAACCCCTACAGGGGGATGATCTACGCTGGGCACGGTATCCAGACCATCCAGCGGGGCGTTCAGATCATGCTTCAGGATAAGCGAAGACAGCTTCGGAATCTGGATCGCATAGTCAACGCGTTGCTCAGCGCTGTTCGGGATGCCAAACACAATGAGAGGCGCACCGTCAGGGTGGCTCTGGTAATGGCCTTCCATCGCCATGACCTTGATGGGTTGATGCTCCAGCGTATTCAAGCCATGCAAATCGCCGACCACGATCTGCATCGGCGCAACGATGGTTGCCATCCACATGGCCATGGAGAACATGAGCCGAGCACGCGGGTTGGCCCGATCCTTCAACAGATGCCAGGCCCCGACTGCACCAACAAGAAAGGCCGTAGTCAGATAGGCTGCCAGCAACGTATGTGCCAGACGGTAGGGGAAGCTGGGATTGAAAATAATCGGCAGCCAGCTTCCCGCCGCAATGAACTGGTCATCAGCATTCATCGCATACCCTGCAGGGGTCTGCATCCAGCTGTTGACTGACAATATCCAGAATGCGGAAACAAAGGTGCCGAGTGCAACCATGAGCGTTGCCGTGAAATGGAGGCCTTTGCCCACACGACTCATGCCGAACAGCATCACGCCGAGGAAACCGGCTTCGAGGAAGAAGGCAGTGAGCACTTCGTAGGCCATCAGCGGACCAATAATCGGCCCCGCCCTGTCAGAAAACACTGACCAGTTGGTGCCAAACTGGTACGACATGACGATACCTGAAACCACACCCATGCCGAAGACCAGTGCAAATATCCTGATCCAGTAACGATACAGACTCATGTAATCATCACAGCCAGTCTTGAGCCAGAGGCCCTCCAGCACCGCGAGATAACTCGCCAGCCCGATAGTGATGGCCGGGAACAGGAAATGAAAGCTAACCGTGAACGCAAATTGGACGCGAGCGAGCATCAATGCATCGAAAAATTCAAACATTTTGCACACCTTCCTTCATTGGTGACTAGCGAAGGACAACAAGAAGCCTGCTACACCACTGACGATAGTTACTACTTACGCGTTAGTGAAGCCGGCAGGTCAATCGTTCCAGGCCTTGTTCATGGCCCATATGCAGGATCGCTATTGAACAGCAGACCACGCTCCACTGGCATGCCCGATGCAGGACGCCGTCAATGGAAGTGGGGAAGCTATATTACCTGGCAGGTAACTGGGTAGATGAAGGCGTTCGAGGCCGGGTCTTACTGGCGTAATGGCGGCGAGGGAGGCCACCGATCACTGGTCTTAAGCACTTGTTTTAAAATGGTTTATTATCTAATACCTCTGGTTTAACAGCGTTTTTCTGTTTCGTGCCTGTTTCAGGTTGTAGCTCTCTATTGCACCCAATGGTATCATTTTTTTTCGGCAGTTTGGTAGGTTGAATCGGCGCACCGAGTTCGGATCCGATCTCGCACACAGGTAATCTTATTGGGAACGCAACTTATCGGTGAACAAGCATGCCACGTAGAGCGAAAGAGTTGAGCGCTACTGAAGTCCGACGGGTTCTACCCCGTTTCTACGGACGTTTCTAAAAAGGCCGAATACTCAAGATCGAGCTTGGCCACTCTTCGCCGCTTCCGCGGATTGTGAAAACGCTCAATGTAATCGAACACGTCTGACCTGGCGATATCCCGCGTGCGGTATTTCTTTCGGTTTACGCGCTCCCGCTTGAGCACGCCGAAAAAGCCTTCACAGGCTGCGTTATCGCCGCAGTGACCCACAGCGCTCATTGAACTGACCAACGCGTTCTGCTTCAAAAAACGTTGGTAGTCACCGCTTCGGAATTGACTGCCCCTGTCCGAGTGCAGAACGACAGAGCCCTCGTCCTGGCGTTGCCACACAGCCATTTCAACCGCGCGTATTACCATTTGTCGATCCTGCCGGTGGTGCATCGACCAGCCGACCACCAGGTTGTGGAACAGATCAATGACGACGCATAGGTACAGCTTACCCTCGCCCGTAGGGATTTCCGTAATGTCAGTCACCCACTTGGTTTCAGGCTCCAGTGCGCTGAAGTCACGATTCAATCGGTTCTCGATCCCCGGTGGCGACAGTGTCGATTGCGCTCGCTGACCGCGCTTCTTTCGTCGTGGCCAGCCCTGGAGTCCTTCAGACGCCATCAGGCGAGCAATGCGGTTCTTGCTCGCTGTCTCACCTTCGTGCGTCAGGTCCTCGTGCATGCGTGGCATGCCGATCGCACCCTGGCTGTCCTCGTGGATCTGGCGAATGCGCAATACCAATCGTGCATTGTCCACCTGCCGATCACTCGGTTGTCGTCCCTCCCAGTCGTAATAACCACTGGGAGAAACCTTGAGGCATCGACACATCATGCGTAGGGGAAACTCGCTGCGACAACGTTGAATCGCCTGATACTTCAGGACGACTCCTTTGCAAAGAACGTTGCCGCTTCGCGCAAAAAATCGCGTTCCTTCTTTACCCGTGAGAGTTCCCGCTTGAGTTGGGCGACTTCTTCATCCCTAGGGGTTCCGGTGCCGCCGAATGCCTGCCGGCCTGCGGAGTCGGCTTCCCGGACCCAGCGGGCCAGGACATTGCCGGCAATTCCCAGTTCCCGGGCAACCTGGGCGCAGCTGACGCCTGGTTGGCGTGTCTGTTCAACGGCGCCGTGCTTGAACTCAGGGCTATACTTTCTTCGCTTGGACATAAACACTCCTTTTGCCCATTATGGGCTTCTTTGAAGTGTCCGTAAAAACAGGGTAGAACCCATCTGCTCATGTACCGCGATCACAAAGACGTCGTGCGATTCATGGCGATCAATCAGCCGACGGCTGAACTGCTTGAGCAGTTGAGGACAGGCGTTGAAACGTACCGCACTGGACGTTACCACCTGCAGCGCCTGGCCGAGAGCATGCCGGGGATGGAACCCGGGCGCATCCTGGCATTTGGCCAGTCGCTCCTTGAGGACTTTATCGAACGCGGAATCCTGATTGGTCTGCTTCCCTGCGACCCGGAATCCACACAATCTAACGAATGAATATGGAAAAGCCACATGATCATAATGAGCATGGCCCGCCTGCACGACTGGTTGAATATGACGCGGCAGCTGGATTTTCTGGCGCCTCTCCTGCTCCGACTGTACCTAGGTCCGGTCTTCATCTCCGCAGGTATCAACAAACTGGTCGCCTGGGACAATACCGTCGCGTGGTTCGGCAACGCCGACTGAGGGTTGGGCCTGCCGCTGCCGGGCCTGATGGCTTTCCTCGCCGTCAGCGCCGAGCTGGTCGGCGGTTTTCTCCTGATCCTGGGCCTGGCGACGCGCTACATCGCCGTGCCGCTCATGATCACCATGCTGGTGGCAGCGTTTTCGGTGCACGGGGGGAACGGCTGGTTTGCCATTGCTCCGTCCGATCCTTCCACCAGCATGGCGAAACCGCTGGCCGCTGTAGGCCTCCCGGGAGCAGGGGCCAGTCTGGAAAACAGCGAGGAGGTCAGTCGCCGACTGGCGGCGGCGCGCAGCCTGCTGCGGGAGCACGGCAAT
>Ga0102940_1000418_pt1 | contig 29298 bp, 25 predicted proteins | sample SalPonR2_C_D1_MG_FD_78215 | JGI IMG/M metagenome (GOLD analysis project Ga0102940, IMG submission 78215) | Salt pond soil microbial communities from South San Francisco under conditions of wetland restoration - Salt Pond MetaG R2_C_D1_MG | ecosystem: Environmental > Aquatic > Marine > Intertidal... | reverse complement strand
TCGCAAATATCTAAAGTGGTAACATCTCAGGCCAGAATGAATTATCTTCGGTCGAGCGACTGGTCCCGCCATTGCTATCGCATACAGCAGCCGGAAAAGAGGGGAGTGGAGCAGAGTGTTGGGGGATCATGACCAACTCCTTGCCGGTTCTGGACGCTATCCGTCTAGAATCTAGGACAACCGGCACAGAAGGGCATCACCCATATGGTGTATGCCGTGCTATTTAAGAGGCCTTTCTCAAAGTTTTTCGAAGACAGGGTGAACCCGCAGTGGAACAGGAGTTAATGGGTCTGCTGTTCTTGCGGGCACAGGATAAAAGCGGGCCGGGGGGTCGGTCAGCGCGCAGTGGTTACATATTTCAACACCTCAACCACCTGCTCCGGCGTTCTGGCCCATGCCATGGCTGCGGCATCAACCTCTTTCAGGGCATGGACAATGTCCTCGCCGTGGAGGGTGATAAAGGGTGTGCCGAGAGCCGCACAATAACCGGCATCGAAGGCGGCATTCCACTGTTTGTACTTGTCGCCAAAACGGATCACCGCCAAATCGCACTGTTCCAGCATCGTCCTGGTGCGAATGCCATTTACCTTGGAGGACTGGTGATCGCGCCAGAACGGCACCTCTGGCGCGCCTAACATGTCACCGGCGGCATCACTTGCGGCGTGGTCGGTGACCGGTGCCGTAAATTCAATCGGTAAACCCAGCGTGTCTGCGCCCGCCTGAATCTGTTCGCGCCAGTCAGTGTGAATTTCGCCAGAAAGGTACACGGTCCAGTTCATTGAAGTCTCCTGATTTGCTGTTGGATTGTTTGTTGTGAATTCCGGAACAGGCTTACCAGGATGTGGCTATATACTGGGTTTCCAGGAACTCTTTGATACCGTCCTGGGCACCTTCACGGCCAATGCCACTTTCCTTCATGCCACCGAACGGAGCGGCGGGGTCAGATACAAAACCGCGGTTTACACCCACGATGCCGGCGTTCAGCCGCTCTGCAATTTGCATTGCGTTACCGACATCTCCGCTGAAGACATAGGCAGCAAGGCCGTAAGGCGTGTCGTTGGCCTGATGGATAACCGAGTCCACATCACGAAAACGGACAAGCGGTGCAATGGGACCAAACACTTCCTGGTCGAGAATCCGGGCGCCTGGCTCGACATCTTTCAGCACTGTCGGTGCGAAGAAAAAACCTTTCTCATGCAGTGTTGTACCGCCGGTTGCAAGGGTGGCACCGTCTTCCAGAGCCTCAGCAACGATGACCTCCAGTTTCTGCAGTTCTTTGCGGGAGATAATCGAGCCCACATCGACGTCTGCATCCAGCCCGTTGCCGACTTTAAGTTGCTCAAACCGCTTTACCAGACGGTCGCAGAACTCTTCGTATATGGTCTCGTGAACATAAAGTCTGTTTGCAGCAATACAGGACTCCCCGGCATTGCGCATCTTGGCAATAAAGGCGCCTTCAATGGCAGTGTCGATATCCGCGTCCTCACAGACAATAAGCGGGCCATTTCCCCCGAGCTCCATTGATGTGTTGAGGACCCTTTTCGCCGCGGTAGCAAGCAGTAGCCGTCCAACCCCCGTGCTACCGGTGAAGGAAATTTTTCGCAGCCGGTGATCACCTGCCAGGGCGTCGGTCAGCGTGCCGGCGTTATCAGTCGTCAAAACGTTTACCAGGCCATCGGGAACACCACACCGTTGCATCAGTTCGGCCAGGTACATGGAGGTGAGAGGGGTTTCTTTCGGTGGTTTGACAACGACACCACAACCGGCGGCAATCGCTGGTGCAATTTTTCGGGTAATCATCGCCGCCGGGAAATTCCAGGGCGTGATCAGCAAGGCCGTGCCCACCGGTTGATGAGTCACTACAATCGTATGCTTGCCACTCGGTGACTGTCGCATTTCCCCGCCCAACCGCAGAGACTCCTCGCCGTACCAGCGGAAAAATTCCGAGGCGTAATCGACCTCACCAGTGGATTCCTTGAGGGTCTTGCCTTCTTCTAGGGTAATCAGTCTGGCAATGGAATCCTTTTCCTTCTGCATGGTGTCGAAAATCGCCCTCAGAACCTCGGAGCGCTCTCTTGGCGTTCGCGCCAGCCACTCGGCCACCGCCCGGTCGCAGGCATCCATCGCCATGGCTGCATGCTCAGCAGTGCAACTGGGGACAGTCGCTATGACCTCTTCAGTCGCCGGGTTGATCACATCGAACGTTTTGTCAGTCTCGGTAAGCCACTGGCCATTCAGGAACAGTCCAACGGGTACACTCTTTCCAACTTCTTCAATATAAAGGTTCACAACGAAGACTCCGATGTCCGGAATTAAAAGCAACTGCGAAAGGGATGATCTGGTCCCGAGGACGGTGCCGAAACCGGGTTTCAGCACCGTCCTGGTGTCAGACAACGATCAGTACTTGTTGGCGATAAACAGATCCTTGGACGGGAACAGCGTGATTACCCGGCAGCCGTCCGGAGTAACAACAACCTCTTCCTCTATGCGCGCGGCACCATTACCGTCGGCGGCAGGGCAGTAGGTTTCGAGGGCAAAAACCATCCCTTCCTGCAGCTCAAACGGGCTGTCAAAGGAAACAAGCCGACTGATGATGGGGCGTTCATGAAGTGCCATTCCCAGACCATGGCCAAACTGCAGACCAAAGGCTTCCATCTCGTTGGCAAAGCCAAAGTCAGTCGCCTTGGGCCATACGGCGGCAATCTTGTCCGTCGTCATTCCCGGGCGAACCAGCTCGATGGCCGAGTCGATCCACTCACGCGCCTGCTTATAGGCGTCTTCCTGGGATTGGGTGGAACTGCCGATGTTCAGCGTGCGGTAGTAGCAGGTGCGATAACCCATAAATGACTGGATTACATCGAAGAATGCCTGATCACCCGGCCGATACATGCGGTCTGTGAAGTTATGGGGGTGCGGACAGCAGCGCTCACCGGACACGGCGTTGATGGCTTCGACGTCATCCGAGCCATTGTCGTAGAGGAACTTGTTGACCAGACCGACCATCTCGTTCTCACGGGTACCCGGGCGAAGCTTTTCCGCCAGGTGGTCATAGGCACCATCCACCATCGTCGCCGCCATATTCAGCAGCGTGATTTCATCCAGGCTTTTGATCTGGCGCGCATCCAGCATGACCTGTTGCACATCTCTTATTTCCAGACCGGCTTCCTGCAGCGCAAACAGCATTGGTGGCTCGCAAACATCCACGCCTACCGGCATATCGGCAACGCCCTCGGCTTTCAGGATATCCCGGATTTCCTCAGCGGCACGCTTGAAAAGGCCCGCCTCCTTGCCAATGGAACCCCGAAGTCCAAGCATGCCGGCCCGGCAGCGATCCTGCTTCAGCCAGGGCGCATAGATCCGGTGATGGGCCGCCGCCGACCCGAAATCCCAGAGGTAGGGATCGGAATTGCCGGTAAACAGGGCATAACGACAGAACTTGTCTCTGGTCCACTCACCAATAACGGAACTGGTGAGGTACCGTATATTGTTGTTGTCGAAACACAGAATGGCACCGAGATCGGAATCCGCCAGAGCGTTTCGGGCCCGTCCTGTCCGATAGCGGTGCAAACGGTCGTAGTTGACCCGTTCCTCGAAGTCCACGTTCATCCTGCCCGGAGCGGGTATGGAGCGTCCCCAGACCCAATGTGGATCTACGTCCTCTGAGCGAACAATGGTGGGCTCGCTTGGTTTTACTGTATTGGCCATGCTTCCTCCTCAATGCGACGGTAAAGGGTTAAACCTTCTCGCCCGCAGAAAATATCTTTCTGTACTATAGTGCAAACGTTTGCGTCGATCAATAGAGTATAGTATGGGTAATCGGGATATCTAGTTTTGTGTATAATCGCGATGGTTAATTTCATGGAGTAATAATGCACCAGGCCCCCAGGGCGATTCTTGCTTCACGCACTCTTTAACTCTGTTCCTGGAGTTTTGCTTTGAGAAAAAGACGGGTGACCCTTCGCGATCTGGCTGACCATCTGGATATCAACACATCCACGGTTTCTCGCGCTCTGAGTGACAAATCAAAAGTCATGATTTCTCCGGAGGTTGTCGAGCGCGTAAGGAAAGCCGCCGCCGACATGGGCTACACGCAGAACGCGGCGGCCTACGCGCTCAAGGTCGGAAGCACCAAAACCGTCGGCATGATTATTCCGGACCTGATGAATCCGGTGTTTCCTCCGATTATCAGAGGCATCCAGAGCGTGCTCGACCAGTATGGGTACACAGCCTTCCTGGCATATAGCCAGAACAACCAGGGTGTTGCCCATACCGAGGTAGAAAAGCTGATCAGCCGGGGTGTTGATGGCATCATTTACGCGGCCGCCTTTCGCACCGACAATGTGGTGGATTTGTGTAAGCAACACGGTGTGCCACTGGTACTGGTTAACCGGGTGGTGGACCGGGGCGACGTGGATTCCGTTAAGGTTGATGATTCACTCGGCATCAGCATGGCGGTCGACCACCTGCTTGAACTGAACCATCGGAATATTGGCTTTATTGCCGGCCCCCAGAACATCTCGGTGTCATACATCCGGCTACGTGCATTCATGCAGACAATGGCCGAGCACGGTCTGAAAGTAGAGCCCCATCGCATCGTTGAGGCGCACGCCCTGTCGGAGACAGCGGGTGAAGACGCGATGTCACTGTTTCTTAAAAAAAATCCCGATGCGTCTGCCGTGATCGCGTCAAACGACTTGATTGCCCTGGGCTGCCTGACTGCTTTGACACAGTTTGGCTATACCTGTCCCGAGAGAATGTCGGTTGTGGGCTTTAACAACATGCCCTATCTCGACTGGTTTGCAACGCCGCTTACAACGGTGTCCATTCCCCATTTCCGGATGGGGGAAAGGTCCGCTGAGCTACTTCTGAAACAAATCAAACCGGATAAGGCGGAGTTCCATGAGGAAGTCCTGTTGAAGCCCAGGCTTATCATCAGAAAGTCAACGGTTGCCCTGGTTCCAGGCAAAAACAGATCGAAAGCCTCTCGGGTCAGCTGAGCCGGTTGCACATGGCGCGCCTCAGGCATCCTGACCCGTAATCGCCCTGATCAGCCGGTCCTGCTTTCTTGCAACCGGGTCATGCGGCATTTTCTTTTTTAAGCCCCGATATTGCCTGAATCAGTTTATCTTCGGTCACTTCTTCAGAGGTAAAGGTTCGCATCACCCGTCCTGAATACATCGCAACGATGCGATCTGATACGTGCAGGACTTCCGGCATTTCCGAACTGATGACAATTACTGCGTAGCCCTGCGAAGCCAGCTCTCGGATCAGTTTGTGAATCTCCGATTTGGAACCAACGTCGATACCCCGAGTCGGCTCATCGACAATCAATACTCGCGGATGCATGGACAGCCATTTGCCGATCACGATCTTCTGCTGGTTTCCGCCGGACAGATTACCAACCTGTTGTTTCCAGCTCGACGCTCGAATATCGAGCCGGTCTCTATACTGATCATATATGGCGATTTCCGCGCCATCCGCGACGAATGGACCGGCCGTCAGGTCGCTGACCTGCGGCAAGGTCATGTTGTCACGGCAATTCATGCCAAGCACCAGGCCCTGGCATTTCCTGTCTTCAGGGACCAGTGATATGCCCTGCTCAATGGCGTCTGCGGGTGAATGAATTTCAACCTCCTGACCTTCAAGGTGAATCGATCCGGCTGAAGGTGTCCGCAGTCCAAACAGGGTTTCGGCAATCTCAGTTCGCCCGGCGCCGACCAGACCGTAAAAGCCCACCACTTCACCCCGGCGTACGCTGAAGTTGACCTCATGGTACATGTCACCACAGCTCAACCCGCGAACTTCCAGAGCCACGTCACCAAGCTCATGGTGCGACTCGTTGCGCGACAGGTCGAGCTTGCGCCCGATCATCATGTGGGTCACACCTTCTTCATCGGTATCAGCAGTCACCAGCGTGCCCTGGTACTTGCCGTCTCTCAGCACACTGATGCGATCGGTAATCTTGAAGATTTCCTCCATGCGATGCGAGATATAGACAATACCCACACCCTGGGATTTCAGATCCGCGATCACTTCGAACAGCACCGCCTTTTCGGCGTCCGTCAGCGAAGCGGTCGGTTCGTCAAAGATCACGGCCTTGGCGTCAACTGTCAGGGCCCGTGCGATCTCGACCATCTGTTGATTGGCGATGGACAGATCACCGACCAGGGTCTTGGCATCGAAGCCGACCTTCAGGCGCGATAGTATTTCGTTGGTTTTGCCGTGCAGCGTTTTCCAGTCGACGCGGCCAAAACTCGTTGTGGGCAGCTCGCCAAGGTAGACGTTCTCCGCGACCGACAACTCGTTGGCAAGACTCAGTTCCTGGTGAATAAAAACAATACCCTTGGCTTTCGCCTCCAGCGGATTGGTCATGACCACCGGCGTCTCTTCAACTAATATCTGACCTTCATCGGGTTGATGGATGCCGCCCAGCACTTTCATGAGCGTCGACTTGCCGGCCCCGTTCTCGCCCATCAATGCATGCACCTCGCCCGGCAGGACCGAGAAAGAAACGCCATCGAGCGCCCGCACACCGGGAAACGTCTTGACAATGCCTTCGAGGCGCAGGGTAGGATTCTGGTCCGTCATACTCGTAACTCCTCTTTACCCTTGATATTCAATTGACGGTCCACGAACAGGACGATGATCAGGATGGACCCGAGGACGAGATTCACTGTTGATGTGTCTGCCCCGATGAAGCCAAGACCCTTACGCATAAGCTGGATCGCAATGACACCACCCAGGGTCGCGATGATCGACCCGGAGCCGCCAGTCAACTTGGTACCACCAAGGACGACAGCGGTAATAATCCAGAGTTCGTAAAGCTGGCCGTCATTCGGGTTGACCGATCCGCTCTCTGAATAGAAAACAACGGCCGAGAGCGCCGCCAGAAAACCAATGATCATGAAATTAATCATCATGTGCGGGCCCACCTTGATACCCGCGTTGATGGCTGCCTCGCGGTTATCGCCGATGGCGTAAGCGTTGCGACCGTGTACGGTGCGATTCATGATGAACCATATAATGGCGGTCACCACCAACAGCACCCAGGTGGCCGTGTGCAGGCCCAGCACCTGCGCCTCGGCAAAATCGACCAGCGTCCAGTTGAGGTGAGACGTCGGGTTTTCGCCATTGAACATGAACACCAGACCCCGAAAGCCCAGCATCGCACCGAGGGTGACAATAAAGGCATCTACCCCTGTCTTCCAGACGATGAGCCCGTTCAGGGCGCCAAGCGCGACCCCAGACAACAGCGCCAATCCCCAGGCAACGGGTATTACCCAGTCTCCCAGGCCGGCGAATATCGGCCAGGTCATGCTGTCGAGCAGGACAACTGCGGCGATGGCGAAAGTCGCGCCAACGCTCAGATCGATATTGCCGTTGATCATGACAATCGTCATACCCATCGCAATGATACCGATCGGTGCCGACTGCTTGAGTAACAGCAGCATATTGTCTACATCCATGAACGCCGTGTCGGTGAGTGACAGATATTCACCGGCGATACTGAAAAAGATCAGTTCAATCACGATGAACACCCAGATGGCGCCAGTCTTGAGGTATTTGGATAGTTTTCCTGCGTCCATGATTATCTCCCTGCTCACGCGATTGGCGACAAGATCTTGCCGCGTTTGCCGGCCAGATCGAGCCACACCGCAAGAATGATGATGATCCACGTGACGACGAACTGATAGTAGAAGTCCAGGCCGAGAAATAGCAGTCCGTTCTGAATGAATCCGAGGATCAGAACACCAACCACCGTCTTGAATACGGTCCCGGCGCCACCCATCAGCGAGGCGCCGCCCAGAATAACCGCGGCCAGCACTTCAAGCTCGAGTCCCAGACCGACCGTGTTCTGGCTACCCATGGAGCGACTGGCCTGGATCAGTCCCGCCGTTGCAACACAGAATGCCGAAGCCAGATAACAGGTGAACACGGTGCGTGCACGTCGAATGCCTGAAAATGTCGCCGCCGTGCCATTGCCGCCCACCGCATAGACCTTGCGCCCGAAAGGGGTTTTCGCCAGGATGATGCCGAGCACCGCGGCCAGCAGGATGAAAATCAGAATGGGAATCGGAATGCCCAGCGCCGTGCCCTGGCCGAAAATACTGAACCAGGTCCCGTCTTTATCGGCGATATCCATATTCTTGCCACCGGAATAGGTCAGTGTCAGACCATGGATCGCCGAGAGCATCCCCAGCGTGACAATCAATGAATTCAATCGCAGATAGCCGACCAGAAACCCGATCAGCCCCCCTAACGCAAGCGTCATCGCGAACATCATCGGGATGGCTGCCAGCGGGCCGACGACATCGTGGAGATCGAGCACGACTATGGTCGAAAACGACATCATGGAACCCACTGAGAGATCGAGGTTACCGCTGATGACAACGAAGGTAACGCCCAGTGCCATCACACCGATGATGGCTGATGACCTGATTACGCTGAAAATGTTATCCATTGACAGGAACCTGGGTTCAGCAATGGTGAAACCGATCATGAACAAGATGAAGGCAAAAAGAATGCCTTCCTTCGACAAAACACCGACGATGTCTTTTTTTGTCAACCCGAACATAGGATTACCCTCAACACATGCACCGTCTGTTGGCGTCCTGACGGCAACGGAATAAATCTTCATGCAAGGCCTGCGGCGCTACCGTGTGTCGAGGGCGCCACTCCTGCAAGAAACGCGAGGCCCGGAAGAGGCCTCGCGCTGACGGCCTCTAGAAGACTGGCTTGGTGAAGTTATCCATATTGTTCTGGGTGATCTTGGGGGTATCGAAGTAGTTCAGGAACGGCACGTCCTTGCCATCCAGGATATCGATCGCTGTTTGCAGGGCAGCGTTGGCATCGTCGACCGGAGACTGGTAGATCGACCCCCAGTAATCACCGTCAGCCATGGCTTCGTAACCAACAGCAAAGTTGGTCGCACCAACGAAGATGATGCCGTCGCGGTTCGCAGCCATGGCAGCATTCAGGGCGCCAACGCCCATGTTGTCATCACCGGCATAGACGCCATCGATGTCGTCATACTTGACAAGAAAAGCTTCCATGACCTGCTGCGATTTTTCGCGGTTCCAGTCACCTGGCTGCTTGTCGATCTGGGTCACCCCCGGGCAGACTTCCGGCAGACGGTCCTCGAAGCCCTTGGCACGCTCGGTAGCGGTGGTGTAGCCCGGCTGGCCGGTGATGTGCACCACTTTTGCCTCATTCTCGTTACCCATGCTCTTGAACTTGTCGCACATGATTTCAGCCGAACGCTTGCCCTGGGTAATGTTATCGGGGCCGGAAAACGACTTGACGAAACGGAAGCCCTTCTCATCGATGTTCGAATTGGTGATAACGACCGGAATGCCTGCTTTCGAGGCCTTGCGGACCGCCGGGATGACAGCCTCACCATTGGTCGGCCAGATAATGATTGCATCAACCTCCTGCTGGATAAGGTTTTCAATCTGACCTATCTGACGGGCGACATCGCCACCGGCATCAAGTACAACGGTCTCCACGTCCGGGTTCGCACTGGCCGACTCGATAAACGCAGTTTCATAAGTGGTCTGGTAACTGTCGACACCCACGTTATTCTGGGTGATGCCAATCCGATAGGTTTCTGCCTGCGCCACTGCTGACAACCCCAGGCTGACAGCACCGGCAATCAAAGAGGCTTTGCCGAAACTTTTGATAGTGTGAAATGAACTGATCTCGGTTTTCATTGTAAATACTCCGTTAATTGTTTTTAGACGGGTCAAGAGAATTTTCGAAAATCTCATAAGTCAATATGGCAAACCTGATCAGTTAATGCAATCCTTTGCATTGAAAATTTCAGGTTGTTGCATTTTTAATGTTGATGGCCCTCTTCAACTGCTCCCTTCTCGACAAGCAAAACCTCGGTGGTAATCAGAAGAGTTGCCAGTGACGCCGCTGTCTGTAAAGCCAGCCGTGTAACCTTCGTCGGATCAATAATGCCTGTTGCAAACAGGGACTCCATCTTTCCCGTTGCAGCGTTAAGGCCATAATCCAGGCTTTGACCCCGAACACTCTCGATAATCACCCCGGGAACCAGCCCGGCATTCTCGGCAATCGTCGACAGCGGAGCTTCAAGTGCCCTGATGGTGAGGGCATACCCGGCCGCTTCATCCGGCGACAAGTCGGCCGCTGACTCCATCGCTTCAATTGCCCGGACCAGCGCAACGCCACCGCCTGGCACATAGCCTTCCTGGACGGCAGCACGCGTGGCCTGAATAGCATCGCCAATCCGGTCTTTCCGCTCTTCCAGTTCCACTTCAGTAGCGGCACCTACTTTGATAACGCCAATACCACCGGAAAGTCTCGCTTTGCGTTGCATCAGCTTTTCACGGTCGTAATCTGAAAACGCATCGGGCAGTTGCTGCTTGATCTGATCAATCCTGTCGGCAATCGCATCGGGGTCGCCCAGGCCATCTACAATCGTGCAGGTATCCTGAGTGATCACCACCCTTTTTGCGCTGCCGAGGTCCGCTTCCTGAAGATCAGTAACAGCCACTCCAAGTTCATCCGACACCAGGCGGGAACCCGTCAATATTGCGATATCGGCAATCATGTTCTTGCGCCGGTCACCGAACCCCGGAGACTTTACCGCTGCGACTTTTATTCGTCCTTTCATATGGTTGACGATAAGCGTAGGCAGGGTGTCGTGCTCAAATTCTTCAGCAATAACCAGCAGGGGGCGACGGCTCTTGCCCACCTCCTCAAGTAGCGGGACCAGGTCATTAAAGGCATTGAACTTTCCGTCAATGGGCAGGATCAGAGGGTGTTCAAAATCCACCGACATGGTCTTGTGATCGTTAATAAAATGGGGCGACGCGTAGCCACGGTCGAACTGCATGCCTTTGACCAGGCTCAGCTCAAGGTCAAATCCGGTGCCATCCTCCACAGTCATTACACCTTCGGTGCCAATTTCGCCCATGGCATCAGCGATCATTTTGCCAACTTCAAGGTCGCCGTTTGCTGAAATAGTCGCAATGCGGCGAATGGACTCGGGATCATTGCACGGCTGCGACATTGCATTGAGCGCAGTCACTGCGTCTCTGGTCGCCAGTTCCACTCCTCGCTTGACGGCCACCGGGCTCATATTGGCCGCGACAGCTCGCATGCCTTCAACCATCAGAGCCTGTGCCAGGACCGTTGCCGTTGTTGTTCCGTCACCCACCTCATCATTAACTCTGGACGCAACATTCCGCGCCAGGCGCGCTCCGGTGTCCTCTATTTCGTCAGACAGCTCTGTCTCTTTCGCAACCGAAACGCCATCTTTGGTGACGTAGGGCAGGCGATCCTTTTTACTTATCACCACATGGCGACCACAGGGGCCCAGTGTCGCCTTGACTGCATTTCCAAGTGTGTTGATCCCGCGCAGAAGAGAATTTCGTGCTTCCTGATTGAACTGGATATGTTTCGCCGACATAAGTAATACACTCCTGAATAAAAACGATTCGATGTTCTTTTTATTGTTCGCTGATCCAGGCGAGCACGTCGCTGGCATGGATAACCAATCTGCTGATTCCAGCAACAGTCACAAGTTCGCCCTTTCCCGTTGAAAAAAAGATGGTATCGCCCCTTGTTATGCCTTCAAGCCGGGACAGGGCCTCATAGCCGACCTCAATAAGGCGTCCTTGCGGGCATTCTCCGGAATTTCTGTTGGACATAACGATGCCCTGAGCCGACTCATGCCGTTGCTCGATGAATTCCAGAACCAGTCGGTCCGGCGCGGGATGCAGCGTCATAATCAATTTCTCCAATTGGTAAATGATTTACGATTACTTAAACCTGCTTGAGTGTAGAACACCCAGACGTTTAAAGTAGCGCAATCGTTTGCATTTGTAAAACTGATTAGCTACACTGAAGTTCACTCTACCTCCAAACAAAGACAAGAGATGAGGACGTTATGGACAAGACACGGTTACAGGGTAAGAACTGTCTGATTACAGGTTCAGCGCGGGGCATAGGCGCGGCCGTTGCCGAATATTATGCAGAGCAGGGTGCAAAAGTCTGCATCGCTGATATTAATATCGAAGGCTGCGAGCAGGTGGTTTCCCGCATTCGCGACAAAGGCGGGGAAGCGATCGCGGTTACTCTGGATGTTACCAGCCGGGAACAGATGAAAGCTGCTGTTAAAGCCACCGTTGATGCGTTCGGCAGTCTGAACGTGATGGTAAACAACGCTGGTATCAATAAGCCCCTGATGTTCATGGATATTACTGAAGAAAACTGGCAGCAGATCATGGATGTGAATGCCTGGGGCTGCCTGGTAGGCATGCAGGAAGCCGCCCTACAGATGATTGAGCAGGGCAAGGAGAATGGCCCCTACAAAATCATCAATGTGGGCTCAATCCTGAGCCGGCAGGCGTTTGACGATGTCATTCCCTACTCGTGTAGCAAACACGCAGTTCTCGCCATGATCAACGGCGGCGCCAAGGCGCTGGTTCAGCACAATATCACCGTCAATGGCTACGGCCCCGGCGTCGTCAGGACAGAGCTGTGGGAACAGCTCGACAAGGATCTTGTCGCCATCGGCAAATTTGATAAGCCAGGTCAGTCCATGGACGAGCTGGCGGCAAACATGATTCTCATGAAACGTTATTCCTACCCCGAAGACATCGTCGGGACGGCTTCTTTTCTTGCAAGCAATGAATCTGACTACATGACCGGCCAGTTGCTGATGATTGATGGCGGCATTGTTGTGCAGTAACGGTCTCAGGCCATGGAAGACGTGACCGGGTAAAAGCCCGTCGATAATGCCGCGACGTTAAACCGGCTTTGCATTGTTGTGTTGCTCTTCACGTTCCCGCACCAAGGGGGCTTGCGCCAGCTTTTTGCTGGCGCTTTTTTCTATACGATTTTGACAAATATCATTCCGGGTCCGGTGCCTCGAATACCAACCGCCAAAGCCTATAAGGGACCACACAGGAAGGCTTTTCCGTTAATGCAAACCTTTGCATTATTGTGAATGATTTGCTACACATTAAGTGTGCAGCTGCACTTTCAATCCAAACAAGAAAACTCGGAGAGAACTATGAACAAGGTGATAGACAAGCTTAAGCTGAAATTTCGACCTCTGACAGCTGTCGCAGGAGCAGCTGCAATGGTTTGCAGTACATCGGTCATTGCGCAAGATTCGCCAGGCTACGAGATGATGGATCTTGAGGACCGCATTGCGGACCTTGAGGATGATGTTCCTCTGAGATTCGGTGTTGGCGTGGAAACCCTTTACCTCGTCCCGGACAGTTCCAAAAGCCTGCGAGACAGAGCCGGCTTCTACTTTCTCGACAAATTCGAGTTGATCGTAAACGGTGATTTTGACAATGGCCTTTATTTCAGAGCCCGTTGGGATTACCAGGTTACCCAGCAAGCCTTCTTCCCGGCCTGGACGTACGCGGGCCTGAATCATAGCGATGAATGGTCGAGCGAAGTTGGCATGATCATCCAGCCATTGGGCGCGGGTGTCGACGGCTCCTATTATGACAACAGCTTTTTGAGCGATGTTCCGCTGTGGCTTGGACTTGCCAACAACCCGGACCCTGGCATCAAAACCCAGTACAACGATGGCGAGTGGCATCTTGTTGGCGCCTTCACCAAGAATACGGAGCTCTCAGGTAGCAATCCGAATGCCCGTTTCCGTCCAGATGTCAATGTCCCGGACATTACGACGACCAATACGGTTCACGCCAGCGGCGCCTACACCTTTGATCTGGGTGGTGACTCATCCATTCAATTGGGTTCAAACGGCCAGTTCGGCAAATATTACAATGAAGCCGCCCAGGGCAATGGCGGTGATCACTACGCCGCGACTGTTTTTGCCAATTACAGCAACGGCGGATTTGGTCTGACGCTTCAGGGTCTTACCTATGAACACAACATCCTAGGCTCCACCGATGACTTCGTTACCATGACGACTGGCAAAAAGATTCCAGCGGATGGTCAGGTATTCTCAAGCCGTATTTCCTACTCAATGCCGGCATCTGTGGGCATCTTCGAAAACGTGACGTTCTATCACGACTACGACTACCTGGCGAGCGGCAGCGAGGATACTGTCGATCTGATCAATGAAGACGCACAGTTCAATATCGTGGGTGTGCATCTGTCCAGCGGCGCCTTTCATACCTGGGTAAGCATGCTGACGGCCAAGAATGCGGACTTCGCCAACGGCGGGCCGAATGACAACGGGTGGAACTCCCAGTTCAACGTCGTGGGCGCCCTGTACTTCTGATCAAGTCACCGGGCTATCGGGCAAAGGACTGCCCCGTTCTGAAACCTGTCCATCCTGTTGGAGGAAAAATGACCAAACAACCTGGCTTTCGCATTGTCCTTGCTGCCGGTTTGCTTGCCCTGGTGGCGGCCGGCAACACCCTCGCTCAGACCGAACTGAGATGGGGTCATGTTTACGAATCACAATCGCCGTACCACAAGTGGGCAGAGTGGGCAGCCGGCGCCCTGGAAGAGCGGACCGAAGGCCGCTACACCATCGACGTATTCCCGGCATCATCGCTGGGCAAACAGGTTGACCTTGCTGAAGGGCTGCAACTGGGCACCGTTGACATCATCTATGACGGCCAGTTCTTCGCGGGACGTCGCTATGGCCCGATGGCCATCGGCAGTGCTCCATTCATGTTCCGGGATTTCGGCCACTGGGAATCCTACCGGGACTCCGGCCTGTTCACTGATCTGTCCGACGGCTACGCCAATGCCACCGGCGACGATGTCGCAGGGCTGGTGTACTACGGTCAGCGCCATGTGACCTCGAACGAGGAAATCCACAAGCCTGCCGATATGGAAGGCATGAAGATCCGGGTGCCCAACGCATCGCTTTACAAAATGTTTCCCGAGGCTGTTGGCGCGAACGCAACCCCGATGGCGTTTTCCGAAGTCTATCTGGCGCTGCAGCAGGGCGTGGTAGATGCCCAGGAGAATCCTCTTCCCACCATCCAGTTCAAGAAATTCCATGAGGTTCAGGAGGTAATCACCCTGACCGGCCATATCACCGATGCCCTGCTTACCATTGTGGCGGGCCGGCTTTCAGACAGTATGGGGGATAAGGACTATGAGATTCTGATGACCGTGCTGGACGAGGCAGCTGCTGGCGCTTCCGCTGACATTCGCAAATCCGAGCTTGAACTCGTGGACTGGTTCCGTGAACAGGGAGTCACAGTCAACGAGGTTGACCGCGGACCGTTCCGCGCGGCGGTCGCAGGGGACCTGAACGGACCGGACGCAAGCTGGGACCGCGAAATCTTCGACAGACTGCAGGCTCTCAAGTAATCAGAATGACGGATTCCAGGGAATACGAGATGGCAAACCCAACTGGCCGACCAGAACTTCAGAAACAGAGTGCCCAGATCCCCGCGTTCGACGCAGGATTGATGATTGTTCTGTTCTGGGTGCTGGCGATTGTGGTCTTTGTCCAGTTCTTCACGCGTTACGTGCTCAACGATTCCATCGGCTGGACGGAAGAGCTGGCCCGCTACCTGCTGGTAATGGTTACCTTCGCGGGCGCCTGTGTGGCAGTTCGGCGCAATACCCATATCGCGGTCGAGTTCTTCTACCGCTATCTGCCACCCCGGGCTGCGCGTGGTCTCTCGCGGCTGGTCGATATACTCCGCACCCTGCTGTTCGCGATGCTGACCGGGCTGACCGTCCAGCTTGCGAGCAGCACGCGGCAGATGATGACCGCCATCGAGCTCCCGAAATCTGCTCTCTATGGCTTTGTCGCCGGCTGCTTTGCACTGATGACGGTGTATTCAGCCATGGTTGCCTGGCGCCACTTCAAGAGCGGGAAAGCGGACGTCTCGCCCGATGCTCAAATCGGCCAGGATGAGTGAGGGGTATGTCATGCTGATCCTGTTCGGTACCCTCGCACTGCTTCTGATCATCGGTATGCCGGTGGCGCTGGCGCTGGCGGGGGCATCTCTTGCGTTTATGTTGATCGAGAGCTCACTTCCGTCAGTGGTTGTTGTGCATCGGATGATCAATGGTGTGGACAGTTTCCCGTTACTAGCCGTGCCATTTTTCATTCTGGCGGGCAGCCTGATGAATCATGCCGGAATCACCGACCGCATTTTCAGCTTTGCCAAAGCCCTGGTGGGCTGGATGCGCGGCGGGCTGGGCCATGTAAACGTTGGCGCGTCGGTGTTGTTCGCCGGCATGTCCGGCGCCGCGGTTGCGGATGCCGGCGGCCTGGGAACGGTCGAGATCAAAGCCATGAGGGAAGGCGGCTATGATGCGGACTTTGCCGTGGGTGTCACGGCGGCCTCTTCAACCATAGGACCACTGATTCCGCCCTCCCTGCCGCTGATCGTTTACGGGGTTGTTTCGTCAACCTCTATCGGAGAGCTGTTTGCCGCTGGCCTGCTACCGGGATTGCTGATGGCCGCATCACTCATGGTCATGGTGGCCTGGTACGCGAAAGTGCGAGGCTATGGCCGCGATACCGCTTTCGCCTGGAAGGTGCTCTGGAATACCTTCAGACGTGCTTTTCTGTCACTGCTGACCCCGGTCATTATCGTGGGCGGCATTCTGGCCGGCCTGTTCACGCCGACCGAAGCAGCCATTGCGGCCTGCGCCTACGCCCTTCTTCTCGGCGGGGTCATCTACCGGACGCTGGATTTCCCGAATATCAAATCGATCTCCATGGACACCATCGAAACCACCGCCATTGTGATGATGATTGTTGCCGCCGCGTCCATATTTTCGTGGATCCTCACCTCCAACCAGGTCACCGAAATGGTTGCAGACGGGATTCTCAGCCACACCCAGAATGTGTTCCTGGTTTTGCTGCTGATAAACCTGGTCCTGCTGGTTGTCGGCTTTTTCATGGAGCCCGTGGCCGCTATAACCATCCTCACGCCTGTATTGCTGCCCGTTGTGACCTCACTGGGCGTGGATCCTGTGCATTTCGGCATCATGATGATTCTGAATCTGATGCTGGGATTACTGACACCACCTGTGGGCATGGTGCTCTATGTGCTCGCGCGGGTTGCCGATATCAAGTTTGAGAGCGCAGTGCGTGCTACTGCACCGTTCCTCATTCCGCTGGTTATTGTGCTCCTGCTAATCACTTACGTTCCGGCCGTATCCCTGTGGTTGCCGGAACTGCTCTATCGTTAACCGCTGAGAACTGGATAACTGACATGACTGCAAAAACCAGTACCAAAACAAAAGCCAAAACCAAGCCAATTCTGGGTAAGGAAGAGTATCTGAGGATGTATACCCAGATGGCGCGCATTCGCAATTTCGAGGATAACGCCAACCAGTTGTATCTTGCCGGCAAGATGCAGGGATTGACCCATATGTATTCCGGGGAGGAGGCCGTCGCAGTCGGTATCTGTGAGGCGCTGAAAGACAGCGACCGCATTACCTCGACCCATCGGGGACACGGGCACTGCGTGGCGAAGGGCGCAAATTACAAGGAAATGTTCTGCGAGCTGCTGGGCAAGAAAGAGGGTTATTGCCGGGGCAAGGGCGGCTCGATGCACATTGCCGATCAGAGCCACGGTAACCTGGGAGCCAATGCCATCGTTGGCGGCTCCATGGGCATGGCAACGGGCTCCGCACTGCGCTCCAAGTTACTGGGCAAGGATGACGTAACCGTCTGCTTCTTCGGGGATGGAGCCACAGCCCAGGGCCTGCTTTATGAAGTCATGAACATGGCGGCGCTCTGGGACCTGCCGGTTATTTACGCCTGCGAGAACAACGGTTATTCGGAATACACCAAAACCGAAGAGATAGCGGCCGGTTCGATTACTGCGCGCGCTGAAGCGTTTGGTATCGAGGCATTCCAGATCGACGGCCAGGATGTGCTTGCGGTCAATGAGCTGGCCACGGAACTGGTGGCAAGATGCCGCAATAACGAAGGGCCATTTTTCATCGAACTCCTGACCTATCGTTACCACGGCCACCATGTGGGTGATATCAATCGTGAATATTATCGCTCAAAGCAGGAGGAAGCTGACTGGAAAAACAACCGTGATCCGATTATCCGGTTCCGCGGCTGGCTGGTGGAACAGGGCTACGCCACCGAGGAAGAGATTGAGTCAATGAATAACGAGATTAAAGAAGATGCAAAGAAAGCCGTGGCTTACGCCGAGGCCGCAGCCTATCCGGATATCTCAGAAGTAGACATGCATGTCTACGCCGAAACCGACCCAGCCACCCTGCGCGTCGGTGGATGAAGGAGACCAGACTATGAGAGAAATTACCCTGTCCCAGGCCGTTAACGAAGCGCTTGCAGAAGAGATGCGCCGCGATCCCACCACCTTCATCCTTGGCGAAGACGTTGCAGAAGCAGGCACCCCATTCAAGGTTTTGTCTGGCCTTGTGGAAGAGTTCGGCACTGAACGCGTTATTGACACGCCCATTTCTGAACCGGGATTCCTCGGCATTGCGGTGGGTGCCGCCATGACCGGTGCGCGTCCGATCGTCGACCTGATGTTCGGCGACTTCCTCTATCTGGTTATGGACCAACTGTGTAACCAGGCGGCCAAGCAGCAATACATGTCCGGCGGCAAACTCAGTGTTCCGATGGTCGTGCGAACCAACCTGGGCGCTACCCGTCGTTCCGGGGCACAGCACAGTCAGTCGCTTCATGCACTGGTGGCGCATATCCCGGGGCTAAAAGTGGCCATGCCCTCTTCAGCCTATGAAGCCAAAGGGCTGATGAAGACCGCGATTCGCGATAACAATCCGGTGGTCATCTTTGAAGACAAACTGATGTATCAGGAAAAAGCCCCGGTGCCGGAAGAGGAATACCTGATTCCTTTCGGTGAGGCCAATATCAAGCGGCAAGGCACAGACATTACCCTGATTGGCACCTCTTCCATGGTGCAGGTTGCGGAGGCTGCGGCAAAAATCCTGGAAGCTGAAGGCATAAGTGCCGAAGTGGTCGACCCTCGCACTATTGTGCCGCTGGATGAAGAGACGCTGCTGAAAAGCGTTCGGAAAACCAGCCGTGCCATCGTGATTGATGAGGGCCACCAGAGCTACGGGATCACCGGCGAAATCGCCAGTCGTCTCAACGAAAAAGCCTTCTATTATCTGGATGCACCGGTTCTGCGGATGGGGGCGATGGATGTGCCTGTACCGTTCAGCCCTGTGCTTGAGGATCTGACTGTGCCAACGCCTGAAGGCGTTGCCGAGAACGCGCGCAGGCTCTGCGCGGGGGAGATGATTCATGCCGCTTGACGTCATTATGCCAGCACTCGGGATGGCCCAGGATACCGGCATCATCCTGAACTGGCACAAATCACCCGGGGACCCGGTTTCTGAGGGCGACGCCTTGTTCGACGTGGAAACCGATAAATCCGCTGTCGAGGTCGAAGCCCTGGGCTCCGGCTACCTGACGGATGTTACTGCGGCCGCCGGCGACGAAGTTCCGGTTGGCAAAGTACTCGCGCGCATCTCGGAAACGCCCGAAGATTCCGGAGATACATCTGCCAGTTCCGCCGAAGAGCAGTCCGGCGAAAGTACCGAAAGCGAGGATGATCCCGATACGTCAGTCCCGGAGGGCGAAGAGGTTATTATGCCCGCCCTGGGCATGGCGCAGGATGCCGGCCTGATCGTTGCGTGGCTGAAGGCACCGGGCGACGCGGTCGCTGCCGATGACAATCTGTTTGAAGTAGAAACCGATAAATCTGTTGTGGAGGTGCAGGCCGGACATGACGGTTTTGTAGCCGCGCTACTGGCAGAGCAGGGCGAAGAAGCCCCGGTCGGGGGAGTGATTGCCATTATCTCCCGTGAAAAGCCGGAGGCGCCAACAAGTCGCAGTCTGAAGGCGCGTAAAGCAATGGCCAAAGCGCCGCCAGAACCCGCCAAGGAAAAGTCAAAGGAAAAGCCAAAGGCCCAGGGAAAAGAGCCGGCTCCGGCGCCCGCCGGGAAATCGCGCTCCGCGAGAGCGGCTCCCTCGGCAGACGGTCCCATTCTGGCATCCCCCAAGGCACGGCGTCTGGCCCTGGAACGGGGTCTGGACCTGTCGCTACTGGTCGAGCATGGCCACCCTCAGCCTTACCATGTCAAGGATCTGGAGGTGCTTGAAACGCTTCCGACGGCACGTGCATCCGGGACTTCGACCGCGGCAGCCAGCCATTACCTGTCGGCACAGGTGAGTACCGATGGCTTTGAAGCGTTTGCCGCCTGGGCCGCCAGGGAGACAGGCCTGAATGATGCCGGAGCTCTGCTCGCCGGGTTCGCCGGAGCAAGCCTTGGCCGCAAGAGTGTCAATGTGGCACTGGAAGCATTCGGGACGGTTCGTCTTTACCACGTTCACGGGCGTCGGCTCGGCAATCTCACCGAAACCGGGGATGAGACCTTACCCGACGTACGGCTACGCGATCTCCGCTTCGGGCGACTGACCTCGGTCAGAACAGGCCCGGAAGACATCCCGGTCATCAGCGTTCTGGCAGCAGACACCGGACTCAAGCTGACGCTGGAGTGCGGTGCGGATCAGATGGATGCCGCCGCGGCGATTAACCTTCTTTCGGATTTTTCAGGTCGCATGGAGCAGCCGCTCCGTCACCTGCTCTGAGCTAAAAGTGGAACCGAATCATGACCGATATTATTGCACCGCCCTCGGTTCGGGCCCTGGCCCGGGAAAAGGGCATTGATATAGAGAAGCTCGCCACGGACCTGGGGCGCAGGAATATTGTGCGGGAGGACCTTGATGGCGACAAAAAGGCCAAGGGGTCAGTTCCTGCCGGAGATACGTCCTACTGGGATGTGGACCACTCACTCCACGGTCCGGTGACTGAAGAGCCGCTGAGCCGTTTTGCCAGGGTTGCCTCGGCCAACCTGGCGGCAGCCCAGGCACTGATTCCGGCCGTTACCCACCACGACCGTGCCAGCCTCAGCGCCATCGAAGCCTGGCGCAAGGAACTCAAGCCAGAGGCGCAGGCGCGTGGAGTCAAGCTCACGGCGCTGGCCTTCAACGTTGCAGCACTGGCCCGTTGCCTGGAGGAATTTCCGCGTTTTAATGCATCGCTGTCAGCGGACGGCCAGACCCTTGTGCTCAAGGAGTATGTGCATATAGGTATCGCCGTGGACACCCCGCATGGTCTTATGGTGCCGGTGGTTCGTGATGCGGATACCAAAGGCCTGTGGCAGATCGCGGCTGAAATTGTTGACCTGGCGACCCGGGCACAGAAACGTCAGGTTGGCGCTGACGAAATGGGTGGGGCATCCATGACCATCACCAACCTTGGTGGTATCGGTGGCGTTGGTTTCACCCCCATCGTTAATCCACCGGAAGTGGCTATCCTGGGCCTCACCCGTCCGGAAACCGTTCCGGTCTGGGATGGTGAGTCGTTCCATCCAGATCAGCGAGTGTCGCTGGATCTGAGCTACGACCACCGGGTGATAAATGGCGCCGATGCAGCCCGGTTTTGTGCCCGCTACTCATTGCTGTTGTCTGATCCGCGCCGGATGGTGGTGTAAGCATCCTGAAGTATCATTCCTGAACAATCGGGCGACTGTTCAGGCGCGGATGGAATGCGCCGGCCATCGGCGAAGAACCCGATCGGCGAAGAACCCGAAGGGAGCCCGATCAGAGCTTCCTGGTGGAATAATCGGTGTCGGCAAAAATTTCGGAAAGGATGGCCTGTTCGATGTAACTGCGTTGTCCCGATCTGGTGGGCAACCTGACGGTGAGGTGAACCTCTTCGGCCACCGGCGCGTGAATCGTCACCCGTGGGTCAACGGAGGGCACTTCCAGGCCCCGCGAAACCCCCACCTTGTTCATATGCTTGCGCACCTCCTCCAGATAGGGCTGGCAATGGCGTGTGGCGGCGGCCAGCAGTGCTTTCTGGGCGGAATGCCAGTCGTCTTCCCGGAGGAAGGGCACGGTGAACACATGAAAATCCCAGTGGTCGGTAAAACTCTCGTTGATAACCGGCTCGGACACAAACAGTGCGTTGGGTATCACGATCATCCGCCCGGTACGCTGGTGGCCGGTCTTGCCGGGACCGACTTCAAGGATAGTGGTTGCCAGCAGGGTCTGATCGATGACATCGCCCCGGAAATCCCCGACCTGGATGCGGTCACCCAGATTGAAAGAGCCGGCACCGCTTTTTAATATCGCTCCGGAAATGCACAGGATCAACTCTTTGGTGGCGACCACAAAGGCAACCGCGATCGCGACAATGGAGAGGGCAAGAGACCGGAGCTGGTCACCCCAGATCAACGCCAGACCCAGGATCGCCAATAACAGGAAACCGTTGCGAAAGTTCACCAGCAGCCGGCCTCGCAATTCCGCTGACGCGACATTGCGACGAATAAAACGGGCGGTCAGCGTTCGCAGGATGACGATGGCCAGTATCAGCAGACCGGTGCTGATCATCAGGCGCAACATGGAATCCGGTAACGAAAAATCCTGAGTCACCACCGCCAGGCTTTCGAACATGTTTCAATCCCGTGACAGGTAAACCAGAGGGTGTATTGTCGGGGGAAAGCGAAGCGGTAACAAGCCAAAACCCAGCCCTCGCTCTGTCCCCCCGGACTATAGCCAGATCTACAATACCGGTGGCGGTGCCCTTGGTACTGAAACGCTTCGGGGGCGACCTCGTCGTGGGTAGGTGAGGTTACTGTTCAACTATCCTTTGGGTCTTGCCAATCGATCACCCTTGCGGATCAATAAAAGCAATCGGTTGATTCGTTTTGATAGAAAATGCGTAATGTTAATTAAAACTTCAATCGACTAGTTTTTAAACAGTGGTAAACGGGCTTGCTGCATATTTATCAAATTACCTGATAAGTAGGCCTCTAAGATATGGATTTCAAGGATGCAGTGATGCCGTACCAACTCCGTGTAACTCCGCCTGCGCGTTCCATATTCCTGACCCTCACTGCAGCAACGAATTGTATTCCCTCACGACCGAAAGCCACGGATGCTGGCAGACCCCAGTTTGAGCGGTGCTACTTCATTGGCTTAACCGGGAACCAGAATGGCAGTTTGTTTTTTTTCGGGACAGGCCGGTGAGCGTTCTGCAGGGCGCTTATGACCGCCAGTATATTGCCCGAACTATTTCAGACCACACCTAACAAGTAATGAGGACCAGTGCCGTGAACTCAAAAAAGAAATGGATTGCACTATTGAGTGTTCCCTCCTGTCTGCTTCTTTTAACAGGGTGTCCTGCCAGCATGCCGACCATTGGGGGCGGCAATAGCGTTGCGTCCGGCAGCGCCGGTGGGTCTGTGGCGGCAGAAGAGAACGAGCAGCTTGAAAAGTGCGACAGCCCGATCGGTACTGTTGCAGTTTTTGAGGATCGCAGTCTGCCATGGTGGAGTAATTATCGCTCCCGTTACCCTGAACTCAACAGCACAGTCCCGGTGTTGCGCCTTATCATTCAGCAATCCAACTGTTTCGTTATTGTCGAACGCGGTGGCGCCATCAACGCGATGAACCGTGAACGAGAACTGATGAATAGTGGTCAGCTCCGTTCCGGTAGCAACTTCGGAGGCGGACAGATGGTCGCGGCGGACTTTACGCTATCTCCGTCTGTATTATTCTCTGATGAAACCGGCGGTATGGGGGGCGCTTTGGGTGGAATCGCCGGTGGGCTGGGCTCGCTGATCGGCGGTCAAATAAAGACCAATGAGGCCGAAACCAACATCACAGTAATTGAAAATCGCTCCGGTGTGCAGATTTCTTCTGCCAACGGCACAGCTGAAGGTCGAGACTACGGGTTCCTGGGAGCACTCTTCGGTGGTGGTGCAGGCGGCATTGGGGGTAGCTATTCGAAAACTCCTGAAGGAAAGATCATTACCGCTGCTTTTCTGGATTCTTATAACCAGATGGTTGTCGCACTCAGAAATTACGAACCCCAAGCGGTTGCGGGCGGGCTTGGTAAAGGCGGGGGTATTCAAATTGGCGGTGATGATGACCAAATGCCGCAAGCCACGGCCAATGCACCAACGGTTCAGCCCGTCTCTACCCCTCGAGTTATCAAGCAGGCGGTCGTGTCTCAGCCTCCAGCTGAAGTCAGAGTGGAGACCAGGAACAGCGTTGTCATTGTCGAAGAATATGATGAGGGCGCTCTCGCGGATTATTACGACGCTTTAAAAGATGCAGTGGAACATATGGGTACCTTTGCATCCATGACGCCTGCTCAACTCAATGCGATCAAGAGCCAAAGCCCACAAGGGGGTGCCATGTGGGGCCTTTCGATGATTTGGGGCGGACCCCATGTAAACAGGCTGGAAATGTCCCAGATCGAACTGGAATCTTGGCCCTATGATGCTCGTGTTAAAGCCTGGAACAGTTATGGTAGCCGGATCGCGAAATACAACAAGATTTTCGATAGACACCGCAGGACGATGCTCGCTAATAAAGCTTACGAGCAGTCAGTGCTTGATCAGGTAGGGGCGGTTCAGTTGCTTACGAAAGAAACATTCCTTGCGCCATGAAAAGCAGCCGCCCGACATCGAGTGCGCCGGGCGTATGCCGAAGTAGCCAGATAGAGGTCGGCTGGCCGGAGCCAGCCGGTGGCTAAGCCACCGGCCAACCGCATGTGTCGTTGACAGTATAACCATTGCCAGCCGTGAATCTATCAGTGAGGCACAATTTCCGTAAGTGGGCGTTCATCAGCATCTGACGATTCCAGCTTGAGAATGTCTGCACTTCAGTCTCATGACTGTGATAGCACACTGCACTCTACTTGTGGCATTCGTACTCATCCGCTGTTCAGCGAAGCGCCACGGCACTTTCAAGTCTGGCCATATCGTTCAGCAGCCGCCAGCTGCCGCCGCTCTGCTCCACTTGCTGCTGCCAGTTGGCCAGTCGCTGCTGATAGGCCCTGGGGTTATTGTTATCGCTGCGCTGACGCTTCACGTTCATCGCCACCACCTGCACCTCCGAGAGGTTCACTGCCATATCCCGCTTCAGCCAGGGTGGCAGGTCTTCATGCAGGTCCGAAAGGATGAACAGATACCGCTCCCCGGCGTCCACCCCGTGCAGATAGTCGGTTGCCAGCAGTACACCTCCGGTGATATCGCTGTGATGACTGGGTACGCGGAAGCCTTCTGTAAAGGCGGTCACTTCCGCATTGAATACCCGCTTCTGCTGACTGGTGACGCTCGGCCGGTGGTCAAAGGTTGCGCGGGCAATGATATTGCGTTCGGTGAAGCTGCTGTTATCAATAAAGGCGACCGCCAGGGAGTCGCCGGTATTCAGGTTTGCCAGCAGGTAGTTACTCAGGGTCTCGGCCTTGTCCAGCTCACCCGCGTAGTCGCTGGAGATATCGATCAGTACAAACACGGCCCGGCTGTGGTTGGTCGGCTGGCCGCAGCCGGCAAGGCCGGCGGCAACCAGGAAGGTGGTGAGTATGGCGGTAACCTGCCGGCGCAAACCCGAGCGCAGGAAGCCTGGTAAATTCACATTAGTCATCGTTTACACCTCGCCGGTGGTGAGTGGCATGTCGTCAGTCTGGTAGGTCTCCGGTTCTTTGCCGGGGCGCTTTGTCCTGGCAGGCCGGGCTGCTCTGGCTTTGGGCGTGGCCTCTTTCTGCTCCGGCGCCTGTTCCGGCTCGCGCTGTTCAGCAGCTTCGGCAATGGCCTGCGGCGCAGTTTCCCGGCGATACCTGACCATGCGCTCAATGCTCAGAGGCACCATGATGAACAGGTCGTACAGGCTGATCAGCATCCTGCTCAGATGGCTGGCCATGCCACCCACCAGGCGCAGTGCCAGACGCAGGGCACGCAAACCGGCCAGCGCCACCAGCCCAAGCACAGTGCGCAGGGAGTGAATGAAGGACTCCAGGGGAATGCCCACGAACGCCAGGGCGAAGGGCAGGATGAAGCCAAGCATCAACTGGCCAATGGACGGAATCCAGCGGAACTGTGCCTCCGCTACTGCAGTACCCGCCAGGGACTGGGTCAGTGCCTCGCGGTCCAGCGCCAGCAGATCCCGCATGTAAGCCAGCGACGCTTCAATGCTGGCGAAGATCACCAGAATGGTAAAAGCGGCGATTGCCATGCGCTTGCGCATCCGGTCATCCATGCTGCTGATGACCGGGAACAGCCGGGTAATCTGCAATGCTTCCAGCAGGAACAGGCCCATGGTGATTTCCACCATGATGATCACCAGGGCGGCGATGTCAGAGGTCCTCACGGCACCGATATAGCTGGCGCCACCCACCATTTCCGACATTGGCAGGGCAATCAGGTGAAAGTTGATAATGCCGCCGAAGGCCGCGATCACCAGCACCAGGCTGGCGATAAAGAACTGCGTCAGCGAGGACGAGGTCAGGGCATTGACGGCCCGGTCTTCCGCCTTGCGCATGCTTTCATATTCCGCCATCTGGCGATCGATGGTTCTGGAGCGGTCTTCCAGGCCGGTGATGGTCTGTTCCACCTTTTTCATGGTGCCGTTCAGAGTGCGCCATTCCGGCTGCATGGCTTTGAGGATCTTGTGCCGCTCGTTGGTGTCCTGCTGATAGGCTTTCAGGGTCTCCTCGTGGGAGTTTTCCACCACGTCTTTGATGTTGTCCAGAATGTTCTGCACTGCAGGATCGCCAGAGCCCGGTAATGAGGCAATGGTGTCCATCAACTCCGACCAGGCCGGTGGCAGCGGCGCATTGCCGGTGCACTCGTGATAATCGTTCTCGATCTTTTCCAGGGTCTCGGCCAGTTTGCGGTGCAGTCCCGGGTACTGGCTCAGGTCCCGTTCGACAATGGCATTTACCCGGTTGAAGTCGCGCTCGATGGCTTTCTCCGCCTGTTCGCGGCCAGCGGCGAGGAGTACGTCCCGATTACGGTTGATGACCCGTTGCTCCAGCTGGCGGATGCTCGACGAAGCGACCCGGAAGCTGCCATAGATGGCGCGCCCGGTGCTGCGCAGTAACTGATGCGCATGGGGGCGGCCGGCATAAAGCAGGGTGATGCTGATGACCAGCCAGATTGCCAGCGACAACCCCGGCGAGTCAGACCAGATAGTAAGAATGTCAGTGAACATAGTGTGCTCCGCTGTGCTGATGTTGTGATTTCCCGGCGGACCTCCGTCCGCGGTTTCGACATCGGCAGTATCCGCAACGCCGGTGAAAAATCGGTGAGTAGGGGAAACCGGTTTGTGGCTTTGTGTAGTTTTGCGACAGGGGTCCGTTCGGCGGGTGCTACAATAATCAGTCAATTATGCTCATCAACAAGGAAGGGCCAATGGCCACTATCCTGTGGGTCGAAGACCAGTCGCACTGGGTCGATAAATTCAGACCGGTACTGGAAGCCACTGAATTTGATGGCCGTCCGACCCGGGTGCGGGTATTCAAGTTTGCCGAGGCCGCCTGCCAGCATATCGCCCTGGCCGAAGCCCAGGCACCGCCCGATCTGGCCCTGCTCGATGCCAATATGAACGGCAACGACGCCGCCGGGTTTTCGGTATCCCGTGCGCTGCAACGGAAGTGGCCCGGCCTGCCGGTGATTTTTCTTTCCGAACACAGTGGCACGGGTATCGAACAGGAAGCATTTGAAACCAGCGGTGCCCAGGATTTTATCGCCAAACACCAGCGCAACATCGAATCAGTGCTGTGCTGGCGCATCAGGGCAATCCTGCGTCAGCAGAGCATGAGCCAGCCCGGGCAGCCCAGGACCGGGGATAGTTTGCAAAGCGGCGCCCTGACCCTTGACACGATTACCTGGGAGGCCTACTGGCAGCGCCAGAAGCTGATGAATCCAGCCAATCCGAAACGCCCGCTTGCGCCGACACCAAGGAAGATCCTGCGCTACCTGGTGGAAGTCTCGCCCCGGCCCCTGACTACCTGGCAGATAGCTGAAAAGCTGGATGCAGACCCGGAGCGTTTTTCCTACGCCAACTACCGCCAACATATTCGCACCCTGCGGCGCTCGTTTGATCAGGCCATGGGTGGGGACGGTGCGTTTGCAGCCTTGTGCAGAGACGGCGAAGGCATCGTGACCTTCGGGGATGAAGGCGCCTATTGCTGGCGGCCGGTCAGCGCCGGGCGGCGGTAGGACCTGGAATTGCAGAGGACACCGGACACACCAATAAAGAGCGCGCCATGGAACAACACAATGCGGACAAAAATCAGCTGACACGCGCTCCGGATAACAGGGTGCACCCCGTCAGTTTTCCCTGGTCCACGGCGCTTGGGGGATTGTTGATCGTCAGCTACCTGGTACTGATGACCGAACCGGCGCTGATCAGCTTCTACGATATCCCGGCGTTGTGGTTTCCTGCCAACGTCAAGTTACCTCTGCTGGGCGTGCTGATGCTGCTGGTGCTGCTTGATCTGCGCCGTTACCGCTGCCAGCTTGCGGAGCAGAAGGCCGACCTGCAGCGCCTGCGCCAACAGTCCAGTGAGCTCTGGGACAGCAGGAAAAAACTGCAGCTGAAAGCCCATACCTACTCGGGCCATGCCGACAAACTCAAGATGTTCATCAGTGACAAACTGCTGGAATATATCGAATACGATGAAAAGTTTCTGCACTTCAAAAGTATCGCTGCGGAGGTACGCCATAATGGCGTTATCAGCTTTGACAAGGTGCAGACCGCGCTGCAGGGGGCCGTCGCGGATGTCAAGGCTGATGCCGATGGGGACTCGCAAAAGGCACAGGATCTGCAGGCCGCACTGGATGCCATGCGTTATTTGTGGGATCTGCTGGATCTCTCCACCGCCGACAACCTGGCACTGCACATAGGTAACCTGCTGTGCGAGTGCGAGGAACATTATTACCAGCGCATGCTGAACCTCGAGACGACTGCGGAGCCGCTTCCCTATGATCCGGTATACCCGCCCCAACGTGGCGCCTGGCGGGCGCTGACTCAGGTCTGTCAGGAACGGCTGCCGGCCCTGGAGGAAGGAGAGCCTTATGGTCTTGATGACGGTCAGTGGTACGTGCAGCTGGCGCCGGTCAGTGACCTGCTGGGTAATGAGAATCATCTGGTGCTGCTGCTGGAAAACCTGCTGAAGAACGCCCAGTTCTTTTCCCGCAAGCGGGGCTTCACCAGCCCTTTCGCACCTGTCGCCCTCACCCTGGAAGAACAGCAGGGTCAGGTCCGTCTGCGGGTGTATAACCGGGGTCCCCACATCCGCGAGCAGGACCACCAGAACCTGTTCCAGTTGGGCTTCTCCACCCGCCGGGTGCGGGAACACCACGGCCGCGGCCTGGGGCTGTATTTTGTCAATGAGATTGTCAAAGGCTACGAGGGCCAGATCAGGGTGCATAACATCAGGACCCCCGAGGCCCAGTATGCCATCCGCCTGGAGCTCGCCGATGATGAAGTCTTGACCGAACTGCTGGACGTGACCATCGAAGATGGTAAGCCGCTGTGCCGGA
>Ga0102940_1000417_pt1 | contig 29304 bp, 22 predicted proteins | sample SalPonR2_C_D1_MG_FD_78215 | JGI IMG/M metagenome (GOLD analysis project Ga0102940, IMG submission 78215) | Salt pond soil microbial communities from South San Francisco under conditions of wetland restoration - Salt Pond MetaG R2_C_D1_MG | ecosystem: Environmental > Aquatic > Marine > Intertidal... | reverse complement strand
TAACTAATCTTCTTCCGGTTCAGCCCGAGGCCTTTGATCATCCAGCGGGGCAGGTTTTTTTCTGCCGGTCGTCCTTGCAGGTTGAGGTACCACCCCAGCCTTTTGGCGATAGGGACTTTGTGTGTCTCCACAAATTCGATGAGCGTACCGTCCGGATCTTCGATATAGGTAAAGCGACCGGCAGCCTCGCCCATATCGAAACTGTTGTTGCTGTCGACGGTAAACGGATGACCGTTTTCCGTACATTTCTCACCCAGCTGATCCATATTGCGTACATCAAAGCACAGGTGGATGAACCCGAGGTCACCCCAGAAGCGATCTTTATAAATGGGCGTGGTCTCCCGATCGGGAGCTTGCACTAATTCAATTTCGGTGGGGCCCAGAAGGGGCGCAAAGGCGCCGGCCCGGTCTTCGCTATGGCGCAGTACTACCCGGCGTAGGCGGTGTTCACCCCCGGGCAATCCCTGCCAATCCGGGAAATGATCTGTTTCATCGAAGACGATTTCGTTGTAGCCCAGGGTGTCCTGATAGAGCGGGAAGGCTCTTTCAATATCGGAAACGCCGATGATAGCGCCGTAGGTGCCACCGGTTATTTTTTTGCGATTCTGAAACCAGTTATTGGCTTGTACAATTTGAAAGTAGTTGCCGTATGGATCGCAAATGAAAAAATGGGGATGTTGCTCGTCGACACGGCTGATGGGAGAGCATACGGAGATTTGTTGCTCCTGAAAATAACGGTACGCCTGATCGATGTCGCGGCATTTAACCTTACCGGCAAAAATCCCGGGATCACCGAGGAGTGGCTCGTGCTGCGGGGGCTGGGGAGTGCGGGATGTGTATTGCCAGATTTCAAATCCGCCGCCACCCTGCATATTTAGGGCCATGATGGCGTAGCGATCGCGCACCTCTCCGCCCGTATAGTCGGTCATAAGGGGCGCCGGAGCACGCTCTTCGAAGATTGGCACATCCATACTGAAGTGCTTGTGGTACCATTTCCAGGCCTGATCGGCGTTGGTTACGCCTACCCCCAGTTGTTGAATGCCACTGATGACGTAAGACATAGTCGTATGTGTTTGGGCTACGTATGAGGTTTTGGCTTAAGCCAAAAAATCTGCGCACGCAGCTAATTGTACCGGTAAAGAAGCAGGTACGGAAATGCCCGTCTGTCCAGTACCGATTATAGATTCGCCAGCAACGGACTGAAAACACTATCCCTTTGCAGGCAAAAATGCAGGGCGAAGATAAGAAAATTGGTGGTTTGTCCACTTTTAGGAATTCATAAACCGGGTTTATGTCCAGGAGTTTTTTATTGGTGTCTCCGGGAGGTAATTGACATTGCAGATTCTTGTCCGCGCTTATTCCGGCTGAAACCACAGGGCACTTTGTTCCGAGGGGGTGCCGTTATAGTTAACGGTGATTTCGATATCGGCGGCGATCTCCTGCAAGGCAAAGAACGATAGTTTTCCGGCCTGATAGTCGGGTCGGTACTCGGCATTTGGTTGAAAAGAGTGGTTGTACAGAGAGCCAAAACCAAGGATAATGGCCGCTTTTTGATCATTTTCGCCCCAGATAAAGTAATAGTCGTGTAACCGCGTTTGATCGATGTGCGCAATATCACTCCGGGGTAAGACGATGACCGGGCATACTTCGATTAGATGACCGGCAGGGATCACCTGCCGGCAAAATACCCCCCGGCCACTTAGCGGGCTCAATCCAACGTAGAGCGGTAGTGTATTTTCCATATGACGGGTTTTCCGGTATAAATATGCGCTGAGGAGGAGCTCTAAACCACCTGAGATGTTAACAAAATGGTAATTAACAAGACATTCACACGGCTAAGGCCAGTTTTTTAAACAAAATCGCGCATTTTTTCCTTATTTTTACGACTCTTCATCTTAAATCTGGTATTCATAAATGGTGACGATAGCCTTTTTTTCAGGTAATGTATCCGATCCGATTCAAAAAAATCTCACGGTAAATCAGATCTTTTGGTTTTGGCTGGGGATAAGATTCAACGATTTTAGATTTTAACAAGACATACTATTTTTACGACTTTACAAACTAAAGTAGGAAACCTTCTATTATGAAGCATCTGACAAAACTTTTAAGCACATTAATTATTCTTTTGGCCTTTACCGGTGTTGCGGTAGCTCAGGACGAGGCTGCCTCTGCGGCCAGCCTCTACAATGATGGGTTGACCAAACTGAAAGAGAAAGACTACGGCACAGCCCTGGATATGATGGCTCAGGCCCTGGAAGCAGTCGATACGACCTCAGAAACCGATATGAAAGTAATGGCCCTGGCCCAGCGCAACGGTGCTATTGCTGCGTATTATTCGGGCAGTACGCTGCGTAAAGCCGAAGATTGGGATGCGGCTATTGAAGCCTACGACATGGGTATTTCCATGAATCCTGACTTCTATGCTAATTACGTGGGTCGCGCACAGGCCCTCGACGGCAAAGGCGATGACTTGATGGCTGTGACTGCTTTCGTTGAGGCGGGAGCAATGGCAGAAAAGTCACCCAAGAATGCCTCTAAAGCGGAAAGCTTCTACGGTAAAGCAGAGAACTTTACGGGTATCGCTTATGGCAACAAGGAATACGACAAAGCCATCGAACTGGCTCAGGCTTTCCTTGAGCTGCGCGAGTCTGCTGATGTATACTACTACCTGGCGGCTTCGCAAATGAAGAATGGCCAGGCAAGTGATGCCCTGCCCAACGCCACCAAGGCTGCCGAAATGGCTGCCGAAATGGACGACAATGGCAAATTCTACATGCTCAAAGGCGATATTCATCAGGCACTCGGTCAGAAAGCAGACGCTGTTGCTGCCTATAAGATGATTACGGGCGGTAAGTACCTGGAACGGGCAAAATATCAAATCGATCAGCTTAACAAATAAGCAGATTCGATCCCACAAAAAAAGCCGCTCTTCCTTCGGGAGGAGCGGCTTTTTTTGTGGGCTGCCAAAGCGGCTATTTATGGTCGTGGTAGCTAAATTCCCGCAGGGGATGCTTTCCAAAATGGTCGTGCACAATCTGCTCCAGATACGTCTGATCAATCGCGTTAAAGGAATGTTGCTGAGTACTGTCGACGTCCAGTACGGCAATCAAGTCGCCCTCCTGGTTAAATACGGGAACAACGATCTCACTGGCTGAATTGGGGTCGCAGGCAATGTGCTCTTTTCCCTGCGCCAGGGCATGGACATCGCCCACGATCTGTGTGGTGCGCTCCCGGGCTGCCCGCCCACAAACGCCCCGGTCAAAATTAATATGCAGGCAACCCATGGTACCCTGATAGGGACCGACCGAAAGCCGACCATCCTGCACACAGTAAAAACCTACCCAGTAATAGTAGGGCAAATGGGATTTAAGCAGGGCATTTATCGTGGCCATTTTGAGGGTAGCATTGTCTTCGCCGTCCAGGGTAGCATTAATATCCAGGGTGGCGCGTTGGTAGGCAGCGCGCTTGGCGTCGTCATTCAGGTTGACGGATGGGCGAATAAAATACGGCATTTCGGCAGATGCGCTCATGAGCAATGATTATTGATTTGCGTTGGAAACGACTGGTAAAGATAGAAAGTTGAGTAAATTAGTGCATTATCGAATTGGAGAAGTGTAGTATGTCCATGAAGCAAAAACCGATAGCCCCCCTTTTATACCAAACCCTGGAAAAACACTGCCGGGAGCCCTACCCGGATGCCCTGCACCAAACGGAAGCGCTCTACCGGCTGCTCAATAAGCTTTTCGTGCTGTACACGGAGGATGAAAAGCTACAATTTACTACCCTGTTTAGCCGGATTGCTTACGTTTCCCAACGGGCAAACCTGCCGGCGGAGCTGCAGTTTTTTATCCACACATTTCGCAAACAGGCACAGCGCGCCTTGCGGCAAAACACCCCGGTCGATCAACAACTGCCCGTTCTTGGGGTGCGGGTAGTTTGCCAAACCATTCAGTTTTTATGGGAGGAAACACCTCCCGGTTCTTTGCGCGAATTTGTCGCTAATCAGTGGCCGCAGGAGTTTCGTCCGGTACCGGTCGCGGCCTTTTACCCGGCTTTGCGGGCAGTGATCACCGGAGTAGAGCCCGCCTTACGGCAAATGATTGTACAGGTCGCAGAAATGCCGGGCGAAACCTTACGGGTACAATACGATATTGCTGATCGCAACGAGAATTTTAATCCTAGCATAGCCCTCATCCAGGAAGTGTTTTCGCTTCCTCTGACCGTAAATTTGCTCGACGTGGAGGTGGATAAAGAAGGTGTGCTAAGGCCGAAAGGCATCGTCATTGAACCCGACTACCTGGTCGACGTCACGGCAGTAGCCGAATGCTTTAAAAATGATGGCACCCTCCCGGTGATGTACCTCATGCGAAAATTCCTGCCTTTTAAGACATCGGTACCGCTATTGCTGGGGAATATTTCCAACTTTTTTCTGGACGAGCTGATGCACGAACCGGAACAAGACTTTCGCCGTATTTTTCGCAAGGTGTTCCGCTTGAATCCCCTGGCTTTTTCGCTCATCCCCGATCGCGATCTACGCGAGATTATGCAGAAGGCTCAGAAGCACTTTGTGCATTTGCAGCGCGTACTGCGCATCGATTTACCCGAGCAGGGCATTGAGGCCGGGCATTGCTACCTGGAGCCGACCTTTTACTCCGATCAGCATGGCCTGCAGGGACGCCTCGACGTTCTGTCGCGGCAGGCCAACAAGACTCATATCATTGAGCTAAAGAGTGGGAAGGTGTTTCGCCCCAATATCTATGGCCTGAATGTAAATCACTTTACGCAGACTCTACTGTACGATCTGATGATCCGGTCTGCTTTCGGCGAAAAAACGGATCCGCAAAATTACATTCTATATTCGGGGGCGGATGACCGGAATCTTCGGTTTGCTCCGGTGGTGAAAGCTCAGCAGTTGGAAGCCTTGCAATTGCGCAACCACCTGATTGCTCTGGAAAAACAGCTTTCCATGCTGGGGTTGTCTGCCGATCAGGATTTACTGACTCAGGGTCATCAGTTATTTAAGCAGCTGCATCCTTCGGCCTATCCTGCTGCTCGGGGCTTTGTGCAGCGAGATCTGCAGCACCTGACCGAAGTCTATACCAAAATGCCCCGGTTGCTCAAGCAATACGTACTGGCCTTTTGTGGCTTCATTGCCCGCGAGCACCGTCTAGCCAAAATGGGACTGGAAGGCATCGAGCGGGTCAATGGTCAGGCCGCCTTGTGGCTCGACGACTTCGGCGACAAACAACAGACTTTTAGCATTCTTTCCGATCTGGTTCTGGTAGACAATCAGGCGGGGGCGGAAGAACCCCTCTTGCACTTCAATCGCACGGAGAACACCAACGAACTGGCTAATTTCCGCACGGGCGATATAGCTGTGCTGTACCCCATGCAGGGGGAAGATAGCTCTCCGCTCAGCAACCAACTTTTCAAATGTACCATCGTCGAGCTGGATGCCCAGCGGGTTACCGTGCGCTTGCGGTCGCGGCAATTCAATGGGCAATTATTTAAAAGCTTTGAGTTTTGGTCTTTGGAGCATGATTTGCTGGATAGCGGCTTTAATGACATGTATCGCTCGCTCTTCACCTTTGCACAACAACCGGAGGAGCAACGCACCCTCTTGCTGGCACAGCGCCCGCCTCGCCCGCCCCGCGAAGGTAGCCTTATGGTATCCGGTGAGTTGACCCCCGAGCAAAAAGGTATTTTCCAGGCAATCCTGCGTTCCGAGGAATACTTTTTATTATGGGGCCCTCCCGGTACGGGCAAAACGAGCATCATGCTCAAACATTTGGTCGGCTACTGGTATGAGCAGACCGATGAGAATATTGTCATCCTGGCCTATACGAACCGGGCCGTTGACGAGATTTGTGCGGCGATCAGCAGCTATAGCCCTGCCCTGCGTAAGGCATACCTGCGCATAGGGTCGCGCTACAGTACCGACCCCCGTTTTCGCGACCGGCTTCTGAGCCGGCAAACAGAGAATATCGATACCCGGGAAGGACTACGCAGGTTAATACAGCGCCATCGAATCATCGTGGGTACTGTTTCTTCGGTGGCCAATAAATCGGAGTTGTTTTCCCTAAAACGATTTGACCGGGTACTGATTGATGAGGCTTCGCAAATTCTGGAGCCGATACTGGTAGGTCTGCTGCCGTATTTCCGGCATTTTACGCTAATTGGCGACCACAAACAGCTACCGGCAGTGGTGGTGCAGCCGCCCGAATCCTCGCAAGTGCGCGTGGAAGAGCTCCATGAGATCGGATTATACAATTTGCGCAACTCCCTATTTGAACGCCTGTATAAACGGTGCCTGGAAAACGAATGGACATGGGCCTATGCACAGCTTAGCCATCAGGGGCGTATGCACCGCGATCTTATGGCTTTTCCCAATCAGTTTTTCTATGAAGGTAAACTCAATGTATTGCCCACTAGCGTGCAGGCTCATCAGCAGCAGATCGCCGAACTGGCGGTACCTCTCGATCAAGACCTGGACGGGCTACCCCGGGAGCTGGCCATGCAGCGGATGGTCTTCTTACCTACTCCCGCCGATGTCAGCAGCCTCACCCGTAAAACTAATCTGCACGAAGCTAATCTGATCGCTGAACTTATAGAGTGCTTTCGCGGGTTGTACCAGGAAGATGCCAGTATTGGAGTCATTACGCCATACCGGGCCCAAATTGCCCAAATTCGGCAGGTACTGGAACAGCAGGGACTGGATAATGAGCAAATCACCATCGATACAGTTGAGCGCTATCAGGGTGGCGCACGTGACATCATTCTGATTAGTCTATGTACCAACACCCGCGATCAGCTGGAGGCGATGGTCTCATTGTCGGAGGAAGGGATTGACCGAAAACTCAATGTGGCACTTACCCGTGCCCGTCAGCATTTGGTGATCGTCGGCAACCCGGAGTTGCTGCGGGAAAATGAGGTGTACCGGGAGTTGATACAATACTGTGCGAATTTGGATTAAAACCGGCTGGGCCGGGGACTGAGTTTTTGTAACTCCTGCAGGCTCTGTACTAACGGCCGGGGATGGTAGCCATGATCATAGGTGAGCTGACTGCTGAGCGTTAAATTGGCCGGTCGCTCTTTGGCCATGCCGGCCTGCGCAATGGTGGTGGTACGAATAAGATCCCGGGAAATGGCAAAGGTATCGGCCAGGGTCTCGGCAAATGCTTGTCGCGATATAGGCTGTAATCCACCTAAGTGCCAGATGTGCGCCAGGCGTTTATTGAGCAGCAGAAACAATCCTTCCACCGCGTCCTGTACACTAACCATGGACCGAACCTCGTCGGAAAATGCCGTTACGACACCTTCTCTTGACCAGGTATTTAGCCATTTTTGCATAAAATTTGTGCCGGAGGGCGAAAAGCCATACAGTGCCGGTAGCCGGGCAATGGTCGCTTCGCGATAGACCTGTAAAATTCGCTGCTCGGCTTCGGCTTTCTCTTTGCCATAAACATTGATGGGGGAGGTGTAGTCGTAGGGGCCATAAGGAGCCTGGGTGCCATTAAAGACCATATCACTGGACGAAAAGATGAAGGGGATATCTGCTTCCTGGCAGTATTCCGCCAATAGTGTGGGGATGACCACATTGGTTCGGTAGGAGGCATCTATTCGCTCTGCACACTGCAGGGGGGAGGAAATAGCTGCCAGATGCATGATGCCATCGGGATTAATCCTACGAATGGTCTCGAGTAAGGTGTCGGTATGGAGAAAGTCTATACGGTGGGTGGGAATATGATCCGATGAGAACGTGTGTTTATGGTAGAGGCCGGTGAGCCGCCACGTTTTTTGGCGGAAGCCGGCTACATGCCAACCAACAAACCCAGAAATCCCGGTTACTAATAGTTTTTTCATATGAATAGCCCACCCCGACTTGAGACGGTAGCGTTAGTATCTTGGATTTCAAAATACTAATGTCCGGTCGGAAAACATAAATGAATCACGGAATATTCAGGATTTTATGGGTTTGCAGGCTCAGTTTCCATTGTGGGTCTTCCAGGCAGTAGGCAAGGGTTTGCTGGGTGTGGGTATCGGTAAGGCCCTCTGCTTCCATGGGTTGCAGGTAAAAGTGTTCAAACTGAAGGTGAGCGAAACGTTCGGGGCCGGCGCCTTTTTGCGGATAGACGAGTTTGAGCTCCTGTCCGGATTGGACCACCAGTTCGGTACCTGCTTTAGGGCTCACACACACCCAGTCAATGCCTTCGGGTACGGCAATGGTGCCGTTCGTTTCGACTGCTACTTCGAAGCCACGAGCCTTGAAGGCCGCCACCAGGGGAGCGTCGAGTTGCAGTAGGGGTTCACCGCCGGTACACACAATATATTTGGTGCCGGCCTTTTCTTTAGGCCAGAGGCTGTCAGCCTTTTCTGCCAGTGCCTCGGGGGTAGGGTAGCGGCCACCGTTCTCTCCGTCGGTGCCCCAAAAGTCGGTATCGCAGAAAGGACAGATGGCTTTGTGCCGATCCTCCTCGCGGCCACTCCAGAGATTACAACCACTAAACCGGCAAAATACAGCCGGCCGGCCCGATTGGGCTCCTTCACCCTGTAGGGTGTAAAACAGTTCTTTTATTTTGTAGCTACTCATTTCAGGTATGCTTTCGCAAAAATCAGGCGCGCTGGTCTAGAATTCATTTTGCCGGAAGGCAAAAGTATCCAACCCGCCTAACAATTTTGTCACTTAATGTGTATACTTGTTGTCGTTTGCGCAAAACCGACCACAAAGGTAGGTCTTTCCGACGGTAATAGAACAGAAAAACATCCATTGAAGATGTAGTTCTGATAGACAAAAATGTACATATGCAGTTCTTATTTCCGGCTTTTTTGTTCGCTTTGGCTGCCCTGGCCATTCCTGTAATTATTCATTTGTTTCATTTTCGCCGGTTCAAGAAGGTGTATTTTACAAATGTGCGATTTTTACGGGAAGTAAAAGAAGAGACGAGTACCCGTTCCCGCCTGCGCAATATCCTGGTACTGCTGATGCGGATGCTCGCAATTGCTTTTCTGGTCCTGGCCTTCGCACAGCCGTTCTTTAGCCGGGATGAAGCAGTTGATCAGGGGCAAAAGGCCATAAGTATTTTTGTCGATAATAGCTTTAGTATGAGCGCGTTGAGTAGTGATTTGGCCCTGCTCGATAAGGCGCGTCAACGTGCCCGTGAAGTGGTGGATGCCTTCAGCGAAGAGGATCGGTTTCAGATTCTTACCATGGATTTTGAGGGGCGGCACCAACGGCTGGTCTCTAAAGATGATGCCTACAACCTGATCGATGAGATTGAGGTGTCTCCTTCAGTACGTACCATCTCGGAAATTTTGAACCGGCAAAAGCAGGTGCTTAATCAGGCGCCTAACGCCGCGGGTAATTCCTATGTGATTTCCGACTTTCAACAGAGTATCAGTGATGTGGAAAGCTATCAGGATTCAACCATTGACCTCAACCTGGTACCCTTGCGGGCAGTGCAGGAAAAAAATATCAGCATCGACAGTGCCTGGTTTGATGCGCCGGTGCAGATGGTTAATCAGACCAATCCGCTGATTGTACGGGTACAAAATTACAGCAATGAGGATGCAGAAAATATTCGGCTATCGATCATGTACGAAGGGCAGACCAAGCCCGTCGGTACATTACAGGTGCCGGCGCGGTCTTCGGTAATCGATACCGTAAACATTACGATTCAGCAAACGGGCTTTCAGGAGGCCCGGCTACAGATTACTGACTTCCCCGTACAGTTTGATGATGCTTACTACATTAGCTTTGAGGTGGCCGAACAGATCAATGTACTCACCATTCAGGATGAGCAGCCAAATCGTTTTTTGCGTGCGGCTTTTCAAAGCGTGCCTTTATTTCGACTGGTCAGTGAGCCAAGTCAGAATCTTGATTATTCTTCTTTTCCCAACTATCAACTTATTGTACTGGATGATTTGCGCAGTATATCCTCCGGGTTAGCCTCGGAGCTTAAGGAATATATAGCGAATGGAGGCAACGTACTGGCCTTTCCATCGCCCAACGCAGAGCTATCGGCTTATAATCCATTTCTGAGTGGGATATCGGCTAATGAACTGGTTACTTTTGATACGACGCAGCGTCAGGTTAGTAATATTAATACGGAGGAATTTATTTTTCAGGATATCTTTGCCGGGCAGCAACGCAACCTGAAACTACCGATCACGACGCGCAATTTCCGGTTGACCAGTTATAATAATCGCCCACAAGAGGTGCTGCTGCGCTACCGCGATGGGAGCCCCTTCCTGTCCAAATACAGCTATGAAGGTGGTAAGCTTTATTTATGCGCTGCTCCGCTGGACGATACCTATAACGATCTGGTACGCAACGGAGAAGTTTTCATTCCCATGCTGATCAAAATGGCGATTTCTTCGGGAGAAGAGGCACGGATCGCCTACACGATTGGTTCCGACGCGGTACTGGAAGCCGATCATCAGGTAAACCGCACGGAAATCGTCTATAAGTTGCGGGGCGAAGGAGAAGAATTTATTCCTCAGCAGCGCATTCTGGGCGACGCCGTATTATTGACGAGCAATAATCAAATTGAGGAGGCCGGCTTTTATGACCTCTTTCTCGAAGAGGGCGAAGTGCTTGATAAGTTTGCCTTCAACTACGACCGGGCAGAATCTGATCTTCGTTATTTCACGCCGGAGCAATTAGCGGAGCGCTTTGGGGAAGACGTCTCTATCCTGGAAGCCAGCGACAATGCTATTCTTACGGCGCGCATTAGTCAGGAGAGTCAGGGTATTCCATTGTGGCGCTGGTGTATCATTTTAGCTTTGGTCTTCCTCGGGGTCGAAGTCCTGCTACTGCGTTTCTGGAAAGTCTGATCGGCTGGGAATAAAATACTATTTTTGCCGAAAGGCATACGATTCCTATTGCAAAACAAGACCGGTATGAAGTTGTTAATTCGTCAGGCGACTGTTGTCGATCCTGCTTCTCCGCATCACGGACAACAAAAAGACCTCCTCATTGACGGCGAGCGTATTGTTCGTATCGGTGACAATTTACCTGCGGATGGTGCAGAAATTATAGATCACGCGGGGCTACAGGTGTCGCCGGGCTGGGTTGATATGGGCGTGCAGATCGGTGATCCGGGCTTTGAGCATCGCGAAGATATTGAATCGGTGACAGCGGCTGCCGCTGCCGGCGGGTATACGAGTATTGGGGTATACCCCAATACGGAGCCGGCCATCCACGCCAAGCCGGAAGTGAATTACCTGATCAAACAATCCCGCCTTAATTTAGTAGACATCTTGCCCGTGGGCGCCATTACCCGCGATTGTGCCGGCAGTGATATCACGGAAATGATCGATATGAAACGGGTTGGAGCCATTGCGTTTTCCGATGGGGCCAACCCTATTCAGGATAATGGCATGATGATGCGTGCCTTGCAATACGTCAAAGCTTTTGGGGGCATGGTCATCAATCATCCTCATGACCATTCGATTGCTACCGGCGGGCAGGTGCACGAAGGTGTAATTAGTACCTCGCTGGGCATGAAGGGAATCCCTAACATGGCGGAAGAGATGATGGTGCAGCGGGATATTTATCTGGCCGAGTACACCGAATCCAGGGTGCATATTGCCGGGATCAGCTCGGCACATTCGGTAGCTTTAATCCGGCAGGCCAAAGCCAAAGGGATTGCCGTAACCTGCTCGGTGCCGGCCCTGAATCTTGTATTTACCGAAGATGAAGTACGTCATTTTGATGCGCAATTTAAGGTGCTACCGCCGCTGCGGTCAGCAGCTGACCGCGAAGGGTTGCGCGAAGGGCTCGTCGATGGAACAATTGACATTATACTCTCCAATCACGTACCGCTGGAGCAGGAACAAAAGAAACTGGAGTTTGCCTACGCCGGGTTTGGCGCTATTGGTCTGGAAACGACCTATGGACTACTAAATACACATCTGGATCAGCTCGTAAGCCAGGAATTACTGGTGCAGAAAATGGCCATACAGCCCAGAGCAATTTTTGATCTACAGGAGGTAACAGTGACGGAAGGTGGTACGGCAGAACTGACGTTTTTTTTGCCGGAAAAAACCTGGACGGTAGACCGGCGGACATTGCATTCCAAATCAGCGAATTCCCCCCTGCACGGACATACATTACGGGGTAAAGCAATGGGCGTTATCCACAACGGGCAGTCGTTTTTTAGTAAACATACATAGAATAAATCTGGACATTTATCCAGATTTATGCATTTTGAAAGCGATATCGTTTTTTTCATTAAACACCACCATGTATGAGTACTCTGGATAACCCTAATGTAACAGAAACAACAGATTTACCGATTCGACCAAATGCGGTGCGGTTTGGCCTCATTACGGGGTTGATTTTGATTGCCGTTTCCCTCGTCTTTCAGGTGACAGGACTCTCGGATCCGGCTAACGCTAGTGCATCAGCAGGTTGGATTAGCGGTCTGGTATCGTTTGCCGTATTGGCCGGTGGCCTCATTTGGGCCATGAATCAGCAAAAACAAGATCAGGGCGGTTATCTGACGTTTGGTAAAGGGCTAACAGTGGCTATTCTGGCCGCACTGATCATCGGATTGATTTCGGCCGTTTGGATGGTCATTAATTTCACCCTTGTACAGCCGGATATGATAGAAACTATGCAGGAAGCTGCTAAAGAACAGATGTATCAGCGCAACCCCAACCTTACCGATTCGGAGATTGAACAAGCTATGGGCTTTATGGGGGTGATGTTTAACCCCTGGGTGTTGGCTGTTTCCGCTATTTTTACTACCCTTATACAGGGATTGATCATTGGGTTGATTGGTTCCGCTATTCTTAAAAACAACCCGCCGGAAACGGCCTAATGCATGCTAAAAGATACAGCGATTCGCAACGGACTATATGCAGGAGTAGCCACGGTTGGCTACTTCCTGCTATTTTATGTGATACGTAAAGAGCTGATGCTAAATGCGGTGGTATTCTCGCTCAGTACGCTCATTGTTTTATTTTTCATGATATTGGCCTGCCGGCAGGAGCGCAGGCAAAGGGGAGAAGACGGATATTCTTTTGCCCTCAGCCTGAAGACGGCGTTCACCACCTATGTAGTGGCCACTACCCTTTATTATGTATGGTACCACCTTATGTTCGCTTATTTTGATCCGCAACTGGTCGATATCCAGAAAGAAATGCTTATACAACGCGTCGACCAATTTGAGGGCGTACTGGGTGAGCAACGGGCCGAAGACGTACGCGATGCATACCGGGAGCAGGGTATTGAGATTAGCGTATCAAATACGCTGTTCTCTTTAGCGCAGAGTATGCTTTTTGGGTTCATTTTGTCTCTGCCGGTTGCTTACGCACACCGGGTATTGCCAAAACCCGGAAAGGCACCGGGGGTTGATGGCAATGGATAAGAGGAGCAACCTGATTACATTTCCCGGCAATCTTTTCTTAATTTCGTTCCCGCTTTTGATTTACGGTACAAATAAGGTAAGTACACATGGACATCTCGGTTGTTATACCATTATTAAATGAGGAAGAGTCGCTGCCGGAGCTGGAGGCCTGGATCCACCGGGTTATGACGGAGCATGGCTTTTCCTACGAAGTTATTATGGTCGACGACGGGAGTACGGATAATTCCTGGAAGATCATTGAAAAAATGGCCGCACAAAACACGGCTATTCAGGGGGTTAAGTTTCGCCGCAACTATGGAAAGTCTGCAGCTTTGCATACTGGCTTTCAGCGTACCCGGGGCGAGGTGGTGATTACCATGGATGCTGATTTGCAGGACAGCCCCGAAGAGATTCCCGAATTATACCGGTTGATTAAGGAGGAAGGCTACGATTTGATTTCCGGTTGGAAAAAGGAGCGTTTCGATAGTTTTATCAAGAATAAGACCTCAAAGTTTTTTAACGCGGTGACGCGTTGGGTTAGTGGAATTCCTTTACACGATTTTAATTGTGGTCTTAAGGCCTACCGTAGTGAAGTGGTGAAAAGTATCGAGGTATACGGAGAGATGCATCGCTATATTCCTTTGTTGGCTAAATGGGCGGGATTTCGCCGTATAGGGGAAAAAGTTGTTAAACATCAGGCGCGCAAATACGGAACCACGAAGTTTGGGTTTGAGCGGTTCATCAATGGTTTTCTGGATCTAATGTCGATTGTGTTTGTGGGGAAATTCCGCAAACGCCCCATGCATTTCTTTGGTACGGCCGGCATTCTGGTCTTTGGTATTGGTTTTTTGGCGACCGCCTATTTAGGGTTGAATAAGCTCCTGCATATTTGGCGGGGGGAAAGGGCACAATTGATTGCGGATAATCCGTTCTTTTATTTAGCGCTAACCTGTGTCCTGCTGGGCGCGCAATTATTTTTGGCCGGTTACGTGGCCGAATTGGTGGCGCGTAATGCACCGGGGCGGAATCAGTATGAGGTTGAAAAGAGGCTGGATAAAACAGAAGGGTGATGAAGAAGTTTGGACTTATTGGTGCCTCCGGATACGTAGCCCCCAGGCATCTGCAGGCCATCAAAGAAACAGGAAATGATTTAGTGGTTGCGCTAGATAAGTCTGATTCGGTCGGTATTTTGGATCGTTATTTTCCCAAAGCATCTTTTTTTACGGAATTTGAACGATTTGATCGGCATTTAGAAAAAGAAAAGCGGGATGGACGACCTCTTGACTATATCAGTATCTGTTCTCCAAACTACTTGCATGATGCGCATATCCGTTATGGTCTACGGCAAAATGTAGATGTCATTTGCGAGAAGCCTCTGGTATTAAATCCATGGAATATTGATGGTCTTGCTGCTATAGAAAATGAAAGTGTAGGGAGGGTGAATTGTATTTTGCAATTGCGTTTACACCCTAGTGTTGTGAAGTTGAAGCAGTGGGTTGATCAAGCTGAAGATGATAAAGTTTGGGATATTGATTTGACCTACATTGCGGCCAGGGGGAATTGGTATTATGCGAGCTGGAAAGGAGAGGTCAGTAAATCAGGCGGGATTACTACTAATATTGGCATTCACTTTTTTGACATGCTAAATTGGGTCTTTGGCCCTCTACGGAAGCAACAAGTTCACATACATAGTCATGATAGAGCCGCTGGATATTTGGAATTATCCAGAGCCCGGGTTCGCTGGTTTTTAAGTATTAATGGAGATTTAATTCCTCCGGAAATGGTGAGAAAAGGGCAGCGTACCTATCGATCGCTCAAGATCGGTGACGAGGCTTTTGACTTTAGCACTGGTTTTGTTGATTTACACACGGAGAGCTACCGACAGATTTTAGCGGGCAAGGGATTCAGTATTAATGATGCCAAGCCTGCCATTGAAATAGGGCATGATATAAGAAATGCTTTACCCGTGGGTTTGCATGGAGACTACCATCCATTCGCTAAATATCCATTGGCGAGTCATCCTTTTCGAAGGGATGTACGGTAGTATGGGTGGTCTGCAATGCTATGGGTAAGGTGGCTTGACGGCATTTATAAACATATTTGGTATTTGCGGGTCAAAGGATAAATTCCAATTTTAAACTCTTAAGCCTTTCATTTTCTATGAGTAACCTCTTTTCTGTCATTGTACCAGTATATAACCGTCCGGTTGAAGTGGACGAATTTCTCGCTAGTTTAACTACTCAAACAGATAGAGACTTTGAGGTAGTAATTGTCGAAGATGGATCTACGGAAGATTGCAAAGAGGAAATAGAAAAATACCGGGATGAATTAGTTATCAATTACTTTTACAAACAAAACACGGGACCTGGTGATTCGAGGAATTACGGGATGCAGCGTGCGAAAGGCGATTATTTTTTAATTTTCGATTCAGATTGTATCATTCCCCAGGGGTATATCGAAGAAGTAAGGAGAGAGTTGGATGAAGCTTATGTACACTGTTTTGGGGGGCCTGATGCAGCTCATGAATCTTTTTCGACCATTCAAAAAGCCATTGATTACGCTATGACTTCTTTCTGGACTACTGGCGGAATTCGTGGTAGAGCTAAGAGTTTAACGAGGTTTCAACCTCGCAGTTTCAATATGGGGCTATCGAGAGAGGTATTTGAGAAAACCGGCGGGTTTCGAGATATTCATCCGGGCGAAGACCCTGATCTGAGCTTACGCATATGGGATATGGGATATGACACGAGGTTATTCCCGGGGGCATATGTTTATCATAAGCGCCGGATTTCATTTAGTAAATTCAGGACGCAGGTACACAAGTTTGGTTTGGTGCGGCCTATCTTGAACAAATGGCATTCAGGAAGCGGAAAAATTACATATTGGCTCCCTTTTCTGTTTATTCTCTTTAGTTTTTTTAGTTTGCTGGGCGCTGTATTTATTGATTGGGTTCTGATTCTTCCTGTTTTGTTCTACGCTTTGCTATTATTGGGGGATGCTTTATACAAGACAGGGAACTTTCGGGTAGCTGTATATGCCCTTTTTGCTGGATTTATTCAATTGTATAGTTATGGGTGGGGTTTTTTTCGATCGTGGCTCAAGGTACATTTGCTTAAGAGAAATATCCGGACTACTTTCCCACAGCTATTTTTCAATTAACGGGAAAAAATAGAGAAACACATGACTACTTTTATCAAAAGGCTGTTACCGCATATTTTGGCTATTTCTTTCTTGGTGGGTGCCGACCTGGTTTATTTTGCTCCACAAGTTTTAGATGGTGAAAAAGTAGAAGCAGGAGATGCTATATCTTCTACAGCCTGGAGTAAGCAAGTAATAGAGCACGCCGAGGAAACTGGCGAGCGGGTCAATTGGAACCCTTCGATGTTTTCGGGAATGCCCTGGGGTTTATTGAGCTACGGTGTTTATAATAATTTGGTATTGCCGGTCAATAAGATCTTACACCTGGGCATAAAGTACCCGGCGGGGCTATTCATCAAAGTCTCCCTTATTTGCTACCTATCTTTGGTTTTGCTTGGCATCGGTCCCTGGATTAGTTTATTGGGCGCGCTCGTATTTACATTTAATGTGAATTACACTGTACTTATTGAAGCGGGACACCAATCTAAATTAGAAGTGATTGCCACGTTTCCCGCTATTGTAGCTGCATTTATTCTGGCCTTTAGGAGGAAGTTTTTAATTGCGGCAAGTTTGTTAAGTATCTCGATTTCCCTTGCTCTGTTGGGCAATCATATACAGATGGTCTACTACCTAATGTTGTGCATGATTCTCATGGGGATTGCTTACGTGGTTTGGTGTATTATGGAGAAAAAGACCGAGTTGTTGTTAAAGGCGTCTGGGGTTTTAATTTTCGCAGCCTTGTTAGGCGCAGCTTCCAGTTTTACCCAGCTGTATTCTTCCAAAAAGTTTTCGGAAGACACCATGCGGGGTAAACCCATTCTAGAAAAAGAGGTCGAACAGCAGGGGAGTAGCAGTGGAGTTGAAGGATTAGCCTGGGATTATGCAATGAACTGGAGCAATGGTGCGACTGATCTGCTCAGTTTTTATATACCAACGATAGTCGGTGGATCCTCTGCGGAGGAGGTGCCTCAGGCATCCCCTGCAGGCCGGCTTTTGAAGCAAAATGGATATCCGACAGGGAAAGATGGAAATGTTAATGGAGCACCCATGTATTGGGGCCCTCTGCCCTTTACCAGTGGTCCCTATTACGTCGGGGTTCCGATCCTGATTCTTGCTTTGGCATCTTTGTTTTTTCTAAGCGGGAAGTTGCGTTGGGGAGTCATTGCTTCCGGGATACTTATTCTCTTAATATCGATGGGTAAAAATGCGGAATGGCTCAACCGGTTGCTCTACGATAATTTACCACTGTTCAATAAGTTTCGATCACCCAATTCAGCGGTGAATATCTTACCGGTTTTTTTGGTGATTCCGGCGGCTATAGGCCTGGATAAAATACTCCATAAGAAAGAGTCCCTTACCTTTGTTCTGTTTGGGCGTTCGATAAACCCTTTCATTTTAGTATCGAGTATTCTGGCGGGGATTAGTCTTTTTTACTGGGGGGCGGGGGATGGTTTCCTGGCACTCACGACAGACAGGGAGCTTGGCGTGTATCAGAACAACCCAACGGTTCTCAACATGTTTAAAGAAACCCGTGCGATGCTCTTAGAACGGGATGCTATGCGCACCTTTTTACTGGCATTGTTATGCATGGCAGCTTTTTGGGCTTACTCTAAACAATACCTGCCAAAAAAATATTTGCTCCCCATTCTGCTCGTCATCTCTTTGCTCGACCTTTGGACTTTAGATCGCAGGTATCTGGATGATGATAATTTTGTTGAGCGCAGAGCATACGATAGTAATTTCACGCCCCGCGCCGTAGATCAAACGATCTTTAGTAGGGAGCCTAACGGTAGAGGGTATTATCGAGTTCTGGATTTTTCTATTAATACATTTAATTCGGCTCAAACCTCCTACCACCATAATACTATTGGAGGGTACCATGCGGCTAAGCTTCAGCGTTATCAAGACCTTATAGATTATCATATTTCGCAGGGTAATCAACAGGTGCTTAATATGCTTAACAGCAAGTACATCATTGATCAGAACCAAAGGCTGCAGGTAAATAATCAGGCTTTGGGTAACGCATGGTTTATAAATCAGTTAATTGAGGTAAATAGCCCCCTGGAAGAAATCGAGTCATTATCGGATATAAACACTGCCACTCAGGCCGTGGTATTGCAGTCAGACTTTGCTGATCAGCTTGCAGGAATACAGCCTGGAGATGGCTCCGGTACGATTTCGCTTGTCAACTATGCAGTAGATGAGTTGACCTATGAATATCAAACGAATAGCAAGCAAATTGCCGTTTTTTCTGAAATCTGGTATCCTGGATGGCAAATTTATATCGATGGCGAACCTGTGGAGATGTTTCGGGTCAATTACGTACTGCGTGCCTTAGCCGTACCCGCTGGACAGCACACCATAAAGTTCGTTTTTCAGCCCAGGGCACCAGGTAAGTGGCTTACCTTGTTATCTTCTTTAGGAATTCTTCTGTTATGCGGAATTACTATTGGTTACTATGTGCGTCGGAAACCATGGCAACTTGAGCCGGAGCCCTCTGCCGACAGTAGTAAATCAGCAGGTAAAAAGGGAAAGGCTAAATCTGCACGAAAGAAAAAATCGGATAAAAAGAAATGATCAGCGACAGCTACTCTCTGATCGTCCGTTATAAGAACTTGTTTGGATTTCACCCTTCGGACTGCGCTTGCCAAATTTTGCACTGTACTTCGTTGCTCTTCGGTGACGTAGCGTAGGCTATGCTTTGATTCTAGAGCAGGGTCCCTTAACCCCGCTCTAGAATATGCGCCTCGTTCAGCACAAAATTTGGCGGCGTTCGCACCAAAAGCGAAATCCCAACAAGCTCTAGTAATACATGTACCAACATAATTAGAAGTTGTCGTCTTATTTGTATCGCATGAGGCTTTTGATTGAAAAGGGCTTTTTGTAGTAGAGGCGGTATAGTTTTTGCCACAAGGCAAAGTGTTTGAGGTAGCGTGGCAATAAAGTCAGAGCCGAAATATATATTTTGCGTAAGCGCTTGCCCTTATAGCGCGATGCATGAAGCCCGGCAAAAAGGAAAAAATCTGTTGGTTGCCCATAAGTGCTCCAGTAGAACCCGTAAGGAAGTGTTCGCTCCTGTGGTTTTGGGCTGAGGTCTTTTTGTTGGATAAGGACCACCAACTCTTCGAAACTAGCGGGGCGATAGGTCGCATTGAGGTACGCATAAAAGCCTTTTCCGTATAAGATGGCCGGTTTTCCCCAGTAAGTGGCTTCGATTCCTGCGGTTGAGCCAAATGAAATTACTTTTTCACAAGAATCAATCAAGTGATAGGTGTCAATGGGATCGCCGGGGGGAATAATCGTCAGATTGGGGAATGCCATGCCTGAAATCTCTTGCATTTGCACATTATCTACTTTCCCGAGATTAGGGTGGACACGCAGATAGAATTGAAAGGTAGGGTTGTCGATAAAGAAACGCACAATTTGTTCAATAGCCTCATTCTGGCTTTTAAATAGCGGTGTTTGCCACTCCATAATGGCTTTGAGTTCATCTTCTGAGGAATTCAACAGTAAGATGTTTCTCTTATCATGATCAAATCCAGCAGGAAGCCTACCTTGTTTTTGAGATTTGGTAAAAGAGATTTCATAGGTTTCATCTCTTTTACGCTTTTTTTCAAACCATTCGCGTCCGATTTTTAATCGATCTTGCGCTGGGGCGTTTCTCCAAAGTTCAAGCATGCGCTCCGTGCGAATCCGAATACTATGGGGTAAACCGTTGCGGAATAACTCATAACGATTCTGGGCACCTGCTTCTATGGTATAGAAAGGAAGTTCTCTCTGCGTAGCCAGTTCCATAACGGGAAATACTTCAGCAAACCGTCCATTGAATAAATATAACTCATCGGGTTGAAGCTGGTCGAATAACTCTTTGAAGTTTAGTAAGACATTAATAGCCTTTCTAAGTTCAATGTCGATGAGTTGGCCGTATTTCTCCGAATCGATATGGTAGTCACGAAAATAAGATACGATAGAAGAGGCCGCCCCTCTGCCTACCGGTATGTTATGAAATGTAAACGCTGCTAGCTCATCAAAGTTAGAAAAGCTGGGAAGTAGGACCTTATCAACTTCGTGGTAATGCTTGAGCTTTACAATGTGCTGAGGCGAAAGACCAGCCCATTGGAGTACTTTCTGCATCCGGGATTGGCAAGCAGCACATCCCAGAATATTGTGCACCCGGTTGAAGTAGCAGTTCTGAAGTACCGCATCACATTGTACAAATGTGACGTGATTGTCTTCCGCAAGTAATTTTTCTACGATCTCGGCGGTGAGTCCAATCTGTTTGGAGGTTAGTCCGGTAGGAGAAAAAACTAAAATTTTACGCAAAATCGGCTCGTTTCTGGATGAACAATACGGTGGGGTCAAATACGGTTAATACATCGAATGAAAGATACCACTGTTTTTTATCAGTGCATATCAAAATGCGATTTACAAAAAGCCTGAATACTTTTGGAAATACGTTGGATATGAATTTCACGGCTGATTTGCCCAGATTCAATTTTCTCTTCCCAATTACTGGCGTTGATGATATAGCCTTTTTCGGAGTAATACCGCAGATATCGCAGTAACTCCCATTTTACTTTTTCGGCCGTAAGTCCCTGCAGGTCAGCAATGGCCTGCTGGCAATCTGCTACACTTTGCGCTAATGCCACCGCTTTACAGGCTTGATAGTAAGCATCGCCAAAAACGATAACTGGTTTTCCGGCTTCTAATGCTTCCCAACCCAACGTTCCCGTCAGCGTAGCGACGAGCCTGGCATGATGAATCAACTCTTTAGCGTCAACTTCCAAAGGGATGAGTTGAATATTAGGGTGACTATTGAGCGCTTTGTAAAAGAAGGAGTCTCGAAAATTTAGATTAGCAATTTTTCGTACGTTGAATTGATTGGGGTGCTCCTTCACAAAAAGTGTCCAGCCTTTTGGCAAAGCCTCCGCCAGGGTAAGGGCTGCATTCAGTTGATGGTCATATTCTTTTCCCATGGGCAGGCTTGTTTTTTCCGGCTGCATGTGTAAGCCCAGAAAAATGAAGGGCTTGCTTTTATCCGGGAAGGTAGCCAGTGCGCCATATTTTTTTTGCAGGGTGATAAATTCTTTAAGTCTCTTATTGATGGTCCGGCGATAGACCCAGGGGGAGGAAATATTGTTTAAGGAGGTAAAATGGAGGATCTCTTTTTTGAAGAAAAAGGGGAATAGTCCCATAATCAAATTGGCAGCAAATTTTTTCCCCACCTTAAGGGCTAGTTGTAGGTGGAAAAAGGGCCCTTTGCGAATGACTTTTTTCTGTTCTTTAGCGATGTAGGCCTCCGTAAACGTATTGCGGGTGGATAGGCTCTTCTTGACAGAGGAGGGTAAGGATTGCCACAGTTCATCATACGTAGCATCAGCGGTGAAATCGCCGGGGATTTCCGGGAGCCTTTCGCCGAATAACATTAAAGAATGATCGGCCAGGAAATGATACTCTAAACGGATTACGGGAATTCCTCTATCCTCCAGAAGTTTGTAAAAGAGGAAAGAATGAGATGAGTGGGGGGTGTCAAAAGCTATAGCAAAATCAACGGGGTGAGTGTTCAGGAGGTTGAGGAAATAGTTAAGGATGATATGGTAATACTTGCGGCGTTGGTGGACGGAAATAGGCTGGACTGCATTGCGGTCAGTCATTCTCAGGAAATAGCTTTCCAGCGGGGCGTATTTCTCAAGAATCTGCTGGCTCAGCACCCATGGATGATCTAAGAGCTGCAAAATTTTATCAGGAAACAGGAATTGGGTAACGTCATTAGTAGTTACCTGTTGAAACAGTTCCTGGTGTAACGATTCGATAACCTCTGGTGAGCCGTGCCAGTTTTCACGAGTTCCCGTGATGGCATAGGAGACCGAGGTAAAGGATCGCATGCTTTTTACAAGCTCAAAGTGAAACTGATGGTATACGTCGATTAGTGCAATCTTCATCTGTCTAAGAAGGATTAAAACTTTTCGGTCAGTGGGGTACCTCTTTTTAAATCAGAGGTTGCCTTTTTACCAAGTAATTCTGCGTAAAATTTTGGTGCCAACCCATCTCCCGGACGAATTACCTTGATATTCTTTTCGGTAAACGGCTCTCCCGCTTTTATATCTTCTACGACATAGATCGAGCGCTTAAACTGCCTGCTCTTTTCTTCCGACTTTTGGGTGTCCAATTGGATATTTCCCAATGCCAGAAAAGCCCGTTCTGTCTCGGTTACCAGTGCTTTTAGCTCGGCGGGCTCTAGCGAGAAGGCGCTATCAACGCCACCGTCTGCCCGGCGGAGGGTGAAGTGTTTTTCAACCACCCGCGCGCCCAGCGCTACAGCTGCTACCGAAGCGCCAATGCCCATGGTATGATCAGAAAGACCGATAACACAATCCTCGAAAATATCCTGAAAAACAGGAATGGTTCGCAGGTTGGTATTTTCGGGGGTAGCTGGGTAAGTAGACGTGCATTTGAAGATAACAATATCCTTAGCACCATTAGCTTTTAAATACTGAATAGACTCATACAGTTCGTTCAGTTTGCTGGTACCGGAAGAGATGAGGATCGGTTTTCCGGTCTGCGCAACTTTTTTGAGCAAAGGAAAGTGATTGCTCTCAAAGGACGCTATTTTATAGGCCGGTACATCCAATTCTTCCAGGAAATCTACTGCTGTTTCATCAAAAGGAGAAGAAAAGGCGAGCATACCCAGGGAATTCGCATAGTCAAAGATCTCCTGATGCCATTCCCAGGGGGTGTGGGCTTCCTGGTAGAGTTCATAGAGGTTTTTACCATGCCAGAGGGAGTTTTTGTCCGTAATGTCGAACAGTCCGCCGTGGTGATCAATAGTAATGGTATCTGCTGTATAAGTCTGCAACTTGAGGGCATGAGCCCCGGCATCTGCTGCTGCCTTTACTAAGGCTAAGGCTCGTTTAATATCCCCGTTATGATTACCAGACATCTCAGCGATGATAAAGGGTTTATGGTTTGTTCCGACGGTACGGGGTCCAATTTTAAATGCTACCATGCGAGGATGTATTTATATGTGTTTTCGTAAAGCGGTGTTTCTTCTTCCCTAAAGTCAAGCGCTCTAAATACCTTTACCGAAGCAATATTTGACTTCTTTACGTAACCAACGATCGGTAATCTTTGCCCATAGGCCCTGCGCAAAGTTGCCATTGCTTCTCGCAAAACAGGTACACCCAATCCCTTCCCACGATACTTTTTGGCGATGGAATAACTTAGTGTAGCTACCTGATCCTTAAGATCAAACCTGACCTGGGCTATGGGGGCTTGTCGAAGATGTAAAATATAAATATGGCTATTCGGATCTGACCGCTTGGCTAGAAACCATTTTTTATGTTGCTCAAACGCTATTGGCTTGCTGTTAAACGATTGCTGACGCGTAGCCTGATCATTGGCCCAGGTAAAGAGCAGTTCTGTATCGCGCTCTTCCGCTTCTCTGGCATGTAAAGTCAGGCTTTGGAAAAGCCGGGTATATATTTTTTCTTGCTGTCCATTTAAATCGTCCTGTGGTGGAGAAGAATCCTGGATTTGGTTTAAATAGTTGTTATTGAGTTTTTCTAAATCAAAAGCTAAATGTTGATTGATGAAAAAATCATACATCGACAGTTGATTATCGGCAATAACGTTTAAAAAAAGTAGGCCGCCCACGCTCAAATATTCATAAGCAACCGTGCTGGCTGGGGTAATGGCTAGCCCACACTTTTTCATATATCGCACCATCTCTTCCGCACTTAAATTCTCCAGTAATTCAACATCCAACTCAGATTGCTCCAAAAAAGTGCGTAGAGACGTTTTGTGTAAATAAGCAGGGCCAATGACCAGGAAGACTTTTTCTATAGTCTCAATGGATTCGCAACGCTTCAAGACAGCTAAGGTGGCATTCCTGGGGTCGGCACCTCCCAGGCAGATAAAGACGTGATTATCCTGGCGATCCGGGTATGTACGATGTTTTGCCGCTTCCCGAAAAGGCTTTCGTAGTAAGGCATATTTCAACCCTAAGCAAAATTGGGTATACGGTTCCACGGAATAATCGGCTGGCTTAATTCCTCCTGCGTGATTAATCACCACGTCCGCCACAAAGTGATAAGTATGGATATCGTCAATACATACCAGTTTACAGCCTTTGTCTTTGATGACTTGCTGGTAGGCCGTTACAAAGTGATAACCATCAAGAACAACAATCTCTTCTCCTGTCAGGTATTTATCGGATAATAGCCTCGCCTCTTGTAGGTCATCATCTGTATCCGGCAGTTCAATGATGGAAACGCATGTCTCTAGTATTTGGGCTGTTAAAGTTTCCAGGGGAGAGCGGATGATAAAATGACACGAGAACTGTTCTTTCAGCATATCTGCCAAAGCCAGAGAACGGATTACATGACCCACGCCTATTTGGGGGTGGCCATCAGCCCGAAAGTATACGTTCGTTTTATCCATTGGTCGCTAGTTTGAATTTGAACTCTGCGACCTCCCAGTCTTCTGGGGTATCTATATCATGAGCTTGCATTTCGTGGAGCAGGACACCTCCGGTATTATTGGTCCAGAGCTTCTGCTTTTCCTGAAGCACATCTACCTGGAACCAATAAAACTGGCCGGCGTCGTGATAAGCCTTTTCCAGATCCTGAGAGCGCGTCGTGAGGTGTTCCGGCTGAAACATCTGAAGACGTGCTTCCCGATTGATTTTTACTGCTCTTTGGATAGGGAAACTAAATGGGAGAACTGGAAAGACCGTATCGTATTGAGCCTCCGTAAGCTTATCATGAGCTTGCTGAAGCAAATTTGTGGAGACAAACGGCGCGGTCGGGTAAATACAGCAACCCAGCTCAAATTCCTGGCTGCGCTGCTTATAGTCGTTAATTACCTCTAGTAATACGTCTACGGTACTGGCATGGTCATTAGCATTTTGGGTGCTCCTCATAAATGGAACAGTAGCACCATGTTTTTTTGCTATTTCCGCAATTTCTTCATCGTCCGTAGAGACCATCACTTCGTCAAATAAAGCGCAGTCGAGGGCCGTTTGGATGCTATAGGCGATAATGGGTTTCCCCAAAAAATCTTTGATGTTTTTTCGGGGAATGCGTTTGCTTCCCCCGCGTGCCGGGATGATGGCAATTTTTTTCATCCTGCGATGGCTTTAACCTGTTCAATGACATAATCCTGCTCTTCCTCCGTTAGCGTTGGGTACATCGGAAGGCTTAGTCCCCTCTTATAATAGGCTTCTGCCACGGGGAAATCCCCTTTTTTAAAGCCATACTGCTGATAATAAGGCATGGTGTGCAACGGTACGTAATGGACCTGCGCATAAATGCCCTGGCTGCGAAGCGCGTCGTATAGTTCTTTGCGATTATCTACTTCAATGACGTACAAATGGTAGGCATGTCCAATGCCCTGAGCGGGCTGATGAATGCCGATCTGGGTGTTACGAAAGGCCTCGTCGTATTTTTGGGCAATCGCCCGACGACGCTGGATACCGGCCTCTGCCCGGTCCAGCTGAGAAATACCCAGGGCACATAAGATGTCGGGAATACGATAGTTGTAGCCAAGTTCCTGCAGCTCCATATACCAGCGCCCGTGGTTCTCTTGCAAGCGCTCGTCACCCTGATAGACCATGCCATGCGTTCGTAACTGCTTAATCTTGTGATAGAGCTCCTCATCGTTCGTGGTGACCATACCGCCCTCTCCACAAGCAATATGCTTTACCGGATGGAATGAGAAAATAGCCAGGTCGGCAAACGCTCCATTGCCACAGTTTTGCTGCTTTCCATGGGTGTCGGTGAAGTATCCACCGGGGGCATGACAGGCATCTTCAATGATCCATAAATTGAATTCATCGGCCAGCGCACGGTATTGTTCCAGATCAACCGGGTAGCCGGCAAAATCTACGGGGATAATTCCCTGATAGGTGCCGGCGGGTGCTGCTTCCAGTTTTTTTCGCACTTGCTCAATATCCAGTGTCAGAGTGTCGGGGGCTATATCACAAAAGTCTATCTCTCCCCCGCAATAGCGTACACAGTTGGCAGAGGCAGCAAAGGTGATGGGCGTAGTGATTACTTTACTTTTCTGATTGACGCCCAAAGCCAGAGCACAGAGATGAAGCGCTGCGGTGCCATTAGAGAGCGCTATGGCATAACGCGCGCCCACATAATCGGCGAATTTTTGCTCAAATGCGTCGACTTTGGGGCCGGTAGTCAGGTAGTCGGCCCGGAGTACCTCGGTGACGGCCTTAATATCTGCCTCCGTAATATGTTGTTTCCCATAAGGAATAGCGGTTGCCATACTAATAGTTTTCAATGTTGAAGTCGGAATCAACATGTGTTTTAATAAGTCCCCGTAGTTCTTCGGCGGTGACCCATTCTGTATTATCTCCTGAGTTGTAGCTAAAGCCCTGAGGAACTTTTTTAGCCTGGAAGGTAGCAATGAATTCGTTGAGATCCCAGTTGGGCGTCGTGGGTAGAATAGTGTAGTATTTTCCCAGGTCATACGTATTGTAGGCATCAGACTGCGTAATCATCTCTTCGTGAATCTTCTCGCCCGGGCGAATACCGATGACGCGATGCTCTACATTGGGAGCAATGGCTTTCGCCACTTCCGTTATTTTATAAGAAGGAATCTTAGGGACAAATAGTTCGCCACCCCAGGCCGTTTCCAGGGCATGGAAGACCATGTCAACGCCACCATCGAGCGATATGTTAAAACGAGTCATCTCAGGGTCTGTAATAGGCAGAAATCCATTCTTCCGTTTTTTAATAAAAAATGGAATGACAGAACCATTGGAGCCCATCACATTGCCATAGCGGACAACTGAAAATTTGATCTCATTCGAGCCTTTAATGTTATTAGCTGCGATGAATAGTTTGTCAGAGGTGAGTTTAGTGGCGCCATAGAGATTGATCGGCGCACAGGCCTTATCTGTAGAAAGGGCAACTACGCGTTTAACATCGGTTTGCAAACAGGCATGGATTACATTCTCAGCGCCGTTGACATTGGTCTTTATACATTCCGACGGGTTGTATTCTGCAATGGGAACATGCTTCATAGCTGCCGCGTGTATTACATAATCAATGCCCTGCATGGCACGGATTAGGCGGTCGCGATCGCGGACATCTCCGATGAAAAAACGAATGGCGGGGTAGGCTCTGGTCGGATAGTCCTGAGCCATTTGAAATTGTTTTTGCTCATCTCGTGAAAAAATGACCACGCGCTTTACGTCTGGGAATTGAGAAAAAATCCTACTGGTGAGTGCTTTGCCAAGCGAACCGGTCCCCCCTGTAATGAGCACCGACTTTTTATTTAGATTTAAACTATCCATACCTTTGACCTTTGTTGTTGTTGACATTACTTATGACGCTAAAAATGGGGTCAAAAGTACGAAAAATGTACGTAATATTACATTAGTTTTTCGTTTAACGAGGGCTTTCGCGCGACTTCGTAAACGATATCGCCAACGAAGTGGAATGGGCAGAAGCTACTCCTTCTAGCGAGTGTATGCCGGGCTTACAGGGCAGATGAAAATCTTTCTGGCCGGTTTACTTTTCTTTCATCCTTAATTGAGTAAGAGAATTACATGGGGATTATCCAGCGGCAAGGATTTAAAAGTACATTCGTCAGTTATGTGGGGGTGTTCATTGGGGCCGTCAGTACGTTGACGATTTACTCCGTGGAAAAAGAGTTCTATGGCCTTTACCAGTTCCTCTTCTCTACAGCCAGCCTTTTATTGCCGGTAATAATCTTTGGAGGGTCAAGTATTGCGGTACGCTTTCACCCTAAAAATCAGAAAGATGATCCGGCTTATCGCAACCTTCTTTCTTTCTTAATGATGCAGGTTCTATTGGGGATATTATTTTCAGCCCTGTTGCTTGTGGTTTTGGGAGACAGGGTCTATGATATGCTGATCCAGAAAGATGATGACCCCCTGGTACAAAAGTATTTGTTTGTCGCATTCCCTATGGCTTGCCTCATGGGGTTGAATGCTGTTCTTACTGCCTATATTTCTAACTATGGCCGTATTGTAGTACCAGAGATTGCTAATAGACTTTGGCAGAAAATTGCCTTGCCTATACTTATCGTGCTGGTCATGGTAAACGTACTGAATCCAGATCAGTATGTAGTCGGTATGATGGCCATGCTGACGGTTGCTACGTTTATTCTGGTCATCTACTTGTTTAGGCTTGATCGACCAACTCTTGCGTTTCCCTCCTTTCTGCTTAATCCGGTAAAGCGTAAAGCCGTATTCAGCTTCGGGTTATTTGCTATCCTAAATGAAATGGGAACACAATTGGCCTTTAATGTCGACAAAGTGATGATCGGTACTATGGTAGATTTGACAAATACCGGAGCCTACGGTATTTTGACATTTATGGTCAATGTTATGCTCATCCCGGGAGGTGCGCTTTACCGGATAGCAACGCCAATCGTCGCCCGTTCATTAGTGGAAAAGGACATGGAAAGAACAGGTGATATATATTCCCGGACGTCGCTGGTGTTGACCGTACTGGGCGCACTAATACTGGGACCGGTGTTAATAAATATTGATGAGATCGTGTCCTTACTACCAAGAAGCCAGGAGTTTAATGGCTTTTTCTTAATTATTCTCTTTGCCGGTCTGGCCAAGTGGTTCGAGTTAGCTACCTCTATTAATACCCAGATTATTGTATACTCTAATTATTACCGATTCAACCTGGTTGCGTTGATCGCTCTGGGGGTATTGAATGTCGTGATGAATTATTGGTTGATTTCTAAACAGGGAATTGTAGGGGCTGCCCTGGCGACTTTACTTTCGCTGACACTCTATAATCTGATTAAGCTATTGTTC
>Ga0102940_1000409_pt1 | contig 29655 bp, 27 predicted proteins | sample SalPonR2_C_D1_MG_FD_78215 | JGI IMG/M metagenome (GOLD analysis project Ga0102940, IMG submission 78215) | Salt pond soil microbial communities from South San Francisco under conditions of wetland restoration - Salt Pond MetaG R2_C_D1_MG | ecosystem: Environmental > Aquatic > Marine > Intertidal... | reverse complement strand
GGGTTGCGCACCGAGAAAGTCGGGAAAGCGGGTGATCTCGATGAACTCGGCGAGGATTCGGCCGTCCTTGCCTGTGTGCTGGATCCACCAGATACCGGCATACGCAGTTTCGCGAATCCGGGTAGGCCCATCCAGTTCCAGAGTGAGGTCGATCTCGCCCTGGCCAAGCATCTTCTTGATGCCGTGAAACTCGTCCGGCGCCATCGGCAGACTCTTGAGGTCGATGGCGGCGGTCTCTCCCGTTTCATGCAGACGCTCGAGATGGGAAAGAATCTCGTGCGCCATTGCCTGGACCCCGCCACCGATGGTGGTGGTCTTTCCAGGCGCGGATTTGATCGCGAGCGGAATGGCCTGGGTCATGCGCTTTCCCCCACCAGTTCGGCGATGATATCGACGGCTTCGTCGACCGCCTTGTCGACCGGGATGCTCGGCGTGGAGCTCCATTCGACGTCGAGGGGCTGGATACCGACCATGGCGTAGCGTGCGGGCATGCGTCGACGCAGGCGGGCCGCGGTCAGCACATCGAGAAGGTTGACTTCGTGCACGCTGGGGCGACGGCTGGTAGCCAGAAATTCGTCCATCTCGGCGTTCTTGAATACCCGGACGGTGCCGGGTTCGGCGTCAAGTTCGGCCGCATCGACGATTACAAGGTATTCGGCGTTCTCGACCTGTTCGAGAAGAGTAAAGGAAAGGGTGCCGCCGTCGACCAGTTCGACATGGTCGGGAAGATTCTTCGCGCGCAGCCTTTCTATGGCGTGGATTCCGGCGCCGTCGTCACCGAGAAGGTTGTTGCCTATGCCGATGACCAGTGTGCCCGCGGGAAACTCACCCACAGCCGATGGACCTGTGACTCCGGACGTTTCTTGTGTTGCGATCGGTTGCACCGGCTCCTCCCGTGATGCGACATGGGAAATACTAATGCCAGCCCTGGCGGAGCGGTTTGATGCAGGTCAAAGTGCGAACGATGCTCAACAACCGGGCAAGTGTCGGCAGGGAGTTCAAGGCAGGTGACCGAGGTCGGCGATCGCACTGAATGCTGCGATTGATCTGAATCATGTTTGGTGTTCAGGCGCGCTGCTACGCTGCACATCCTGACCAAGGACGGGCTCCGGTAATGCATGAAATGGCGGTTTGCAACGAATTGCTGGCCCAGGTTCGTGCCAGTGCCGTGCAGCACGGCGCACGAAGCGTCGGAACCATAACCGTGCGCATCGGCGCGCTCTCGGGGGTCGAGCCCGACCTGCTCGAACGCGCCTTTACCATTGCCCGCGCCGGCGATTACACTGAAAACGCCCGCCTGGTTGTCGAGACCGTCGGGGTGCGGGTTCGCTGTCGCGCCTGCGGCAACGAGAACGAGGCGGCTGCGAATCGCCTGCTGTGTGGAGCCTGCGGCGGTTATGCCGTCGACCTTATCGGCGGAGACGAGCTGCTGCTTGCCAGCATAGAGCTGCACGGAATTCCCGATGCAGAGCTGTCGAAGCAGGGCCAGAACGCGCAAGGCCAGATTTCTGAAGGAGAAGACAGTTATGTGTGAGACATGCGGTTGTTCCATACCCGGCGACGAGCATCCCGAGCCGGCCGATACCCATACCGTCGAGGTTCTCAAGGGACTCATGGGTTCGAACGATCATGCCGCGGCCCACAACCGCGAGCATTTCGATCGTTCGGGCGTTCTGGTCGTCAATCTCATGTCTTCCCCGGGTGCGGGAAAGACGCGTTTGCTGGAGCAGACGGCCGCAGCGCTGGGTGACGGGTTGAATATCGCCGTGATCGAGGGCGATCTTGAAACGGAGAACGATGCGGAGCGACTGCGCCGCGGTGGGATTCGTGCCCACCAGATCACCACGGGCAGTGCCTGCCATCTCGATGCGCATCTGATACACCGGGCATTGCACGAATTTCCGCTTGCCGACGAGCGGGGGCCGGTGGATATCCTGTTCATCGAAAACGTCGGCAACCTGGTCTGTCCGGCCGCATTCGATCTTGGCCAGCACCTTAACGTCGTGCTGCTTTCGACCACCGAAGGTGACGACAAGCCGGCCAAGTATCCGGTCATGTTTCGTGCCGCCGACCTTGTCATGATCAGCAAGTGCGACCTGTTGCCGTTGCTCGACGACTTCAGCGTGGATCGCGCCAAATCGTCGCTGGAAGGCCTGGGCAAGCAGACGCCGGTCATTCAGACCGCGGCGGGCAGGCAGCCCGATATCGGAGCCTGGATCGAATGGCTTGAAGCCAGGCGAGCAGAGCACCCCGCGCCGCGGGTGGAAGAACAGGCGGCCGCGATCCAGACAGCCTGATCAGATCGCGTTCACCGACTCAACTGAAAAAAGCGGGACGCGAAAATCACGAAGGGTGCGCGAAGGGCACGAAGAAACCGGTTTTCAATCGGGAAACTTCGTGCTCTTCGTGCAACCTCGCGTTCGTATATCGCCGTTCAGAACTAGTGATCCGCGCGGCTAATTCGGTAACACTCCGTGGCTCCCGAAGGGCCGCGTGGCCCACTAGCGATCAGGCGCCCCGATCGTCGCTGGCGGTGTCTCTCAATCTCGGCAGGAGCTTGCGGTGCACCAGCACGATCAAGCCGGCAATCGCGAACGCGAGCAGGAACACCCCGATCGCCGGCCCTGCCTGGCTCATGATGTCGGGCTCGGTGACCAGCACGATGGCCAGCGCGATCATCACCACGCCGCCAATCAGCTTGAGGACACGTGCCTGACCTTCCTGGAACTTTTCGATTTTGAGTTTGGCCACGGCAATGAAAAATATCACCAGTTCGTCGAGCAGGTAGATCACCAGGTAGGCAACCAGAAGACCGAAGAACGCGCCGGTACCTATGTCATGGGCGCTGACAAGGCCGCTCCAGATCACTGGGAAGCCTGCGGTGCACGGCAGTTCGATGAGTGCGATGCCCGATGCCATGACCGCGGTCGCCGCGCCGAGTGCCAGCGGTGATTTGCCGTTGGTCATCAGGCTGCGGAATTTCTGGTAGATGCCCGGCTTGTACTTGTCGTCTATGGTGAAGGAAAAGCCTCGCTTGAACCAGAAATAGTCCTTGATGTTGACCAGGCCGAATGTCAGCGCGAACAATGCCACGATCCAGTACATCCACGGCAGGTATGTGGCATAAGCCAGAACGCTGAACACGCCCACGATGAACAATCCGTAGATCAGGGCGGTGGTGAACAGGAACACCGATCCGACGATGACCACGCGCTTGCGCGAGCCGGAGTGAAGTACCAGCGCTATCAGGATGGTGAGCAGCCACAGGGAGCAGGGGTTGAAGCCGTCGACGAACGCGATGATGGCGGTGCTGAGCAAAAGCGGCTGGTAGCTCAGGTCGATGGTGCCGAGAAGCGGAATATCTATGGCGGCATCGACGGCGTCCTGCGATTGCCCGGCGGGCGCTTGAGGCGCGAACGAAAGCTGCCTGGAATCGGTGCAGCCGGTGTCCAGACAGACTTCCAGGCGTTGCTCGATTTCTTCGCGAATCTGGGGTGTATCGCCGACCCACACCGAGCCACCCAGGAACACCATGGGGACCGAACCGGGCTTGATGTCGTGAGCATCGGACATCGCGCGCAAAAGTTCATGGTGCTCGCGGGTGGCCATTATCTCGTAATAGCGCACCTCGACATCCGGATTATCCTGGGCCAGCGCGTCGGTGAACTCTCGCTGCGCGTTGCAGTGCGGACAGGTGGCGCTCTTGAAGACGTAGAGGGTGACCGGCGCAGTGTCGTCGGCGCTGCCCGTTTCCGGCCCCGACTGGGCGACGACGTTGTTTGCAGCCAGCGAAAACAGGATGAGCGCAAACGCCAGTATTGTCGTCTCGATTGTCGCGACGATCGTTGAAACCATCGCGGGTCGCAGGCGCGAAAAAACCGGGCGCGAAGTGCTGGAAGCCCCTCCGGTCGCCGGGCGGGGAGCGATGATTGCGCTTTCGTTCGTCATGTTCATCCTCTGGTGGGCCTGGTATTGATCCTGGTCGGCAATTTTCCCCCGGTCTCTCTCCGGATTTTTGTCCTGCATCAAAAGCCGGCGAGGTTCTGGATTGGGCGTAATGCCGTGCATAATGAACCGGATTTTCACCGGAGACGACATTGTGACCGAGAGATTCACCGTATCTCTTGACAGGGAACTTGCCGAGGCTTTCGAGCGATACCGGCAGCGGCTGGGTTACGGCAGCCGATCCGAAGCTATACGCGACCTGCTGCGCGGGTTCCTGGCGCGACAGCGGGCCGACGAAGATCCCGAAGGTGATTGCGTCGGCATTCTGACTTACATCTACGATCACCACCAGCGGGATCTGGCCGGGCAACTCACCGATGTGCAGCACGATCATCATGATCTTTCGGTAGCCACTTTGCATGTCCATCTCGATCATGATAATTGCCTGGAAACCAGCGTGTTGCGCGGCCCTCTGGGGCGTGTTCAGAAGTTTTCCGACCAATTCATCGCCCGGCGCGGCGTGCGGCACGGCGATCTTCACCTGGTCCCGGTGACCGTAGCGCACGGTCGCCACGCGCACAGCGAAGACGGGCACGATACTTCGGGGGGGCGGCATGAGCACATCACGCCGCACGATTAAGGTCTCTGCGCCGACTGCGAACACTGAGAAAAATTGACGTGGCTCATTTCGTGTTATGAAAAATGCTGCTATGTTTCATACCGGGTTCAAGCCAGGACAGACGCATGCACACGGTTCACTGTTATGGAATGTACCGGAAGGCGCTCCATCGCTACTGGATATCCGGGGGGCTGCTCTTCCTGCTGGCTGGCGTGATGCTACCTGCGGGCAGCGCCGTGGCGCACGGCGTGGACTATCGGATCGAACGCAGCGAGGCCGTGATGGTGCATTTCAGTTCGCACCACGACGGTCCCATGACGGGTGCCGGTTTTCGGGTATTTTCCCCTGGTGGCCAGAAAGTCTTTTCCAGCGGCAATACCGACGCGCTCGGTCGCGCCGTCTTCGTGCCTGACCAGCCGGGTCGCTGGCGTGTCCTCATGGCCACCGAAGACGGTCACGGTGCCGACGTGGAGGTCTCCGTCGAAGGGCCTGCGGTGACGGCCGTGGATCCGGATCAGGAGTCGACCGCGCCCGTCGCCGGCCGCATTCCGGCCACGGCGGCCGGCATCGGCTATCTTTTCGGCCTGGCGGGCCTGCTGGCCCTCTGGCGTTTGCGGCGCTGAGCCGTGCACATTCCCGACGGGTTGATCGCGCCACAGGCTTATCTGGCTGCAGCCGCTCTTGCCGTTCCCTGCTGGGCTTATGCAGTCAGGCGCGTCGCGACCGCGCTGGATGAACGCGCGATACCGCGACTTGCGGTGCTGACAGCGCTGGCTTTCGTTCTCTCGACCATCATGGTGCCGCTGCCCGGTGGTACGTCGGCGCATCTCTCCGGCATGGGGCTGCTGGTGCTGGCGTTCGGGCTATGGCCGGCATTTCTTGCATTCAGCCTGGTGCTGACGCTGCAGGCCCTGCTGCTGGGTGCGGGCGGAATCACGGCGCTGCCGGTCAACGCGCTGACCATGGGGCTGGCCGGGGGCGCTGTGGTGGTCGGCGTGCGTTCGTTGCTCGGCCCCGGTAAGTCTGCCTGGGCTATCGTGCTCCCGGTATCGTCGGGCGTTGTCGTGGCCGCCGTTCTGCTGGCGCTGGTGCTGGGCGCGCAGCCTTACCTGGCAAGCGATGCACATGGACAGCCGCTGTTCTTCCCGTTCGGACCGGCGGTCACGCTGCCGGTGATCGTACTGCCGCACCTGGTCATCGGCCTGCTCGAGGGCGTTCTGACCTGGATGGTCATCGGGATACTCGATTCGCGCAGGGCGACAGCATGAAGGACAGGACGGTACTCGCGTGCTGGCTGGCCGCGGTGGTGGCAATCACGTTCGTGCATGATCCGGGTGTTCTGGCCGGACTGTTGCTGATCGCGCTTGCGGCCCAGGGCGGGTCGGCGCCGATGATCGCGCTGCGCGCCCTGCTAGCGGTAGCGCTGGTCAACCTGACCGTCAGCATCGCCTTTGTCGCGTCCGCGTGGCTGTCGGGCGAAGACTGGATGCTTTTCGTGCTGCGTCTCAACCTGCGCGTGTTCCTGCTGGCGCTGCTGACCTTCTGGATGATCCGGCACGTCGACCTGGCGCGAGCGGTGGCGCCCTGGTCGTCGTTGCAGTTTCTTGTGGTGCTGGTGATTGGGCAGATCCGGACCTTCGCGGCGCTGTTGACCGATTACCGAATGGCGTTCGCCAGCCGAAGCCCGACCCGCCCGCCGCTGCGCATGCGTTTCGGCAGTGCCGGCCGCCAGGCCGCTGCGATGATGGAAAAGGCCGAGCGCCAGGCCGACGAACTGAACCACGGGATGCGCGCGCGAGGCTTCTTCGATGATAGAGCTTGAGCGCGTAAGCCACGCTTATCCCGACGGCGCACGCGGTATCCGCGACGTCAGTTTCGCGCTTGGGCTCGGCGAGCGCGCGGTACTGCTGGGCTCGAACGGGTGCGGCAAGAGCACTTTGCTGAAGCTGATGGCGGGTCTGCTGCTACCTACCGACGGCCAGTCCCGTTACCGGGGAGAACCCGTGACCGCAGCCAGACTGAAAGACCGCGACTGGTGCCGGCGGTTTCGCGGCGACGTGGGGATGGTGTTCCAGCATCCTGAGGCCATGCTGTTCAATCCAACCGTGGTCGAGGAAATCGCCTACGGCCCGACGCGACTTGGAATGAAGGAACCGATTCGGCATGCGAGGGATTGGGCCGAGCGCGTCGGCCTGTCGCAATACCTGGACAAACCACCCTACAGGCTGAGCGGCGGCGAAAAGCAACGGCTCTGCCTTGCCTGCGTGCTGGCGTGCCAGCCCCGGGTGCTTCTTCTCGACGAGCCCACGGCAAGTCTCGATCCGCGTGCGACCGGCTGGCTGGTCGATTTCCTCCTCGGGCAGAAGAACCTGACCACGCTGGTCTCGACCCAGAATCTGTCGCTGGCCGCCGAGCTCGGTGATCGTGCGCTGATCCTCGGGGAGGAGGGCAGCCTGATCTTCGATGGCAGCCTGCGCCGGGCGCTTGACGATACCGATCTGCTGTGGCGGGCCAACCTGGCGCACAGGCATGAGCACCGCCATGCAGACGGCACCGAGCACCGGCACGTGCATGCGCATCGCGATTGGGGTTAGAAGAATGGGGCCAACGAGAGGGGACCACGAGGTCTGCATGACTGAGTCGAGGCGGGAATGATTGCCGACTGGCTTGCGCAGACGATGCTGCCCTGGATACTGGCGGCCGTCATGCTTGCGATGGGGCTGAGCCTGGAGATCGACAACTTCAGGCGGGTCGGTCGCCATCCCGGCCGACTGGCGCTGGGACTCGTCTTGCAGATGCTGGCCCTCCCGGTGCTCTCGTGGGCGGTGGTGCTTCTCTTGCCGCTGCCGCCGGTCGCGGCCGCCGGTCTCCTGCTGGTCGCCTTGGTGCCCGGCGGCGCGACGTCAAACCTGTTCACCTACCTGGCCCGCGGTGATCTCGCGTTGTCGGTCTGCCTGACGGCGATTACCGCGATGCTGGTACCCTTCACCCTGCCGCTGATCATGGCGCTGAATTTTGACCTGCTTGGCCTTTCGGCCGCCGAGTTCACTCTCCCATACTGGCACGTGGTGGGTCAACTGGTAATGGTCACGTTGGCACCGGCAGTGACGGGCATGGGGATCCGCAGGGTGCTGGGGCCCGGCCGCGCGGACGCATTGCTGCCGGCCCTCAGGCGACTGACCGGCGTCGCGATGATTACCATCGTTGTCGCGCTGTTCGCCGCTTACTTCGATCGGCTGCCGGCGGTCCTGAGCCTGGAAACCGCGTCGGTACTCTCGCTGTGCTCACTGGCCATGCTCCTTGGCACTTACGTGTCTCGGTGGGTCGGGTTGCCGGAAGCCAGCGTGCGCTCGATCACGGTCGAGGTCGGCGTTCAGAACGCCGGCGTGGCGATGATGGTCGCGTTCGCCATCCTGAACAACCCGGCGCTGGGTATCGTCCCGCTGCTGTACGGGTTGATGATGAATGTGCCGGCGTTCGCGTGGCTCTTCCGGCAGACCTGGCGAACCCGTGCTGACGGCGGGGAATGTCCATCGGTCGCCGTGCGGGATAGCGCCGAATAATCGAAATGCCCCACGTCTGGCCCTTTTTGCAAGTGCCCGGTCTGTTCAGGTGCCCGGGCCGCAGTCCATGCATTCATCCGGGGATTCCGGGCCCAGCTTGAGTTGGTCGTGCAGGTCGCGCAGCGCCGTGCGTAGGCCTTCCTCGATGACGGGGTGATAGAAGGGCATCTCGAGCATTTCGTTGACGTCCATTCGTTGCTGGGCCGCCCAGGCCAGCAGGTGCGCGATGTGCTCTGCGGCCGGGCCGAACATTTCGGCGCCCATGAACCGGCCGGTGCCGTGTTCGCCATAGACCCGCAGCAGACCGCGATTCTTGCCGATGACCCGGCTCCGGCCCTGGTTCTCGAAGTCTACCGAGCCCACGGCGAAGCAACCGCGGCAGCGTTCGTCGGTCTGCTGGATGGTCAATCCCACCGCGGCGATCTGCGGATCGGTGAATACCACCGAGATTGGAGCTCTCCTGGTGCCGGTCTCGACCTCGGGGTAGCGGCCAGCGTTGGCGCCTGCAATCCGGCCTTCATCGGCGGCCTCGTGCAGCAGCGGGAGTTCGTTGTTGACGTCGCCGGCGATGAATATCGGACTGTCGCCACAGCGAAGCGTATAACGATCGAACTCAGGTACGCCGCGATCGTCCAGCGCCAAGCCGGAATTCTGCAGCGCCAGGCCGTCGACGTTCGGCCGTCGACCGGTTGCCGCCAGCAGGTACTCGAATGTCTCGGTGACCTGGTTGCCGTCATTGTCGCAAAAGCTGACCTCGACCCCGTCTTCGGTTTCTTTGACGGCAGTGGTCTCGGCGTCGGCATCCAGCGGAAACTCGAGATTGAAGGTTTCCCGCGCAATCTTGAGAATTTCGGGATCCTGAATCGGGCCGACGAAGCCGCCGACGCCGAACATCCGCACGCGAACGCCCAGCCGTGAAAGCGCCTGGCCGATTTCCAGGCCGATCACACCGGGGCCGAACACCGCGACCGACTCGGGCAGGTCGGTCCAGTCGAACACATCGTCGTTGGTAACCAGGCGCCGGCCGGCGCCTTGCAGAAACCTGACGACGTTGGTGCGTGAGCCGGTCGCAATCACGATGCGCTCGGCGTTGATCCGTGGCCCGTTCTCCACGATCAGGCGATTCGGCCCGTCGAAGCGAGCCATGCCTTGAATCTTCTGCTCCGAGGGAATCTTGTCGACCGAATCGAGCACGAAGCCGACGAAACGATCACGTTCGCGCCGCACTCTTTCCATGACTGCTTTGCCGTCGATGCGAACCGTCTCCGCGTGCACGCCGAAGCGGCCGGCGTGCTGCGCCGAATGCGCTGCCTCGGCGGCGCTGATCAGCAGCTTGCTGGGCATGCATCCGACGCGGGCGCAGGTGGTGCCGTAAGGTCCGCCTTCGATCAGGACCACGCGTTCGGTATGTTTTCTGGCCTGATGAAAAGCCACCAGGCCAGCGCTGCCGGCGCCGATCACAGCAACGTCGACGTCGATCTCGGGTGGGAAATCACTCATTTGAAGCCATCGTGTCTCGGAGCGTTCTACTCGTAGAAGTCCTTTTACCGAGTTTACTAGTATCAAATTGCATTGTGGCCCACGGAACTCAGGCGTGGGGATAGCCCATCCGCACCAACGCCTGCTCGATCTCGTCGAGGATGATCGGGTCGTCGATGGTCGCGGGCGGGGTCCAGGCCTTGCCGTCGGCGATATTCCTCATGGTGCCTCTGAGGATCTTGCCCGAGCGAGTCTTGGGCAGGCGGTCGACCACGGCGACCAGCTTGAACGCCGCCACGGGACCAATGCTTTCGCGCACCTGCTTGATCAATTCGGCGCGCAGTTGTTCTTCGTCGGTGCCCGACCCGGATTTGAGTACAACGAGTCCAAGCGGCAATTCGCCTTTCAATGCGTCCTGAACGCCGAAAACCGCGCATTCGGCCACCATCGGATGGGCGGCCAGGGCTTCCTCCATTTCGCCTGTCGAAAGCCGGTGACCGGCGACGTTGATCACGTCGTCGATACGGCTCATGATCCAGAGATAGCCGTCGCTGTCGCGGATGCCGGCGTCGCCGGTCAGGTAGTAGCCGGGAAACCGCCGCAGGTAGGCATCCCGACATCGCTGGTCGGCTTGCCATAACGTGACCAGGCAGCCGGGCGGCAGCGGCAGCTTGATGACTATGGCGCCGATCTCGCCGTCGGGCAATTCGCGGCCGTTATCGTCGAGCACGCGCACATCGAAGCCCGGTACCGCGCAGGTCGGCGATCCGGCCTTGACCGGCAGTTCCTCGATTCCCAGGCAATCGGCCGCAACCGGCCAACCGGTCTCGGTCTGCCACCAGTGGTCGATTACCGGCACCTTCAAATGTCTTTGCGCCCATTCGAGCGTGTTGGGGTCACAACGTTCGCCGGCCAGAAACAGAGCTCGCAGGCCGGACAGATCGTAGCGGTCCATGAACTCGCCGTGCGGGTCTTCCTTGCGAATGGCGCGGAACGCCGTGGGTGCGGTGAACAGGGTGCAGACCTTGTGCTGCTCAATCACGCGCCAGAAGGTGCCGGCGTCGGGCGTGCCCACCGGCTTGCCTTCGAACAGCAGCGTAGTCGCGCCGACCAGCAAGGGAGCGTAGACGATGTAAGAGTGGCCGACCACCCAGCCCACGTCCGACGCGGCCCAGAAAACTTCGCCCGGTTTGACGTTGTAGACGTTGGGCATGGACCAGGCCAGCGCCACGGCGTGCCCGCCGTTGTCGCGCACGATGCCCTTGGGCTGGCCGGTGGTGCCGGAGGTGTACAGGATATACAGCGGATCGGTCGCCTCCACCGGCACGCAATCGGCCGGCTCTGCGTCGGCCATTTCAGTCTCCCAGTCGAAATCGCGGTCCTCGACCAGTGAGGCCGATGCATGGGGTCGCGCCAGGATCAGCGTTGCGCTCGGCTTGTGCGCCGCCAGCTCGATGGCCCGGTCCAGCAGAGGCTTGTATTCGACGATGCGTCCCGGCTCGATGCCGCAGGAGGCCGAAAGAATCATCTTCGGCTCGGCGTCGTCGATGCGCTTGGCAAGCTCGGTCGACGAGAAGCCGCCGAACACTACCGAATGGACCGCGCCTATGCGCGCGCAAGCCAGCATTGCCATGGGCGCGGCCGGCACCATGGGCATGTAGATGATGACGCGGTCGCCCTTGTTCACGCCGTGCGCGCGCAGCGCGCCGGCCAGCCGGGCGACCTGGTCACGCAATTCGCGGTAGCTGAAGCGTTGTATCGTGTCGGTGACCGGCGAGTCGTGGATAAGTGCGATCTGATCGGCGCGCCCGTTGTCAACGTGCCGATCCAGAGCGTTGTAACAGGTATTCAGTCTGCCCCCGGCGAACCAGCGCTGGAAAGGCCCGCCATCATCGGACAGGACGCTGTCCCAGCGGCGATCCCAGTCGATTGCGTCGGCGGCCTCGGCCCAGAAATCTTCGGGATTGGAAAGTGAGCGGTCGTGAACCTGCCGATAGTCCATACGTGTCCTTCGGCCCGTCTGCAACTCGGGCCCGATTAGCCAGCGTCGATGTTCGAATCCAGATAACCGAGTCTTGCACGAGTCACCAGCCACTGGCCATTCGACTTTGATCGAATGGCGGGCGCACGACCCCCGACTTGTCCCGAGATCGGCCTTTTCCGGCGAAACGCGTTTTTGCCTTTTCAACGGCAGATGTCCCGGTCATCAGCAGATCCGGGGCAGGGGATCATCCTCGAGTTCGTCGATCAGGCGCTGGCCGCCCAGCCCCGTTGTCAGCATGACCGGGCCCTGGCGATCGCCTACCGTGCCGATGACGGCGGCGTCGGGCGCGATGCCGGACATGCGCAGTTCGGCGACCGCTTCGTCGGCCTCTTCGGCGGTGATCACGGCCACCACGCGACCTTCGCAGGCCAGGTAGAGCGGGTCGTAGCCCAAAAGTTCGCACACCGCCGAGACCGGTTCGCTGAGCGGAATCGATTCTTCGTCCAGCGCGATCCCCAGTCCGGTTTCGCGGGCCAGATCGAGTGCAACGGTGGCCAGGCCGCCGCGCGTGGGGTCGCGCATGAAGCGAAGGCCCGGCCGCTTGAGCAACATTTCGGTGATCGGCAGAACGCTCGCCGAATCCGATTTCAGATCGCCGCGCAGGCCGTATTCCTCACGCGCCAGCAGGACCGACGTGCCGTGGTCGCCTACGCTTCCCGAGACGACGATGCGGTCGCCGGGCTTCACTTTGTGCTGACCCAGCGCGAGATCGTTGGGCACCGCCCCGAGCCCGGTGGTGGCCAGGTAAACGCCGCCGCATTCGCCGCGTGCCAGCACCTTGGTATCGCCGGCCACGACCTTGACGCCGGCCTCCTGAGCCGCGGCGGCCAGGGCGTCGACGATGCGCTCCAGCAGCTTTATTTCGGTTCCTTCCTCGATGAAGGCGTTGAGGGTCATGTACATTGGCACGGCGCCGGCCACGGCCAGGTCGTTGACCGTGCCGTGGATCGCAAGCGAGCCGATGTTGCCGCCGGGAAATTCAAGCGGGTCTACCGTAAAGCCGTCGGTCGTCATCATCAGGCGCACACCCTGGGGTACGTCGACAGGTGCCGCGTCAACGCTCGTGTCCAGGCCCTTGTCGCCCAGCCGGGTTGCGAACAAGGCATCGATGAGTTCGCGCATGTAGCGGCCGCCGTTGCCGTGCGCGAGACGAACGTGCTTGTCGAGCTTTTGAGGTTTAAGTTTCATTTAAAGCCTTAAAATTCAAGAATATATAGTAGGTATGTCGAGTAATTAATTATATAGCGTCGCGGCGTTGCGGAATTGAAGTCCAGCGTCTTACCCCGACGCGCCTGCCTCGATGATCTGGCCGTAACTGATTCCCGCATCGTTGACCGGCACCGCGCACGGCAGGCAGGCCGTCATTCCGCGACGCTCGATCTGCTCGATCGCAATCGTCGAAAGCAACGCATTCTGGAACACGCCACCAGTGAGTCCCACATGCCGGGAGACGTGGTCGGTAGAGAGCTTGTCTACAATTACCCCGACGAGCGCACCCATCGCGCGATGAAAGCCGGCTGCGCGGTCGGCCTTGGGAATGGACGCATCCGCCATCCAGGCCATCAGCGGCGCCCAGTCGGCCCTGGGAATCCCGCCAGCGTCTTCACGCAGTTCCGGGACCGGGGCCTGCAGCGGCCGGCCGTGGGTTGCCAGCGCTTCCAGCAAACCCGGTCCCTGACCCTCGAAGCTGGCCTCGGTCGCGATCCCGGCCAGCGCTGCGGCGCCGTCGAAGAGTCGGCCGGCGGCCGTTGTCCAGGGACTGGCAAGGCCGGACGACCAGGCGCGCTGCAGCAGCGGGTCGGCATCGGGTGCGGCGGGCCAATCGAAGTTCGCATGCCACGACAGGGACAGGGCGGTTCGCCAGGGTTGACGGATTACCTTGTCGCCGCCGGGCAACCGAAACGGTCGCAGCGACGCAATACGCCGCCAGCTTCCGGGGCGACCGTAGAGCACTTCGCCGCCCCACAGCGTGCCGTCACGTCCGTACCCGACGCCGTCCCAGGCGAACACCAGGGTATCTTTTTCCACCAGTCCGAATTCGCCGGCAAGCGCAGAGGCATGCGCCTCGTGGTGGAAGACACGCGTCAGCGGCAGCCCCGTATCGCGTGCCCACCGGCTGTTCGGGAAATCCGGGTGCGCATCGCAGGCCAGCCGGTCGGCTTTCACATCATAGAGTGCCTGAAGGTCTTCGACTACCTGGCCGAATACTGCCACCGCACGCGGACTGTCCAGTTCGCCGATGTGGGGTGAGACCACAACGCGATTCTTCCAGCCCAGAGCAACCGTGTTCTTCAGGAAGGCGCCGACGGCAAGCGTGGGAGATTCAAGCGTCATCGGCAGCTCCAGTTCCAGCGGCGCGTTGCCGCGGCCCAGCCGGATCGGCCGCATGCAACCGCTGTTGAAGCGCCACACCGGGTCGTCGGCGGGTCGCTGGATCGGGCGGTTGTGGTGCAGGAACGCATCGGCAATACCGCTGAGCCTTTGTTCCGCCTGGTCGGGCTCGGTCAGCACCGGTTCGCCGCTCAGATTGCCGGAGGTCGCGATGACAGGCCGTCCGAGACCGCTCAACAGGAGATGATGCAGCGGGCTGTAAGGGAGCATCAGTCCAACCTCGACGAGTCCCGGAGCCACCCCGGGAGCCAGGCCATGATCCTCGCGCAGCCGGGCAAGTGCGATCGGTCGCTCCGGATCGGCCAGGCGCTCGGCGACAGCGGGTTCCAGGTCGGCGATCTCACGCGCGGCATCGAGTCCGTCGACGCCGGCCATGGGCACCATCACGGCCAGCGGCTTGTGCGGTCGGCGCTTGCGCCGCCGAAGCGATGCCACGGCCTGCTCGTTGCCGGCGTCGCAGACCAGGTGGTATCCGCCGACGCCGCGCACCGCGATGACTTCACCCGAATCTATGGCCTCGATGGCCGCGGCGATCGCCGCCTCGTTATCGTCCAGCGATCGTTGCCCGGCACGGAAGCGTAGCGACGGGCCGCACGCTGGACAGGCCAGCGGCTGGGCGTGAAAGCGGCGATCGAGCGGGTTCGTGTATTCGGCCCGGCAGTCGGAACAGAGCGGAAAATCCCTGAGAGTCGTATTCGGTCGGTCGTAGGGCATCGCACGGATGATCGTGTACCGTGGCCCGCACTGGGTGCAGTTGATGAACGGATATCTGTGGCGACGCTCTTTTGGGTCGCTCATCTCGGCCAGACAGTCGTTGCACAGAAACTGGTCGGGCGGCACGTGGATTTCCGGCTCGGCGCCGGCCTGGCTGGCGCGTATCTCGAAAGCGTCCATGGGCTCGGCGTCGATCCAGGCGTCGGCGACGATTTCCGGGCGCGCCAGAGGCGGCGCCTTGTCGATCAAGTCGCGTGCGAAGCCGCCCAGCCGGACTTCCGGGCCCTGGGCCTCGATTTCGACAACCCCGGACGCGTTGTATACCCATCCGGCCAGTTCGAATTCGTGCGCGAGCCGGTAGACGAACGGGCGGAAGCCGACGCCCTGTACGCGCCCGCCGATCGTGATGCGGCGTGTCCGCGCGCTCACCGGCCCGCTTTTCCGATGGCGGCCGGTCTGGCCATGCTGCGGTGCCGCGCAAGGTGCAGCGGCGTCCAGGCGTGCGGATTTCGGTGCACCAGGCGATAACGCGCGACGTGATACGACGGATCGAAACCGAAAAAATTGAGGTGCATGCGATCCAGTTCCGACTTTCGATAGCTGGCCAGTGCACGGCGCGTCTCGTCGGCGGCTCGCGCCTCGGATTTGGCCTCTACGGTTTGCTGCCAGTCTGCGCCGGCCAGTCTTCGTGCCTGCTGCGACACGAATTCGGCGAAATCATCCGGGCGATTCGGGCCGACTGCATCAACCAGGCCGAGTTGCCGTGCGCGGTCCGCAAGCATCGGCAGCCGTCGGCCCATGACCTGATCGATGCCGTGAGCGCCGACCCGCCGTGGCAGCAGGTAGGTCCAATATTCGGAACCATAAAGGTTGCCCATGTTCTTGTAGTGGGGATTGAGGACGAGACCGTCGCGCGCCCACACGCGGTCGGCGGCAAGCGCCAGGAAAACGCCGCCGGCGGCGGCATTTCCGGCCATTGCGCTGACCGTGAGATGACTGGTGGTGTTGATGATGGCTTCGGCCAGGTCGTCCATGGCGTTGATATTGCGCCAGGACTCGTCGGCGGGACTTTCGGCCGCCTCGATGCTGTTCAGGTCCATGCCGTTGGACCAGAAATCGCGGCCGCCGGTCAGTACGATCACGCGGGTGGGGCGGTCGGCGGCATGACGCCAGGCCGCCAGCAGCGCTTCGCAGTCGCCGGTGCTCATGGCGCCGTTGTAGAAATCGAACTCAAGCATTCCGACTTCACCGCGTTCGGCATAGCGGATCGGTCCTCGCGGGTCGTTGTCCGCATTCCACTGCGGCGGCATTTCGTCCAGTTCATCGGCCGCGCCATTCAGGATATCGACGGCCGGGCGCTTGAAGTTCATGCCGGCCGGATCCTTCAGGTGACCGATCCAGACGGCCCCGTCGGCGGTGGCCCGGCAGACCGCGCCGCCGCAGCGTGCCAGCAGCCCGCCGGCGGGTCCGGAAAGCGCGGGCTCGGGACGCGCATCGAACAGGCGAAGTTCGCGACCGAGTATCTGGTCGGCGACGCCGGGTTGCCCGTCGGCGCTGTTGATCTTGCGCAGCACCGTCTCGGTATCGTCACGGGTCCAGTCGATTCGACGCAGGTCGGTCGGGACCGAATCGCGCCAGCGGTCCTCGACGGCCGGGGACCGGTCTTTCCCCTGGAATGAAGCCTGAATTTTCCCGAGTTGTTCCAGCGCCTCGAACAGCGCCTGCACGGCGGCCTCGGTGACTTCCAGCCGGTACAGGCTGCTCTTGCGCGCCGGGCGCATGGTGAACTCGCGGGAAGCCAGCACCGGTCCGCCGTCGAGTTCGGCGGTGGCCAGGATGATACTCACGCCCCAGGAGGAAGCGCTGTCAAGAACAGCCCAGTCCAGCGCATTCGGGCCTCTGTCACCCGGCGGCCCCGGATGCACGATCAGGCAGGGCACAGACTTCCAGACGTCGTCCGGAATCCTGCGCTTGAGAAACGGCGCGATCACGGCGTCCGGACCGAACAGCGAGACGGCCTCGCGCGTGACCTCGTCGGTGATATCGAGTTCGACCGAGACCTCGTGGCCGGCGCGCTCGAGTTCGGCGAAAACGCGCTGGCTCAGGGAATTGAATGCATGGCAGAGAATCAGTAGGCGCATCGTTCAGCAAATTCCGGGAAGTCGAAAGATCTTAACCACGAAGAGCACGAAGAGCACGAAGAAAGAACAAGCAGCTGATCATAGTTCTGAGGCCAGACAGCGTGGTCGGGTCTGCTGTGAAATCATTGCAAAGCTGACGATCAGGCAGCCCCCGGAGATCCGGGATACCGCTTGTGGGCTATTCCCGGATGGCGTTTGCTTTTTGTTCTGTCCTTTCTTCGTGCTCTTCGTGCCCTTCGTGGTTCATGTCTTTACGGTTTTTCTCATAATCTCAAGCGCGTGACCAGCGATCATCCGGCCTCGGCATAGCGCCGATAGCGATAGTAGGCCGCGCAGGCGCCTTCGTCGGAGACCATGCACGAGCCGATAGGGTTGCGCGGCGTGCACACGGTGCCGAAGATTTTGCAGTCGGTCGGTTTCTTTACACCGCGGATCACGGCGGGGCACTGGCAAGCGGCGTTCTCGCGCACGTCGCGTTCCACCATTTCGAAGCGTTTCTCGGCATCGAAGCGCTGGTATTCCCGCTTGATGCGCAGTCCGGAGTAGGGCACGTGACCGAGTCCCCGCCAGGCGAAATCGGGCCTGAGTTCCAGCACATCGGCCACCAGTGCCTTGGCTTTTTCGTTGCCGTCGCGCGAGACCCCGCGCAGGAACTGGTTTTCGACCTCGGCCCGTCCCTCGTTCATCTGGCGGATCAGCATTCGGATCGAGGCCAGCACGTCCAGGGGTTCGAACCCGGCGATGACGACCGGTCTCTGGTACTCGGCAGCAAAGAACTCGTACGGGGCCGAACCGATGATGGTGCTGACGTGCGATGGGCCGAGAAAGCCGTCGACGCGAACCTGGCCGAGGCGACGCACTTCAGGAGAATCGAGGATGGACTGGATCGCCGAAGGCGTCAGTACGTGGTTGCAGAACACGCTGAAATTCGGCAGGTCCATGGTGGCGGCCTGCTTGATTGCCAGCGCCGTTGGCGGCGTCGTGGTTTCAAACCCAATTGCGAAAAGGACCACTTCCCGGTCCGGGTTCGCACGCGCCAGTTCCAGCGCTTCGACCGCAGACTGGACCACCCGGACGTCCTTCCCTTGGGCGCGCGCGTTGAGCAGGCTGTTGCGACGCGAGGCCGGCACGCGCAGCATGTCGCCGTAACTGGCGAGGATCACGTTGTCGTCGCCGGCCAGCTCGATCGCCATGTCCAGTCGTGACACCGGCAGCACGCAGACCGGGCAGCCCGGGCCGTGAACAAGCTTGACGTTGTCCGGCAGCAGATCCGGAATGCCGTGCCGAAACACCGCGTGCGTATGCCCGCCGCAGAATTCCATCAGGTGATAGTCGCGGTCGGTCTGTACCTCGTCGGCAATCAGCCGGCTCAGCGCATGGGCTGCGCGGCCGTCACGAAACCCCTGGATATAACGCATCCGGTGATTCTCCAAGTTTTTCGGCCAGTTCGCGGAACAGCGCCAGCGAGCGTTCGGCTTCTTCCACGTCAAGGCGCGTGATTGCATGGCCGACGTGGACGATGACGTAGTCGCCGACCTCGACGCCATCGAGAAACGCGAGCGAACACTTGCTGCGCACGCCGCCGACCTCCACGGTCGCCTGATCGAAATCGTGCAGTTCTTCAACCCGGGCGGGTACGGCAAGACACATCGGCGGAAGCTCCTTGAGAACGTTTATCAGGAGTCGAGTCTAACCGAACGGATCCGCAGCTGATCTTGAGCCAGATCAATCGCGAGCCTGATTGATGGCGGGCCCCCGCGAGAGGGGGGCCTCCGAACAACGCCGCACGGGCGCGAAGGCGACTTTGCGGGAGGCCCCCGCGAAGACCCGTCCCATCGGGATTTCGCCCGAAAAGCCGCATCTCGAGCAGCGGGACCCCCGGCTTTAGCTACGACTACTGTCACTCGGCTCGCGCCACACGAGATGCGGCTTTCCCGACTGAAACGCGCTCCGTGCAGAGTTGTTCGGATGTTCCCTTGAAGTCGTTTTTCTCCACGTCTTCGCGAGAACTGTTTCCGGATTTCGGCCAAACTTGGAAATAGGCCGGTCAGTGCGGGGGGTCAGGCCGAAGCCGCTCTGCAATCCAGTCGGCTGCGCGGCGGGTCGAATCGGGTTCGGCGGTGTCGAGATGCAGTGCTTCGGCCTGTTCGGATTCGTCCAACGGCTCCATGTTCTGCTTCTGATGGGCCAAGACTTCCAGGCCGGCCTCGGACGGATCGTCGCCCGCTTCGTCGCGGCGCTCGATGCGTTGTTCGAGAATGCTCTGGTCGGCCTTGCAGTGCACGATGGCGAACGGGACGTCGCGTTCGCGTGCCAGGTCACGGAAAAGCGTTCGTTGCCATCGCTTGAGGCAGGCCGCGTCGACCAGCGCCGGGATACCTGCCTGGAGCAGGGGCTCGACCAGCTTGATCAGATGACGGTAGGTACGCTCGGTGGCGTCGCTGGAATACAGGTCGGCATCCAGGTCCGATGCGCTGCTGTCTTGGGGGTCGAGTCCGTGCAGCCGCTTGCGCTCGACGTCGGAGCGCATGCGCACCAGGCCGGCATGCTCCACGAGGCGCCGAGCCAGCCACGACTTTCCGCTTCCGGACACGCCCATGGTGATCACGATGGCTGCTCTTTTTTCGCCGGAGATTTTCTCGGCCAGCGCCAGGTAACTCTCGATCTCCTTGAGAATCCCGGCCTTGTCCGCGTCCTCGTCCTCCAGCCGGAATGCGTTGACCTTGGCCCGGACCAGCGCGCGGTAGACCATGTAGAGCGGCAGCAGCCGAATGCCCTGATAATCGCCGCTGTGCGCGAGGTATTCGTCCAGCAGCAGCCACGCAAAACCGGGTGCGCCGCGGTCGCGCAGATCCATCACGGTAAACGCCAGGTCGGAAACCACGTCGATCCAGCGCAAGTCTTCGCTGAACTCGATGCAGTCGAACAAGGTGGCGCGACCGTCGATCAACGCCACGTTGCCCAGGTGCGCATCGCCGTGGCATTCGCGTATCCACCCATCCCGGCGACGCGTTTCGAGCAGCGGCGCGAATTGTTCAAGCTGGTTCTCGGTCCACTTTTCAAGCGAGGCCAGCGCATCGCTGACCGATTCGCCTTCCAGCATGTCGTTGAGCACCTTGAAATTGTCCCGCATCGGATCGGCTACCGACTCGAAATCGCCGAAGCGACCGTCTGGCGATGCAGGCTCCGCGACATGGTGCAGTTGCGCGAGCTGCCGGCCCAGGTCGACTACATGCTCCTGTTCCAGCCGGTCGTCGGCGAGAAGGTGATCGAATCCGGCGTCGACGTCGAACCGACGCATGCGCACAGCATACTCGATCGGGTCGTCGTCGCCGGCCAGCCGGGGCGATTCCGGGGTGCCGCCGATGCCGATCACGTCCAGGTAGATTTCAGGTGCCGTGCGCCTGTTCAGACGTATTTCCTCTTCGCAGTAGAAGCGCCGCTTCTCCAGCGTCGAGAAATCCAGAAACCCGAGGTCCAGAGGTTTCTTGAGCTTGTAGACGAACCCGCCGGCCAGGAACACCCAGGAAATATGGGTTTCGATCAGTTCGACTTCATCGACCGGGCGAGGGTAGGGGGCCGGGCTTCGAAGCGCGTCGATCAGTTGTGTATGCATGAACGGCTCCGGTTCGGTTTCTTTAGTGTACCTCGCCACTCATTCTGTAACCTTCAGAGCGCGTCTGAGTCGACATTGCGGCGTTACGATCTTTGTAAAGGGCGGGCCATTCACCGCGGACCGTGCCTTGCACTGTCGACTCAGTCACGCTCTGAAAGTTACAGAATGAGTGGCAGGGCACACTAGTGGCAACGGCGATCGGGCAGGCGCTCCCCTCGAAGCCGTTTCTTCCCTCAGGATACAGCGGTATGGCTCGGCTATTTCCTGGTGCCGACGTAGATGTAGTTGACGCCCAGCGCCACCGGCTTGGCCTTGATGTTCTCGAAATCGCCGTTGGCGTGCATCATTTCAACGAATTCTCGACCGTATGGGAAGCTGTCCGAGGTGCGCTGCAGGTAGCGGTAGGCATCGCGATCGCCACCGGCCAGGCCGCCGATCAAGGGAATGATCACCCGGTTATAGATGAAGTAAAAAGGCTTGAGCAGCATCGGCGGCTGGCCGAACTCGAGCACCACCAGGCGTCCGCCGGGTTTTAGAACGCGGTACATGCTTCGAAGCGCCCGGTGCGGATCGTCGACGTTGCGAATGCCGTAGGCGATCGAGACAACGTCGAAACTTTCGTCCTCGAAATCCAGGTCCTGGCTGTCTTCGACGCGCCACTCGATAGCGGCGTCGCGCTCCCGCGACTTCTGTTCGGCGAGCGAAAGCATGTCGGCGTTGAAGTCGCTTCCGACCACCCGCCCCCGGCCGTTCATCGCGTCGTGGAAAAGTAGCGTGAGATCGCCGGTGCCGGCGGCACAGTCAAGCAGCGCATCGCCGGGCTGGATGCCGGACATGGCCACCGCGCGCCGGCGTACCCCCTGGTCGGTGCCGAACGACATCCAGCGGTTGGCCCGGTCGTAGCGCTCGGCGATGCGCGAGAACATTGAATGAACTTGCTTCGACATATCGATCCTTTCTGGAGTTCTTCCGGCGGCTTACCAAACGAGGTCGTCAATATATATTGCGGCCGGCTCTTGACGGTCATGCCCGGAGATTGGTTTCGTCAATCTTTCATGATGCACGGCTACTTTATTCGAAAAGCGCCCTGAGCGCGGAGCTCAACGGCTTGCCGGTACTGCTAGTGGGAATCCGGTCGACGAACCGCCAGCGTGCGGGGCGCTCGGCCGGAGGCAGGTGCCGGCGCGACCAGTCCTCGAGAGCCCCGGCTCTTGCATTCGCGCTTTCCGGGTCGGCGACCACCACGGCGGCGGCGACCCGCTGGCCCCAGCGCGGGTCTTCGACGCCGACCGTCGCGGCGTCTTCGATCAGGGGGCAGTCCCGCAGACGTCGGGCGACGCTTTCCAGGCTGACGTTGATGCCGCCCGAAATGATGACGTTGTCGATACGTCCCGCAATCCGGATCGAGCCGTCCGCTTCGACGATGCCCCGATCTCCGGTGGTGAACCAGCCTTCCGCATCCGGCCCGGCTGCCGTGTCGTCCAGGTAGCCCGAGAAAAGCATCGGTCCGCGCACCTGCAGTGCGCCGGAAGAAGCGGTCCTGACCTCGACCCCGGAAAGGGGCGGCAGGGCGACCGGGGAATGGGCCGAGAATCGCATTGCGGCGGCCGTCGCCGGGGAGGGCGTGGCAAGCTGCGAGCCGGCTTCCGTCATGCCCCAGGTCGGCAGAACCGGCCAGCCGGCACTGCGCGCGCTTTCGAGCAGTTCCGGAGCGGCGGGTGCGCCACCGATGAAAACTCCGCGCAGACCGGAGGGCGCTGGAACATCGCCGCTCTGCATCACGGCATCCAGCATGTTCGGGACCAGAGAGGTGAGCGTGATGCGCTGGTCGTTCAACTGCTCGTTGAAGCCTGCCGCATCGAAGCGGCGCATCAAAACGGTCGCGGCGCCAGCCAATACGCTCCTGAACAGAATGGCCAGTCCGCCGATGTGTTCCAGCGGCAGGCAGAGCAGCCAGCGATCGCTCGTCGCGGTGCCGAGGCGTTCGGCAATTGCGCCGGCGCTCGCAGCGTGATTGCCGAGCGTCAGCGGTACGGCTTTGGGGGTCCAGCTGCTGCCGGAAGTCAGAAGGATGGTCGCCAGTCGCGCCGGATCGTGGGCGGCCGGGGCAAGCGGCGCCGTGCCCGGTCCGATTGCTTTTTCGGCGTCGATGACGATCAAGCCTTCGGATCCGCTCTGCGCTGTCGCCGGATTTGAATTCGAGGTGATCAGTGCCCGCGGCGTCAGACGCCTCAAGAGCGCCGCGCGGTCGTCCTGTTGCAGTGACGGTGCGACCGGAACGACTGTCGCGCCGAGCCACAGCAGCGCGTGAACCCAGACGGCCGACTCCAGCGTCACCGGTGCTTCGAGCACGACCCGGTCGCCGGTTCGCAGACCACGATCATGGAGCATCGCGGCGCGTCGCGAAGCCAGGTCGGCCAGCTCGGCGTAGTCCAGGCGCTTCGAACCCTGAATCAGTGCCGGCGCCTCGGGTTGACGCTGTGCGGCGCCTGCCAGCCATGTCGTCATGCCGATCCCGGCACGGCAGGCTGGAAGCCGATGCCGGGCCGCCGGTCCAGAATCAGCTTTCCGTGCTCCAACTTGTCGGCGGCGGGCGCCATGTCCTCGGCCAGCCACTGCCCCGTGGCTAGCCCGTGCGGCCCAGGAAGCTCCGGCCAGGCGGCGGCCAGGTGCGCGATGGCCCGGCGCCCGACGGCCGATTCCATCAGGTTGCTTATGATGACCTGGACGCCGTGTCGAATCGCAAGTTCGAACAGCGCGCTGGCAGGAAGCAGACCGCCGAGCACCGACGGCTTGACCACGATCGCGCCCAGCCGGCCGGAGCGGATCAGCGCCCGTGCCTGATCCAGGCCGGCGCAGCTTTCGTCGGCCGCGATGCGCGGGCCGGTGCCTTCGTAACGCTCGAGCAGGCCGGGCAGGTCCTGGTCGGCCACCGGCTGTTCTATGAGTTCGACGCGTTCGCGCGGCAGCGAAGACAACATGTCCAGCGCTTGCTCGGGGGTCCAGGCGCCGTTGGCGTCTAGACGCAGCGTCAGCCGCGGGCACCGTGCCATGATCAGCCGCAGCCGCGCCAGGTCGGCGTCGCAACCGGCCACACCGACCTTGAGCTTGGCGTGGGTATGGCCTGAATCAGCGGCCGCGTCCAGAAACCGCATGCAGGCCTCGACGCTGTCGGCACCAAGCGTGAACTGAACCGGAACAGCCACGAGCGCTTGGAGATCAGGTTTTCGGCGCGAGCGCGCCTGGAAAAGTGCGGTACACAGCGGAAGACCGGCGGCGCGGGCCAGGGCGTCCAGGATCGAGAGTTCGATGCCGAATCGAAGCACCGGCGATGCGGTCAGCTGGGGCAGATGCTGATCGAGATCCGAGACCGACCGCATTTCTATCGGGTATTCGATGTCGTGTGTCAGGCGTTGTATGCCGGAAAGCGTTTCGCGGGTCCATCCCGACAGCGGAGCGGCTTCGCCGAAGCCTTCGTGCCGCCTGCCGTCCGGCGTCTTTATGTCGGCCCGCAACAGCATCGTTTCGCGACTTTCGAACGTGCCGGCGGCGGTCCGAAGCGGCTTGGCCAGGCGCAGCCTGTGGTGGCTGAGCTTGAGAGACTCCAGGGTCAGGGCCTGCTGAAGGAAGGTCTGGCTCATGTGTCGGGGCTGGAGGCGTCTTCGCTCGCTTGGATGAATCGGTCGAGTTGCCGGGATACGCGCCCGATGAGTTCGCCTCTCAACTCGTGGTCGAGACGGCGGGAGGTGGGAAACCGGATTACCCGCAGACCCCCGGCGGAGAGGCTTTCGGTTACCAGCGCATCCAAATCGGACCAGTCGGACGGTTCGACCACATCGATGCCGCGCGGGACCGCGCCGGAGACCGGGGTGGCGCCGCTGGTAACGAAATGCTTGCGGTGAACCCGGTCGAAACCCGCGCTGGGCAGATACTCGAAAATCTCGCCGCCGTCGTTGTCGACCACGATCACGGTCAGGTCCAGCTTCATCTCCAGCGCAAGGAGCAGCGCGGTCGCGTCGTGCCTGAGTGCGACATCCCCTACGACCAGTACCGTGGGCGAGGGTGCCGTATCGCTGCGAGTCTGCCCGCGGCCGGCGGCGATGCCAGCGGCGGTCGATACCACGCCGTCGATACCATTGAGCCCGCGATTGAAATGGACATCCAGGTCTCGATCGTGCGCGCACATGAAAGTATCCAGGTGGCGCACCAGCATGCTGCTGGAAAAATACAGTCCGCAACCGTCCGGCAGCAGTGCACCCAGCGCGTGCCACATCCGTGGCGCCGAGAAATCCCTGGTCTCGGCAAGACATTCCCGGAGCTCTGCGACGGCCCGCTCCGCGGTTTTTTGATGCGCGTGAAGCCAGGTCAGCCGGTCCGGACCTGCGGGGGCGACCCGTTGACCGGCCATGCGGAACAGAGCGGCCGGGTCGCCGATCAATTGTTCGTGCACGACGTGCTCCTGATCGACGAGCGTCTGGTCGGCGCTCACGGCAAGGTGCAAGGCGTCCCGACAATTGCCCAGCAGCGCCTGCATTCCCCAGGTCAAAGGCGCGCTGCCTGTACGAATCACCAGGTCGGGCAGGCCTTCCCGACAATGCAGGGCGCTGCCGACGATGAGGTCGCCGGCGCCGATGACGTTCGCACCCCGATCGCTCCAGTGGCGAAGCCCCGAGGCCGGTTCGGCGATGACCGGAACAGCGGCCCGCTCGGCAAGTGCCGAGAGCGCGGCGCGATACCGGACACCGCCGGGATCCGCTCCGGCGATGAACAGCGGCCGCCGGGACCGATCGAGCGCGTCGGCGAGGCGTTCGGCCGCTTCTTCGCCGGGCAGGCCGGGCGACGCGTGAATCCGAACCCAGGGCGCGCCTTCGGCACGTCCTCGGATGACCGAATCAGATTGGGCAAGGACCGGCTCGGAAACATGGTCGGGATGCTCGGGTGAAACCTGTACCGGCTCCAGGGGTTTGCGGAACGGAAGGTTGATGTGGACCGGGCCGGGTTGCGGGAAACGGGTGCGGTGAAGAGCCCGGCAGGCCAGTGATCTCAGGTAGGCGAGTTTGTGCGCTGTGGCTTCGGGCTGCGCTGTCTGGTGATGCCAGCGAACATGATCGCCGTACATGCCGGCCTGCTGCATGACCTGCTGAGCGCCGCATTCATGGTCCTCGGGCGGCCTGTCGCCGGTCAGGATCAGCAGGGGAATGTTGTCCTGCGCGGCTTCGCAGATTGCGGGAAAGTAATTTGCGCCGGCGGTGCCCGAGGTGCAAAGCAGCGCGACGGGACGACGTGTCGCGCGGGCCAGGCCGAGCGCAAAGAACGCGGCGGACCGCTCGTCCACGATCGAATAATCGGTGATGTCCGGGTGAGCGAAAAACTGGAAAACCATTGGCGCAGAACGGGAACCCGGCGAGATGCACACATCACGCAGGCCGCAGCGGGCGAGTTCGTCGACCAATACGCCGGCCCAAAGCGTGTTGACGTTGGGTGATGCAAGCCCGTCGGGCGAAAGATGCTGTTGAAAATCCGATTGCATGGTTCGGCGTTGCCGCGCGGGTCAGAAATGCCAGGGAAAATCGGAAAAGTCCCGAGGGCGCTTTTCGACGAACGATTCGCGACCCTCGCGCGCCTCGGCAGTTGCATATCCCAGCCGCGTCGCTTCGCCGGCAAAAAGCTGCTGGCCCACCATGCCGTCATCCGGCAGGTTGAACGCGTACTTGAGCATGCGCATGGCGGTGGGGCTCTTGCTGTTGACGATTTCGGCCATCTCGATCGCTCTTTTCTCCAGGCTTGCGTGGGCCACGACCTCGTTGATCATGCCCATGGCCAATGCTTCATCGGCGCTGTAGGATTTGCCAAGGAAGAACACCTCTCGCGCTCGCTTCTGACCGATCTGGCGCGCCAGCAGGGCGGATCCGAATCCGGCATCGAAACTGGCGACGTCCGGGTCGGTCTGCCTGAACCGGGCGTGTTCGCTGCTCGCGATGGTCAGATCGCAGACCACGTGCAGGCTGTGACCGCCGCCCACGGCCCAGCCGGGTACCACCGCGATCACGACCTTTGGCATGAATCGAATCAGGCGCTGCACTTCGAGGATATGCAGCCGGCCGGTCATCTCCGGGTCGTCGTACTTGTAACCGTCCGGACCGCGCACCGCCTGGTCGCCGCCGGAAGAAAACGCCCAGCCGCCGTCCCTGGCCGAAGGCCCGTTGCCGGTCAGCAGAACGCATCCGACGTTGGTCTGCCGACGAGCGTGGTCGAGCGCGGCAAAAAGCTCATCGACGGTCTGCGGCCTGAATGCGTTTCGAAGATCGGGCCGATTGAATGCGATCCGCACAATTGCCCGGCCCCGATTGGCCCGGTCCTGCATCGAATGATAAGTAATGTCCGAGCCCTTGAAACCTTCGACGGGCGTCCAGCACCCGGGGTCGAAAAGCTCGGAAACGGTTTCCTGATTCATTTCAAGTAGCGCCTTGGTTGCCGGTCGGCTTGTGGCTTGCGCGCGCCGATGTGTCGGAAGAAACGATGGCCTCGGCCATTCGCGCGGCGAAGCTGTCGACCTGGTCCCAGTCGGTATATTCGATGACCTCTGTGCCCTCGGTGGGTCCATCGGTGATCTTCATGATCATCCGGATCATGATGCGATCGATGAACCGGTAACTGGGGTAATCGAGCTTTCCGGCTATGATTTCGACGTGCATGGGGCTGAAGGAAAGCCGGTCGAGGAATTTACGCAGGTACTTGTTGCCGTCGAGGTTGCGCTTTTCGGGCTTGCGCGCAATCAGGTTGACCGAGAAAAACGCGTTGGGTATCCGGGCGATCGCATCGCGGTTTCCGTCGAGGAACCGGGCCATCTTCGGATCGTGCTTGCCGTAGCGTACGCTTGCACCTGCGATGACGCCGTCGAAGCTTGCCGGGTCGAGTTCAGCGGCTTTATCGACATCGACAAGCGTGGTCTCCAGACCATTGTCGCGCAGAGTCTGCTGGATTCGCTCCGATATCTTGCGCGTCTGTCCGTCGGTTGTGGCGTAGACAATCAGCGTGTTCGGCATGCCGGCTTCCGGTGTTCGTGGAGGTGAGAAACATCTGGAATGGTACAGGAACGCAATGACTGCAGACCGGGTTTAGGCGGCCTGCGGCCCCCGGAGCGGTCGTGACCGACGGCAAGCCTTGACCAGCGTCAAGATCGTAATGACTTGGCATCTTCTCCAGCAGTAACTGATGCCTGCGAATCCGTGCCGGGTGCATCGGGCGCTTGCGAGTTTATGTCGTGCGCGTCGAGAAGTTCTTCCAGTCGACGCGTCGATTCGGCGCAGGAGCGGACGGTCTTGCGTACCTTGTTTTCGAGCCCCGGTTCAACTTCGCGGCCGCTCGCGCGGGCCGCAGCGATCTCGTTGAGACTGGCGCAGGCTTCGTACATGCGCGCTTCCGACTTTTCGATTCGCCGGCGCGTGCTTTTGCTAACCCGATCGTCCATCGGCGGGGCCATCATCAGTCTTGTCGTGACCCGGTTGTGTCGGCGAAAAACCCGTTCGGAGTAGTCGCGCAATTCGTCTGTGGTCATGAATCGGACGTCAAGAAGATCGTCTCCGCGAGGTACGGGAATGCAACCGATCATTGCAGAAGAGACCAGAGCGCAAAGCGTAAATGCGACGGTGCGCATGGATCAGTCGTCACGTGGGACGCGCGGCCCGTCGACCGCTGCGAGAGCCGGGGAGAGAAGCGACGAATCGATCGGGCTGGAATTCATCCGAAGGGCAAAATGTCAGCGCTTCATGTAATTGAAGAACTCTTCGTTGGTCTTGGTCGACTTGAGCTTGTCAAGCATGAACTCGATCGCCTGGATTTCGTCCATGGGATGCAGGATGCGGCGCAGAATCCAGATCTTCTGGAGCAGTTCGTTGCCGATCATCAGTTCCTCACGGCGCGTCCCGGAACGATTGATGTCCATGGCCGGGAATACGCGTTTTTCCGAGATCCGCCGGCTCAGGTGAATTTCCATGTTGCCGGTGCCCTTGAACTCCTCGTAGATCACTTCATCCATCTTGGAGCCGGTATCGACCAGCGCGGTTGCGATGATCGTCAGGCTGCCACCGCCCTCGATCTTGCGCGCGGCCCCGAAAAAGCGCTTCGGGCGCTGCAGTGCGTTGGCGTCGACACCGCCGGTCAACACCTTGCCCGAAGATGGGACGACGGTGTTGTAGGCGCGTGCCAGACGGGTGATCGAATCGAGAAGGATCACGACGTCGTGCTGATGTTCGACAAGGCGCTTGGCGCGCTCGATCACCATGTCTGCGACCTGAACATGGCGTGTCGCCGGCTCATCGAAGGTTGATGAAATCACTTCGGCATCGACCGTGCGCTGCATTTCGGTAACTTCTTCCGGCCGCTCGTCGATCAGCAGAATGATCATGTGGGCTTCCGGGTTGTTGGCTCGAATGGCGGTGGCCGCATGCTGCAGCAGCATCGTCTTGCCGGCCTTGGGCGGCGACACGATCAGACCGCGCTGACCCTTGCCGATGGGGGCAATGAGATCAATGATGCGGCCGGTGATGTCTTCGGTGGAGCCGTTACCGCGTTCGAGCTTGAACTGTTCGCGCGGAAATTCCGGCGTCAGGTTCTCGAACAGAATCTTGTTCTTGGAAGCCTCGGGCTTGTGGTAATTGATCTCCTCGACCTTGAGCAGGGCAAAGTAGCGTTCCGACTCCTTGGGCGGCCGAATCTTTCCGGAGATCATGTCTCCGGTGCGCAGGTTGAAACGTCGAATCTGGCTGGGGGAGACGTAGATATCGTCCGGACCGGCCATGTAAGAGCCAAGGGAAGAACGCAGAAAGCCGAAACCGTCCTGCAGAATTTCCAGCACACCGTCGCCGTAAATGGGTTCCTTCTTCTTCGCCCGCGCCTTGAGGATGGCGAAAATGACGTCCTGTTTGCGCGATCTGCCAATGTTCTCGATGCCGAGCTCATTGGCCATTTCAATCAGGTCCTGGACGGACTTCTTCTTCAAGTCGGTAAGATTCATCGAACGATTTGCCTTGAAATGACTGGATTTGAACGGAGTGCTGCACGCTGGCTCGTGCGCGCAGTTCTGCGCGCGCGGCTCGGCTGATGCGAGCGGGAATGCTTTCCAGTTGGTCCCGAAATGCTAG
>Ga0102940_1000405_pt1 | contig 29761 bp, 22 predicted proteins | sample SalPonR2_C_D1_MG_FD_78215 | JGI IMG/M metagenome (GOLD analysis project Ga0102940, IMG submission 78215) | Salt pond soil microbial communities from South San Francisco under conditions of wetland restoration - Salt Pond MetaG R2_C_D1_MG | ecosystem: Environmental > Aquatic > Marine > Intertidal... | reverse complement strand
TGCCGGTATCACCCGCGACGCGCCCTTTCACAAGATGACGCCGGACCAGTGGAATGCCGTGATCGACACCAACCTCACCGGCGTGTTCAACACCGTGCACCCGGTCTGGCCCGGCATGCGCGAACGCGGCTTTGGCCGGATCGTGGTGATCTCCTCGATCAACGGTCAGAAAGGACAGTTTGCGCAGGTCAATTATGCCGCCACCAAGGCGGGCGATCTGGGCATTATCAAGAGCCTGGCGCAGGAAGGCGCCGCCAAGGGCATCACCGCAAACGCGATCTGCCCCGGCTATATCGCCACGGAAATGGTCATGGCGGTGCCGGAAAAGGTGCGCGAATCGATCATCGGCATGATCCCCGCCGGCCGTTTGGGCGAACCCGAGGAAATCGCCCGCTGCGTCAGCTTCCTCGTCTCCGATGACGCAAGCTTCATCAACGGCTCCACAATCTCTGCCAATGGCGGGCAGTTCTTTTCTTAAGGAAACGGTCATGAACAGAAACATCCCGGACATGGACCCGGCCGAATCGCTGGAATGGCAAGAGGCCATCGAGGACGTGATCGAGCGCGACGGTGCCAACCGCGCGCATCACCTGCTCGACAAGGCGGTGCAGGCGGCGCGCGCCGCCGGGGCCAACCTGCCGTTTTCGGCCACCACCCCCTATCAGAACACCATCCCCGCCGATGATCAGGACGCGTTTCCCGGCGATCTGGAGATGGAATGGCGCATCCGCACGATCAACCGCTGGAACGCGATGGCGACCGTGGTGCGCCGCAACAAGGAAAGTAGCGAATATGGCGGGCATATCGCCTCTTTCGCTTCATCGGCGGTGATGTATGACATCGGGCTCAATCATTTCTGGCGCTCAAAATCGGCGATTCACGGCGGCGATCTGGTGTTCTTTCAGGGCCATGTGATCCCCGGCATCTACGCGCGCTCCTTCATGGAGGGACGGATCAGCGCCGAACAACTTGAAAACTTTCGCTCCGAGGTGGATGGGCAGGGCCTGTCCTCCTACCCGCACCCATGGCTGATGCCCGAGTATTGGCAGTTCCCGACCGTCTCGATGGGGCTCGGGCCGCTGATGGCGATTTATCAGGCGCGGTTCATGAAATACATGCACAACCGCGGGCATATCGACATGGCTGACCGCAAGGTGTGGTGTTTCCTCGGCGACGGCGAGATGGACGAGCCCGAGAGCCGGGGTGCCATTGATCTCGCGGCGCGCGAGGGGCTGGATAACCTGATCTTCGTGATCAACTGCAACCTGCAACGGCTGGACGGCCCGGTGCGCGGCAACGGCAAGATCGTACAAGAGCTGGAGGGCGATTTTCGCGGCGCGGGCTGGGAGGTGATCAAGCTTCTGTGGGGGAAGGGCTGGGATGAACTCCTGGAACGCGATACATCGGGCCGCCTGCGGCAGCTGATGGACGAGACGGTGGATGGCGACTACCAGACTTTCAAATCGAAGGACGGCGCATATATCCGCGAGCATTTCTTTGGTAAATATCCGGAAACAGCGGCGCTGGTCGAGGATTGGAGCGACGATCAGATCTGGGCGCTGCGGCGCGGCGGGCATGATCCGCAAAAGGTCTATACCGCGTTCAAACGCGCAAGCGACACCAAGGGCCAGCCCACCTGCCTGTTGATCAAGACGGTCAAGGGTTACGGCATGGGGACAGCCGGTGAGGGGCAGAACACCACCCATCAGCAAAAGAAGCTGGCCGAGGATCAGCTGCGTGCCTTCCGCGACCGGTTCAAGATCCCCGTCAGCGACGAAGACCTGCCAAAAGCGCCCTTCGTGACGCTCAACAACGCGCAAAAGGCCTATCTGGCGGATCGGCGCAAGGCCTTGGGTGGCGATTTCCCGAAACGTACGACCGACGCGCCCAAGCTGATGATCCCGCCGCTCGATGCCTTCAAGGGGCAGTTGCAGGACACCGGAGAGCGCGAGATTTCCACCACGATGGCCTTTGTGCGCATTCTTACCACGCTCTTGCGCGACAAGAACATCGGCAAGCATGTGGTGCCCATCGTTCCGGATGAAAGCCGTACCTTCGGCATGGAGGGCCTGTTTCGCTCGGTCGGTATCTATAACCCGAAAGGCCAGCAATACACGCCCGAAGACCGCGATCAGATGTCCTACTACAAGGAATCCGAGACTGGTCAGGTGTTACAAGAGGGGATCAACGAGGCTGGCGCGATGGCCGACTGGATCGCCGCCGCCACGGCCTATTCAAATCACGGCGTAGCGATGATCCCGTTCTTCATATATTACTCGATGTTCGGCTTTCAGCGCATCGGTGATCTGGCGTGGGCCGCAGGCGACAGCCGTGCGCGCGGCTTCATGCTGGGCGGCACGGCGGGGCGCACCACGCTCAATGGCGAGGGGCTGCAGCATGAGGACGGGCACAGCCATGTGCTGGCCTCGACCATCCCCAACTGCATCAGCTACGACCCCACCTTCCAATACGAGGTGGCGGTGATCGTGCAGCACGGCCTCAAGCGGATGTACGAGGATGAGGAAGATGTCTATTTCTACCTCACCCTGATGAACGAGAACTATGCCCATCCCGACATGCCGATGGGGGTGGAGGAGGATATTATCCGGGGCCTCTACCGGCTGCGAAAGGCCGACAAGCCCGGCAAGAAGCACGTCAACCTGCTGGGCTCGGGCACGATCCTGATGCAGGCGATCAAGGCCGCTGAGATGCTAAAGGAGGATTTCGGGGTGACATCCGATCTCTGGTCGGTGCCGTCATTCAACGAACTGGGCCGCGATTGCGCTGATGTGGCGCGGTGGAACCGCATGAACCCGCTGGAAGAGCCGCGCGAGGCATTCGTGACCACGCAGCTCAAGCAGGCCACGGGGCCGTTCATCGCCGCCACGGATTACATGAAATCCCATGCCGAACAGATCCGCGTGGCCGTGCCGGGGCGCTACACGGTGCTGGGGACCGACGGGTTTGGCCGCTCCGACAGCAGGGTGAACCTGCGCCGCTTCTTCGAGGTGGATGCCAATCACATCGCCGCCGCCGCGATGACCGATCTCTATCGCGAGGGCGTGGTCACCAAGGCGGAACTGAAAAAGGCGCTCACACGCTACGACATCGACGGCGCCAAGCCGAATCCGCGTCTGGTGTGACGCGCGCGAGAGGAGACAGACAAGATGACACAAGACGTGCATGTTCCCGACATCGGCGATTTCACCGATGTGCCGGTGGTGACCGTTCTGGTAAGCGTTGGCGATATTGTGGCCGAGGAAGACCCGCTGATTGAACTGGAGAGTGACAAGGCGACGATGGAGGTGCCATCGCCTGCGGCGGGCACCATCAAGGAGGTCAAGGTGAGCGAGGGCGATACCGTGTCGGAGGGAAGTCTGATAATGGTGCTCGACAGCGCGGGCAGCGGCGGCGGCGGCGCGCCCGAGGCCAAGGCCCCTGCGACGGCGGCCCCCGCCGCTCCCGCCGCCGCAGCACCCGATGCCCCTGCGCCCGCTCCTGCGGTGACCGATGCGGGCTTTGGCAAGATTCATGCCAGCCCCTCGGTACGCGCCTTTGCCCGGCAGCTCGGGATCGATCTGGCTAAGGTGAACGGATCGGGCCGCAAGGGCCGCATCCTGCGCGAGGACGTGACCAAACATCTCAAATCCACCGCCGCGCCTGCGGCAAGCGGTGCGGCACCCTCGGGCGGCATGGGCATCCCGCCCATCCCAGCGGTCGATTTCTCGAAATTCGGACCCGTCGAGGATGTGGAAATGCCCCGCATCCAGAAGCTGTCGGGCCCCGCGCTGCACCGCTCGTGGCTCAACATCCCGCATGTGACGCATAACGACGAGGCCGATATCACCGATCTCGACGCCTACCGCAAGGAGATGGACACACAGGCCAAGGAAGAGGGGTACCGCGTCACGCTGCTGTCGTTTGTGATCAAGGCCAGCGTCTCGGCGCTCAAGTCGCACTGGCAGTTCAATTCCTCGATCCATCCCGACGGCGACAAGCTCATTCGCAAGCATTTCTATAATATCGGCTTTGCCGCCGATACGCCCAACGGGCTGATGGTGCCTGTGATCAAGGACGCCGACCGCAAGGGGCTGGTGGAAATCTCCAAGGAACTGATGACCCTGTCGAAGGCCGCCCGCGACGGCGAGCTGAAATCCAAGGACATGCAGGGCGCCACCTTCACCATCTCGTCATTGGGCGGCATCGGGGGTACGTCCTTCACCCCGATCGTCAACGCGCCCGAGGTGGCCATCCTCGGCCTCACGCGCTCCAAGATGGCGCCCGTCTGGAACGGCACGGAATTCGTGCCGCGCCTGATGCAGCCACTCTCGCTCAGCTATGACCACCGCGCGGTGGACGGGGCGCTTGCCGCACGCTTCTGCGTGACGCTCAAGGGCCTGCTCGGCGACATGCGCAAGCTGATGTGGTAAGGAGAAAACAGATGGACATCAAAGTACCCGATATCGGTGATTTCTCCGACGTGCCGGTCGTCAGCATCCTCGTCAGCGTCGGTGACACCGTCGCCGAGGAAGACCCGCTGATCGAGTTGGAGAGCGACAAGGCGACGATGGAGGTCCCGTCGCCTGCCGCCGGCAAGATCACCGAGATAAAGGTCGCCGAGGGAGACACCGTTTCCGAGGGCACGCCGATCATGGTCATCGAGACCGTCGGAGCGGCCGAGGAGGCTCCGAAACCCGAGGCCCCCGGAAACGCGGCCCCCGCTCCGCAGGCCGCCACCGGCACGGCGAGCGGCCCGGGCGACAAGCACGCCGATCTGGTCGTGCTCGGCTCCGGCCCGGGCGGCTATTCGGCGGCGTTCCGCGCCGCTGATCTGGGCAAGAGCGTGATCCTGATCGAACGCTACCCCACCCTCGGCGGGGTCTGCCTGAACGTGGGCTGCATCCCCTCCAAGGCGCTCTTGCATGTGGCCAAGGTGATCACCGAGGCCGAGGATATGGCCCACCACGGCGTCAGCTTCGGCAAGCCCCAGGTCGATCTCGACGCGCTGCGCGCTTTCAAGAACGAGACGGTGGCCAAGCTCACCGGCGGGCTGGACGGGCTGTCCAAGGCGCGCAAGGTCAAGGTGGTGCGCGGCACAGGCACGTTCACCGGGCCGAACATGATCGAGGTCACGCAGGACGGGCAGAGCAGCACGGTTTCCTTTGACCAGTGCATCATCGCCGCCGGGTCCGAGCCGGTGGCGATGCCCTTCATCCCAAACGACGACCCCCGCGTGATCGACAGCACCGGCGCGCTGGAACTGGCCGATATCCCCAAGCGGATGCTGGTGCTGGGCGGTGGCATCATCGGGCTGGAGATGGCCTGTGTCTACGATGCGCTCGGCACTCAGGTCACGGTCGTGGAGTTGATGGAACAGATCATCCCCGGTGCCGATAAGGATCTGGTGAAACCGCTGATGACCCGGATCAAGGGCCGCTACGAGAATATCCTGCTCAAGACCAAGGTGACGGCGGTCGAGGCGCAGAAGAAGGGCCTCAAGGTCACCTTCGAGGATGACAAGGGCGCGACCACGACCGACACGTTCGACAAGATCCTCGTCGCCGTGGGCCGCCGCCCGAATGGCGCGCTGATCGACGCCGAAAAGGCCGGTGTGGCGGTGGACGAGCGCGGTTTTATCGCCGTGGACAGCCAGCAGCGCACCGGCCAAAGCCACATCTTTGCCATCGGCGACGTGGTGGGCCAGCCGATGCTGGCGCATAAGGCTGTGCATGAGGGCAAGGTCGCGGCGGAGGTCTGTGCCGGGCAGAACCGCCATTTCGACGCGCGGCTGATCCCCTCGGTCGCCTATACCGACCCCGAGGTGGCATGGTGCGGTTTGACCGAGACCGAGGCGAAGGCGCAGGGCATCAAATATGAGAAGGGCGTCTTTCCCTGGGCCGCCTCGGGCCGGGCGCTGTCCAACGCGCGCGCGGAGGGCATGACCAAGCTACTGTTTGATCCCGCCGATGACCGGGTGATCGGTGCCGCGATCGTCGGCACCAATGCTGGCGATCTCATCTCCGAGGCGGCGCTCGCCATCGAGATGGGGGCCGATGCGGTCGATCTCGGCCAGACCATCCACCCGCACCCGACCCTGTCGGAGACGGTGAATTTCGCCGCCGAAATGTTCGAGGGTACGATCACCGACCTGATGCCGCCCAAGAAGAAGACATAGCCGGGTGCGATAAGCCCCTGCCATCCGATCCCGAAAGGAGAGAGACCATGACCGACAGCAAGAAGAAATCGACGAAGGGCAAGAAAACCGCCGACGCGACGGGCGGCTTTGACATGGCCGAGATGTTCAAGATGTATGACCCCGAGAAAATCGCCCAGATGTTCGACCCGCAAAAGCTGTTCGCGCAGATGCCGGGCATGACCGGTGGCATGGATATGGACGGCCTTATCCGCAAGAATCAGGCCTCTTACGAGGCCATGGTCGAGGCCAACAAGGCCGCCGCCGAAACCTACAAGGACATGCTGGAAAAGCAGATGGAGATCTTTACCCGTCTGACTGCCGAGGCCCAGGAGATGGCCGACAGGATGGCAAGCCCCACCGATTCCGACGCAGCGCAGAAAAATGCCACGGTCTATGCCGAAGCGACTGAAAGAGCCTTTGCGCTGATGCAGGAACTGGCCGAGGCGGCGCAAAACGCCAATCAGGAAGCGTTCGACGGGATGAAGGCGCAACTTAACGCCGCGATCGACGATCTGAAAAAGACCTGACACGGGGCTGCGCTGGCAGGAAGGAGACCAATGTGAAAACCGCAAAGCCGCCTTCCTCTCCGCGCGTCGGGTTGTTCGTGACCTGCCTCGTCGATGCCATGCGGCCCAATGTGGGCTTTGCCAGCCTGCACCTGCTGGAGGCGGCGGGCTGCACGGTCGAGGTGCCGCGCGCGCAGACCTGTTGTGGCCAGCCGGCCTATAACAGTGGTGATGACGCCACTACGGCCGCCATCGCGCGCGGCATCATCGAGGCGTTCGAGCCTTATGATTATGTCGTGGTCCCCTCCGGCTCCTGCGGGGCGATGATCCGCAGCCACTTTGACGGGCTGTTCGAGGACGGGTCCGACATGCAGGCGCGGCAACGCGCGCTCTCGGCCAAAACATGGGAAATCCTGAGCTTTCTGACCGATGTGATGGGGTTCGTGCCCGAGGGCGTGCGCTATGACGGCATGGCCACCTACCATGACAGTTGCAGTGGTCTGCGCGACCTGGGGGTGCATGACCAGCCCCGCGCGCTACTCGATCAGGTCGAGGGGCTGCGTCTGACGCCGCTGGTCGGCCATGATGTATGCTGCGGATTCGGCGGCACGTTCTGCGTGAAATACCCGGACATCTCCAATGCCATCGTGAGCGACAAGGCCGAGGCGATCGCCGACACCGGGGCCGACACGCTGCTGGCGGGCGACCTTGGCTGCCTGATGAACATGGCTGGCAAGCTCAGGCGCAATGGCGAGACGGTCAAGGCCTTTCATACCGTCGAGGTATTGGCGAACATGGCCCAGGGCCCTGGCCTGACCGGGGAGGAGGAGGCATGATCCAGACATCCGACCGGTTTCGCGCCAATGCCGCCCGGGCGCTGCAGGATGACAACCTGAAGATCGCGCTGACCCGCACCACCGGCCTGTTGCAGCGCCGCCGCGCGCAGGTGATCGACGACTACCCGCAATATGCCGATGCGCGGGCGCGGGCGAAGACGATCAAGGATCACACGCTCAGGTATCTCGATCACTATCTCGAGATGTTCGAGCGCAATGCGGTTGCCAATGGTGCCGTGGTCCACTGGGCGCAGACACCGCAGGAGGCACGCGAGATCATCACCCGCCTGTGCCGCGAGGCGGGCGCGCAGAGCGCCACACGTGTCAAATCCATGCTGGGCGAGGAGATCGGTATCGCCGAGGCGCTGGAGGCCGCCGAGGTGGACCGGATCGAGACCGACCTGGCCGAACATATCATCCAACTGGCCACGGATCCGCCATCGCATGTTGTGATGCCCGCGATGCACAAGACGCGCGAACAGGTGGCCGATCTTTTCGATGCAAGGCACGACGTTCGCCCCGCGTCGCATGATGTGGCCGATCTGGTGGGCAGCGCGCGGCGTGAATTGCGCGAAAAGTTCATGACCGCCGATATCGGGATTTCGGGGGCGAATTTCCTGATCGCCGAAACCGGGGCCGTCGTCACCGTCACCAACGAAGGCAATGGCGAGCTGACGACCACGCCGCCGAACACCCATATCGTCACCGTCGGGATCGAAAAACTGGTGCCGGGCATGGATCACTGCGCGGTGTTCCTGCGGCTGTTGTCGCGCGCCGCCATCGGGGCCGAAATCACCCAGTACACCAGCTTTTACAACGGCCCCAGACGTGACGGCGATGCCGACGGGCCGGAGACCTATCATATCGTTCTGGTCGATAATCGCCGGACCGAGATGCTGGGCGGGTTCCTGCAGCCGATGTTGCGCTGCATCCGCTGCGGTGCCTGCATGAACCATTGCCCGGTTTATGCCGCCGTGGGCGGGCATGCCTATGGCGCGGTCTATCCGGGGCCGATGGGATCGGTGCTGACACCGGCGCTGTCGTCGCTGAAAGAGGCCAAGGACCTGCCCCATGCCTGCACGCTCAACGGCCGCTGCAAGGAGGTCTGCCCGGTGGACATCCCTTTGCCCGACATGCTGCGCTCCTTGCGCGCGCGCCAGTATCAGGGCGGGCTGACGCCTCCGGTGACCGCGATCGCATTGAAAGGCTGGGCGATGCTGGCGCGGCGACCACAGCTTTACCGGATGGCGGCGGCGGCGGTGGTGTTGGCGATGCGGCTCTGGGCGCGGGGGCGCGGTCGCATCCGCTGGTTGCCGGGCGCCGGCGGGTGGACCCGGCACCGCGATCTGCCCGCGCCCGAGCGTGGCACCTTCATGCAGCAATATGCCGCCCGTCAAAGAGGCCGCAAATGACCGCCCGTGACCGTATCTTTGCCGCGATCGCGCACAGGCTTGGTCCGCGCGACAGCAGTGCGGACGACATCGCGGCCGAGGCTGCGGCGCTGGTGGCCGACACGCAGGCGATCCAGCCGGCGTTCGACATGTTGGCCCTGACCGAGCGCTTCATCGCCAAGGCCACGTCCGACCGGGTGACCGCCAGTGTCGAGCGGCTGGACGGGATTGCGCAAGTGCCTGGCGCCGTGGCGCGCTATGCCGAGGCCGCCGCGCTGGAGGCCCTTGCGGCGGTGCAGCCTGCGCCAGCCTTCGACGCGCTGGACTGGGCCGGCCTCAAGTGCACGCCGCGTGCCAACCCGGATCAGGCGCTGGCCGTCACCCTGGCCGAATACGGTGTGGCCGAGACCGGATCGCTTGTCTTCAGGTCTGGCCCCGACGCACCGGCCTTGCTGAATTTCCTGCCGCTGCATCATGTCGCTGTGCTACGCGAAGATGATATCCTCGCCCATATCGAGGATGTCTGGCCACGACTGGGCGGCCCGGATGCGCCGCAATCGCGCCTTCTGACCCTGATCACCGGCACCAGCGGCACCGCCGATATCGAGGCGCAAAACATCCGCGGCGCCCATGGGCCACGCTATATGCATATCTTGTTGCTGGGATGCGCATCTGAAAGGGGGCCACAGGCATGATGACGCGCCGAAACCGGATCCGCCGAGATAAACGCTTTGCGTTGATACGTACGCCCCGACTGTTGAAGCGGGGGCCATGGCCAGCTACTGATTTTGCTAGCGGCGCTTTTGGTCATGCTCTTGGTGCAAGCACCGTTGCCGCGCCGTCGCCGCTTTCGGTCAGGGTCGTGACCGTCGATACTGCCAAGCAATGGAGTACCCATGCTGCTAGAGATCAATGACCGGAACGGAATTTATTACCTTCACCATGCGCCTACACGTGTCGGAGCGCCGACTTTCGTGTTTGTCAACGCGCTCACGGGGGCAACCGGGACATGGGAGGCCGAGGTCGCCCCGGCCCTGCGCGATGCGGGCTTTGGCACGTTGAGCTGGAATTTCCGCGGGCAGGCCGACTCGCCGTTCGACCCGGAACTGGAGTTGACTGAAGACGTAATCACCGCCGATCTGCAGCGCCTGATCGTCGGGCTTGCGCCCGCTCGCCCGATCCTGGTCGGTCTGTCCATCGGGGGACTTTACTCGGCACGGGCCGTGCTTGGCGGGACCAGGGCCGAGGGGCTGGTCCTTTTGAATACCCTGCGCGAGATCGGCCCACGCATAGACTGGATCAACCACGCCATGGCGCAGATTGTCGGGCATGGCGGCGTGGGGCTGTTCATGGATGCGCTGTTCCCGCTGCTGGTCAGCGGTGAGTTCGCCGCGCAGGCGCGGCCGAACTTTCTGAAGGGCGATTACACCCCGCTGCCGCCTGATCACGGGCACATGAATCTCATGCGCAACGCCGCGCAGACCGACTGGCAAATCGATTATTCGGCGCTGCGTTTGCCCACGCTGGTGATAACAGGCTTGCAGGACCGGGTCTTTCTGGACCGTGATGTCGTGGACAGGCTCTATTCGGACTTGCCCGATGCGCATCGCGAGGACTGGGAAGAGGTCGGCCACCTGCTGCCGCAGGAGGCGCCCTCGCGGCTAATCCAGAGCCTATCCCGGTTCGGCGCGGAGATCGGTGAATGAACATCCCCGAGAAATGGGCCTACCCAGCCGTTCTGGTTGGCGTGGCCGGGCACGCGAGTTCGGAATTCTTTGCCAAGCTGGGTGGTGTTGGCGGACCAGAAACCTCGGTCTGGCGCTACTTGCTGGGCGGGTTCGGCCTAATTTTGTGGGCGCTCCTGCAAAAGGAGAGTCGCGATCTGATCACGCCTATGCGGCGCGAGGGCGTATATATCGTCTGGCTTTCACTGATGGGTGTGACGGCCACCTACCTGTTTTTCCACTGGGCGCTGGATTACGCCACGGTGATCCAGGTGGCGACTGTCACCACCACAATCCCGATCTTCGTGGGGCTGGCCAACTGGGTGGTCAATGGCGTGCACCCCGGCACGGTTAAGATCGTCACCGCCGCCCTGGCCTTGCTGGGCATTGCCGTTCTGCTGACCGACGGCGCGCTCAGCGCGCTCGCGGACGGCGCGGGCACGCTGCCGGGCGTTCTGCTGGCAATGGGTTGTGCCGCATTGGGGTCGTTTTATGCCGTGCTCGTCAAACCGGTCATGGCGCGGCATGGCGGGCTGAAGATCATCGCACTGACCATGATGATCGGAGGAATCGGGCTTTGGTTGCTGGTGGGCGTGGCTTGGGGTGAATGGGTCAACCCGGCCAGCATTTTCGATAAACCGGCGCTGGCGGCGTGGTCGCTAGGTATCTTGGCATTTTGGAACACCACGATCACCCAGTTGATGTGGTTCGGTGGCCTCTCAGCCGCGCCGGACATCACGCGCGCCTCCTATCTGTTCTTTCTCAAGCCGGTGATCGCCGCCGGGTTGGCAGTGCTCATTCTCGCCTCCTATCCGACGCAACTGCAGGTGCTGGCGATCGTTCTGGTGACAAGCTGCGTTCTGGTAGAGCTCTACTGGTCACGCCTGCGCGCGTTGCTGCTTCGGTGATGTCGGCTGTGCCGACTGCGGGTATGAAGATGAAACAAGGGCCGCGATCACGGCGACGCAGCTGCATTTTCCTCACATACCTTTGGTGTGCCAGACAACCGTGCCATGTAGGATAGTGTGGAATTATTTTTGGATTCAATATTTTCTGTGATGCTGTGTGCAACACATGTTCAAGGTTGATCGTGTGATTTCGCATTGCGTCGCAGGTATTTCGGAGGCGCTGGCAGAGATTGAGCTGTTCGCGGCCTCATAGCGTTCATTGTGGACGAGACTGTAGTGATGGCTGGGTCGCAGAAGTCGCATGTCCTGCTGGAGACAGGCGTTCTAAGTGGGCGCTATGCAGGTCCGCTTTGCCGGACACAACGGCCCTTTGCAGGCACAGTTTTTGCAGATGCAGCATCAGTTGGCAAATGCCGCAACTGATCCACTCCATTGCAGCGCTAGCCGTCAAGACGTCATCGAATAGTAGCCTAAGGAGCGGACTCCAAACCGCACTTTCACTGCGCCTTGCATGAGCCTGAGCGGAGCGGACGGACCGAGCTTGTGCGGCGATGAGTTCTTCGAAGGGAGAAAACTGTGGCGATTGCAGTGACGCCAATATTATGACACGGCGGATTCTACCGGACCGGCTGTTCGGTGACATCGAATTCGACAGACGTTGAGCCAACCGAGTCTACCTCGTTCCAGTACTCGGACACCCCGGACCCCAAGCCGTGGCTTCCACAACACGCCCCGGACGCTCAAACTCGTGCTGATTTCAAAAGGCAACGGGGCCATCCAATAAACTCGGGTCCGTGACTGCCTTGGGGGGCGAGTATCTCGCCGCAATATCAAGAGGCCATCCAACTCGAAATCGCTCTCTCGGCACATGTATCAAGGTTCGTCCACATCCAGAACGAAGGATGATGGTTCAATGCTATTCTCGATCAAAGAAATGATTTCGGATCGCGGCGAACCGTCACTCGGGTCGAACAGCCCGGTTCTCTTTAGCGCCTGACGCACATTTATATCGCGCCCGAGGTATTCCAATGCGACCTTCGAGGCACCAGGTTTGCGCCCGCGACGTGTCGGTCCACCAGTTTGAATGCCAAGCAAAAGTCCGATCCGGTTGCGGTGGCTGGGATAAAACGTTGCCTGCGTGATCGTGTTCACTTCGATCGATTCATATTCGAGGACGTACAGGCGGTCGGCAAGATAGAACAAGACACCTTCATACTTGTTCAAGCCGCTTGAGCGGCCTGTGTGGGGGTCGCGCAGGATCTCGATGTTCTTCCAGAAATACTTGTTGTCCTCTCTGTAGATGAGCGCGAGTGAACGAATGACTTTCCCCATGTTTCCGAAAGAGTAGAAGTATCTGAAATAGTAGCCCAGGTATTTTTCCAGATCCTGGCTGTGCTGATATAACCTGTCGAGATGACGCAGCGGCTTGCTCAGCGCTTCCTGCTGGAGGGGTTTGCGCTTGAGAGCAACGATTTCCTCGAATTGCTGGGGTTCCATCAACAATTCGGCCTCCGAAACGCCGAAAAAATCGCAGATCCTGCGCATGTTGCGGCGCGATGGATGAGATCTGCCCGCAAGATATTTATTGAATTGCTGTCGGTTAATGTCGAGCCTGCGGCATACCTCGGCGATGGACGGGTGATAGCTGCAAAGCAGAGCCAGGTTATGGCGAGGTTCATCAGACATGACGCATTGTTAGAATGAAGCATTATTCGCGTCAATTCGCGAATGCTCGCGAAATTGCCGCCCCTCATGATGCGCGTAGACTTTTCGACGATCTTGGCACCACGGGGGTGCAGGACGATCGGAAGGCAAAAAGATGAAGCAGGTTCGCGCCTATCCCCACGCCGTGAGGGAAATCCACCACATGGAAATCCCGATGCCGGATGGCTGCAAGCTGGCCGCGCGAATATGGATGCCCGAGGGCGCCGAGGCGGCGGCGGTTCCCGCGATCCTAGAATATCTGCCCTATCGAAAAAACGACTTTACCACCGCGCGGGATGCGTCAATGCAGCCCTACCTGGCCGGACATGGCTACGCGGTGATCCGGCTTGACCTGCGCGGCGCGGGCGATTCCGAGGGGCTGATGTTGGATGAGTATCTGCCACAGGAATTGCAGGACGGGTGCGACGCCATCGCATGGATCGCCGAACAGCCGTGGTGCGATGGTACGGTCGGCATGATCGGCATTTCATGGGGCGGGTTCAACGGGTTGCAGATCGCCGCGTTGCAGCCGCCGGCTCTGAAGGCTGTGGTGACATTGTGCTCCACCGATGATCGATATGCTGATGATATTCACTACATGGGCGGTTGCCTGCTGGGCGAGCAGCTCAGCTGGGCCTCGATCATGTTCGGGCGCAATACGTTGCCGCCGGATCCGGCGAATGTGGGTGACAAGTGGCGCGACATGTGGCTGGAGCGGCTTGAAGGCAGTGGGCTGTGGCTGAAGAACTGGCTGGAGCATCAGCGGCGTGATGACTTCTGGCGGCATGGCTCGATCTGCGAGGATTGGTCGAGGGTGCAGGTTCCGGTTTATGCGGTTTCGGGCTGGGCCGATGGTTACCCGCGCAGCGTGTTTCGGCTGATGGAGCATTTACCGGGGCCGAAGAAGGGGCTCGTTGGGCCATGGGCGCATCGCTACCCGCATATGGGCGAACCGGGGCCGGCCATCGGGTTTCTTCAGGACGAATTGCGCTGGTGGGATCACTGGCTAAAGGGACGGGAGACTGGGATCATGGAAGAGCCGATGCTGCGCCTTTACATGCAGGACAGTGTGTCGCCGCAAGGTCACTACGAGTCCCGTCCCGGCCGCTGGATCGCCGAGCCAAGCTGGCCGTCGCCGCACATCGTCCGAGTGTGGTTTCACCTGATGCCCGGGGGCGGTCTCAGCCTTGAGCGGTCTGGCCAGGGTACTGTCCTGCACCATCGCAGCCCCGCGGATGTGGGCATGGCATCGGGCAAATGGTGCGGATACGGCACGCCGGGGGATGCCCCGGTGGATCAGCGCCGCGAGGATGCCGGCAGCCTGTGTTTCGACCTCGACATCCCCGAGGATGGACTGGCCTTTGCGGGTGATGCCAAGGTGCATCTGCGGCTGAGCGTGGATCGGCCCGTGGCTCAGGTGGCCGCGCGGCTGGTCGATGTGCATCCCGACGGGCGTGCGACGCGCCTGTCCTTCGGGGTTCTCAACTTGACCCATCGCGACGGCCATGACCAGCCCACCGTGCTGGTGCCGGGCGAGGTCTACGACGTTACCATCCCGATGAAACCTGTCGCCCAGAGCCTGCCGGCCGGGCATCGCCTGCGCCTGGCGCTGTCGAGCAGTTATTTCCCGATGATCTGGCCCGCGCCCGAGCCGGTCACCCTGAGCGTGCACACCCAAGGCAGCGCGCTGGAGCTGCCGCTGCGCGCGTCTGCGGCTCTGGACGACACCCTGGCTGCCTTCGATGCACCAGTGGCTGGGCCGCCGCCGCCGACCGACCAGATTGCCGACCCCGAAACCGCGTTCCGCATCGTCGAGGATGCCGCGAACGGTGAAATCCAGATGCAGATCGCCGATGGTGGTGGGGTCACGCGCCTCTTGACCAATGACCTGACCCTGCACAAGCAGGGATACGAAACCTATGGCGTGAGTCTCAATGACGTCACCTCGCCCTGGGGCCGCACCGAATGGCACTACGGGCTTAGCCGTGGCGATTGGTCTGTGCGGTCCGAAACGCGTACCCTGCTGCGCGCGGATTCCAATAATTTCATAATCACAGCCGAACTAAGTGCTTGGGAGGGCGACACCCTGGTTCTGGAAAAGCAGTGGGAGGAGCGCGTTCTGCGTGATCATTTGTAAGTCAAGCGAAGCGCTTTGTGCTTCATATAGCGAAATAATGCGAAATTGATCGGTTTTAGCATAATGTCATGCTCCGGTCAGGAATTGACTAGGGAGGACACGACAATGAAATGTAGAGGAACGACCCGCCGAGGCTTTCTCGGAACAACCGCTGCATTGGGCGCATTAGGGCTTGCCCCGGCCTGGACCACAGCGGCCTTTGCACAGACCGGCGGCACACTGCGTCTTCGAATCGACGGTGACAACGATGTGCTTGACCCCGGCTTTATGACCGGCGGAACGGAGATTGAGGCGCAGAAGCAATGTCTTCCCTTCTTGGCGCAATATGCCCGCGATGGAGACACCTTCACTTGGGAGCCGACCTATTTCGTTACCAAGCTTGAGCAGCGTGACGCGACCCATATTGACTTTGAACTGACCGAGGATCTGGTCTGGTCAAACGGCTACGGCCCGGTCATGGCCTCGGACGTCAAGTTTTCCTATGAACGGATGAAAGACAGCGACTGGTCCGGCTATTTCGATGCGCTGGACCATGTCGAGGTGACCGGCGACCGGGCGGGCACCATCGTCCTGAGCAAGCCCTTTGCGCCCTTCATCATGATTACCCTTTGCCATGGGCCGGGCGCGGTGCTGAGCGAAAAGGCCATGGCCGAAGCGGGCGGAAAGTTTACCACGTCATTCCCCGCCGTCTGCGGCCCCTACACCTACGAGGCAACGCCGGGACAGCGCGCGGTATTCTCGGTTAACCCCGACTGGACCGGCCCAGAACCGGCCTTTGACCGGGTCGAATGCAATGTCATCACCGAGGTCAAGGCGGCCGAACTGGCTTTCGAGGCTGGAGAGCTGGATTGCACCGAGGTCGGCGCCGATACGCTTGCGCGTTATACCAAGGATATGCCCGAGGGCACCGACATCGCCGTTGCCGGTGAGCTGCAATACATGTGGATGGGCATGAACACCGAGCATCCCAAGCTGCAGGACATCCGCGTACGTCAGGCGATCCAGCACGCGGTCGACGTCGATACGATCCTGCAAGGCGCCTATTCGGGCACCACGGCCAAATCCCATGGCATCATATGCCCAGGCCTGACGGGACAGCGCGACAGCGCAGGCTACAGCTATGATCCGGCCAAGGCGCGCGCGCTGCTGGACGAGGCTCGCGTGCCCGGCCTGGAACTGACGCTGCGCACGCTCAACAATCAAGAGCGGATGCTGGCTGCCCAGATCATCCAAGCCAACCTTGCAGCGGTCGGGATCACCCTCAACGTTCTGCCGCTCGACAGCGGGCCCTTCTGGGAAATGGGACAGGAAAGCAAGGGCGATACCTGGAAGGACCTCGAGCTCTGGCTCATGCGGTTTGGCACCACGCCTGACCCGTATGAAGCGACACAGTGGTTTACCTCGGACCAGATCGGTGTCTGGAACTGGGAGCGCTGGACCGACGTGGAATACGACCGCCTCTACGAAGAAGGCATCAACGAGACCGACATGCAAAAACGCCACGACATCTATGTGCGCATGCAGGAGATCATGGAAAATACCGGCGCCTATGTCTGGATCAACCATGAGCCGGAAGCCTTCGTTCACAGTACTGCAGTCGGCGTGAATGCCGCGCCGTCGGGCGAGTTGAACTATCGCAGGTTCATCCGAGCCTGACCGTCCGCCATCCGGGCCGATCCGCGCCACGCTGCGCGGATCGGAACCGTGAAATTCGCTCGAGAGGAGGTCGTCCGTGCTTTATTACCTGACCAAACGTCTGGGGCTGTCCGCAGTGGTTGTCTGCCTCGTCGTCCTGGCACTCTTTTCGTTGCTATACTGTATCCCCGGTGACCCTGCGACCATCGCTCTGGGCCCCCGCGCGACTGAAGAAGCTATCGCGCGTTATGCCGAGAAGATGCATCTTGACGAGCCGGTCTGGCGGCAGTTCCTGATCTATATCGGTAATGCGCTGACAGGCGACCTTGGGCTGGACGTGTTTTCCGACAGACCCGTGACGGCGATTATCATGGAGCGGATCGGCTTTACTCTCGCGCTTGTGGGCGCAGGGATGGGCTGGGCAATGCTCTTGGGCATTCCGCTGGGCTGCCTCGCGGCGGTCAAACCCAATAGCTGGATCGACCGCATCACGGGCGTCCTGTCGGTGGGAACCATTGCGGTTCCGTCGTTTCTCGTGTCGATCTGGGCGCTGCTGATCTTTGCGGTCCATCTACGCTGGCTTCCAGCCATCGGGGCGGGCGAGCCCGGAGACACTGGCGACCAGCTTTCCCACCTGATTCTTCCGGCCTTCGCTATCGGGTTAAGCTGGGTGGGCTATCTTGCGCGAATGGTCCGGGCTTCGATGCTCGAGGTGATGGGCGAGAACTATATCCGATCCGCCCGAGCCTTCGGCCTTCGACCACGACGCGTGATCTTTGGTTATGCGCTGCGCGTCGCTATCCTTCCGACCATCACGCTGATCGGCATGGGCTTTGGCGGCATGATCTCCTCGACCGTCTTCGCCGAAATCATCTTTGCCCGTCCCGGTATCGGCAAGCTGATCTTTGACGCCGTGATGGCGCGCAACTTCCCGATCGTGCAGGGCGCAGTTCTGGTGGCCACCGGGCTGTATATCTTCGTCGTCCTGTTTTCTGACATCCTCATAGCTTGGTTTGATCCCCGTGTCCGTGAATCCCTCTGAATCTGAAACCGGCATACCGGCGGTCGATGCATCGGGACTTCCCGACCATGTGACCGAAGCCGATATCCGTGAATCCGCCGCCCGCGAGCGCCGCGAAAAGCTGCGCATGTTCCTGACCAACTGGCAGGGACTGACCGGGCTGATCCTTGTCACCTTATTTTTTGCTAGCGCCGTCTTCGCGCCATGGCTTGCGCCCTATGATCCGAACGCGCTGGATGTGCCAGCACGGCTGTCTGGTCCGACGCTGGAGCATCTGGCAGGTACGGACCAACTGGGCCGCGATACTCTGTCACGCATTCTCTACGGTGGGCGGGTGGCCCTCTATATCGCGGCAATCGGCGTATCTGTTTCATTGGTCATAGGCTTGATTCTCGGTATGATTGCCGGGTTCGGACCCCGTTGGCTGGACAATCTTCTTCTCCTGGTCTTTGACACCGTGCGCTCTTTCCCGACCATCGTTCTGGCGCTGGCAACTGTGGCCCTCACCGGACCAAGCCTCGGCGTCGTGTTGGCCATCGTGATCATCACATCGATCCCGCAATATGCGCGGGTGGCCCGCACGGCTACGCTGACATTGAGGAACACCGATTTCATTCTCGCCGAACGCTCGCTGGGCGCCAGCATGACGAGAACCCTTCTGCACCATGTCATGCCCAATGTCATTGGTCCCTTGCTGATCCTGGCCGCGATGGAAGTGCCGGTGGTGGTCACCGTCGAGGCGGGTTTGAGCTTTCTGGGCCTTGGCGTGACGCCGCCCACTGCCAGCTGGGGCACGATCCTGAACGAGGGCTATCTGGTGATACGCGACGCGCCCTGGATGGTGATCGCCGGGGGCATCCCGCTGATCCTGACCACGCTGGGCTTTACCTTCCTCGGCGAAGCACTGCGCGACATTTTCGATCCACGTATGGGGAAAGGCCGCTGATATGCCCAAGGATGCACTAAATTCCCCCGAGACGCTACTTGACGTCCGCAATCTCTCGGTTGAGTTCCGCACCCCCCGGGGCCGGGTCAAGGCGCTGCGCGACATCACCATCCCGATCCGCAAGAACCGGATTATTGGTATCGTCGGCGAAAGCGGATCAGGCAAATCCACAGTGCTTTGGGCATTGCTTGGGCTCTTGGCAAAGAATGCCGATGTCACGGGTGGCGAAGTCCGCTTTGGCGACCGTGACCTGCTGCATGCCAGCGAAGCGCAACTGCGCGCCACGCGCGGCGAGGAGATCTCGGTGGTCTTTCAGGACCCGATGACCAGCCAGATCCCTGTTCTGACCTATGGCCGGCAGATGCTGGATATCCTCTACCGGCGACCCAATGTCTCGGCCGCCGAGAAACGCCGTATGGCCATCGAGATGCTGGGCAAGGTGGGTATCCCCGACCCCGACAAGCGGATTGATCAGTATCCGCACCATTTCTCGGGCGGTATGCGCCAGCGCGCGGGTATCGCCATGGCGCTGCTGACGGGGCCGCAACTGCTGCTGGCAGACGAGCCGACCACGGCGCTCGATGTCACCATGGAGGCGCAGATCATCCACCTGTTGCAGGACCTGCAAAAGGAACTGGAGGCCACGGTCGTGGTGGTCTCGCATAATCTCGGCCTGATCGCGGAACTGTGCGACGATGTGGTGGTGATGTATGCGGGCGAGGTGATCGAGGCGGGTGAGGTGCACGAGATCTTTCACAACGCACAGCACCCCTATACCCGCGCCCTTCTGGAATGCGATCCTGCACGGATTGACGACGTGTCCCGAAAACTGCCGGTGATCCCCGGTGACATTCCCGATCTGACCAAGGCGCTTTCGGGCTGTATCTATGCGCCGCGCTGCCAGCGTGCCCTTCCGTTGTGCCGAGAAAAACTGCCGCCCGATGTCGCCCGCGGCGAGATGAGCCTTGCGCGCTGTCACCTTCTCGACGGGCCGCACCACGATCCGAGCTGGCCGCCACCACTGGACGTGATGACCGTTGGGCAAGGCGTGGCCGGCGCCAGCAAGCCCGCCCGTGTCAAGACCGACAAGCCGCTACTGGAGGTTTCTGACTTGAACGTGCAGTTCGAAACCGTTGGCCATCTGCGCGCGCGCCTGAAGGGCATCACCCAACGCCATGTGGACGCTGTTCTGGATGTCAGCCTGTTAGTCGCCCCCGGCGAAACCGTTGGGCTGGTGGGCGAAAGCGGCTCGGGCAAGACCACATTGGGGCGCTGCGTGCTGAACCTCGTGCAAGCGCAAGCGGGAAGCGTGCGCTTCGAGGGGCAGGAAATTCGCAACATGCCGGAAAGCCGCTTCAAACCTCTGCGCCGCGACATGGCGATGATGTTTCAGGATCCGGTCGGATCGCTTAGCCCGCGCAAATCCGTGCGGGCGCTGATCACCGAGCCGTTTCAGATCCACGGCGTCACCGGCATCGATTTGGATGCCGAGGCCGAGCGGTTGGCCGATATGGTACGCCTGCCCAAGCCGTTCCTGTCGCGCTATCCGCATGAGCTGTCGGGCGGGCAGGCACGGCGCGTGGGCGTGGCGCGGGCGCTGGCACTGAACCCCAAGCTGATTATCGCTGATGAACCGACCGCGGGTCTGGACGTGTCGGTCCAGGGCGAAATTCTCAACCTGATGGCCGATCTGCAAGCCGAGCATGGGCTGGGCTATCTGATCATCACCCATAACCTGCCCGTGGTGCGCCACATCGCTGACCGGCTGGCGATCATGTATCTGGGCCGGATCGTGGAAGAGGGCCGCACGGACGAGCTATTTGGCCGTCCGGTTCATCCCTACACCCAGGCCCTGGTCGAAGGGGTGCCGCAGCCCGATCCGGACCGCCGCCGCGTACATGTGTCGATCTCTGGCGAGGTGCCAAGCCTTCTCAACCGTCCAAAGGGATGCGATTTCGCGGGTCGCTGTCCGTTCGCACAAGACCTTTGCCGGGCCGAGAAACCGCCGCATGTGAAAATGGCGAACGGGCGGCGTCACGCTTGCCACTTCCCGCTGGACTGATCCCGACGCATATCACCTGAGAAGAAAACACAATGAGTTACGGTATTTACATTGGGCGCAACCACACGGCCGACGGGGTGGCATATCTAGCCGGTTACGGTGACGAACCAAGCAGCCACTGGCTAGAGATTTGTCTAAGGGCAGAGCATCCGGAGGGCGCAACACTCACTGTGGGTGTGACGCCGCAAGCGGACATGCCGGGCCATCTGACCGAGATCCCGCAGGGACCCGAAACGCTGCGGAACATGCGCGTCAGTTACAGCTATTACCTCGGGGTGCCAGCGCCGCTGACAAATGGCGGGCTGAACGAACGCGGGGTTGCGGTGCGCGACATCTGGTCAACGTCGCGAGCCGAGTTGATTGCCATGACACCAAAGGACCAAACCGGGCCGAATTATTCGGACCTTGCCCGCATCGTGGTGGAGCGCGCCCGTAGCGCCCGTGAGGGGGTGGAACTGATCGGAGAGCTGATCGCCACGCATGGCTATTCCACCTATGGCGGCAATTCCCACATGGTTGCGGATCCGGACGAGGCCTGGGTTGTGATCGAATTTGCCGGAGGCCGTGGCCTTTGGTGCGCCGAGCGGCTCGGCCCCGATAGCATCCGCGCATCGCGCCCGGGCTATATCGGCGAGATCCCCGGGTCCCCCGACGAGAACTTCCTTTTCCCGGCGCATTTCTTTGACACAGCGCGCGAAGAGGGCTGGTGGTCACCTGAGGACGGCCCCTTCCATGTCAACCAAGTTTACGGCGACGGCAAGCATCGCTGGGAGGGGGTTGCCTGGATCGAGGGTGAGATGCGCGCCCGTGCCGATCGGCCCGAAAAGATCGGTCTCGAGGATGTGTTCTGGTCGATCAGCACCGAACGCCTGACGGGCGATACCGCCGGATACGGGCAGGTGGTGCCGCTGACGCATCCAGGGCATGACGCATTGCGCATGATGTGGCATGCGCCCGTCGGCCCGGTCACCGCGCCACTCTTGCCGGTCTTTCTTGGGCAGAATTCCGTCCCGCCTGCTTGGCGGCAACACCGCCACCTGACGACCGGCGAATGCCATCGCTTCCTTGATTGCCGCAAGAAGGACAAGGACCCGGACACGGTGTCCCTAGTCCCCCAGGGCATTGAGACCGGAGCGTGCGCCTTCTATGAGTTCAAGCGGCTAATGCACTTGGCCTTCCAGAAACCGGACCCGATCCTGAGCGAGGTCTGGACACATTGGCGCGCAACCGAGGCAAACGTGAATGCTTGCATTCCCGACATCCTGCGCGCGGCAGAACACCTTATGGAGGCAGGTCAAGAGGAACTTGCATCCCGGATTCTGACCGAATTCAGCCAGGCTCGCATGGCGGAGGCACTGGCCGATTGCCAAGCGTTGTCAACAGCAGCACACGCAAGACTGCGCGCGCTGAATGAGCTGAACATGACCTGCGAACCGCGAATGCTCGACCAGATCTGGTAATCCGAAGCCGATCAATCATCCCTCACAAGGACGCCATGCCGAACGATGTCTTTGGCCGCTCTATGCGCCACAATCCCCTACAGCCGTCTATGGCGATGGTTGTTATATCGTCGACGCGGATGGCAAACGCTATCTCGACGGGTCGGGTGGGGCAGCTGTATCATGCCTTGGCCATTCCAATGCAGTGGTCCGCGCGGCACTGCATGCCCAGATCGACCAACTGGCCTTTGCGCACATGGGCTTCTTCAGATCCGAACCGGCCAAGCAACTCGCTGACCGCCTGATCGCACATGCGCCCCGGGTTTGGACAGGGTCTATCTGGTTTCGGGCGGGTCCGAAGCGGTGAAAGTTCCGTTGAAACGGGCGCGGCAATTCTTCGTCGAGATCGGGCAACCGCAGCGGCACCGCGTCATTGCGAGGCGGCAGAGCTACCCTGGACACACGCCGGGAACGTTGGCCGCAGGTGGGAACGAATGACGACGGGCGCAGTTTGCGCCACTTCTTGCACAGACCTGCCATATCGCGCCCTGCTACGAATACCAAGAGCGACAGGCCGGGGAAAGCGCCGAGGCCTATGGCCTACGTGCCGCTCAGGCATTGGAAGACGAGATCAAGCAACTCGGTCCCGAGAGTGTGATGGCCTTCATCGTGGAGCCGGTTGTCGGAACCACCTCGAGCGCGGTTCACGCCGTTCCGGACTTAGTCCAAAATCACCGATGCTGCGGAGCCGACAAACCGACTGTTCTCAGGAAGAACAGCCATTTGACTATTGTTCCGAGCATGTAGCTGAATGGTATGTCCTCGTCTGCCCAAGAGTGCCCTCGCGCTTTCGCGAGCTTGTCCAGGTGACCTCTGTTGTTAGCCCTCTGCCAGAACCCGCCGAGCCACGCGGAAGCATTCCAGCGCTTGCGGAACGCCGCAATAGATGCCGATCACGTGGATGATCGCCCGAATCTCATCCTGGGTAACGCCGTTGTTGATCGCACCGCGGCAATGGGTTTCCCATTCGTGCATCTTGCCCAGCGCCCCGATCATCGACAGGTTCATCATACTTCGCGTCTTGGGATCGATCACATCATCGCCCCAACCAAAGCCCCAGCACCAGGCTGTCATAGCCTCCTGAAAAGGGCGGGTGAAATCGTCTGCGGCGGCAAGGTTCTTTTCGACATATTCGGCCCCCAGCGTCGCCTTGCGCTGTTCCAGCCCTTTCAGGAACAGGTCTTCGTCAAATGCGCTCATGATGTTATCCTTTCAGCCGGATCGCGATATTCTTGGTTTGCAGGTAGTTCCAAAGCGCCTCACGGCCCTTTTCGCGGCCATAGCCGGATTTGCCGTAGCCACCAAAGGGCGTTTCAACGCCGCCTGCGTACCATTCGTTGACAAAGACCTGACCGGCGCGCAGATGCCGCGCGGCGCGGGTTGCGCGATCCAGATCGGTGGTGAAGACACCCGCCACCAGCCCGTAATCGGTGCTATTGGCAATCTCGATGGCCTGTGCGTCGTCGCAGAAGGACAGCACCGACAGGACAGGGCCAAAGACCTCTTGCTGCGCGATGTCCATATCGAGCGTCACGTCTGACAGCACCGTGGGCTCCAGGAACGCGCCGGGGCGGTTGGGCTTGCGCCCGCCGGCAGCAATCCTTGCCCCCTGTTCTTCGGCGCGGGTGATCAGCCCGAGCGCGCGGTCGCGCTGGCCGTCGCTGACCATCGATCCCATGTTTTCGCCAAACTCGGTGCGTTCGATGCCGGGACCGACGGAGAGGGATTTGGCAACATTCGTGGCTCGTTCGACCAGTTCGTTGTAGCGGCTTTCGTGGACGATCACGCGGGACATGGCCGAACAGAGTTGGCCCGCGTTGAAATAGATGCCCCAGCGGATGTCAGTCTCGAAGGCGTCAAGGTCGGCGTCAGCGTGCACGATGGCCGCCGATTTGCCGCCGAGTTCCAGCACGCAGGGCACCACGTTTTTTGCCGCTGCCGTCGCAATCGCGATGCCGGTGGGCACCGATCCGGTGAAGACGATCTGGTTCACATCGGGGTGGCCTGCCAGCGCCGCGCCCGCGTCGCGTCCCAGGCCGCACGTCACGTTGACCGCGCCGGGTGGGAAGCCCGCTTCCTCGACCGCCTTCGCCAGCCAGGCATTGGTCAGTGGCGTCATCTCGGGCGATTTGATAACACAGGCATTGCCCGTGGCCAAAGCCGCCGCAAGCGAGCGCGCGGTCATCTCAACCGGATAATTCCAAGGGATGATCTGGGCTGAGACGCCGAAGGGCTCGTATTCCGTCCAGTCCATGTAGCCCGCACCAAGCGGGATCGAGCGGCCTTCGACCGTACTTGCCTGATTGCCGTAATACTCGAAATAGAGCGCAGCCCCCTCGACCTCGATATGGGTCTCCCAAAGCGGTTTGCCCTGTTCCAGCGTCAGGATGCGGGCGATCTCGTCCTTATGTTCCAGCAGATACCGCCCCATGGCCTGCACCATGCGGCCGCGTTCGATCGGGCGCATGGACGTCAGTTCGCCGGACAAATGCACCCTGCGCGCGGCTTGCACGGCGCGGTCAACGTCAACGGCATTGGCAAGGGCGTGTTCAGAGAGCCGTTCGCCTGTCGCGGGGTTGGTCACATCGATCCGACCCGCACCGCCATCGACCCACGCGCCGTCGATGTAATTCTGCCAGTAGGGATTCACATCAGTCATCCAAAGCTTCCCGCATCCAGCGTTGTAGGTGCATGACCGAGTGTTCCGAATTCACACCACAGGCGGGATCGACGACCAGCGGCCCGGGCACGTAACCGCGTGATTTCAACCCGCGCTGTACACTTTCGACGAGGTGAATGTCTTCCTCGACCGTAGTGGCGCGGTCCTGTTGAGCCATTCGGCGCACGGTTTCGTCGTCGTAGCCCCCGACCGAATACCAGCCGCGCCAGACCACCACGTGATCTGCATCCACCGCGCGCCAGTGATAGGTGTTCAGCAGATTGCCGGGATAGACTTGGAAGGAAAACATCGGCCAGAGGAACCATGACGAATACTTGTCATTGTTGGCAAAATCGCTGTCGATGTCATAGGTCATCTGGCTCAGGTCGTTGCACTCGGTGGTATGGCGCAGGCAATACCCCTGCGGCTGGATATCGTAGGTTTCGGGGCGGATCACTCCGGTGGCGAATGTCGGATGGTTCAGGGTGCAATGGTAGCATTCGGAGTAATTCTCGACCGAGACCTTCCAGTTGCAATTCTCGGGGATCTCCACCCATTCCAGCGGCTTCAGATCGGCCCAGTTGGGCACGAAGTCTTCCAACTCAGTGCGCGCGTTGGGGAACCAGTCGTCCATAGGCGCTGCATCCGGGTCGAGGTTGACGAAGACAAAGCCGAGGAAAAGCTCGGTGCGCACTTCGGTCAGGCAGATTTTCGAGGCATCGAAGCCGGGTACCGATTTCGCATTCGGCGCCGCGCGCAGCTTGCCGGTCAGTTCATAGGTCCATGCGTGATAGGGGCAGACGACGACGCGGGTTGAACCTTCGCCGCTGACGAGTTGATGCGCGCGGTGTTGGCAGACGTTGTAGAAGGTGCGGATTTCGCCATCCCGCCCCTTGATCGAAAATAGGCTTTCATCGCCCAGATCAAAGGCTACGTAATCACCGGGGTTCTCCAACTGGCTAGCGTGGCAGGCGAATTGCCAGGTTCTTGCCAGCAGACCGGTCTTTTCGACCTCAAAGACTTGGCGGTCAGTGTAGTAGCGCGCGTCGAGCGAACGTATGGGGTCGCCTTTGTGCCCTACCGCTTCGCTGCTTGAGGGCGACATCCCGTTCATTCCGGCTCCTTAACGTAGATGCCAAGCTGATGGCGGCGGTCATGGAACTTTTCGACCCGCTCCACGATTTCTTCCGAAGCTACGGCGATCACGAAACTCAGCAGCGTTTCCAGCAGCGCAATGGTCGACACGGACGAAGGAAAGAATTGCGGCGTGTCCACGGCGACGACAAAGCCATGTTCAGCCGCGCGGATAATGGGGCTGGCTGGGCTGTCGCTCAGACCAATGATGGTCATGTTCTGCTCGCGGGCGACCTCGATGGCGGCGACAACCTCGGTTCGGTAGGGGCGCATGGACATGACAATCAGCACATCGCGTTTGTCTGCCCACGCCAAATCATCCGTCGGTGTGGAGCCGGGGCGGGGGATGGCGTGGAATTGCACCATCCCGGTGGAGGCGAGATAGGTGAAGTTGCGCGCATTCGCGTTGTTCACCCCGACACCCAAGATGAAGACCTGACGGCTGGCCCAGATCGCCTCGGCGGCGGATTTGAGCGCTTCTGCGTCAACACCGGCAAAGGTCTCCTCAAGGTTGCGGATCGCGCCTTCGACCATGTCGGCGTAAAGCCCGCCCAGATCGCCCGACTTGCGGATATCCTGCAACCAGCGCGCCCTGTCGGGGAAGCTGACAGCGCCCTTGCGGATCGCCTCGCGGAACGGCGCGCGGAAATCCTCGTAGCCTTCAAAACCGACCTGCCGCGCCATGCGCACGAAGGTGTTGGGTTTGACGTTGGCTGCTTCGGCAATCTCGCGCACGGTCGAGACTCCCACATCATTGGGGTTCTCCAGCACGTAGCGCGCAGCCTTTTGTGCTTCGGGTGTCAGGGCGTCCCACTCTTCGGTGAGGCGCTCTAGAACTCGGTGTGATACATTTGTGCCATTCATGATTGACATTGGTACACACGTCCACTTAGCCTGTCCACAAGTTTTGCGACTCCCGGACAAAGGAAGCGACCATGTCGGACAAGCAGTTTCCCAGCCACGCCCGTGTGGTCATCGTTGGCGGTGGTGTGATGGGGGTCGGACTTGCCTATCACCTCGCGCATGAAGGTTGGGGGCCGGAGGTGGTCCTGCTGGAAAAGGCCGAACTGACCTCGGGCAGCACGTGGCATGCGGCCGGGCAAATCACGCATTCCACCTCCAGTTTCAGCCTTGGAAAATGCGTGGATTACAACATAGGGCTTTATTCAGGTGGGCTGGAGGCCGAGACTGGGCAGGCCGTGACATGGCATGGCTGCGGGTCGTTCCGGCTGGCCTATACCGAGGATGAGATGGACTGGCTGCGCCACACGCTGTCGGTTGGGCGGTCGCTCGGGTTCAATATCGAGCTGGTGGGGCCGAACCGGGTTGCGGACCTGCATCCCTTTTACAACCTCGAAGGCGTGCTTGGCGCGCTGCACACGCCTGACGACGGGCATGTGGACCCGACGAATGTGACCATGGCGATGGCGGCAGGGGCACGGGCCAGGGGCGCGCGGATCATCCGCCGCTGCCGGGCCACGAATATCACGCAGGCGGCAACGGGCGAATGGCTGGTTGAGACCGGGCAGGGCACGATCACCTGTGAGCATGTGATTAACGCGGGCGGCACCTATGCGCGACAGATGGGCGAATGGTCGGGCCTGCAACTGCCGATGACCTCCATGACGCATCATTATTTCGTCACCGACGAGGTGCCGGAATTCCGCGATCTGGAGTGCGAATTGCCGGTCATCCGCGATGATCGCAAGGTCTCGGGCTACATCCGGATGGAGCAGAAAAAGGGCCTGATCGGTATCTACGAGAAAGCCAACCCCAACACGGTTTGGGAGGATCACTGCCCCTGGGAAGCCGAAAACGAGCTGTTTGCGGCGGATTATGACCGCGTCATGCCGTGGCTTGAGGAATCTCTGAACCGGATGCCGATCTTTGCAGAGCTTGGTATTTCACGCGACGTGCACGGCGCGATTTCCCATCCACCTGATGGAAATCCGCTGATCGGTCCCGCGCCGGGCGTGCGCAACTACTGGTGCTGCTGCGGCACGCAGATCGGCATCGGCTGGGGGCCGGGGCTCACGCGCGAACTGGCACGCTGGATGATACATGGCGCGGCGGATATCTCGATGCGCGACTATGACCCGCGCCGGTTTGGGTCTTATGCCACCAAGGAGTGGCAGGTGGTGAAGGCCAAGGAAGATTACTGCCTGCGCCACGAAATCCCGTTCCCGCATTTCAACCGGCTGGCCGGGCGTCCGATCAAGCCGTCGCCGCTCTATGACACGCTGAAATCCAAGGGCGCGGTGTTCGAAGAAGTCTACGGGTTTGAGCGCCCGCGCTGGTTTGCGAAGAATGGCGTGGTGCAGGAAGATCACTATTCGTTCCGCCGCACGGTTGTGGACGACATGGTGGCACAAGAGGTTAAAGCTGTGCGCGAGCGGGTCGGGATAATGGATGTAACGGCCTTCACCAAGGTGCTGGTCGAAGGGCCCGGTGCTTATGCCCTGCTGGATCGGCTGACGGCGAACCGGATGCCTCAGAAGGTGGGGTCCATCACCTTGACGCACATGCTCAACCATCGTGGCCGGATCGAGTTGGAAACGACCGTGGTGCGGATGGCAGAAGACAAGTACTACCTCGTCTGCGCGGCTTTTTTCGAACAGCGGCTGTTGGATCACCTTGCAGCGCAACAGGCGGATGACAACGTGACGGTCACCGCCCTGTCCAGCACATGGGGCGCGCTTTCTCTCAACGGCCCAAAGTCCCGCGATGTCCTGGCCGCCTGCACGGAAGCTCGGCTCGACAACGCTGACTTCCGCTGGCTTTCGGCACAGCAGATCACCGTCCAAGGGCACAGCATCTGGGCCTTCCGCATGTCCTATGCGGGCGAGTTGGGCTGGGAACTGCACATGCCGTTTGATGCCATGGAGGATGTATATGCAGCGCTTTGGCAGGCGGGCGAGACACATGGCATCGCCGATTACGGCAGCTTTGCCATGAACGTGATGCGGATAGAGAAAGGCTTCAAAGGGGCAGGGGAGTTGACGAACGAAGTCACCCTGGCCGAGGCTGATGTGCTGCGCTTTGCCCGGACGGACAAGGACTATCTAGGCCGTGACAAGACTCTGAACACCGATCTGCCCTGGGTCTGCGCCTATCTGGAGATCGAGCCCGACGGAGAAATCGACGGTCACGGCGGCGAGGTGGTGATGCTGGATGGCAAAGTCGTCGGGTCGACCGCGTCGGTCGCCTATGGTCACACGGTCGGCAAAATCCTCGCCTTCGCCTATATCAAACCCTATGCCGCCGCGCTCGGTACAGCCCTCGAGGTGATCATCCACGGCAAACCCCGCGCCGCCCGCGTGCTCGGCGCGCCGGCCTACGATCCGCAAAGCCTTTTGCCCCGGGCCGATACCGTTCAGGAGCCCGCCGAATGAACCGGATCGCC
>Ga0102940_1000404_pt1 | contig 29802 bp, 17 predicted proteins | sample SalPonR2_C_D1_MG_FD_78215 | JGI IMG/M metagenome (GOLD analysis project Ga0102940, IMG submission 78215) | Salt pond soil microbial communities from South San Francisco under conditions of wetland restoration - Salt Pond MetaG R2_C_D1_MG | ecosystem: Environmental > Aquatic > Marine > Intertidal... | reverse complement strand
GAACTTTCGGAATTTGAAATCACCAACGTGATCAACTACATCAATCAGGCCTGGGGTAATGATTATGGAGTCGTCAAGTTAGAGGATGTACGTGCGGAATTGAAAGCTTGTGATTGAAGGTTAAAGTGTAAAGTAGGGTTTAGACTTGAGTGATTGTGCCGTTAGGCACAAAATGTGGGTAGAAATAGGAGGATAATATAATAAAAACGGTGCCGTAGGTACCGAAGGTGGCCCAGCATCGATCACCTTGCGTACCTAACAGCACGCTTTTTTCCATTGTCATTGATATTTTTTCTACCTATCTGGCGTACCTAACGGCACGCATTTTATTTTTTCACCTTTACCTCAGAACCAATCAACCCTGGCGTAAAAAAAAGTAAGCATAAAGTTTAAGGGACATTGAGCGACATTTTTTACCTTTGCTTGCTCAAATAAATAAACAGCAATGAACTTTTTAGAAGAATTGGAATGGCGCGGCATGCTGCACGATAAGACGCCGGGGATTGAAGAGGCACTGACCAAAAATAAAATCACGGGGTATATCGGTTTTGACCCCACTGCCCCTTCCCTTACCATTGGGAACTACGTGCAGATTATGTTGCTCAAGCTGTTTCAGCTATCCGGACATACTCCCATCATTTTGATGGGGGGCGCGACGGGGCGCATCGGTGACCCTTCCGGAAAAGACAAGGAACGCCAGCTGAAATCCTTCGATGAGTTGGATCATAACCTAAGCTTTCAATCTCAGCAATTCGAGAAGTTTCTGGATTTTGGCGACAGCCCAAATGCGGCCCAGATGGTCAACAATCTGGACTTCTACAATAATATGAACGTATTGGATTTCCTACGCGATGTAGGTAAGACCCTGACCGTTAGCTATATGAGCTCGAAGGAATCGGTGAAAAAACGAGTGGAGACTGGACTCTCCTTTACGGAGTTCAGCTACCAGTTACTTCAGGCCTACGATTTTCAATGCCTTTATAATGAGAAGGACTGCATCCTGCAGATGGGCGGGTCGGACCAGTGGGGAAATATTACCTCAGGAACCGAGTTTATTCGTCGCAATCTGAATGAAAAAGCCTATGCCATAACGACCCCCCTATTGACGAAGTCCGACGGCAAAAAATTCGGTAAATCAGAGGAAGGCAATATCTGGCTCGATCCAAATATGACTTCGCCCTATAAATTCTACCAGTTCTGGATTAATGCGGACGATGCCGATATACCAACCTTTACCCGGTATTTCACCTTGAAATCAAAAGAAGAAATTGAAGCCCGGGAAAAGGAACTGGCCGATAATCCCCGCGAATTAAAACGCTTACTAGCCGAAGAGCTGACCATACGGATTCATTCCGAAAAAGCCTTTCAGTCGGTAGCTCGCGTATCCGATTTGCTATTTAATAAAAAAGCCAAACGGGAAATGCTGCTTTCGATGACCGAAGCCGAACTGGCCAGCGTAGCGGAAGAGATTCCAGCCTTTACGGTACCGGCAGATCGTGTGAAAAATGGGGCGAATATTGTTGATTTACTTGCCGATCTGACCGATATTGTCAGCTCTAACGGTGATGCACGTCGGGCCATCAAAGGCAACGCCATCTCGGTCAATAAAACTAAAATTACCAGCCACGAGGTAATGATCAAGCAGGAGGAACTACTCCATGGTAAATACATGATGGTTGAGAATGGCAAACGCAATAAGTACATTTTAATCGCCCAATAAGCAATTCATGAAGTTAAATATCTTCCAGGTCGACGCTTTTGCAAAAGAAGTTTTCCAGGGTAATCCGGCCGCCGTCGTTCCATTAGAAGAATGGTTGCCCGATGAGGTATTACTTAATATCGCTGCGGAAAACAACCTCTCCGAAACGGCCTTCTTTGTACAACAGACCAATCATTATCACCTGCGTTGGTTCACCCCCGCCAGGGAGGTTCGGCTCTGTGGCCACGCAACCCTGGCTTCTGCACACGTCTTATTTACTCACCTGGGCTATAGCCAAAAAGAAATTCAATTCGAAGCACTGGCCGGAACCCTTAAAGTACGCCAAACGCCGGAGGGATACGCCATGAATTTCCCAGCTGACCTGGAAAGCAATGCGGTGGAGAATCTTGACTGGCTAGCCATTATTGGTGCAGAAGTATTAGATGCGGTACGCGGTACTGATGATATCCTGGTTCGCATCGCAGATTACGATCTACTGCAAAGCTTACAACCCGACTTCCGTAAAATTGCTGCCTTGGATCCCCGTGGCCTCATTGTGACGACGGAGGGTAAATCTACCGACGTCGCTAGTCGGGCCTTCTTTCCCTCTTATGGAATTGATGAAGACCCGGTGACTGGCTCTGCCCATACCTTTCTGACCCCCTACTGGTCAAAAATCCTACAGAAAAAAGACATCCGCTTTGAGCAGGGAGGACCACGTAAAGGCTTCCTCAATACTAGCCTGCTTGCCGATCGTGTGGAGCTCAGGGGCTCCGCCGCGACCTATCTTAGCGGGGAAATTACTATTTAAAAGGTTTTTAGTACATCAAGATGGTTGGGTGTTCGAAGCAGGAGCTTCGTCCTAAACATTTTGATGAGCTTATACTTGTTTCTTATTTTAAAGAAAATTCCAACTGAGTAAAATATAATCTCTAACAGAACCAATAAAATTTATTCCAACACAGATTTGTTTTTACCTAAAAAAGAAGTATTTTTGTAATAATCAGATTTACATCATCTTATGAAGAAACAATCTGTACACCGACAGTACAACTTTCCAGACGCAGACCTTTATCTGGAATGCATGGAAAGCATTAAAAACGCCCATCGCGATTTGCAGCACTTTGAGCGCTACGGCTACAGCCTGGACAAACTAAAAGGCTTCAAAGCCATGTGTGATAAATTCCGGGCACTGCCGGATGATGACGAATTGGTAGGAGACCAAATGGTAGCCACCGAAAAGAAATACAATGCTGCCGAGAACCTCAAGTCGGCAATTCGTTCCTTAATGACACGGGTAGCCATGAAGTACAGCAATCGCAGTGGTCGTTACCGCAAATTCGGCACCGCCAAATTAGGGGACATGAGTGATGCTCAATTATTGTTTTGTGGACGGAGGGTCATCCGGGTAGCTCGCCAGCAAATCGACTTCCTGGCCGAAGTCGGAGTAAATGAGCAGGTTATCAAACGAATTAGTGACGCCGGAGGGGCCTTTGAGCGAGCCCTAAATATACAACAAGACCGGGTAGCGGAGCGTGACATCTCCGTAGAGCGTCGTATTGAACAAGGTAATGCTCTCTATCAGGAATACATCACCCTTTGTAATATTGGCAAAGATATCTGGGCCGAAACCGACAAGGCTAAATATGAGCAATACACCATCTACGATTCTAATAATGATCAAAAGATTGCCCGTAAGCAAAGGCTAGCTGAAAAAAACAAAGAGAGCTAATCCGTAAATTCGGGCCAGCTCTCTCAAAAACTGTAGCGAGAAACGCCTCGCTACTGGACGACAATCTGATTTATCTGGGTATCAACCGGTGATTAATTCTTTTTCAATGACTTGCTTGAAGGCACTTTTGGGTAGCGCACCCGGTTGCATCATCGGCTGTCCTTCCTTAGGAATAAACAATATAGAAGGAATACTGCGAATGCCAAAGACCTGAGACAACTCCTGCTCTACTTCGGTATCTACCTTATAGATATTCAGTTGTTCATTATAATCTTCGGACAACTCCTCCAGTATTGGCGCTACCATTTTACAGGGACCACACCAATCGGCATAAAAATCAACAATTGCGGGTAAGTCCCCTTTGTATTTCCACTCCTTTTCAGTCGTGTAATCAAAAATTTCTTCTTTAAACTTATCGGCAGTTAGCTTGATAGTAGGCATAGTAGTTTCTTTTTTACCCAACAAAGGTAAGGCCTCTACCTCCCCCGGGTATGTGATCAGGATTACAAAAGCAATTCCTAACGGAATTTACTTCTCTATATCTTTCTTTTTAACAAAAGTAAGACTCACAGAGTTCATGCAATACCGTAAACCAGTAGGCGCGGGTCCATCCTTAAATACGTGTCCCAGATGTCCCTCACAACGGGCACACAGCACTTCAGTACGGACCATTCCCGCCGTATAATCACTCTCTTCCTTCACGTGATCGGCTCTGATAGGTTGGTAGTAACTGGGCCAGCCCGTACCAGACCGGTACTTCGTTTCGGAATCGAATAGGGGTAATTGACAAGCCCGGCATATGTATACACCTTTCTTTTTATTGTCCCAATATTCTCCGGTAAAAGCTCTTTCCGTTCCGGCTTCGCGCAGTACCCGGTATTCTAATTCGTTTAATTCGGATTTCCAGGCTTCACTGGATTTCTCTACGGCCTGCAGGGTATCTCCCTCCAGAGACAGAAACACCCGGTCTTTATCGGCTTGTGCACTATTTGCAGCTTGCATTTTGGCATTTTCCTGAGCCACGTTACAACTCAGAAATAAACAACTGATGGCTATAATTAGAAAACTCGACTTCATGGTTATTATTTTAATTAAACCTTTGTAGGGAAAATATCGGATTTATCATCCGGTTGAATTGTTTGGATCAAGACAAATCCTCATTTAATATGCTTATCGCGATCACCTCTTCTGGGCTTTTGCCGGATACGGGGTTGATTCCACTCTTCTTTCTGGGCAAAATCGACAATGGTTCTCAATAAAGATACCATCCCCAGAAAAATCAGGTAGCCAATCGTCACTACGATGTAGATCCAGCGAAAGGAACCAGCCTCATTAATGGTAAGCGAAGAAGTCAAATAAGCCGTGAAGCCCGCAATGGCGGCTAAACCTAAAAAGCTGTACATGGATCGGCCCCAGTATTTGCCCATATTCTTAGTCGCTAGCGCAAATACGCTATTGAATAGTGCAAACAGCAGCATAAATGCCGCCGCACACATCCAGGGAAAGCGGGGTGATACGGGTAACAGGCCCGTTGCTTTCACAATAGCGCCTCCCGCGATCATCACCAATACGCCCGCGTAAGTCAATCCCGCCTGCAGGATAGGATTATAGGCCTTAACGAAAAATGATTCTCTTGTCTGTTCCATACCAGTTAAATAATCTAAAAAGAGATTTGTTTACACCGGCTCCGCAAAAAGATCATATTCCGTAGCGTCTGTTATATTTACCTCTACAAAGTCTCCAATGCGCACGTAATGCTCGGCAGCGTCAATCAAGACCTCATTGTCTACTTCCGGTGAATCCGCTTCGGTACGACCAACAAAAAATTCGCCTTCTTTGCGGTCGATTAATACCCGGCACTGCTGGCCGATTTTCTCCTGATTTTTCGCAAATGAAATTTCCTGCTGAATCTCCATAATCCGATTGGCCCGCGCCTGCTTTACTTCGGCGGGCACATCATCTACCATCTCGTAAGCCAGCGTGTCTTCCTCGTGGGAATACTGGAAAACGCCCAAACGGTCAAAGCGCATCTCTTCGACGAAATCACAGAGATCCTGAAATTCCCCCTCCGTTTCTCCGGGAAAGCCGACCAGCATGGTGGTACGGATGTTGATTTCCGGTACCCGCTCGCGGGCGTAATTAATTAAATCCACCGTTTCTTCGCGGGTGATTTGTCTACGCATGCGGGCCAGTACCTCATTATTGGCGTGCTGTAGCGGAATATCTAGGTAATTACAGACTTCCTTGCGCTCGGCCATGGCATCAAAAATATCCCGTGGGAATTTGGAGGGATAGGCGTAATGCAAGCGGATCCACTCAATCCCTTCCACATCGGACAGGGCATGCAAGAGCTCGGGCAAGGCCCGTTTCTTATAGATATCCAGTCCGTAGTAGGTCAGCTCCTGGGCGATCAGCATCAGTTCTTTGACGCCCACTTTTGCCAGGTTTTTCGCCTGGGCGACCAGCGCTTCGATGGGTTGCGAAATATGTTTTCCGCGCATCAGCGGAATCGCACAAAAGGAGCAAGTGCGGTTACAGCCTTCCGATATTTTCAGGTAAGCAAAGTGCTGGGGCGTAGTGGTAATCCGCTCTCCGATCAACTCGTGTTTGTAATCGGCATTAAACTTTGCCAGTAAACCGGGTAATTCCAGGGTACCAAAAAAGGCATCGACCTCCGGGATTTCCGCCTGCAGATCATCTTTGTAGCGTTCAGATAGGCAACCCGTGACGTACAGTTTATCGATATCTCCCTGCTTTTTCACCTCCGCGTATTGCAGAATGGTATTCACCGATTCTTCTTTAGCCAGGTCGATGAAACCGCAGGTGTTCACTACAATGATATTCGCATCCTCATCATTACTATCATGTACCACCTCGAAGTCATTTCCCCGCAACTGGGTAATCATATTCTCGGAATCTACCAGGTTTTTGGAGCAGCCCAGCGTGATGACGTTTACTTTATCTTTCTTGAGCGTTTTGCTTTTCATGTATTTATTTTATTGGTTTGGTGGCTTGGTGGTTTAGTGGTTTAAATATTACTGAGAAAAACCACGAAATCAATAACCCAATAATTCACCAAACGATTTCAGGCCGCAAAGATAAGCCAACTTATATACTCTTACCACGCTTTTGTCGTTTATCTAGCAGACCTTTCACGATAAACGAATTAGACCATGCGTAGAGTAACTTTGTTTTTATCCTTTTGTTGTTTTTTCGGCTTGCTTTCGCAAAAAACCACGGCGCAGATGGGGATTAATCTAGGGTATCAGATTAATGAGGCCGATGGGTGGAGAATTAGCGAATCTTCAAATCCCGCAGTAGCAAATGGTTACAAAGTAGGGCTAGACTATTGGTTTCGCTTAAAAAATAAACGTATAGAATTTACACCTGAATTGAGTTACGCTTTTTACGAAAGTGCCCCATTACCAGAGACATACGACTATCGCATTGAATTCTTCAGTTTTCAGTTTAACACCAACTTTTACTTACTGGACTTACTGAATGACTGTAACTGTCCTACTTTCAGTAAGCAGAATGACTTTTTCAAAAAAGGCTTTTTCATCCGGGTAGCGCCCGGGGTCACGGGCTTGCGTCTTCACCATAATGATCCTGACATTAATACGACTGCCTTTTATGATAAAGATTTGGGCCATCTTCAACCTATGATTGGACTAGGCCTTGGCCTGGATATTGGCCTGTCTGACCTGATCACGATTAGTCCTATTCTAACAGCTAATTATATCCCCAACTTAAAATGGATATCCACCCACACAACACAGATCAATAGCCCGGAGCCTGACTTCTGGCAATTCACCCCTACCCTGCGCCTGGGCTTCCGCTTTGACGGCGATTAGCCCACCACTAATCGTAAAACTATTCCACTTAACAACCTGTAAAACAACATTTTACACAACCACAATTCAATTTGGACGTTCGTAACAATAGGCTTTTTTGATTCGCTTTGTCTGGGTCTCCCGATTACCTTTGAATATTACACGGACCAGCACCGTTTTGTGCTATTAAACTGACCTTAAAAGATTGAAACTTAGTGAGTGAATTAAACAAGTACAGTAAGCGACTGACACAAGATGAAACGCAGCCTGCCGCCCAGGCCATGCTCTACGCTATCGGCCTAAGCGAAGAAGATATGAATAAAGCCCAGGTGGGTATCGTAAGTACCGGCTGGGAAGGGAACCCCTGTAATATGCACCTCAACGATATTGCCAAAGAGGTGAAAAAGGGCGTACAATCCGAAGATTTAATTGGTTTGATTTTTCATACGATTGGCGTGAGTGATGGAATTTCCATGGGGACTTCAGGCATGCGCTTCTCGCTCCCCTCCCGCGATATTATTGCCGACTCCATCGAGACGGTGACTTCCGCTCAGTGGTACGATGGTGTCATCGCCATTGTGGGTTGCGACAAAAATATGCCCGGAGCCATGATGGCCCTCGGCCGCCTCAACCGCCCCGGCATCATTGTCTACGGTGGCACCATCAGCCCCGGCTGTGTGGGAGATAAAAAATTGGATATTGTCTCCGCCTTTGAAGCCCTGGGTGAGCACAATTCCGGACAGATCACCGCCGAAGAATTCAAAGCCGTGATCAAAAATGCCTGTCCCGGACCGGGTGCCTGTGGAGGAATGTACACCGCCAACACCATGGCCAGTGCCATCGAAGCCCTGGGTATGAGTTTGCCGATGAATTCTTCGGTACCCGCTACCGCTCAGGCGAAGCAAGAAGAAGCCCAGCGGGCGGGTGCAGCGATGCGCTTACTCCTGGAAAAAGATATTAAGCCCAGAGATATCATGACCAAGGCGGCCTTTGAAAACGCCATCACCCTCATTATTGCCCTGGGGGGCTCTACCAATGCTGTACTCCATATGATCGCCATGGCTAAAGCCGTAGAAGTGGACATCAGTATTGATGATTTTCAGCGGATCAGTGATAAAACCCCTTTCATAGCTGACCTTAAGCCCAGTGGTAAATACGTCATGGAAGATTTATATAACATCGGTGGCATACCGGCCGTCATGAAATATTTATTGTCGGAAGGCATGTTAGATGGTTCCTGCCTGACCGTCACCGGCAAAACACTGGCCGAGAATCTCGCTGAAGCATCAGACTTACAGGAAGGTCAAGATATTATTCAGCCGCTTTCCAGTCCCATCAAAGAAAGTGGGCACCTACAAATTCTCTACGGCAATCTGGCCGAAGAAGGATCAGTGGCCAAAATCACGGGTAAGGAGGGGCTTTACTTTCAGGGGGCTGCCCGGGTCTTCGACAGCGAGGATGCCGCCAACGCCGCCATCAAAAATCACGAGATCAAGGAAGGGGATGTGATTGTCATCCGTTACTGCGGTCCCAGGGGTGGTCCGGGTATGCCCGAGATGCTCAAACCTACTTCCGCCATCATGGGCGAAGGCCTGGGTAAAAAGGTAGCCCTCATCACCGACGGTCGTTTTAGCGGAGGTACCCACGGATTTGTGGTGGGCCATATCACACCGGAAGCCCAAACCGGAGGCCTGATCGGTTTACTCAAAGACGGCGATGTGATCACCATCGATGCGGAGAAAAATCTGCTCGCCGCGGATCTCAGCGCGGAGGAAATTGCCCAACGTCGTGCCGAATGGACCGCGCCGGATCTAAGGGCTCAGACCGGAATTTTACGAAAGTATGCTAAAACCGTCGCCTCGGCCAGTGAAGGCTGTGTAACGGACGAACTTTAATGTATCTTTTGGGTTTATGCCCATTAAAACTGAATACTCTAGCTATGGAAGCAAATCAATCAATAGTAGCAAAGAAACAAATGAATAAACCACAAGCAGCCATTAGAATAAGTGGAGCAGAAGCCGTGTTGCGCTGCCTGATCGAGGAAGATGCACGCACCATATTTGGCTACCCCGGCGGTGCCATTATGCCTGTATACGACGTACTTTACAATTACCAGGACCAGATTCAACATGTACTGCCCCGCCACGAGCAGGGAGCTATCCACGCAGCCCAGGGCTTTGCGCGGGTCACCCGCCAAACGGGCGTCTGTATGGTGACTTCCGGCCCCGGTGCGATGAACCTGATGACCGGACTGGGCGATGCCATGTTGGACTCTACGCCACTGGTCTGTATCACCGGCCAGGTATTCAGTAAATTGTTGGGTTCGGATGCTTTTCAGGAAACCGACGTAGTCGGCTGTACCATGCCCGTAACCAAATGGAACTACCAAATCACTAAAGCGGAAGAAATCCCGGAGGTTTTTGCGAAAGCCTTCTACATCGCCAATAGTGGCCGCCCCGGCCCGGTGGTCATCGATATTGCGAAAAATGCCCAGCTGGAAATGATGAATTTCCATTATACCAAACGGGACTTTATCCGCAGCTACCGGCCCCTACCGATCCTGGACGAAGAAAAATTAAGAGAGGCGGCCAAATTGATTAACAATGCGGAAAAGCCTTATATCCTTGCCGGCCACGGCATCCAGATCGCACATGCTCAGGAGGTATTTAAAACTTTCGTTGAGAAAACGGGAATCCCGATCGGTAGCACCATCCATGGCTTATCCTCCATACCCTCCGACCATCCCTTATTCACGGGTATGTTGGGCATGCACGGAAATTATGGCCCCAATATCAAACAAAATGAATGTGATGTACTGATCGCGATCGGTATGCGCTTCGACGATCGGGTTACAGGTAACCTGGATAAATACGTCAAGCAGGCCAAAGTGATTCACATCGAAATTGATCCTTCCGAGATCAATAAGAATGTACACGCCCATGTACCCATTGAAGGCGATGCTAAAATGGCATTAGAGGCATTACTGCCGCTGGTAGAAGAAAAGCGTTATCCAGAATGGTTGCAGGAGTTTCACGACTGTGAAGCTATCGAAAAAGCCAAAGTTTTTGATCGAGACTTAAACCCCTCTCCCAAGGGTGAGCTTCGCATGGGCATGGTGGTAAGGGAAGTCTCCGATCAGACGGAAGGTAAGGCCATCGTTGCGACCGACGTGGGACAACACCAGATGTACGCCGCTCGCTACTACGAGTACAAAGGTACCAATCAATGGGTCTCTTCCGGTGGTGCGGGCACCATGGGCTACGGCCTGCCAGCCGCTTTTGGCGCCAAATACGCCAATCCGGAGCGAGAAGTAGTGGCCTTTATCGGTGACGGTGGCTTCCAAATGACCATTCAGGAACTGGGGCTTTGCGCTCAGTGGAAAACCGGGGTGAAAATTGTACTGCTGGACAATAATTACCTGGGCATGGTCCGCCAGTGGCAGCAACTGTTTTTCGACCGCAGATATTCCTCCGTGGAATTGGAAAACCCAGATTTCTTAAAGATTGCGGAAGGCTTTGGAGTGCCCGGACGAAAAATCAGTAAACCCGAGGAACTCAGCGAAGCCATTGCGGAAATGCTGGCCCACGAAGGCCCCTATTTACTACACGTAACGGTACAAAAAGAAGACAATGTTTTTCCGATGGTGCCTTCCGGTAAATCCATTAGTGAAATTATCCTTACGCCCGAAGAAATTAATTAAGATGGACAAGAACAATGTATACACCATTACCGTCTTCACCGAAAACGAAACGGGATTGACCTCCCGGGTAGTTTCTGTTTTTACCAGACGGCACATCAACATCGAAAGTCTGACCACTTCTCACTCCTCCATCCCCGATATCTATCGCTTTACCATTGTGGTGGAGACCACGGAGGAGATGGTGATCAAGTTGGTTGCACAACTGGAGAAACAAATTGATGTGGTAAAGGCCTACTATTACGAAGACGATGAGATCGTCTACCAGGAGATTGCCCTGTATAAGGTCCCCACCAAGATCTTTTCCCACAATACCGCAGTAGAGACCCTGATACGGCGTCATAATGCTCGTGTATTAGAGATTGAGCCAGAATACATCGTCATCGAAAAGACGGGTCATTATCAGGAAACACAGGCCCTACTCGAAGAATTAAAGGAGATTGGCATTTACGAGTTTGTACGTTCCGGCCGGGTAGCCATTACCAAGCCCATGGAGCGACTTAATAAATACCTCAATTCACTGGAAGAACAACTGAAAGCACAGTAAAAAGTGAATTTCCTACTTGCCGGGGTGGTTTAGTTACCGACTAAATCACCCCGGTATTTTTTTGCAATTCGGCCCACTTTTCTTCTAACCAGTCGCGATTATACAACAGATCAGCCTGGTCAATTTCTTTCCGGATTTTTTCTAAGTCTTTGCACAGCTTTTCACTGGCAGAAAACCCAATCTTCTGACGCAGCGCAGCCATTCTTTTTGCAACTTTAAATAAATTATGGAAACCGGTCCGCCTGCTATCCGACATCAGTTTATTGCGGAGTAAATACTGACGGAAAGACTCCGTTAGTGCGGCTAGCGGCTCGTATTCATCAAGATCGTAATAGGTACGTAACAACAAGGCTTTGGCACTCAGGTTATAACGTAGATCACTGTATTCCACGCGCGTCAGGAGATTCAATACCTCACCGTAGGTACCGTTGGCATAATGGTAAGCTGCCAGATTAAAACGATAAGCGTTTTCCCGGGCATCTTCGGGTAGCCGATCTTTATATTGCTCAATAAAATTGTACACCCAATCCAATTCCCCCAGTCGAATGGCGGTGGTGACAATATTCTTGTAATCCCATTCCGAAAGTAGCCCGTCCTGGTATAATAAATCCTGAGCCAACTGCGCCTTGTAAAGCTTAAATACCTCCTCGAGAAAGTCAGAATCCCCCTTATTAATGCGAGAAATACAGTAGTTCATGAAGTAGATGTAAATATGAACCAGTTCTTTTTTAGGAAATAAACGGGTCTGCCCCTCCAGCCTTTCTAATGCCTGATAATAAGTGCTGGTATCCTCCTGACTATCCAGCATTTGATAGATTTGAAAATAGAGCAAAACACCGGGATGGATTTCGTAGGCAGATCGCTGACTTTCGATTTCCCGTAGGATCAATTCCGTCCAGGGATCCTGGTAGTCAATCTTCATGATATTTTGCCGAACCTTAGCTTCACAGGCATCCTTAAGCTTTTCCAGTAAAAAGAAGAGATTGAGATTTTTTTGCTTTTCTTCCAAACTATTGTCTACTCTTCTGCGGTCTATTAAATTGTAATAGTCATCCGCGTGTTTTGCCAGTAAGTAAGCCTGGTAATAATAATCGGAATTTCGGTAAGGTGATTTATGGTGGTTTTTTTCTTGCTTATGCAAAAGCTTTTCAAAAGTGGTATATTCCCTTTGGTTCATAAGCTTTCGCAAAAGGAAAATTTTCTGCTCATCCTCCTCGTTCTGTAAATGTTCCTGGATCAGGAACTGCTCCAGACACTTTTGCGTGTAGGTGAACACCAAAGACAACTTCCCCTGGTCAAACCCCTTCTCCTTAAATAATTGATCAAATAGTAAATACCGGTCGCAGTGCTTCTGATCAAAGTTTGGAAAGATATCACTTAAATAAGCCGCCAGACTCCGCACCCGATCGTGTTTATTAAAATAAGGAGAGAAACAAAACTCTTTAAAGCGGGTCATTTCGCGGCGGGTGAAGCCCGAAAGGGTTTGAATAAGCTTATTTTGGTGCATTTTGTTACATTTTTTCCAATTTTACCCCAATAAATAGACGCTGATAATCAGATGATTATACTGTTTTATACTTTAAATATAGATAAAAAAATCCAATAATTGCGACAAAGAATATTTTAAAAAAATAGTAAAAGCATACACTTTTGTATCATCGGAGTTTATCTACCAAATAATGAAAGGCCTTATTCCGATACTTGGATACAATCTACAAACCAAAAATAATCCCAAGACATGAACAAATTTAAACTTTTCATCCCGGCCTTATGGTTTCTCCTGCTGAGCACGGGGCTCTGGGCACAATCTGGTCTTTGTCTTGATTTTGAAGACCTACAAGCGGGTGACCGCTATGGCAGCTCTACCAATTTCGCCGCCGGAGAAGTCTTCTATGAAAAAGAAGATATTCGCATCGCTTTAGACTCTTTCATGTACCCTAACGGTTCCGTCGGCTTTTTCGATCTACTCATCGAAGAGACAAAAGATTACGATCCCAATCAGCAGGGCGTTTCCCTTTTCCCTTCTAACGTCAATCTCCAATTCAAACTGGATAAACTCCCCGAAGGCCCAAAGAAAATCTGCTTCGATTTTCGTTATTTCGGCGGCGATATCAACTTTTCGCTCAACGGCCAGCAGCCCCTGGTCTTCTCTTCCTTCGATGAGTTCCTGAGACTACAGTCCAGTACTTTCCAGGATATTGAAATAGAGATCATCTCGCCTACGGACAATCAGCCAGCCGGCAGGCTTTGCATCAGCGGCGACAGCATTCCGGAAATCTTGATTGGCGGACAGGAATTATTAATAGACAATTTCTGTGTTGATTTCCAGGATCCAAATGTCAATTGTAAAATACAAAATCTGGTTGTGGAGCCTCGCCCCTGCACCCCCAACGGTATTTTTGACCTAGATCTTAAATTTGACAGCCCGCGAGACAGTGGACAATATTTTGTCCTCGTCAACAACCAACGGTTTGGCCCATTTGATTACCCTCTGGATTCCTTCAAAACGATTGGCCCCGTGCAAACCTTTGGGGATCATTTTTTTAATGTAACGGTTTACGATGCGGAGCAGCCCGATTGTCAGGCCTCAACTCGTTTCGAATACAACTGTACCAACTTCTGTGATATTGAAGGCCTGGAAATAGAAGCCGAAATATGCGCAGGAGATAGCCTGGCACGCATTGAAATTGACTTCGACATTGATATCCCAAACATTGCAAATACCACTTTTAAACTATGGATTGACAGCCTTGAATTTGGTGAAATTAGTTTGCTTCGCCTACCCTACACCCTGGAAATACCCGTTGAATTACTACGGGAAGAACTGACGACCTTCAATCTTTGTGTATCCCCCAATCTGATAACGGGTAATGAATGCTGTGTCAGTGGTTTCATAAAACTAAAGAAATGTGACGACAGCTGTCCCATTGAAGATATAAAAGCAGAGATCCTTAGCTGCGAGGGACAAATTAACTACGATATATACCTTGATGTAGCTTTTGAACATCAATACCGAGATTATCCAGTGGCTGTTTACGTCGATGGCCTGGTCGTTGATACGGTCCGTTCCGGATCCTTCCCCGTTAAATTAGCTGGCGTCCCCGTCTACACGGAAGCCCTTACCTTTCCGGTAAAAGTATGTCCGCTGTGGAATACGGGTGCAGAAGACTGCTGCAAAACTATCTACCTGGACAAAAGGGCCTGTGATGAGCGCTGCCCCATCGAAGGCATCAAGGCAGAAATTACACAATGCCTCCCCAACGGGAATTTCGACATCCAGCTTTATGTAGATTACAGCGCCAACAAGCAGGGTAGCCCCTTTAAAGTAATTGTTGAGGGAGAAGATCTGGGCATCTTTGAAGCCAGTCCCGAAGGTATTCTTCTCGAAAATGTACCCGTCTTTACCGATGCGCTCGATTTTGAAGTCCTGGTGTGCCCCGTTTCCACGACGATGGATAGTCTGAATATTCCCGAAACTTGCTGCCGTTCCATTCGACTCAGCAAAGAAGATTGTGGAAACGATCCCCCAAATGACAATTGTACCTACTTTGATGATTTGGCTCCGACCAGTTTCCCCGGAGCGGACAATGCGCCCGGTGTCGAAATTTTTAACTTAAGTAATATTTCCTTCCGCTTATTTGAATTACAGAATCTGGACTGGAGCAACAGCTACGAGTCTCTGAGTATAAAATCAGCTGCCGACTTGCCGGAGTTTGCAGCCGCTGAGGGACAATTGCTTTACTTCAACGCCATATCGAGTATCATTAGCTTCAGTGATTACGAAGCAAGCGTCAATAAAGTAAACGTGGATTTCTACCATTCTGGTGGCCACCTTAATATTTCGGCCAACGGAAGTCCGGTACAGATCCTCTCCGTTCTTGCGCCCGGTACTTACCCACTGGGTAATGGTGTAGCGGTAGAAATCGTACTTAAGTCCAACGATCGCCAACAAGGCAGTATGATCTTCAGCGGAAACATTCAGGCACTGCTCATTGGTGGAGAAGCACTGGCCATAGATAATCTATGTGTCAACCGCGAAGAGCCTCCCTGTGAGATCGATGATCTTCAACTGGAGCCAACCGAATGTGACGAAAATGGTCAATTTTACCTTAAACTGAATTTCAGGTATAAAAATACTTCTGACTACTTCATCGTAGCGGGAGCCAATAACACCCGCGAAAGATTTGCCTACAAAGAACTACCCGTGAAGCTTGGTCCCTTCTCCGGGCCCATCAACCGGGAAATAGTATGGGATGTTTTTGATGCCCAAAAAGAACAATGCGTAGCTCGCGCCGCCTTCGGACCTTACGACTGCCAGTTACCCTGTGAAATCACTGCAGTTGAAACTTACGATGTGGAATGTGATCCCATTACCGGCCTCTACCATTTCACGCTGGAAGTTAAGGGAGAAAACCTAGGGTCGGTACTCAGTCTGAGTAATGGCAAGGGCTTTATTAAACGTTTCGAATACAGCGGCAGAGCCGTAAGAATCCAGGGGGTGCCCCTGCCCGATGGCCGCCTGGATCGGTTGGTCCTCTGTGCAGGCTTACAGCCCAACGATGCCTACGAATGTTGCTATGAATTTGAAGTAGCAATAGACTGTATCCCGGAATGCCATATTAAAAATGTAGAAGTATTCGATATCGAATGCCTACCCAGTGGTGCATATAGTTTCTCACTTGAAATCACTGGAGAAAACACCGAAGATGGTATCTACCTCCTCAAGACCCGCAATGGCTACGAAGCCAAATTCAGGTTAGAAGGTAATAAAGCGCGTATTGACCAGGTTCCCCTACCCGAAACGGCTACTGGAGTAGAGTTCATTAAGCTTTGTAAGCTTAGAGAAGGTACGACAACGGATGAGCTTACAGGCTGCTGTTATGAATTTGAATTCCGGGTAGACTGTCGCCAGGAATGTGGTCTAACTAATTTGCGATTATTTGATTTCGACTGCCATACGGATAGTACCTATTCGGTTTCCCTAAAAGTGGAGGCGTCCGATTACCTCTATGGAGAAATTTTGTACTTAAAAACGGCCAGCGGTTTTGAATTCCGCTTTGAGTACCAGGGAGAAGCCGTACGGCTGGAAGGGATTCCTAAATTAGACAACCAGGGTCAAGACCAGATAAAAATCTGTGCCCCCAATTACCCGGACTGCTGCCTGGAAAGCCGGTTCGAAATCGATTGCACCGCAGAAGAATGCAAAATCGGCGAACTCTACGCAAAAACAACACCCTGCGAAGCCGACGGTTCCTTCTTTATTCAGCTGGACTTCCGGCACGAAAACACCAGTGAAGGCTTTGAAGTGTACGTAAACAATCGCCCATTGGGTGGCTACCGCTACGCAGACTTACCCATTGAAGTAGGCCCCATCATGCCTGATCCAAGCACAACGGGGCGCTACGAAGTAAAAGTAAAGGACTGGGAAAGAGACTGTTTTGCTTCGACTGAAGTAGAAGCCTGTACCGGTCCAGTTGGCTGTTCTTTTGCATCCGTCGAACTGATTTCCACTGGTTGTCAGGATGGTTTCTTTGAGGTAATTGCCGAAATTGAATTGGCCAATAAGAAAGAAGGTGAATTCCTGGTCTTTGTAGAGGGGGAACTTTTTGGTCCCTACCGCTACAGTCAGGATCAACGCATTGGACTCGGCCCTTTCCGTGGGGATGGCCGCACTAGTTATGACTTCCTATTTGTTGATTTAAATGATCCTACTTGTTTCTTCTTCCAGGAGTTAGGCACCATTGATTGCGATGAAGTTTGTGAAGGACTGGCCTTTCGGGCCAAGCCACTGGAATGTGATAGTACGGGCCAATTTAATATCCTGCTGGATGTAGACCTGGACCTGACGGTAATCTATCCGATTATCATCGAAGTCAACGGTGCTTTTTACGACAGTACCCAAATCGGAAACCCCAGCTTTGAGATTGGTCCTTTCCCGGCAGACTCGGCTTATACCATCACGATCATTGATGGATGGCATCCAGAATGTAGGTCTACTTTTGATCTGGGACTCGTAGATTGCGCCCTGGAGGAAGACGAGGTGTGGCCCGGAGATGCCAACCGCGATAATATCGCCAACCATCTGGACTTACTAAATCTGGGTGTCGCCTGGGGAGAAGATGGTCCCCAACGAACACTACCTGGTTCTCGTTGGACCGGTGTACCCGCCAGCAGTTGGGGCAGTCGGTTCTCCGATGCGGCCAATAGTGGTGACTTTAAACACGCCGACTGTAATGGGGATGGCATCATTAACGAAGAAGATATCGCCGTCATCCGCAAGAACTATAACCTGCGCCACGGCAAGGTAGAAGATGCGATCGTGCTACCCGCCACGGATGTAGATCCGCCGGTATTCTTCGAGGTGCCAGAATCACAGGGCCTGCCCGACAGCGGGTACTTCAACATTCCGATTGTACTGGGATCCGAAGCACAACCACTTTCCGATATTTACGGGGTCGCCTTTACGATTGAATTTGACCCAAAGGTCATTAATCCGAGCGATGTTGAAATTTCCTATCCAACCAGTTGGTTGGGAGAGCCCGGAGTCAACCTGCAGTCCATCACCTACAGATACATAGGCAAAGGAAAAATTGAAATTGCCATCACCCGAACGGATCAAAATGAAGTATCTGGTTACGGACCGGTGGCTATGTTCCGGGGTATACGGGACGACATTGTCGGTCGTTCGGAATCGCAATTCGATGTAACGCACAGTCACGCCGTGAATACCCAACAAGGAATTATCAGACTGAATGGCCTGAAGAAAACGGCTAAATTCGTGCCCGCACCTACTGAAAAAGAATACGGCTTTATCGATTTAAAGAGAGGCATGCAGGTATATCCTAACCCCGCATCCAGTACCATTAATATTAATAATTTCTACGGAGTACCCATCGATGCGGTACAAATACTGACGACAAATGGCCAGGTTATGAGTCCACGGTACGAGGGTACGAATACCCTGGACGTAAGTAATCTGCCCGATGGCTTATATCTAATTCGAGTCGAGATCGATGGTTATTTCATCCATCAAAAATTATTTAAATCTAAATCCCGATAAGCCCCCGAGTAATCCCATGAACCTAAGTATACCCCACGGGCGGAAGCAGGCGCTTCCGCCCTTTTTAAATTTGTGGGAATCTACGGATATGAGTCCATACCATCGTCCCGTTCCATTATTTATCATTTCATTACTAATCACGATGAGCACCACTGCACAAATTCTGCGAGATATGGAACAGTTCATTAGTCTTATCGAACCTAGAAACGGGCAACAGAAAGTTATTCTCCAAGAGGAACGACATTTCGAAGCTCCCAACTGGTTCCCTCATCCCAGTCTTGACTTCCAAGCCGTTACCAATCATCTCACCAGGAATTCTTAAACAACTTCAAGATAATACCTTAACGGTACGTTATGAAAATGTTATTATGCAAATTTCCCTGCTTGTTTCCTCAAAACATTTTTTACTTTTAAATATATATTTAAATACCCTTCACGTTATTCCAATTATTGGATATCTACCAAGCTTCTAATTACCTACGGTGAAGTAACCTGACCCAATCTATTTTTTTAGAATTTCTACCTACTTGAAAACACAAGTACCGTCTTTTGCTAAACAGAAGGGGCATTAGGACTTTATCAAAGTCCCGGCGAGCCCCCTGTAATACTGAAGGTATGTCTCTGTGGAACCTCAAGTAGTTAAAAATCTATGGAAGCGATAACCGTTTCCCACTAAAGTGATATAAACATTTTCCCAAAACTGATTTTATGAAAAAATTACAGGTAACCTTCTGTATACCTACACTGTTGGCTTATGCTTTGCGGCTCCCTGCAAAGACCAATTATTCAGGCAAAAACAATGCTTGCCTGGTTTCCCTTACTTGCTTACTGATATTCCTTTTGACCAGTTTCACCAACTTATCCGCCCAATCCTCCAAGCTGGTCTGGATGGACGGCGGTTCTTTATCTTATGCCCCTTTTGCAGTGCAGGGTCAAAGTAATGAAGTACACGTCGTCCCGGATTTTTCCTACGCCGGATATCAGGGTGGCGGAGTGGCTATTCCCACCGCTCCCGTTGTCCGGACGCTATCACCTTCCGGTGGAGACGACACTCCTGCTATCCAGGCGGCCATTGATTATGTCGAGTCGCTACCCAGAGATGCCAATGGTTTTCGTGGTGCCGTCTTACTGCAAGCCGGACGCTATAATATCAATCGGCTTTTCATTGAAGAAAGTGGCGTTGTACTGCGCGGGAAAGGCCAGGGCTTAGATGGAACGATACTTTTCGCCCAACTACCGGAAAAGCACGACGCCATCACTCTCCAGGGACGTGGCGGGGGCTTTGACCGTCAGGGCTCTTCTCGGCGGCGCATAATCAGCCCTTACGTCCCCATCGGAAGCTATAGCTTTGAGATTGCCGATCCAGCAATTTACCAGGTGGGCGATACGATTACCGTGCGCCGTACGCCCAACCAATTCTGGATTGATGACCTGGGTATGGACGAGGCCACCTTATGTGCCAATGATACCGGCTGTAATGGCTGGACACCCGGTTCTTACTCTATCTACCACGAGCGGGTGATTACTGCTGTTGCAGGAAATACCATCACCATTAATATCCCCATTGTTGACGTGATGGAAGATAAATACGGTGGCGGTGAAATCATGAAAGCTTCTGTACCGGGCCGAATTGAACAATGTGGCGTTGAAAAACTAAGAATAGAATCCTACTATGACCCTAACAATCCACAAGACGAAGATCACGCCTGGATTGCCGTACGCCTCAAGCGGGTGATGAATTCATGGGTAAAAAATGTAACCGGACAACACCTGGGATATGGTACCGTAAGTATCAGTAATGAGTCCAACTTCAATACTATCCAGGAATGCGCATCTATTGACCATATTTCTCAAATCCGTGGTGGGCGCCGATACTCTTTTAATATCAGTGATGGGCTGGGTAACCTTATCCAACGTTGCTATACTCGTGAAGGCCGACACGATCTAGCCATGGGTTCACGGGTGACGGGTCCTAATGTCTTTCTCGATAATTACAGCACGAATACGCATTCGGATATTGGGCCTCACCACCGCTGGACAACGGGTACTCTCTTTGATAATGTCTACGGAGGACAGATTCAGGTGCAAAACAGAGGATCTTCTGGTAGCGGGCATGGATGGGCCGGTAATACTACCATGTTTTGGAATGTCGTCTCTTACAAGCGAAATATTAAGGTAGAAAGCCCACGGGGAGGAATGAACTGGGGCATTGGAAATGCCGGTCTCCAACAAACTGGTACCGGCTACTGGGAAAGCTGGAATACACCAGTATTACCCAGGAGTTTGTATCTCCAACAATTGGAAGACCGGCTAGGCTCCCAGGCCGTGGAAGACATCACCATCCCAGAACAACGCAGCGGAGATATTTACGATCTGCTGGCAGCCTGGGCCGGTGAAGGGGAATTTGGAGAGCCGGCAAGTACTCAAATTACCTATCCCCTTGAAGATGCTTTCGTAAGAGCTGGCATTTACAGCGACAATAACTACGGGGCCGATGATCAACTCATTGTCAAGGAAAATACAGGCTCCGATAATAATGACCGCATGAGTTTCCTAAAGTTTGATCTAAGTGACGTAGTTACTCAAGCCATAAAAGACGTGAGGCTCCGCTTATACGTATCCAATGCCCCACCCAATCCAGTGGATAATGCCCTACACTTGGTAACAGATGATAGCTGGACGGAGTTAGGCGTAACCTGGAATAACCAGCCCGCTGCAGACGGACTGATCGGCACAAAAAAAGTTACCACCAAAGGCGAATGGATTGAGTATGACATCACTGAAATCGCCAATGCAGAAATTGCAGGAGACGGAATTCTTAGCCTGCGACTTTCGGAGGCGACGGTCGGTAATTACTATGCTTTTTCTTCCCGTGAAGAAAAGAATCTGGATCGAGATCCACATATTGTTTATACTCCCTTTACCGATCCTGTCCCTCCTACCGAGCCGGATAGTGCTGCCATCGCCCTGCTAAAGCAAGGAACGTTCCAGGATGAAAACGGGGACGGGAACGCCCAGCTTGGGGAGACGATTACCTATACTTTTACCCTTAGCAACACCGGGGAGGTACCACTAAGCAATATCGAAATCAGTGATTCCGTGCTGAACATCAGTGGCGGGCCACTAGCCAGCTTAGCCGTAGGCACCAGCGATTCCTTAACCTTCCTCGGTAGCTATGTACTTACTCAGGCTGATATTAAATCCGGGGAGGTAAGGAACCAATCTACCGTCAGGGCAGAAGGTCCCGACGGAGCCTCAGTAAGTGACCTTTCCGATCCTATCAATATCGAGCAGGACAAGCCAACGGTTATCTTCCTACCCGCGCCTGATCCTGATCCCAATCCTGATCCAACGCCAGAATCAGGCATCGCCCTGATTAAAACGGCCCAGCTGAACGACAGTAATAATAATGGATGTACCGAAGTGGGAGAAACCATTACGTATTCTTTTGCCGTAAGCAATACTGGTAATCAAGCACTTACGGACATTAGCATCAGCGACTCTTTGTTGGAAGCATCCGACCCCGTCATCCCCATCGTTTTTATAGACGGTGACCAAAATGATAACGGTATTCTGGATGTAAATGAGACCTGGAATTATTCGGCAGAGTACCTGATCAGCCAGGCAGAAATCGGGCAAGGCTTCGTCAAGAATCAAGCATTGGTAAAAGGGACTCCCGTAGATACCACCAAGCAAGTCTACTCTGACCTTTGGGGTAAGAATGGAGAGCTTTGGGATCCGGATAGTAGCCGCCTGAAAAACTTCTCAGATGTAGGCTATATGCAGGGCAATGAACCCATTCCCGACTGGCCAGTAGGCGTATATGTCACAGATTTTGGAGCCATCCCCAATGATGGCCTCGACGATTCACAAGCCTTTAACGAGGCGATTGCGGCCTGCCCGGTGGGCCAGGCGGTATTCATCCCCAATGGTAAATATACCATTCTGCAGCAGGTATTAATTGAACATGACTCTGTGGTCATCCGGGGAGAAGATATGTATAAAACGATTATCTTTTTCCCTAAATACTTGAATGAAATTTTCATCCAGGAAGTGGGTTTCGACTATGATAATCCCAGAAAACGCAACACCGGAGAACGAACCTTTTTTTTGGTGGAAGACGGCACCCATCGCAGCTTTGAAAATCTTACCTTTGAATGTCGGGAACAGCGAAAAAAAGGGCACTGGGAACATATTGGCGCCAACCCTATTTTATTCCGTAATGTGACCAATAGCTGGGTGCGGAATGTATATATGAAAAACGTCGATCACGGCTTAACCATGAGTAGTCGTGCAGACCATATCTCTTTTCTAAATATCATCTTCGATAATTTTGCCTGGAGGCGAGACAAAATTGACGGGCACGTGGCCTTCAGAATGCCCGTCAGTAAATGTTTATTCCATAATATTGAGATTATAGGTCGGTATTCCCATGAATTCGACATGTTTGGAGGAACCAAAGGCAACGTAGTCTCCAACGTCAAGGGCATCCGCCCCCGGCTACACAACCACGGCCCTGGGATCAATAATAATCTGTACACAAATATCAACTTCGGTGCAAATACCGGTACCACGGCTGGCGATAGTCAAACGGCACAGACCTACTGGAATCTGTATGGCGAGAAGCCGCTAAGTACTGATAACATCTATCCAGACCTTGAAAAAGACCACTTATACGTCGGATACGATGCCAATATTGAGACTACTACCACTAAGGAACACTTCTGGTTTGAGTCCATTGATCCAAAGCAACTGTATCCCCAAAATATCTATTTGGCACAACTGAAATTTTTTGGTAAGCCACTACCCGAAGGACCACCACCGCCACCGCCTTCACCCACCGGTGGGTCCATCTGGGTGGATGCCATTGATGATAATTCCGTTAGTAGTGGAAATCCTGACAATGTTCGCGACCCTAACAATGACCATCTTCAAGCAAGAAACACTAATTATTTTAAATTTGATTTGCGAAACATTGAGCTGAAATCCATTCACCGGGTACGACTTGTCCTGACTTCATATTTCCCTAGTAATCCGCCCTTAGAACTTGCTGTATTTTCTGTAGAACACGATGACTGGACCGAGGAAACGATCACTTACAATAACAGCCCCGCGCTCCTTTCACAAGTAGACCGCTACTTTGTGCCGGAAGATGTCAGTGGTTCAAATTACCGCATTACCTTTGATGTGACCTCCCTGGTACAGGAGGAGTATGCCAAAGATCGCGTTGTTACGCTGGCTACCCAAAAGAAGTCTGGTAATGGACATGGATTTCGGATTTCTACTAATTACGGGCCTTTCGCTCCCGTACTCATCATTGAGCAGGAGCCAGATCCCGTTCCCGGACCACCATCACCTCCTACTGGCATGCGTAGCAAAGGATTGATTGGGAATATCCAACTGGATTGGAAAGATAATCCCGAACCGGACGTGGTGAAATATAATGTCTACCGCCGAACCTCACCGGGCGCACCGGAAGAATATCCTGCCTCACAGGGTGCTGGCTTATTGACTAGTGATTTTCTAGATCTTCGTTCGACCACCAACTGGCAAGTGGGTATGATGGAACACCGCAGCCTCTATTTTTACCGCATTACGGCCGTAGACGAACACGGATACGAATCCGAAAAAAGTACCGAATTCGTTGGTGCAGTACTTACCGATGAGAATGCCGGCCCAGCATTTCCTTCAGAAAATATCATTTTATCGACGGCCCAAGAAGGACAGAACTATTCGGAATCCTTAGCCAACTGGGCTACGGATCCGGAGAATGACCCACTTTATTTCTTCAAAATTGATGGCCCGGACTGGCTGAACATTGCCTACGACGGCACCTTGAATGGAACACCTCCCCCGGGTAGTGTAGGAAAGAACCAGGTCAGCGTACAGGTCGTTGCCCTCGGGGGGCAAGATGTAGCCCAGATCGAAATAAATATAGAGCCCGGTATCGAAACGGAGTTCTCTGACCCTTATCAGGGTAAACAGGCCGTAAGTTCCCTTCAATATATTTCGGCGGAAAATCGCCCGATGAACAAGGCTTACCCACCCGTCCAGCTTTACAATAAAACACCACCTAATCTTGCCAGTGCTGAAACAGCTCTGGCCCTGGAGGCTACAACCGAGGTTAGTGATCTTTCGGGGACTGCGATCGATAATGATACCCCTACGACCACCGTCCTCTGCCAGGCCCCACCCACTAATCCAGCTATTGCCTTATTGATCAGTGGTGTTTTCACCGACGAAAACGGTGACGGTCAGGCACAGGTAGGGGAAACCATCAACTACACCTTTACTGTCAGCAATACCGGCGACGTAGCGCTGAGTGACATCATTATCACCGATTCGCTACTAAGCGTCACCGGTGGTCCGCTGGCCAGCCTGGCAATAGGAGCCAGCAATGCCCTTACTTTTACCGCTAGCTATGTCCTTACCCAGGCCGATATCAAGCGAGGTAGCGTAAGTAATCAGTCTACCGTCAGCGCAGAAGCGCCCGATAATAGTACAGTCAGCGACCTATCTGATGATGATAGTCTTTTGGAAGACGATCCAACGGTAGTTACTTTCCTCAGCCTTGACCTTTGCGGAATTGAGGATCTGGAAATACTAGCGGACTATTGTCCCGGTGACAGTCTGGCTCTTATTGATCTCCAGACCTTCGATCTTGATCTACCCAATGTGGAGCAGTATACATTTCAAGTATGGATCGACAGTGTAGCCTTCGGAGAAATCAATCTTTCCCAAATACCTGCTACCCTCGAAATACCCGCTACCCTACTTAGCGGCGAGTTGACCCGCTTTAAAATCTGCCCTTCAGCGGGTGAAGGATGCTGTCTCAGCGGACTAATTCGGACAAAAGAATGCGTAGACAACTGTCCCATCAACGAAGTTAGTACGGAAATCGTGAAGTGTTTACCCAATGGAAATTTTGACCTCTTTCTGGAGGTTGACTACGAAGATAGTTTTGCTGGCGAATCCTTAAAGGTTTATATTGAAGGAAAAGAATCCTACATTTTTGAGGCATTCGACGGTGGCTACCTACTCCAGGACGTAGCCCTTCCCAAAGATAAACCTCAATTTGAAATAAAGGTTTGTCCCGGGACGTTTACGATCGACTCCTTAATTCTTTCTGATGAGTGCTGCCGATCTATCCTTGTCGACAAAGAAGATTGTGAGGTGATTCCTCCTATTGATCCCTGTGCTATCATAGGTGCTCCGAAAATAGAATCCACCGAATGCGACGAAAATGGGCAATTCTATTTACGCCTGGACTTTGAATTTGAGAACGCCTCTGAGCACTTTATTGTCGTAGGACCAGATGATAGCCGTCAACGCTTCGCCTACGATGCCCTACCGGTTCAACTAGGACCTTTTACCGGCGCCATCGCTCAGACATTAGTATGGGAAATAGTGGACGAACAGGATGAGGATTGCTCCATTCTTGCCGAATTTGGACCCTACGATAATTGTCAGGCAACTTGTGAAATCTCTGAGGTGAAAACTTACAACCTGGAATGTGACCCTAATACCGGGCTCTATTCCTTTACTTTAGCCATCGAAGGGAAAAACCTCGGGGAGGTATTCCAGCTCAGTAACGGCAATGGATTTACCAAGCGACTCGAATACAGCGACCAGGCGCTAAGTGTAAAAGGAGTGCCCCTACCCGATGGGAATATTGACCAATTAGAAATCTGTTTTAGTGTACAACCTGATAGCACTTTTGAGTGCTGTTATGAATTTGAAGTAGAGATAGACTGCGAGATTGAAGAAGTCTGTACGATTAGTGAGCTCTTCACAAAATCAATGCCTTGTGAGGCAGATGGCTCCTTTTTCTTTGAACTAGACTTTAGCCATGACAATACTAGTAAGGGTTTTGATCTATCCATTAATGGCCAGGCAATAGGAGCCTACCGCTACGAAGACCTTCCAGTAAAAGTAGGTCCGATCACCTCGGCACCTAAAGGAAATGGACAATACGAGGTAAAAGTGGAAGATTGGGAAAAAGATTGTTACGCCACTACCGAAATGGAAGCCTGTGCCGAATCAAGTGGATGCGCCTTTGGATCGGTTGAGTTGATTACGACCGACTGCAACAATGGTTTCTTTAGAGTGGTAGCCAAAATTGAATTTTCTAATCCCAAAGAGGGCGACTTCCTGGTATTTGCCGAAGGCGAACTCTTTGGTCCTTATCGCTACGGGGAGGATCAACCTCTTGACCTGGGACCATTCCGTGGCGATGGTCTGACCAACTACGACTTCCTATTCGTTGATCTGGATGATCCGTCCTGTTTACTATGGCAGGAACTGGGTGCAGTCAACTGCGATGAAGAAGAATGCGCGATCAACAATCTCGACCTCGATGTACTTGAGTGTAACGAAGATGGCTCTTATAAAATGTACATCGATTTCGATTTCTCCGGAACGGATAGTGAGTTCTTTAGTCTCTATGATAGTAAGAGCAATATTCTTGATACTTATCAGCTAGACGCTTTACCACTGAAGGTTGATCTGTCCTTCCCCGAGGAGGATCTCCTGCAGCAAATCACCATTTGCATCGAGGATCAGCCAGAATGTTGTATGAGCAAAGAGATCCAACTATCTGATTGTGCGGAAGAAGAGTGTAAAGAAATCACTTTCCAGGCAAAACCCCTGGGATGCAACAGTAATGGACTCTTCAATGTACTACTGGATATCGATTTGGACTTAACGGAGGCCTACCCCATTATCATTGAAGTCAACGGTGATTTTTACGATAGCCTCCAGTTAACTGACCCGAGCGTTGAAATCGGTCCTTTCCCGGCTGACTCTTCCTACAATATTAGCATCATTGATGGGAGGAACACCGATTGCGTTTCTGAATTCGAATTGGGCAAAATAGATTGCCCACAGGATGATGACTCGGTGGTATGGCCCGGGGACGCCAATGAAGACAATATCGCTAATTATATCGACTTACTAAACCTGGGTATTGCCTGGAATAATCAAGGTCCTGAACGTACCCTGCCAGGCTCCCGATGGACGGGCGTACCAGCTAGCAATTGGGGTAGACGCTTCGCCGATGTAAGCAAAAGCGGTGACTTTAAACACGCCGATTGTAATGGGGATGGCATCGTCGATGAAGTAGATATCGAAGTCATATACAAAAACTACAATCTGCGGCACGGTCTGGAAAAAGAACCCCTAGAGCTTCCTACTACCGATCTTGATCCCCCCGTATTCTTCGAAATACCAGGACCAGAAGGCTTGCCCGACAGTGGTTACTTCAATATACCCATTGTACTGGGTACTCAGGCAAAACCACTATCTAACATTTATGGTGTAGCCTTTATCGTTGAATTTGATCCGGAGCTGATTGATCCCAATGATGTAGAGATTCACCTTCTTTCTAGTTGGCTGGGTACGCCCGATGAGAATTTACAATCTGTCTTTTACCATTATTTAGGCGAAGGAAAGATTGAAATCTCCATTACGCGCACCGATCAAAATGAAGTTTCTGGCCATGGTGGGATAGCTATGTTCCGCGCAATGCGCAGGAACATTGACGATGACTCCGAATCCCAGCTGGATGTTACTCAAGGTATTGGAACCAATATTAGAAAAAGACTGATCCGGCTGGATGGGCTGAGTAAAGTGGCAAAATTTGGACCCGAGCCTACCGTAAGAGAGTACGGATATATCGATTTAAAACGGAGTATACAGGTGTATCCGAATCCAACCTCCAATATGATCAATGTCAATAATTTCTACGGTGCTCCGATTGATGCCATCCAGATACTAAGCACCAATGGTCAAACCATAAGCTCCCGCTACGAAGATAGGACAAGCCTCAATGTGAGTAATTTACCCAGCGGTATGTATCTGATCCGGGTAGAAATTGGAGGTTATATCATTCACAAGAAATTTTTCAAGACTAAATTTAGATAATCAACCGTTTCCCCTTTATATTCCTAATTGAAAATAGCCGGGCAGCTCTGCTGTCTGGCTATTTTAGTTTTCCGCTTTTGCTAGCTCAGCTTTCGCTTGCACATAACTCTCCTCCAATTTTTCTTTAGGTAAAAATCCCCGGGCCACGAGGATAGCACGCGTGCCATCGTGTAAAATCAGGGTGGGAAAGCCCGTTATTTTCATCCTTTCGGCAAAAGCGAACTCGCGAAAAGCCGCCTCCATAAAGACCGTGTCCTTCATTTTTTCCAGGAAACTGGAAGCATCTATACCAAACTCTTCGGCCAAGGGAGGATAAGAATAAATATCGGCCGGTTTTATTCCGTCGTAGTAGATGGCTGACTGGAGCCGGGTGGCAAAATCTACCGCTTTTTCCGGTTGTATGGTCTTAAAAACCGCCATAGCCACAGCTGGGGGAATAGAAGTAAAAGTAGCCGTCCCCTCTTCCAGAATACTATCTAAAAAGGCCTCACCAAACGCTACACCACAGGCCTTTTCAACCTGCTGGTAAGCGTCTTTAATATAGCCGGCCACTTCACCGATGGGTCCGACCCGCTCCCCGGTGATCATACCGCCACTAAAGACCTCTACCTCAAATTCATCACCATGGGCAGCGACAAAATCCTTGATTACCGGCGAAAAGCCATAGCACCAACCACAAAGAGCATCGTAAAAATAGACCAGGTTTAATTGATTTTCCATACCAGAGGAACAGGCGGAAGTAAAAAAAAGTTCTTATTCTTCCTCCTCCCATTTGATTGGGCTAACATCGTCGTGATCCAGTACCCGGGGGGCCTGACGGTCGATTCGCATAATCAGCTGACAAGCGGGATCCGGACAGATGATTCGGGCATCCGTTTCTATCCAATCGGCGGGATGGTTTTTCCGCTGTTTTGCCGGTAACAATGGAATGGCCGATTGCAGGGCGTAGAGGCAAAAATCTTTCCCTTCGGGCAGGGATAACTTTCCTCCCTTTAGGTAAAAAGCATCACCAACGGCCATATTACAGGTACAGTGCCCATTAATCTGCTCGACAATAATCTCCAAATCGTACAGCTCAAATTGGTCAGGACGTAATTGATTTTTCATCTGTATGTAATTTTAGTAAAGTATTGTTTTATAAATAGTTATGCGATTTCAGTTTTGACTAATTAAGAGTGTAAATTTTCATGTTCGTGCTCGAGGCGACAGTGTTTGGTGCTTAACCAGTCTAACGTCAATTTCATGTGCGGGCTCTTGCGTCCCAGTAAAAAACCGACTTTCTATTTTCAATTAGCAAAGATACCATAACCAGG
>Ga0102940_1000402_pt1 | contig 29829 bp, 22 predicted proteins | sample SalPonR2_C_D1_MG_FD_78215 | JGI IMG/M metagenome (GOLD analysis project Ga0102940, IMG submission 78215) | Salt pond soil microbial communities from South San Francisco under conditions of wetland restoration - Salt Pond MetaG R2_C_D1_MG | ecosystem: Environmental > Aquatic > Marine > Intertidal... | reverse complement strand
GCCCACCCCCGAACCGCACCGACAGACACGTCAATCCACCGTCCATCTTCCGGAACTCGCTCATCGCCAGCTCGACGACCGCGAGCCCGCGCGCGCGCAGGCGTCCAGCCATCGCCGGATACCCCGCCGGCACCAGTACCCGATCGTTCACCCGCAACACGTTCGCCGCGTACTCCTCGCCGTCGGGAACGACCACGCGATCGAACTCCGCGAACGCCGGCTCGTGGGCGAACTCCGCGGTCAGGACCAGCGTGTCGTCCGACACCGCGTTCACGCTCGACTTCAGATGCAGACCCGCACCGACCGGCACGGTCACGCACGAGAACCCCTGCGGTTCGACGATCGCCCGCAACTGACGTGCGCCGTCCTCGTTCGTCCGCTCCGACCGCCCCACGAACACGCGATCGCCGACGGTGAGCACGTCGCCGCCGTCGAGGGTGCCGGGCGCTTCGATGTCGACGACCGGGCCGAAGCGTTGCAACGCCTCGCCGACGGCGTCGATCTCTCCGCGCCGTTCGGGAGCTCCGGGCCGCGTGCGCACGATCACCTCGGGCGTCACCACGGCGACGTCCTCGACGAAGTGGGCGTCGGGATGGTCGGGCAGTGGGTCGAGCACGGTCGCGTCGACGCCGGCGTCGCGCAGGGCCGCGGCGTAGGCCTCGAACTGCTCGCGTGTGCGCGCGGGGTCGGGGCGGCCCTCGTCGGCGGTGGTCAGACCGTCGGCGACGGTCGGGGCGGGGCGGCGCAGGAGGGCGTGGGTGATCATGGGTGACTCCCGGGCAGGTCGGGCGGGTCGGTAGGCACGCGCACCCTGGGCGGGCGCGATCGCCGCGGCGTCATCTGTTCCCCCTTCGTTCCACGGGAAGGAACGGCGTGCGGCGGTGAAGGCCGCGATCACGACTTCACGCGTGCGTGATCGTGCTCCCGCTGGCGAGGATCGCAGACGGCTCCCCGGTTTCGAATCAGCACGCCGCGCCGAACCCGACGCGCCGGGTTCCAGCGCGGAACGTCCCCGATCCGTCCCCGGTCTCTTGCCGTGGGGCGTCCCCGGGAGCATCCATGAGCATGGAACTTCCCTTTCTCGCCTGGGTCCTCTTCGGTGTCATCTCGACCGTCGTCGCGTCGAACAAGGGGCGCAGCGGCTGTGGGTGGTTCCTGATCGGCATCCTGCTCGGACCCTTCGGGCTGATCTTCGCACTGCTCGTCCCGCAGGACCAGGGGGCGCTGGAGCGCGAAGCGCTTTCGACGGGCGCCATGAAGAAGTGCCCGCACTGCGCGGAACTGATCAGGGCCGAGGCGACGAAGTGCCGCTACTGCGGCGAGCGGGTCTGAGCGTCGACGAGAGCCCACTTTCGGCGCGGAACATCCCCAGGTGTCACCGGGCCGACCCACCCGGCCGTCCGGGGCACGGTCTTCCCGGCCGCATCCGTCCTTGCCACGCCCGTCCGGCTCGACGCCCTCCGTGATTCCCGCCGGCCGGCCGCGCTCTGTGATTCCCGCCGCCCCGCCGCGTCCCACCCTCCGGACCCAGAATCCCACCGATCCGTCCGGAGGCCCCATGCATCGAGTCCATCGCGCCCTGGCCGTCTGTCTGCTCGCGGCGGCGGCCGCCCCGCTCGTCGCGCCGAGTGTCCACGCCCAGACTCCCTTCGTCGCGGCCCAGCCCTACTACCTGGGGCCGGGCAGCACGTCGGGGGTCGGGGTCGACGCGAGCTTCCAGAACTTCCTGATCGATTCCGACGGCGACGGGCAGATCGAGCCCGGCGAGGCCTCGCACCCGGTGCCGCTGGCCTTCACGAACACGGTCGCCAACTCTCAGTACCGGTTGTCGCCGAGTCGCAAGCACCTCGTGCTGTTCGGTTCGGCGCTGAACGGACCGTGCACGGGCCAGCGCTCGTACTACGTCTATCGGATCCCACCCACCTCGGGCGATCCGCTGGAGATCGCGGGTCCGCCGATCTGCGTGGACACGAGCGAGGCCTTCGTCGGCTTCCACGATCCCGGGCCGGGCGGGTCGAACGACCTCTTCTTCGTGGTCGAGACGAGCGACGCCGCGCTCGAACAGCAGGTCTGGTTCAAGCGCCTGGCCGACGGCACCACGAGCGCGGGCTCGTTCCCGCTGGACCGCAGCGTGGGCGAGGTGACCTTCGCGCCGAACGGGATCGCCGCCTTCGTGCAGTACGACGTCGACGGCACGGACAACCTCGATTCGTACCAGATGTTCGAGTTGTGCAGCGAGGACGTGGGCAGCTTCGTGGGGCCGTCGAGCGGATCGGTGGTCGACGTCACGGGCGGAGGCGTGGCGACGGCGGCCCTGGTGAACGCCACCGATGCCATCGTCACCCGTGCGAGCGACCAGGCGCAGATCGCCACCTACACCCTGGACGACTGCAGCGGTCCGGCGCCCGCCACGGGTGCGTGCTGCCTGGAGGACGGCACCTGCAGCCCGGGCATGACCGAAGCCGGTTGCCTCGACGCCAACGGCACCTGGCAGGGCGCGGGCACCGACTGCGTGGGCGTGGACTGTCCGGAGCCGCCAGCGGTCGAATGGGCCCTCGGCGCGAGCGGTCCGTCGACGGCGGTCGCCCCGGGCTCGATCACGTACACCATCGACTACGCGAACACGGGCGACCTCGACGCGGGCGGGGCCACGCTCACGGCCAACGTCCCGTCGAACGCCACCTTCGCGAGCGCGACGGCGGGAGGGACCTTCGATGCCTTCACCCAGCGCGTGACCTGGAACCTGGGCACGGTCGCCGCCGGCGGCTCGGGCCAGGTGAGCTTCACGGTCGACGTCGACTGCGGGGTCGAGACCGTCCTGTTCAGCCAGTACTTCGTGCAGAGCACGGCGCCGACCACGCTCACCTTCGGCGCGAACAGCACCAGCACCGCGGTCAGCAGTGGTGGAGGGGGCGGTCTCGACGTGTTCGTGAGCAGCGCGCCCGACTCCAACCGGCCCCCGCGCGACGGGGACACGGTCACGCACACGATCACCATGGTCGAGACCGACGGGGTGGCCCGCCCGGGCGCGCGGCTGAACTTCGGCGTGGGTGTGGTGTGGACCTACGACGCGACACTCGACGCGGCCGGCGGTACGGTCACGCCCTCGACGTTCTGGTTCCAGTGGACGGGAGACATCGCCCCGAACGACACAACGCGCGTGGTCTTCCGGACGCGCGTGCCGGACTGCCGGCAGTCGTTCCAGACAGAGGACGCCCTGAACAATGGCTCGCCGATCACGGTCCTCGGCGGATGCGGGCCGCCGATCGGGCAGGCCTCGCCCGACACGGTGGCGTTGGCGCCGGTGCCGGTCCGGGCCACGTACGAGATCGCCGGCACCGGGCCGGTGGTGGCGGCGCCGATCGGCGGCGACACCGCGCTCGCGCGTCGCGGGGGCTCGATCGAGTTCGCGGCCCGCGCCGAGAACGTGTCGGCCGCGTCGCAGGACAGTGTCGTGCTGCGCTTCCAGGTGCCGTCCGGGCTGATGGCTTCGAACGACCCGCCCTGGATCGGCACGCCTCCGGTGGGCGCAACCTGGGATGCCGCCACTGCGACCGCTTCGTGGACGGGACCGCTCGCCTCCGGTGCCTCGGTCGCGCTCCGCGTCGGGATGGACGTCCCCTCCGACGCCCCTTGCCGGACCGCGCTGAACGCCGAGGTCGGTTACGGCAATTGCAGCGACTCCGGCCGCGACGGACTGTGGTTGCTCCCGGTCGACGAGCCCTACCAACAACCCCACGTGATCAGCATGACGCCCTTCAACGGGCTGTGGAGCTACCGCCCCGGCGTCGACACCGAACAACGCGAATACCTGTGCGTGCTCCCCGAGATCCAGACCGGTCTGGCGGCGGGAACCGACGGCGACATCTGGGTCGCCGGCACGCCGACGTTCCGTTTCGATCCCGGTAGCCTCGACCTCGAGTTCGTGGACGGTGGGATCCTGGCCGACAGTCTGGGCATGTTCACGGCCGAGGACGTGACGGTCGATCCGAACAGTGGGGTGGTGTACTTCTCGGGATTCCGGGCCGAGCCCGGCCCCGTTCGCTACCCGCGGATCGGCTCCTACGATCCGGCCACCGGCGGGACAGCGATTCTTCTCGACGAGACCGAACCACGCACGCACTTCGAGGTGCGGGGCATGGATGTCCTGCCCGAAGGCCGGCTGGTCGCGATCACGGCCGCCGGACTCCTGGTGATCGATCCCGTGGCGCCTTCCACACCGACGATCTGGACCGATCCGTCGTGGAACAGCGGCGTCGGCCCGCTCGCGGTGGCGGCGCGCGACGACGGTCTGGTCTACGTGGGCGAGATCACGCCGGCAGCCACCGACCCGAAGGCGATCCGTGTCTTCGATCCCGACGCGGGTCAGGTCACCCCGTACGTGGCCGACCTGACCGATGCCTTCCCGCTGGGCGTGGTGATCTTCGACTTCGACGTCGACGCGAATGGCCGATCCTGGGCCGCGACCGGCTCCCCGGTGCTGATCGAGGGGGACCCGAACGCGGGGGTCCTCGATCTGGCCAACGGCAGCCTGGCCTCGGACCAGGCGCTGATCTGGTTGCCGGGCAGCACGGCGACCGCCGTCGACGACGACACGATACCCGGCGTAGCGCGCCCGCAGACCTTCGCCCTGCGCACGCCGACGCCCAACCCCTTCAACCCGCGCACGACGATCGCCTTCGAGCTGCCGCGCACCGCGCAGGTTTCGATCGACCTCTACGACGCCCGTGGCCGGCTCGTGCGCACCCTGGTCGACGGCGAGCGCGCCGCCGGGGACCACCGCGTGATCTGGGACGGGACCGATGACCAGGGCCACGGTGTGTCGTCGGGTGTGTACTACGTGCGCATGCTCGGCGGCGGAAAGCGCTTCGTGCAGAAGGCGGTCCTGCTGCGCTGAGCGCCTGTCCTGGGGCCGGGCTCCCTCGAATCGGCCCGGCCCCATGATGCACCATCACCAGTAAAGCGTGTCCTCGACCTCGAATTCCGTGATCTCGGGCCGGGGACCGGCCGCTTCGATTCAGTCCGCACGCGGACCGGACGATGGGTCCATTCACGTTCCCGGACTCGTCCACCGATCGAAAGGCTGCGGTCATGGTCGCCACCCTTCGTCTCTTTGCCGCCGTCGCGATCGTCCTGGCGGCGAGCCCCGCGTCGAGCCAGCGCACCGCCGAGATGATCGCCCCCGATCTCGCGGCCCACGGGATCACCGTGGAGGGATCCTACGTTTGGGATCTCGCCGGACCGGCCTCCGGCGCCGAGTCCGCGCTCTGGTTCGGGCAGGGTCTGTTCGACCTGATCCTGGGCTACGAGCGGGCGTCCGCGTTCGGTACTTTCGGCGCCGTTCTCGACCTGCAGGCGCACCACGGGGCTGACCCCAGCCTGCTGGCCGGTGATCTCCAGGCGTTCGACAATCAGGGAGCCGAAGGCTTCGAGCGCATCGCGGAGTTCTTCGTCGAGCTCTCGACGCGCGCCGAACGCCTGCGCGTGAAGGCGGGCAAGATGGACGCGAACGGCGAGTTCGCCGCACCGGACAACGCGGGCGATTTCGTGAACAGCTCCATGGGCTTCAGTCCCACGATCGCGGGCATGTCGAGCTACCCCGACAACGGCTTCGGCGCGGTCGTGGCCGTCGAAGGTCCGTCGGCGCTCTCGCTGCGCGCCGGCGTGTTCGATGCCGGGGAGCGGTCCAATCCCGATGGGCTGGAGATGTCGTTCGAAGACGTCACCTTCATGGTCGAGGCGAACCGCAGCTGGGAGGCCCGCGGTGGCGGGCGTCTGGGTCTGGGGTGGTGGCAGCTCACCGCGGATGGCGTCGACACCGACGGCAACGCCTTCGACGCGATCGACGGCGTCTACCTGACCTTCGACCAGACGCTCTGGATGCCCGACGGCGACACCCGTGGCCGTGGGCTGTCGGTCTTCGGTCAGTGGGCCCACACGCCCGACGGCGTCGTCGAGATCGACGACCACGCCGGGGCCGGTCTGCTGTGGACCGGTCCGTGGACCGCGCGTTCCGCCGATGCGGTGGGCCTCGGCTGGACGCGCGCGGGGGTCGATCCGCGCTACGGTTTCACGGCCTCGGCCGAAGCGGCCTACGAGGTCTTCTACCGGGCGCAGGTCACGTCGCAGATCGCCGTGCAGCCGGACCTGCAGTTCGTGACCGACCCGGGCGGCGATGCCGAGGCCGACGCGGTCGTGGCCACCACGCTCCGCGTGATCGCAACCTTCTGACCGCATACGACGACGGAGGCCGGACCCACCCGGGCCCGGCCTCCGCACGGATCCGACACCCGGTCGGAATCACTGCACCAGCGTCACCCGCTTCGACGCCACGTAGTCGTTGGCCTGCAAGCGAACGAAGTACACGCCGGCGGCCAGGGCCCGCCCCCCGTCGTCGCGGCCGTCCCAGTGCATGGTGTAGCGGCCGGCCGGACGCATCTCGTCCTCGAGCTGACGCACCCGGCGACCGCGCGCGTCGTACACGGCCAGGTCAACGCGTCCGGGAACGGCCAGGCCGAACTCGAAGCTCGTGCGTCCGCCGAAGGGATTCGGCGCCATGCGGCCGAGCGAGTACTGGAACCCACCGTTCGCGGGCGGGTCGACCGAGGTCGAGATCTGCACGTCGACGGTCGCCTCGGCCATCAGGGCCGGAGCCCCACGACCGTTGGCGTCCCACAGCGCGTAGAGGTCGTCGCCGGCCGTGTTCGTGGTGTTCTCGTCGCGCAGGAACAGGATGTATTCCTTGCTCACGGCCTGGTAGTACACGCGCACGGTGGCGGTGGCGGTGCCGGCCGGCAGCACGTAGTGGGTGTCGTCCCAGTACTGGCCGTCGGCGTAGGTCGTGGCCACGGGCGGCATCTGCAGGTCCTGGAAGGCCTGGTTGGTGAAGCCGCGTGGCGGTATGCGGTTGTCCTTGTACGTCGAGTCGTTCAGCACGAAGTGGAACGACGGGCCGGCGGGCAGGTTCAGCGCCTCACCGAGCGCCGGACTGAACCCGGGCTTGATCTCGTAGATCTTGATCTGGTCGTCGTAGGTCAGATCACCCGAGGTGAAGTCGAAGGCGCCCGACGTGAACACCACGTCGCCGTCGGTGTTGCGTCCTTCGACCTGGATGAAGATCCGGCGGCCCTCGGGATAGCCCGTGGGCAGCTTGTGGCCGGTGTCGTTGGTGATGCGGACGTCGACGCCGTCGTCGGCCGCGGTCACGTCGAGCTGGATCGCCTTCTCCAGGGTCTCCTGCGCCCGGATCTTCGAAGCCTCGAGCTGGGCCACGTCGACCTCGTCCGGATAGGCGTCGGCGATCATGTCCTGCACGAAGGTGTTGCCCCCGGTCATGTCGTGCAGCGGAAGATCCGTGCGCACGGGCGCATCGGGATCGTTCGCACCCACGCCGGTCACGTCGCGCATGTGGCAGTCCTGGCAGGTCTCGACCACGCCGCCGTACTGCGGAAGGTCCACCCCGCCGGCGGCGAAATCGCTCGCCTTCCACTCGCTGTAGGTGCGCTCCACCGGACCCATCTGCGACTGGTCCATGGTAGGATGCGCGGCGTCGAACTCGTTCGGCGCGTAGTCGTCCTCGCCGACCTTGCTGAAGGCCGGGTTGCTGACGTCGTGGCAGGTCCCGCACAACTCGCTCGAGCGGTGGAAGTTCGACTCGAGGACGGGGTGGCCGGTGTCCAGGGCATCGGCGTAGGGGCCGCGCTTCGGAGCGGTCGGCGCCATGACGTACTGCCCACTGGTGTACTGGGTCGGCACGTCGTCGAGGTCGGCGAGGATCCCGGCGTCCTCGGCCGGGCTGACGCCATCGACGTAGTTCCAGTCGACGAGCTTGTGGCAGAAGTCGCACGAGATGCCCTGGCGGTCCTCGGCGGTGAGGCTCTCGCCCGAGGTGTCGATCGAGCGTCCGGCCAGCCAGCCGCGCGGCGAGTGGCAGCGGATGCACAGGTCACCGACGGCCGGCGCGTCCTGTTCGGCCACGGCGAGGCAGGCCAGGAACAACGGATCGCGCGCCGATTGCGCCATCATGCTGCCGCGCCAGTTGGCCCACGGTTCGACGGCGGTGTCGTAGTTACCGTGGCAGGTGGCGCAGTTGTCGTCGGGGTCGGCCAGCACAGGGCCCTCGAAGGGCTGCGTGCCCGGCAGGTCGACGTCGCGCAGCGTGGTCGGCACGCGGCCGTCGGGCGCGGGGCCGATGGTGAAGGTCGACGGGCTGTCGCCGGATCCCTCGTTGCCGGCGCTGTCGGTCGCGATCACGCGGACGAGTTGGCCGGGGCCGGGGCGGCTCGGCACGAACCAGTCGTAGCTGCCGGTGTCCGACAGCCCGAAGCTCGCGGCCTTCCACGTGAGGCCGCCGTCGTCGGAGTGCTCCACGAGCACCGACGCGATGTCGCTGGCGTCACTGGTGGTCCACGTCACGGCCACGGTGCTGTTCGGAGTGAGCGTCTCGCCGCCGCTGGGGAAGGTGACCGTCACCAAGGGCGGATCCTCGTCCACGGTCGCCGACGGCGTGACGTGGGGGGAGATCTCGGCCAGCGGGATGTTCACCACCGACGCCAGGTCGTCGTTGCTCAGGCCCGGGAAGGTCGGAGTGTTGGGGAAGTTCACCGTGTCGGTGATCTCGGTCAGGTTGTCGTGGCCGTCGGTGTCGGGATCCTCGGTCTCGATCGCCACGAAGGCCTCGGCGCTCGACAGGCCCTGCGCGCGCAGGGTCTCGACGCGGCTGCCGTACCAGTTGCGCGGACCGCCGCCGTTGAAGTCGTAGTGGCATGCCCCGCAGTGGGCGGAGTTGCTCGGCAGGACATCGAGTGCCGAGCCCTCGGCACCGGGGTAGGTCGAGAAGAAGTCCCGACGGATCGGATTCTTGGCCTGGGCGTCGGCCGCGACGATCAGCAACACGGCCACACCGAGCAAGGAGACGAAGCGACGCACGGGGGTCCTCCTCCGTGGAACGGGAACGCTCGCCTCGCTGGGGAAGTTGTCCGGGCGCGATCGGGCAAGGAGACGTGAAGTCGTCGATCAGCCTAGGGCACCGGCGTTCCGAACGGGGGCTGCGGATTCGTGATGGCGGGCGAAACGGCCAGAGGCCGTCGGTTCCGGGCATCTGGGCCAGGAAAATAATGCATGATCACCAGTAGCCCCGCGTCGTGTCGCGCCGTCCGGAACCGTTCTCGGAAAGCTTCGGAGCCGAGGACCCGCGAGGGGCCGAGACTGATCCGTTCGCACCACCGCCATCCTTCCGGGATGCCGGAAGAAATCGTGCCGCTCGTGGGCGACGATGGGACGCACGAAGGCGCCTTCCGCGGTCCGGCGGCGGGAGCCATCCGTCCCGTCCTCCGGAACACGCCGGGGGTTCGGTTGGTGCGTCGGCTACAAGTCATGACATCACAACAGCTTGAGGGCTTGGTGCTCGTCGGACGCATGCAGTGCGGACCCGGAACCCCCGAACCCCGTGCCGACGGCCCGCAGGTGGACCGGTTCTTGAAGTGCGTCATCGCAGTTGGAATCCGCGCCTGTTCCCCCCGGCGCGCGGTCGCACCGTGCAGAGCCGGGGTTCACGTGCCCGCCCACGACGAGGATCCGGTCTCATGAAGAATCTCCCCCTCTCGGTCAAACTCATCGGCAGCTTCCTGCTGGTCGCCCTGATCACCGTCGGTGTGGGTATCGTCGGATTGAACGGGGTGAGGTCGGTCAGCAGCGAGCTCGACGACGTGGCGAACGTCTCGATGCCCAAGGCCGAGAGCCTCACGATGATGGAGGCCGAGCTCAACGATCTCGTCGCGGTGCTGAACACCAGTCTCAGCCCGTGGCTCTCGCACGACGAGCGCGAGGCGATCGACGACCGCATCGATGCCATTCGCGTACGGTACGGTGGTGAGATCCGTCAATACGAGGAGCTGCCGCACACCTCACGCGAGAATCAGCTCTGGACCGAACTGCAGAGCCGTATGGCCGATTGGGCGAAGATCAACGACGAAGCCCTGGCCCTGAACCAGCAACTGCTCGACACCGACATCCTCGATCCCGCCGGACTGCAACGCGACCTGCAGAAGTTCCGTGGCGACCACTACAAGGTGGCCGACGCAGTGGCGCGGCTGTTGGAGGACGGGACCCGGTTCGAGGGCGGCGGCGACCCCACGGCCTGTGCCTTCGGGCGCTGGAGCGCTGCCTACGAGACCGAGAACCCGGAGATCGAGGCCGCACTCACCGCGATCGCCGGCCACCACGACGAGTTCCACGAGACCATCGAGGCGATCAAGACGAACCTTGCCGCCGGTCGTGATGCAGCGGCCGACGAAGCCCACGAAGAACTCATGGTGCACGCCCAGCACGTCTTCGAGTACTTCGACGAGTTGCGGGCCGAGGCCGATCGGGTGGCGTCGATCTACGAGACCATGACCTTGAAGCTGGTCGTGGATTCGAAGCAGGGTCGCGAACACAGTTTCGAGACGTTGCACGAACTCACGGACCTGGTCGAAGAACAGGCCGCCGAGAAGACGGTGAACGCCGAGCAGGTGGCTTCCCGGGCACAGACCGTGGGCATCGTCGGCATGACCGTGGGGGCCCTGCTGGCCATGGCCCTGGGTTGGGTCATCACCCGGATGATCACCAGGCCCGTGCTCGCCGGCGTGGAGTTCGCGCAACGCATGGCGAAGGGTGATCTCACGGCCGACCTGGACATCCACCAGAAGGACGAGATCGGTCGGCTGGCCGCGTCACTCAACGACATGGTCGAACGTCTGCGCTCGGTGGTGGGTGACGTCGGCTCCGCCGCTTCGAACGTGGCCACTGGCAGCGAGGAACTGTCGACCTCGTCGACCAAACTCAGCAAGGGCTCGACCGAGCAGGCGGCCAGCGTGGAAGAGGTCAGCTCGAGCATGGAGGAGATGGCGGGCAACATCCGCCAGAACACCGAGAACGCCGCGCAGACCGAGCAGATCGCCACCAAGGCCAGCCAGATGGCCACCGACGGCGGGCAGGCGGTCGAAGAGACGGTCGCGGCCATGAACCAGATCGCCGAGCGCATCGGGATCGTGGGCGAGATCGCCGGGCAGACCAACCTGCTGGCCCTGAACGCCGCGATCGAGGCCGCCCGTGCCGGCGAGCACGGCAAGGGCTTCGCCGTGGTCGCGAGCGAGGTGCGCAAGCTCGCCGAGCGCAGCCAGAAGTCGGCGGCCGAGATCAGCGAGCTTTCGACGAACAGCGTCGAGGTCGCCACCCGGGCCGGCGAATACCTGCAGCAGATCGTTCCCGACATCCAGAAGACGGCCGACCTGGTCCAGGAGATCAGCGCGGCCAGTCGCGAGCAGAACTCCGGCGCCGAGCAGATCAACATGGCGATCCAGCAGCTCGACGACGTGATCCAGCAGAACGCCTCGGCCAGTGAAGAGATGGCCGCCACGAGCGAGGAGCTGGCCGGCCAGGCCGATCAGCTCCAGCAGAACGTCGGCTTCTTCCGTGTCGACACGGGACACTGAGCGGGAGGGATGAAGATGAGTACGCAGCAGACGATCGATCCTCGCACGCAGGCCGACGACACGTCGCAGTACCTGACCTTCCGGCTGGGCGACGAGATCTTCGCCCTGGGGATCTTCGAGGTCCGCGAGGTCCTCGAGTACCGCCCGGTGACCCGGGTCCCGCGTACGCCACCCTTCATGGAGGGTGTGATCAATCTGCGCGGTGCCGTGGTGCCGGTCGTCGACCTGCACATGAAGTTCGGGACCGGACGCACCGAGAAGACCGTCGACACCTGCATCGTGATCACCGAGCTCGAGTTCGACGGCGAGACCATGCACCTCGGTGCCCTGGCCGACTCGGTGGAAGAGGTCTTCGCCATGAGCGACGCCGACGTCGAGCCGGCCCCTCGCATGGGCACGCACCTCGACGTGGACTTCATCAAGGGCATGGGCAAGAAGGGCGACGACTTCGTCATCATCCTCGACGTGAATCGGGTGTTCTCGCCCGAGGAGATGCAGGCGGTGATCGCCTCGGACTCGGTGGCGGACGAGGACGCTTCGACGGCTTCCGCCTGAGACGCAGCGTGCCAGTGAAGGGGGTTGTCCGGTCGGGCCGGGGGCGCTACGGTGCTTCCGCTCCCGTGCCACCCCCTTCGACCCTGGGGTGTCGCGATGCCACTCGTCTTCGAGATCCGAATCGAACCCGGACTGGTCCTCGAGACCGGTGAGGGAACCATCGCTCCCGACGACCTGCTCGGCGTGCGTCGCCGTGAGGCAGAGCATCCGGACTTCGCGGCCTGCCGCGTGATCCTCACCGACGCGCAGCGCGTGACCGATCCGCAGGTCACGCCGACCGATCTCCGGGCCCTTGCCGCCTACATCGCGAGCCGCCAGGACGTGTACGCCGGCAAGCGATGGGCCTTCGTCATGGACCACCCGCGGGCCACCGGCCTGGCCCTTCTGCTGCAGCAGCTGTTCACGGAGTCCGGCCTGCTCGAAGCGAAGGTCTTCGCGACGATGACGGCCGCCCGCGAGTGGCTGGGCCTGGATCCTCCGCCCGACTGATCCGGACGGTCGCGATCGTGGCCGGCGGGCCCTACCTTGCCCCCGTGGGCAGTGATCCACGGCCGGCGCCCGCCCGGTCCCCGACCACCCCTTCCGGACGAAGAGCACGTGAATCTCGAACAGGACTTCAAGGACGCCCTGGCCAGCTGGGCCTCGGGTGTGAGCATCGTCGCGGCCAACGCCCCCGACGGGAATTCCTACGGGCTGACCGTGTCGGCCTTCAACTCGGTTTCGCTCGATCCTCCGCTGGTCATGGTGTGTCTGTCGGGCAGCAACCGGCTGCCGGCGCTGATCCGTGACGACGGCCGCTTCTCGGTGTCGATCCTCGCCTCCGGCCAGGACGAGGTGTCGAACCACTTCGCGCGCTCCGGCCGCGATCCTGGACCGGGTCTCGACGGCTTCGGGGCCGAGCAGGGCGATCGCCCGCCGGTCGTCGCCGGTGCGGCGTCGAGCCTGCAGTGCGACGTGCACGACACGATCGACGAAGGCGACCACACGATCGTGGTCGGACGGGTCGTCGAGGCGCACACCGACGAGGTCGTGCCCGTGCTCGTGTACCACCGCCGTGGGTATCACGGCGTCGGCGACTGAGCACGGGCCGTGCGCTGGACGATCGGCATTCTGCTCGTGGTCGGGTCGCTCGCGGGGTGCGACACCGCCGACGACGGGTGCCGCGGAGTGGGGACCTTCGTCCTTCGCAACGACACCGCGCAGGACCTGCGCGCGCGGACGCCCTTCGCGGTGACCGACACGCTGTTCACGGTTCCCTCCGACAGCGCGGTCGTGCTCGGCTCCTTCGAGGGCGAGTTCCCCGACAGCTACCCCGACCCCCGCGATCTCATGGGCTGCCTGAGCCTCGCGACGGCCGACGCCGACTCGGTGGTCTTCCGGCTGGCACCGAGCGCCGCACCGCGTGACTGGGTGTTCGAGGAGACGGCCGAGTGCCGCGCCACCTTCACGCTCACGGTGGCCGACTCGATGCTCGGTGCCGACGCGGGTATCGACGACTGTCCCGATCCCTTCGCCCGTGCCTGGTCGAGCCGGCGCTGATCGTCTAGGTTCTGCGACGGACCCAACCCCCTGGAGTCGTCATGACGCAAGAGCGGTCGAATCCCCGCACCGAGCGGGACCTCGAGAGTGTGGACGCCGAACATCGCCTGCAGATCGAACTGCTCGACGCCCTGATCGCCGCGGCCCAGAGCGGGCGGGGCGACGACCACGTCGACGAGCTCCTGCAGCGTCTTCGCGACGTGTCCGAGGCGCACTTCCTCAGCGAGGACCTGCTGATGCGTCTGCACGCCTATCCCGAGCACGCCGAGCACGTGGCCGAGCACGAGGAGATGACCAGTATCCTCGACTCGTTGCGCGAGGCGGTCAGCTCGCCGGACGTGGGCCGGATCTCGGCGCTGCGGCAACGCTTCGTCCACCACATCCTCGACAAGGACGAGCGCCTGGAGAAGTTCCTGGACGAACCGGGCCGCAACGACGGTCTGAGCACTCCGGACATCGTCTGAGCACCGTCTCCCTGATCCCACGGACCGCAAGATCCGGGGCGGCCCCATCGGCGTGTGGAACGCTCCGGCGCAGGATCCGTCCGCGACGGCCGGGAACGACCGTCGGATCCCGCGAGAGGAGAGACCATGACCACGCGCAAGTGCCACGTGTGTGGCAACGAGTACGACAAGCCGCTCGAGATCACGGTGAAGAACAACACGCGTAGCTACGACTGCTTCGAGTGCGCGATCCACGACCTGGCCCCGGCCTGTGGGAACTGCGGCGTGAAGATCGTCGGACACGGTGTCGAGGCCGGAGACACCATGTACTGCGGCGCGCACTGCGCGCAGCAACAGGGGGCCGCGGCCCTGCAGGATCGGGCCTAGTGTCCGACCGGATCGGCGAGTCGGGGGGCTAGACGGCGACCTTCGCCACCTGGCGTACGATCTCGGCCGGGATCTGGTCCAGGGACTTCTGGATCGACACGGCGCCGCGTTCGTAAGCCTCCTTGGGCATGCCGTAGACCACGCAGCTCTCCTCGTCCTGGCCGATCGTCACCGCGCCCAGATCGTGGAGTTCCTTGAGGCCCTTGGCGCCGTCATCGCCCATGCCGGTCATGATCACACCGAGGGCGTTGCGCCCGGCGTAGCGGGCGGCCGAGCGGAACAGGACGTCCACACTCGGGCGATGGCGGCTCACGAGCGGGCCTTCGCGGACCTCGACGTGGTACCGCGCTCCGCTGCGCTTGAGCAGCGTGTGGAAGTTGCCCGGAGCGATCAGTGCGTGTCCGCGCAGCACGGTGTCGCCGTTCGCCGCTTCCTTCACGTTGACCGCGCAGATCGAGTCGAGGCGCTCGGCGAAGCTGCGGGTGAAGTTCTCGGGCATGTGCTGGACGATCACGATCCCCGGGACGTCCATGGGCAGTGCCTGCAGCACCGCGCGTACGGCCTCGGTGCCCCCCGTCGATGCACCCATCACGATCACCTTGTCGGTGGTCACGTCCATGGCCTTCGTCACGCCGGGGAGCATGGCGTCGGCGGTCAGCTTGGGTTGGACCTTCATGGGCCGCGACAGTTTCTGGAGTTTGGCCTGCGCGGCGGCCCGCACGGCATCGGTGATCCGTACCTTCGACTCTTCCAGGAACTGGCGGGTTCCGATCTTCGGCTTGGGAATGATCTCGACCGCACCGGCCTCGAGTGCCTGCAGCGTGGTCTTCGATCCGTCCTCGGCGAGGCTCGAGCACACGACCACCGGAATGGGGTGCTGACTCATGAGCTTCTTGAGGAAGGTGATACCGTCCATGCGCGGCATCTCGATGTCCAGGGTGATCACGTCGGGCCGTTTGCTTCGCATCACGCCGGCGGCGGCGAAGGGGTCGGATGCGGTGCCGATCACCTGGATGTCCGGCGCGTCCTCGAGCACGGCCTGCAGCGTCTGGCGCACCATGGCGCTGTCGTCGACGATCAGCACGCGGATCGGATTCCTCTTCATTCTCCATCCCCTTCCACGTTCCGTTTGCGGCGGTAGACGGCAGCGCCGACGCGGTCGACGCGAGGACCGGCGCCCTGGGCCGACTCCGAGTGTCCGAGGTACAGGTAGCCGCCGGGACGCAGTCGATCGACGAGGGCCTCGACGACACGGATCTGCGTGGGGCGGTCGAAGTAGATCAGTACGTTGCGGCAGAAGATCACATCGAGATCGTCGGGGACCCTGTACGGGGGCTGCATCAGGTTGAGCATCCCGAAGGTCACCCGCTGTCGCAGGGAGCGGGCCATCTTGATCTGCGTTCCGTCACGCGATCGCAGCAGATAGCGGGAGCGATACTCGGCGGGAACGGCCTCGGCGTGGCCGGCCGGGTAGACCGCCTGCACTGCCTTCTCGAGCACGCGCCGCGAGATGTCGCTGGCCAGGACCCGGAAGTCGAAGTCGTTCTGCCGCCGCTTCGCGTCCATCAGGGTCATGGCGATGGTGTAGGGCTCTTCGCCGCTACTCGAGGCCGCGCACCACACGTCCAACCGCGGACGGTGGCGGCCGGTCAGCAGCGCGGGAAGGGCCACGTCGGCCAGGTGGTCGAAGTGGTCGGGCTCGCGGAAGAGATCGGTCTTGTTCGTGGTGATGTGGTCGAGGAAGTTCTGTCGTTCTGCCGGGTCGCCGTCGGGGTCGAGAACCCGGTCGACGTAGGTCCGGAAGTCGGACAAGCCGAGTTGGCGCAGCCGCTTCCGCAGCCGCGCCTCGACCATGGTGTGTTTTCCGGGAGGGAGCTGGATCCCGAGTTCGTCGCGGACGAATCTCGAGATCCGGTCGAACTCCCTCCGGCCCAGCGGGGGCTGGGCCGCCCGTTCGGGCTCAGTCGGCGTTGCGCTTCTGGGGCTCACCGGTCGCCGCCTCGGCCTCGTGGTCCGAAACGCGAAGGCTGTTCTCCAGCACGCTGGCCATTTCGTCGTTGGAGAACACGCGATCGACGTCGAGGATGATGACGAATTCCTCGTCCTTCTTGCCCATGCCCTTGATGAAGTCGACGTTCAGGTGCGTGCCCATGCGGGGCGGCGGCTCGATCTGCGAGGCGTCCATGTCGAACACCTCTTCGACCGAGTCGGCCAGGGCCCCCAGGTACATCTTCTCACCGTCGAAGTCGACCTCGGCGATCACGATGCACGTGTCCGGGGTCTTCTCGGTCTCGCCGGTGCCGAACTTCATGTGAAGGTCGACCACCGGGACCACGGCACCGCGCAGGTTGATGACCCCTCGCATGAAGGGTGGTGTGCGCGGCACGCGGGTCACCGAGCGGTACTCGAGCACTTCGCGGACCTTGAAGATCTCCAGGGCGAAGATCTCGTCGCCGAGGCGGAAAGTCAGGTACTGCGAAGTGGCACTGGTGGTTTCCAAGCTCACTGTCTGGTCCTCCTGAACGGATCCTCGGGACGCCATCAGTAGGTCTCGAAGCCGTCGTCGTCGTCATCGGCACCCATGTCCAGCGCCACGCCGACCACGGCGTCTTCGACCTTCTCGGCCTCGGCCTTCGGTTGCGGACTCGGTGCGGGCTTCGACGCCGGCTTCGAGGTCGGCTTCGGCGCGGAGGCCACGACCGGCTTCGCGGTCGGACGCGCTGCACGCACCACGCGGTGACTCTCGTCGACGCGGAAGAAGGCCACGCCCTGCTGCAGGCTGTCGGCCTGGCCGGCGAGCTCCTCGCTCGTGGCGGCCATCTCTTCGCTCGCCGAGGCGTTCTGTTGGATCACTTCGTCGAGCTGCTGGATCGCCAGGTTGATCTGGTCGGCGCCGGCGTTCTGCTCGCTGCTGGCCGCGCTGATCTCCTGGACCAGGTCGGCGGTCTTCTGGATGTCGGGCACGATCTTGCCGAGCATCTCGCCAGCCTGCGTGGCGACCTCGACGCTGCTCGTCGACAGCTCGCTGATCTCGGCCGCGGCCTTCTGGCTGCGCTCGGCCAGCTTGCGTACCTCGCTTGCGACCACGGCGAAGCCCTTGCCGTGCTCGCCGGCCCGGGCGGCCTCGATCGCGGCGTTCAGGGCCAGCAGGTTGGTCTGACCGGCGATCTCGCCCACGATGTTGATGCGCTCGGCGATCTGGTTCATGGCGGCGACGGTCTTGTCGACGGCCTGACCGCCCTCGGTGGCCATCTGACTGGCCTGGGTGGCGATCTTTTCCGTCTGCGACGCGTTCTCGGCGTTCTGACGGATGTTGCTGGCCATCTCCTCCATGCTCGAGCTGACCTCTTCGATCGAAGATGCCTGCTGGGCCGAGCCCTGCGACACCTTCTGCGAGGCCGTGCTGAGCTCCTCGGAGCCGGTCGAAACGTTGTCTGCGTTCGACTTGACGTCGCCGACGACCTTGCGCAGCTGCTCGACCATGCTGTTGAGAGCGTTGGCCAGCAGACCGACCTCGTCCTTCTGCTCGATGTCGATGTTCTGCGTCAGGTCACCGTTGGCCAGCTCGCGCGCGAAGGCCACACCCTTGCCCAGCGGGCCGGTGATGGTGCGCGTGATGAAGATGGCGAAGACGATGCCGATGACGGCGCAGATCGACAGGCCGGTGATCAGCACGACGGAGGCCTGCTGCAAGGCGGCCTGGGCCTCCTGAGCAATTCTCTCGGTCTCCTCGATCCCCTTCGAAGCAATGGCCTGGGCCTTCTCGAGGACCTCGCCCCCCGCCACGTCGCGCTGCTTGCCCAGCTCGTTCAGGCCGACCCAGGCCGTCTCCAGCTCCCGCATGCCCTCCTGGTACTGGCCAGCGGCGCTCTCGGTCGCGTCGATCTTGGCAATGTCGGCATCGAGACGGGTGATCTCTCGTAGGTCGGCGAAGATCGTGTCCATCTTCTGGAAGTGTTCGTAGGCCTCGCGCAGCTCGTCCGGGTCGCGGTTGGCCTGGGCCTTCCAGGCGGCGATCCGTGTGGCATTCCCCACGTCGATGACGTCGTTCAGCAGCTCGACCTTGCGACGGCGCTCGTCGACCTTCGCGGGCGGATCGCCAGCGACGATCTCCGACTTCAGGCGCTGGGTCTGTATGGCGAGCAGGGCCTCGGTGGCTTCCATGTAGTCGGCTGCGGCCTCGTCCAGGAGAGAACGAGCCGCCTCGAGCTCGCCGTTGCGGTCGGCGGTGTCCTTCTTCAGGCCGTCGTAGGTGGTGACCGCCTCGCGCACATCGCCAATGGCGCTCTCGAGCAGCGTGAGCTGGGTCGAGTCGTCGGCCAGTTCTCCGGCACGGTCCATGGCCCCGCTGACCTCGACGAGCGCGTCCGTGGCGTCGTCGAAGTAGGCCTCGTTGGCGGTCAGTCCGTAGCCGCGCATGGCGTACATGGTCAACAGGCTGCTGCGCTCGAGGTCGTTGGCGATCCGGACCTCCGGAACGTATTCCTCCGCCAGCCAGTTGGACTTCTCCTTGATGTTGTTCATGCTCGAGATGGCGATCACGCCCAGCACGACGGTCAGGGCGATCAAGAGCCCGAAGCCCGCACCGAGCTTCGCCCCGATCTTCACGTTCTTGATCACAATGATCTTCCTTTCCCGGGTTTGGGGGCGTCGCCGCGGCGGCGTCCCGGAAATCTCACCGACTGTCACGAGGACTGACCGACGGCCATGAGTTCCTCGCGTTGAGCCCCACGGCTCAATGCCTGCACGTCGAGGATCAGCGCCACGGTCCCGTCGCCCAGGATCGTGGCTCCGCTGAAGCCCTCGATGTGCTCGTACATGCGGCCGAGATTCTTGATCACTGCCTGGATCTGTCCCTCGACCTCGTCGACGACCAGGCCGAAGCCCTGGCCGTCGGAATGGGTGATCACCAGCTGTTGGACCGCGGGCGCCGGCCGGCCGTCGTGGAAGAACTTCCGCAACGAGGTGTAGGGCACCAGATGCCCTCGCATCTCGACGACCTCTCGACCGTGGGCACGCTGGAGGTCGTCCTGCGTGAGGTCGGTGCATTCGTCGACCAGACTCAGCGGGATCACGTAGCGTTCGTCCTCCACGCGCACGAGCAGACCCTCGATGATGGCCAACGTGAGCGGGAGTTTCAGGGTCACGGTGGTGCCCTTGCCGAGTTCGCTGTCCACCGACACCGAACCCCGCAGGCCCTCCACGGACCGCTTCACCACGTCCATGCCCACGCCGCGTCCGCTGACGCTGGTGAGCGATTGGGCGGTGGAGAAACCTGCCTCGAAGACGAGCTTGTAGATCTCCGGTGGCTGGATCGGGTCATCGGCGCTGATCAGCCCGTTCTTCACGGCCTTCGCGCGGATCTTCTCGGGATCCATGCCTGCGCCGTCGTCGCGGATGGTGACCACGACGTGCGCCTCGGAGTGCTCGGCCGAGAGGTGGATCACACCGTGGCGGGACTTGCCGGAGGCTTCGCGTGCCTCGGGGGTCTCGACCCCGTGATCGACCGAGTTGCGGATCAGGTGTACCAGCGGGTCGGCCAGGCGCTCGATCATGGTCTTGTCGAGCTCGACCTCGGCCCCGGTGGTCTGCAGTTCGATTTCCTTGCCCAGGTCTGCCGACAGGTCGCGCACAACGCGGCGGAAGCGGCTGAAGGTGGTGCCGATTGGTAGCATGCGGATGCTGAGCGCATTGTCGCGCAGGTCGGCCACCAGCCGCTCCATCTCCTCGGTGATCCCGAGCAGAGCGGGTTCACGCGACCCCGAGGCGATCTGGTTCAGGCGTGCCTGTGCGGTGACCAGCTCGCCGACCAGGTTCACGAGCAGCGTGAGTTTGTCGACGGGCACACGGATGCTCTGGTTCTCGTCGCTGCGTTGGCGGCGCTTCTCGCGCACGATCTGCTGCTCGGCCAGGGCCGATTCGATGGTGGTGTCGCTGACCACACCGCTCTCGGTCAGGATCTCGCCGAAACGCTTCTGCGCCGTGACGGCCTCGTCCATCTGCGCGCCGGTGATGTCGCCGCGCTCGACGAGGATGTGGCCGAGCTTCCGTTCGTCGATGTCGCCGTCGTCGGGCTGGTCGACCACGGAGATGTCGATCTCGGCACGGTCGTCGACGAACATGAACACGTCGTGGATCGCATCGGTGCCCTTGTCGGTGGTCAGCAGGACGTCCCACCACACGTAGCACTGCTCGGGGTCGAAGTCCTCGAGGGTGTGGATCTCGTCGTCGTATCCGAAGACCAGACAGTCGCCCAGGCCGCGCAGTTCGCGCAGCAGCGGAACGATGTTCGTGCCGTTGGCGAAGATTCCCCGCGCGGGCTTGAAACGGACACGATAGGTGACCGGTTCCTTCTTCCGGGATGCTGCCTGTGTCTTCGGAGCGTCGGCATCGCCGGCGTCACCGCCCATGATCTGCTTCACGCGCACGAGGATCGGCGCGCCGGCACTCACCTCTGCGTCGTCGTTCAGCAGGCCCCGGATGTGGTCCTTCGCTCGGAGCCCGAGGTCGACGATCTCGCGATCGATGCTCAGCTCACCCTCGCGCACCTTGTCGAACATGGTCTCGATGTCGTGCGTGAACTCGGCAATGGTGTCGAAGCCGTTCATCGCGCCCGAGCCCTTGATCGTGTGCAGCGCCCGGAAGGTCCGGGCCACGAGTTCTTCGTCGTCGGGCGATTCCTCGAGCTCGAGCAGGGTCTCTTCGAGTTCGCTCAGCAGTTCCTCGGCCTCGAGTCGATAGGTCGCGGCGAAGTCGGTGGGATTGACGCTCACGCGATGACCTCCGGTTCCTGGCTGACGAGCCGCTGGTAGATGGTGCCGAAGCCGACCTCCTGGCAGAGCGCCTCGATCGAGTCGCTCTCGTCGATCAGTCGCAGCGACTTGCCCGCCTCCTTGGCGGTGTGAGTGGCGGCGAGGAGGATCTGCACGAACGACAGGTCGGCGCTGTCGACCTCACGCAGGGTGAGGCTCACCGAGTCGCTGTCGGCGAGGGCCTTCCGCAGCGCAGCGGTCAATTCCGCGGCCCGCGTGAGGTCCAGCGATCCGGTCCAGACCAGACCGTTCTCGACCGGAGGGTCGGCCGAAGACTTCGCCTTCGGCGAGCCCGATGCCGTCGTCGGTTTCGCCGTGCCCGGCGCCGACCGGCGTGACGAGGTCTTGCGCGAGGCGGTCTTCTTCGCAGCGGTGGGCATGGAAACACTCTCCACGGCAGCTTCTGAGGGAGTGCGGCCGGATCCTGCTCCCGGATCCGATGTCCGCGACGCGCCCTCGATACGCAAGACCGGGACCAGACCACGCCACCCGGAGCCATCACGGGCTCTCGGAGGCCGTCACGGGGAACGGCCTGGTGCACACTCACCACGAAATGGTCGACGTGCCCCACGTGATCGTTCCGGAGAGCGGAACGGAGGTGGTCCCGACCCCTTCGACCGCGGTCGACTCTCGTCCGGCATGTCGGAAACGACTGCCCGGAACCTGAGCGACTCTTCAGCGGGGGATCGCGAGATCCTCGATCGCTTCGGCCAGCCGTTCCCACGAGAACAGCGCGCGGCGGTCGGCGACACCACGTTCGAGGCGCTCGAGAACACCCGGTTCGAAGATGCGATCGACGGCCGCGGCCAGGGCCTCGGCGTCACCCGGTGGGACGACCAGGCCGGCCAGCTCGTGGGGCACGATCTCGGCCAGCCCGCCCACGTCGGTGATCACCATGGGGCGGCCGAAGTGGTAGGCGATCTGGGCCACGCCCGACTGGGTGGCGGTGCGGTAGGGCTGGACCACGGCGTCGCAGGCCGAGAAGAGCAGGGAGACGTCGTCGTCGGGGACATAGCCCGCGCGAAGGTGCACGCGCGTGTCCAGACCCCGCCGCGCGATCTCCCGCCGGTACGCCTGCTCGTCCTCGTAGAACTCGCCGGCCACGACGAGCTGGACGGTCGGGTGCCGGTCGCCGAGCCGGTCGAGCGCCTCGATCAGCAGGTCCAGCCCCTTGTAGGCGCGGACGTAGCCGAAGAACAGCAGCAGCGGCCGGTCGGGGTCGAGACCCAGGCGCCGTCGCGCCTCGTCGCGGGGCAGGACCTCGCCGAAGTGGTCGTAGATCGGATGTTCGATCCGCCGGATCGGGGCCTCGACGCCGAGGGTACGCAGGTCACGTTCGACCTCGGCGCTGAGTACGACGCAGCCCGCGCAGGCACGCAGGAACCACGATCCCAGGGGACGGTCCCCGGGGCGGCGCTCGTGGGGAATGGCGTTGTGGATCAGTCCGATCGCCGGTCGGCCCGCCGCGCGCAGGACGGTGCCGTAGGACGGGGCGAAGAAAGGCATCCAGTAGTTGAACACGAGGGCGTCCGGGGCGAGGCGGTGCAGGCGCCGGCCGGTGGACCACCAGCTCCATGGTCCGGTCGAGTCGATCCATCGGTGCACGGGAGTCGGGGTGGGCGAGGGGAGGTCCTCGTACTGCGACGTGCCCGGGAACAGTGGGCCGGGGTACTGCCGGGTGAAGGTGACCGGCGTCACGTCGTGCCCGCGCTCGAGAAGGGTCTGCCAGGTGCGGAGCGTGAAGTGCGCGATCCCCCCGCGGTAGGGTGGGAGTGGGCCCACCAGAGCGTAGTGGCTCATGAGCGCCGGGCTCCGGTGAGCTCGGTGTAGATCTCCTCGAAGCGGTCGACCTGGGCTTCGAGTTCGTACTTCTTCGCGTCCTCGTGGGCACGGGCACCGAGCCGTTCCCGCTCGTCGGGCCGATCGACGAGCCGGCGCATCGCGTCGCGCAGTTCGCCGACGGTCGGCTCGACCAGCAGTCCGTTCGATTCGTGCTCGACGACCTCGGGAATCCCACCGCGGCGCGCGCCGATCACCGGGTGACCGTAGCGGAAGGCGTCGATCATCACGCGCGGGAAGTTGTCGTTCCAGATCGAAGGAACCACCAGGAAATCGACCTCGCGCAGCAGGTGGTTCTTGGCGTCCTCCTCGACGAAGCCGTCGAAGTGTGCGTGGTGGGGCCACCGTCCACAGAACGACCGGACCTCCGAGGCCAAGGGGCCGTCCCCGGCGAAGCGGAAGTGCAGCTCGGGGCGGCTGCGGTCCTCGAACCAATCGGTGAGCGCGTCGAGCAACACGCGCACTCCCTTGTGCTCGTCGAGCTGGCCGAGGTAGAGGCCGGTGACCGTGGTGTCTGAGGGCCGTTGGGGGCGCGGCTCGACGCGGGGAGGTCCGGCGTTGGGCACGACCTCGGCCCGGGCGTCGGGGAACTGTTCGTGGTCCAGGTGCCGTTGCAGGACGAAGCGCGACGGGGCGGTCACCACGTCGACGTGCGCCGTCGATCCCCGTTTGAAGTGGCGGTACACGCGGCACGGCCATGGCGCGTCGACGCACTCGACGCCGCTGCGCCGGAGCAGGGTGGTGCGCGGGCACAGCAGGTGGTAGTCGCGTAGCGTGTGGACCACCGGTACCCCTGCGGCATGCGCTGCGTCCCACACGACGCCGGTCATGCCGACGATGGTGTTCGTGTGCACCACGTCCGGCTGCAGCCGGACGAACAGGTCGTCGAGCAAATGGCGCCACCGGCCCGAGCGCAGGTTCGCCACGTGATGGGCCACCTTGCGCCCGATTCCGGGGGAACCACCTCCGGTGTCGATCAGGTCGACGAAACCGTGCGAGGCGGCCTCGTACACTCGGCCGTTCAGCCCCTCGAGTTCGCGCTCGTACAACTGGTCGCGCGTGCCACGCCGGCGACCGGTGGTGGCCACGGCGTCCACGCGATGCCCGCGCGCGCTCAAGCGCAGGCCGAGCATCCAGCTCGACTGCTCGGCGCCGCCGATCACGTTCGGGTAGAACACGCTGTTCTGGATCAGGATGCGCACCACCGGCTCCCGTACGAAGACGTCGCCACCTTAACGCAGGTGACGACGTCCGGCGACCGGTGTTCGGATGGCATCAGCCGGCCAGGGCGGCCTCGATCCGGGCTCGCAGGTCGGGATCGTCGGGAGCGGTGCGGGGCGGGAAGCGGTAGAGCACCCGGCCCTCGCGATCGACCAGGTACTTGGTGAAGTTCCAGGTCGGCTCCTCGAGGTCGCGCGTGAGGTGGCGATACACCATTCCCTGCGCGTCGCCCTTCACGTGGACCTTCTCGAACATGGGGAAGCTCACCCCGTAGGTCTCCGAGCAGAAGGCGCGGATCTGCTCCGGTGTGCCCGGCTCCTGGTTCATGAAGTCGTTGCTCGGGAAGCCCAGCACCACGAAGCCGCGTTCGGAGAACTCCCGGTGCAGGGCTTCGAGACCTTCGTACTGGGGAGTCAGGCCGCACTTGCTGGCCACGTTGACCACGAGTGACACCGCTCCCCGGTAGTCCGCCAGCGAGACGGCTTCGCCCTCGAGGGTGCGGGTCTGCAATTCGTAGAACGACGTGGCCTCGGGGCCGTCCGTCGGCTCGGCCGCCTGGACCTCGCCCCCCACGGTGTTGCGGTAGGTCAGGGCGAAGACCGACACGCCCACGGTGAAGACGGCGGCGGTCACGATCAGGAAGCTTCGCATGGAATCCTCGGCGGGCTCGGGGAAACACCGGTCGAGGAGGCATTCGTCGCTGACGACCGGACGGATGCCGTCGGGGTCAGACCGGCGTGGCCGCCGAGAAGACGTGGTGGAGCACGCGGGACAGTTCGTCGCGCTCGATGGGCTTCGCGAGGAAGTCGTCGCAGCCGGCGGCCAGACACCGGTCACGGTCTCCGGCCATGGCGTTGGCGGTCAGCGCGACGATCGGCGAGGGATAGCCCTCCTCGCGCAGCATGCGCGTGGCCTCGTAACCGTCGACCACGGGCATGAGCATGTCCATGAGTACCAGGTCGTGGATCCGCTGCTCGTCGCGGGCGTCCAGGGCCCGGCGGACGGCCGCCGCTCCGTCGTCGGCCACCTCCACCTCGAGGCCCCGCTTCTCCAGGATCCTGCGCACGAGCTTCTGGTTTACGGCGTTGTCCTCGGCCACCAGGACACGTCCCACGAGTTGCTCGCCGGCACCGTCGTCGGCGGATCCGGTGTCGCGCGCGCTCGCTCCCAGCTCTCGGATCGTGTCGTCTCCGGGCATCACCCCGGGATCGATGCTCACGGTGAACACGCTGCCCAGGCCCGGGCTGCTCTCGACCTCGATGTCTCCACCGAGCAGTTGGGCCAGTCGCCGGGAGATGGTCAGGCCCAGGCCTGTTCCCCCGAAGCGGCGGGTCGTGGAGGCATCACCCTGGGTGAAGGGACGGAACAGACGACCGATCTCGTCGTCGGTCATGCCGATGCCGGTGTCGTGGACCGCGAAGTGCAGTACCGGCTGGCCACTGCGGTGGCCGGCCCGCACGTACACTTCGATCCCACCGCTCTCGGTGAACTTGATCGCGTTGCCGACCAGGTTCACCAGGATCTGGCGGAGTCGCACGGGGTCGGTGCGAATCGTCCGCGGGAGTTCCCCCTTGGCCACGAATTCGAGCCCCAGCCCCTTCTCGAGGGCGCGCGGGGCGACCAGCTTCTGCGCCTCGAGGATCAGACCCGAAAGCGACACCTCGAGACGCTCGACCTCGATCCGATCGGCCTCGACCTTCGAGAGATCGAGGATGTCGTTGATCAGGCGCAGCAGGTGCTGACCGTTGGCGCGTACGGTGTCGAGGTACTCGTCGCGCTGCTCCTCGGTGGGGGCTTCGTCGCTCAACAGATCCACGTAGCCCAGGATGGCGGTCATGGGAGTGCGGATCTCGTGGCTCATGTTGGCCAGGAAGGCACTCTTGGCCGCGGTCGCCTCGAGGGCGCGGGCATTGGCGGCTTCGAGCGCCTCGGCCTGGGCGCGCAGTTCGTGTTCGATGCGCTTCTGACCGCTGATGTCGCGGATCAATCCGGTGAAGTAGACGTCCCCGTCGATCGACATGCGCGACACGGCGATGTGGATCGGGAAGACCTCGCCGTTGCGCCGCAGGGCCACCATTTCGCGCCCGTGGCCGACGACGTTGGGGTTGCCGGTCTGCAGGTAGCGATCGATGTGATCGTCGTGCTGTTCGGCGTGGGGGCTGGGCATCAACGTCGACACGTTGCGCCCGATCATGTCGGCGGCTTCGTAACCGAACATGCGCTCGGCTGCCGGGTTGAAGGTCCGGATACTTCCCATGGAATCGATGATTATGATGGCCTCGGCCGCCGTCTCGATCACCGAGCGCCAACGGGTCCGTTCGGTCTCCACGCGATCCAGGAGATCGTTCACGGCGTGGCCCAGGCGGCCCACCTCGTCGTCCATCGAAACGTCGATCCGCGCGCTGCTCTCCCCGCGCTCGATCGAATCGAGTTGCCGGGTCATGCGTGTGAGCCGGTTCCACAGCCGCGACTGCAGCAGGAGGATCACACAGCCGGTCAGGGCCATGATGGTGAGGAAGGCCACACCGGCCCCGATCAATGCCTCGTGCCGGACCGCGGCGCGGATCTCGCGGGTGTCGAAGACGACGAGGATCCCCGCAGGTTCCGAGCCGTCCCGGGCGGATCGTGCTCCGACGAGCACGGTGGGTTCGTAGAGGGCCACCGTGGTGTCGTCGGACCAGCGATGGGGCCGGCCCTCGGCGTGGGCTTCGGCCACCGTCGTCGGGACCAGGTCGGGAAGGGCGGAACCCTCCCAGCGAGGGCGCGAGGCGATCTCGACCCGGAGCGGATCTCCGCGCAGCACCATGATCGCGTCGACGTCGCGCTCGGCCGCGTGGGCGAGCACGACGCGTCGCAGACGGGTCGTGGTGAGTCCCGAGTTCACCTCGACCTGGAGGGCCCCCAGGACGGCACGTCCGCGCCCGGTCTCGAAGCGCTCGAGGTCCTGCTGGAGGTGCGTCGCCTGGAACCACGCGGCTACGCCGGCCGCCATCAGCGAGATGGCCACCATGGTGGTGACGAGGCGGGTCCTCAGCGTGATGGGTGTGCGCGAGCTGCGGTCCATGAGCGGTCCAGGTCACGAAGGGGTCCGGGATCCACGATGCCGTCCACCGGCGCCGCTCGATCCAGCACGCAGGTTCGGCGCAGAACTCGTTCGTTCGGTCGTGTGGTCGACGCGCAGGTGAGCCGTGGGGTGGAACACGGTGCGGTGCCAGGAGCCGAGTCCGGTCCGGAGTGACCTCGCCGACGTGGAGGGGCAGACCCGACCACGGCGGAGCCGACGAACAGTGCACGCATCGCACGTGGGAGCCGCACGGCGAGGCCTTTCGGACGGAGATCGATCGTTCGATCCGTGCTTCGGCCGGTGGTGGGTGCGACTTGAGCCCGATCAGAGCTCGGCCAGGCGGGCGATCAGCGCGCCCGCGACCTCGGCGTCCGGAGTGGTGAGGAAGATCGGACGGACCCGGTCGCTGCGGCGGATCGTGATCAGGGCCCGGTCGAGATCGACCTCGCAGTCGACCACCGCGCGCAGCGGGATCTCGGTCCGCCGATCGCCGAGCAGGAGGAGGCGCCGGTCGGTGATCAGCAGGGTCCCTTCGCGGTACAGCGACAGGCCGCGGACCACGTGCTTCTGACGGTCGCGCTGGAAACGTTCGAGCACGCGCTCGCGCAGGAGCCGGGCCGGGGCCCGCAGGTGGCAGACCTCGCCGCGCCGGAGATACCGCTGCTCGGTGGGATCGGGCTCCACGACGGGTGGATCGCCCTCTCGCAGGTCGCGCAGACGCCGCAGGCGATCGGCGAGGGCGTTCTCGTCGGCCAGGTCGTCGGGTTCGAGGGCCAGGCGCTCGCGCACGTGGGCGAGGGTCTCTTCTTCGTCGTGGTCGAGCTCGCGGTCGGCGACGGCCTCGAGGTGGACGGCGCGGTAGGCGTGCACGCGGTGGGTCCGGACCTCGGCCGGATCGAGGTCGAGGAGCTGCGACACACCGTCGAGCCGCGCCAGTTCCTGATCGGTCACCTGCCCGTCGAGGACGGCGGCGAGGCTCAGGTCGAGGTGGGCCCGGCGGGCGAGCTCGCGGCGCTCGTCCGCGGGCAGGGGGCGATCGACGTCCAACCGTTCGATCTGCGTGCGCTGCTGCGGCCACTCACGGGCGGGCCGGTCGCCCAGGGGCTCGAGCACGTCGAGCCAGTCGTTCAGACGCTCTCGATGCGAGATGCGGCGGACGGTCCACACGACGCCGCCGAGAGCCGCCGCACCGCAGACCACCGCGAGCAACACGGGCGTCCCCTCGGTCACCGTGGCCAGGACCGCGCCCGCGGCGAGCAGCAGGGTGAGCGTGATCGGAGCCGAGATGCCTCCGCTGTCGAGGCCATCGGTGTCGAGAGGCAGGTCGACGGTGTCCGGTGTCGACGTGTCGTCGCGGCCGTAGGTCACGCCCGTGTCGACCCGCAGGACACGCGGCGGGGCCGGGGCCCCGGTGGCACCGCCCCCGTCGCCCTCGGATCGACCGCCCACCCGTCCCCAGACGCGGCGATGGTACAGGCCGTAGCGACCGGCGTGCGTGTAGACGCGACCGCCGGGCATGAGTCCGACGCGAGCGCCGGTGACGCCGCCGCTCACGCCGATACCGTACTGGGAGAGGTTCAGGCGCAGTGGCCCGAGCTTGAACGCCTTGCGCAGATAGAAACCCACGAGTCCTCACCGGTCCGAGTGCGGGAGCCATCGAACTGTGCGGCCGCGACCCGCGCGGGGCGACGGGCCGCCCGGTGGGAGCCGGCGACCGCGGGAAGGTAAGGTCCGGACCAGGGACCTGTCCATGGCCGGCCCCCGCGCGGCGATCCTCTGTGGCGTGTGGTCAACACGAAGACGATTGGCGGACCGACATTCGCGTGTGACGTCGGGGTAGTCTTTCGGTATGGTACCGGCCTCGGGCGGGTGCGGAGGCTCCCATGGCCGTCCGGGACCGCCCCGTGCGCGGCTCCGTCGCGCCGGGGCGTCTTTTCCGGCAACGGTCGTCCGCACCCGCCTCTTCGATTTCGTGCGGTGGCCACCCTGGTGGTCGAACATTGGGCGCACCTCCGCCGACGCCGTGATCGAGTCCGCGCAGCGTCGACTGCGGCCGATCCTGGTGACCACGGCCACCAACGTGGGTGAGCTGCTGCCGCTGTGTTTCTTCGGCGGGCGGATGTGGTCACCGATGGCGGTGTCGATTCTCTTTCGAGCCGCTGTTCGCGACCACGCTCACCCTGGGCGTGGTGCTGGTTTTGCCTTCGTTGTTGTTCCGGGTGCGGTACGGTCGGTGAGCGCAGAATGCCGAGCGCAGCGGGTGCGCGCTCGGCAGGGAGCGCCCGGGGATGTCTCGCGTGGGCGTTTCGCTGCGGAAGTCGGGGGAGTGGCCGGGGCCGGTGGCCGCGCGGTCGTTTCGTTGCGGAAGTCGTCGCGCGGGTCCGGGTGAGGTCGGGCCGGGCACCGCGTCGTCATGACCGTACGGCTCTGTGGAGCGGATTCGATCGCCGTCGCATGCTTCTCCGCTGCTGGTGCGGTGGGCGGGCATCGGCGGT
>Ga0102940_1000400_pt1 | contig 29876 bp, 24 predicted proteins | sample SalPonR2_C_D1_MG_FD_78215 | JGI IMG/M metagenome (GOLD analysis project Ga0102940, IMG submission 78215) | Salt pond soil microbial communities from South San Francisco under conditions of wetland restoration - Salt Pond MetaG R2_C_D1_MG | ecosystem: Environmental > Aquatic > Marine > Intertidal... | reverse complement strand
TTTAATGTTTGGGTGGGAATTTCCGCCACATATTTCCGGAGGATTGGGTACAGCTAGTTACGGTCTGACTCGCGGAATGGCCAAAATTCCCGATCTTGATATTACTTTCGTAGTACCAAAGGCATATGGTGATGAAGACCAGAGCAAAATGAGGGTTATCGGGGCAGGCGATATATGTCTTGATAAGGGAGATTTGAAATATGCAGAATTATTGGGTAAGCTATCATACATAGAGGTTAAGTCGAAGATCATTCCTTATAACTCCCCCGAAGAATATGAAAAACTGATAGAAAAGGCCTCAAGAACAAAAGCAAAGCTGATATATACAACACCAGGAGGGAAGATTCATTTCTCAGGAGGTTACGGTGCGGATTTATTTGGGGAGATTGCTAATTATTCGCTGGTGGCGGGGAAAATTGCGGAGGATTATCCACATGACATAATTCATGCGCACGACTGGTTGACTTACCCTGCAGGGATGGCGGCGAAAAGTGTTTCCGCGAAAAAGTTGGTTATCCATGTACATGCTACGGATTTTGATCGCTCGGGGGGAAGTGTGAATCCGGGGGTATTTGAGATTGAGAAGAAGGGGATGGAAGCAGCAGATGAGATTATTGCAGTAAGTAAGCTTACAAGAAATACAATTATTAATAAGTATGGAATTGAGGCACGGAAAGTAACCACAGTGTATAATGCTGTTGAACCTGTTGCTGAAAAGGAGAAGATAGCCATGCGCCGGGGTGTATCTGATAAGGTAGTTACATTTCTTGGTCGTATTACACTTCAAAAGGGTCCTGAGTATTTTGTGCAAGCGGCGGAAAAGGTTCTGCGGAAGATGGATAATGTGAAGTTCGTGATGGCTGGAGGTGGAGAACTGCTTGAAAGAATGATTCTGTGGACTGCTTCGATGGGGATTGCCGATAGGTTTCATTTTACCGGTTTTCTGAAAGGTGACGATGTTTTTAGACTATTTTCTATTAGTGATGTATATGTTATGCCATCTGTATCAGAGCCCTTTGGGATATCTCCGCTTGAGGCAATGCAGTCGGATGTTCCAGTGATTATTTCACATCAATCGGGAGTAGCGGAAATTCTTAAATACGCTATCAAAACCGATTTCTGGGATGTGGATGCAATGGCCGATGCAATATATGGATTGCTGAATTACCCTTCACTCTCGGAGTCATTTATTAAATATGGGAAAGAAGAGGTGGAAAATTTGAAATGGGAGAATTCTGCCAAAAATGTATATAAACTATACCAGAAAGTTGTTAAATAGAGATATTATGAGAAAGATATGCTTGTATTTCCAGGTTCATCAACCTTTCAGGTTTCGCACTTATAGGTTTTTCGATATAGGGAATGATCATTATTATTATGATGACTATACAAATGAAAGTATTTTAAGAAAGGTGGCGGATAAATGTTACCTGCCGGCCAATAAACTAATGCTTGATCTGTTGCAGAAACATGGAGATGCGTTTAAGGTTGCTTACTCACTCTCTGGTATTGCCATAGAACAATTTAAGTTATACGCGCCAGAAGTGCTTGATAGTTTCAGGAAACTTGCCGATACCGGACAAGTGGAATTTTTGGCAGAGTCATATATGCATTCTCTTGCATCCTTAAAGGACCATGAAGAGTTCAAAAAACAAGTTCTTGGGCACAAGCAATTGATAAAAGAGACATTTGGACAGGAGCCCTTGGTGTTTAGAAATACGGAGCTTATATATAGCGATGCTATCGGTAAAGATATATATGACATGGGATTTAAGGCCATGATTACAGAAGGAGCAAAACACGTTCTGGGATGGAAAAGTCCGAATTACCTATACTGTAATGCCGTCGAGCCACGCCTGAAGGTACTTTTGAAAAATTTTAAACTGAGTGATGACATTGCTTTTCGCTTTTCAGATAAGGGATGGGATGATTACCCCCTGACTGTCGATAAGTTTACAACATGGCTAAATGAATTACCTAAGGAAGAAGAGACCGTAAATCTTTTCATGGATTATGAGACCTTTGGTGAGCATCAATGGGAGGGAAGCGGAATATTTGATTTCCTCCAGGATTTTCCGGGTGGTGTACTTAAGGATACCGGTTATGAATTTATTACACCATCAGAGATTGCCTCTAAATTACAGGTTGTATCGGCAGTACATGTGCCAAACCCAATATCATGGGCCGATGAAGAAAGGGATTTATCTGCCTGGTTAGGTAATGAAATGCAACAAGAGGCATTTAATAAGCTTTATGCTTTAAAGGAGAAGGTATACAAAACAGGTAACAAGGAAATAATCCAGGATTTTGGGTATTTGCAGGTCAGTGACCATTTCTATTATATGTCAACTAAATTTTTATCTGACGGAGAAGTACATTCCTATTTTAATCCTTACGCGACGCCTTATGAAGCATTTATGAACTATATGAATGTACTGAGTGATTTTAAGATCCGTGTGGATGCACTTTCATCTAAGGGAGCAGATCATGAAATTGCACGATTGAGCAAGATTATCAAGGAAAAGGATGAGAAGATTGAAAAATATGAACGAGAAATTAAAGTTTTAAAAGGGAAAAAGGGAAATGTTGAGTCTGGTAAAAATCAAAAACCAGTAAAGAAAAGTCCTGCCCCGAAAAAGACTCCGAAAAAGACTTCTAAACAAACGACGAAAACTGCTGTTAGCAAAACTACAAGAGGAAGTGCCTCTAAAAAGTAAATTAATAAAAAATTGTGAGAATTGGCGCAATGGGTTTGTAATTAAACCTGTTGCGAATATTTATTTAATAAGAAAAGAATGGAGAAGACTAATTTAAGACCGGATTATTTATTTGAGATAAGTTGGGAAATATGCAATCAGATTGGAGGAATACACCGGGTATTATCCTCGAAAGCACTTAATGTCCAGGAATCACTGGGAGATAAATATGTTGTGATCGGTCCTGACGTATGGCGGGATTCAACAGACCATCCCGAGTTTGAGGAAGATGCCGATCTGTTTAAAGAATGGCAGGAAAAAGCTTCTGCAGAGGGATTATTTGTAAGGACAGGAAGATGGAAAATTGAAAGCAGTCCGGTTGCTATACTAATTGATTTTACAACATTTTTTAACCAGAAAGATGAAATATTTAGCAAGTTGTGGGAGCAATACAAGCTGGATTCTATTTCCGGACAGTGGGATTATATCGAACCTACCTTGTTTGGATACGCTGCCGGATTGACCATAGAAAGTTTTGTCAGGTTTCATGGACTTGTCAAGAAGAAAGTAGTTGCCCACTTTCATGAATGGCTAACGGGTGCAGGGCTACTTTATTTGAAAGAGTTTCAACCACAGATTGGGACTGTATTTACAGCACATTCAACGATTGTTGGGAGGCGATTGGCAGAAAGTGGGGAGCCATTTTACAGTCAACTAAACCATTATAATGGTGAGCAAAAGGCCCGGGATCTCGGTTTGGTAGCTAAACAGTCGCTGGAAAGGATTACGGCTCACCAGTCACATGTATTTTCAACAGTTAGTGATATTACAGCCAACGAGTGCGAACAGTTTCTGGGCAAGAGCCCTGACTTAATTACACCCAACGGATTTCAGTTTGATTCAAAGGTAAAAAGTGAATTGGACAAAGAAAGACCTTCAGTAAGGGCAAAGTTATTGAAAGTTGTTTCGTCACTTACCGGTGCAGAATTACCGGATGATACTTTGCTGATTGGTAGCGGCGGACGCTATGAGTTTAGAAATAAGGGGATGGATGTTCTGATTAATTCTCTGGAGAAATTGAATAATTCAAAGAAATTGCAAAAACCAATTGTTGTCTTTTTACTTGTCCCTGCTCAGCAATACGGTGCAAGAAATGATCTTATTGGTGCAATCAGGGATGGTCAGTCTCTAAAAGAGCCGGATGTGATTACACACTATCTCCATTTTCCGGAACATGATCCAATTCTTAAGCATTTAGAACTAAAAAATCTCGGTAATCAATCCGATGATATGGTAAAGGTCGTATTCGTACCTGCATACTTAAGGGGTGCAGATGGTATTTTTAACCTTGATTATTTTGAGGTAATCAATGCATTTGACCTCACGGTGTTTCCATCCTATTATGAACCTTGGGGATACACGCCTATGGAAAGTATTGTTTATGGAATACCATCCGTTACAACTGCTCTTTCAGGATATGGCCGATGGATAAAAGACCATTTAGAGGGCATGGAAAACTCAATTTATATTCTTGAGAGGAATGATCATAATACCTCAGTGCTTGAGGATGAATTAATGAAAATTATTCTCAAGCATGAGCGCATGCATCGGGATGAGCGAGACGTTGTTAGAAAGAGGACCCAGGAGTTTGGGGTTGAATCACAATGGCAAAACCTGATAGATGCTTACTGGAATGCTTATTCACTTGCTCTGGAAGGAATAAAGGATGCAGGTTTTATCTATGATGAAATCGAACGCGTTGAATATTTGCCTTCTACTAATAAATTCCTTAAAGATGTTGAGCCACAATGGCGAAGGGTGGTAGTGCAGCAACAGATACCGGAAAGATTAAAGCCACTTGAAGCGCTGTCAAAGAATATTTGGTGGTCATGGAATAAAGAAGCAGTCGAGATGTTCAGGTCGATTGACCCGGAACTATGGGATGATGTTGAGGAAAACCCTATACTTCTGCTCGACAGGATTCCATACGATCGATTGCTGGAATTGGAGAGAAACGAACAGTTTATGACGCAGTTCGAATCTGTAATTAATGCATTCAAAGCATATATGTCTGTCCCTCCCCGAAAGAATGAACCTTCGGTTGCCTATTATAGTATGGAATTCGGATTACACAACTCATTGAAGATTTATTCAGGAGGCTTGGGACTCCTGGCAGGTGATTACCTCAAAGAAGCCAGTGACTATAATTATTCCATGGTTGGCGTGGGTTTACTATATAGGTATGGTTATTTTCACCAGGTAGTTACCTCTTCCGGAGAACAGATAGCACATCAGGATTTCCAGGATTTTTCCAAGATTCCAGTTGTACCGGTACGTGATGATGAAGGCAATTGGATTTCTGTTCAGATCATATTACCCGGAAGAACACTTCATGCCAGGGTATGGAAAACCCAGATTGGAAGGATACCACTTTATCTGCTTGATGCAGATTATGAGGCAAATAAACCTGTTGACAGAACCATTACCCACGAATTGTACGGTGGTGATGATGAAAACCGTTTTAAGCAGGAATTATTACTTGGTATCGGGGGAGTGCGGGTGCTCCGGAAAATGGGAATATATACCGATCTTTACCACCTCAATGAAGGTCATGCTGCTTTTACGGGGCTTGAGCGATTGAGGGAGTATATTCAAGATCATAATCTTACTTTCCCTGAAGCAAGGGAGGTTGTGAGGTCTACCAGCCTGTTTACGACCCATACTCCTGTACCGGCAGGACATGATAGCTTCCATGAAAATATGATGCGTACTTATCTCAGCCATTATCCTGAAAGGCTTACCCTGGAATGGAATCATCTTATGAATCTGGGTAAGAAGAAACACGATAATCCGGATGAAAAGTTTAGCATGAGTGTTCTTGCTGTGAATCTTTCCCAGGAAATAAACGGTGTGAGTAAACTTCATGGTGCTGTTAGCAGAAAAATGTTTTCCGGGATGTGGAAAGGTTATTTGCCCGAAGAACTACATATAGGACATGTTACAAATGGTGTACATTTGAATACATGGGTTGCAGACCGGTGGAGAGAATTATACCTGGATAATTTTGGTGAGGCGTTTTTCACAAAGCAGGACGACCGTAAATTATGGGAAAAAATTTATGATGTTCCGGATGATAAGATCATGGAGATTCGTAACAGTGAACGAAAAGCACTGATCGATTATATCAGGGAGCGTTTATCACGCGCTTCTGCAAAGCACCTTGAAGATCCAACGGTTTCAATGCAGATATCAGAATCACTTAATGATAAAGCCCTCACCATTGGTTTTGCACGGCGTTTTGCAACTTATAAAAGGGCCAACCTGCTTTTTACAGACCTCGACAGATTATCTGCTATTGTGAATAATGAGGAGATGCCTGTGCAGTTTGTATTTGCCGGGAAGGCCCATCCAAAAGATATTCCCGGACAACAGTTGATTAAGCGGATCGTTGAAATTTCGAAGATGCCTGAATTTGTTGGAAAAATAATCTTCCTTCAAAATTACAACATAAACCTGGCCAAAAAACTGTTGCATGGGGTTGATATATGGCTTAATACACCAACAAGGCCATTAGAAGCTTCTGGTACAAGTGGCGAAAAGTCAGTGATGAACGGAGGACTTCATTTCAGCGTGCTGGATGGTTGGTGGGCTGAAGGTTATAAAGAGAACGCCGGTTGGGCACTTCCACTTGAAAAAGAATTTGAGTCGCAGGATCAGCAAAATTCCCTTGATGCCGGACGAATTTATTCAATCCTTGAAAATGATATCCTTCCGGCATTTTACAAAAGGGATAAGGCGGGAAATGCCTCTGAATGGGTAAATATCATAAAGAACTCAATATCAAAGGTGGCCCCTGAATTTACCATGAACAGAATGCTGAGGGATTATATTGAGTATTTCTACAGAAAGCTTTATAAAAGATCTTTGGAGATCAAAGCTAATGACTACAAACAAGCTAAGGATATCTCATTTTATAAAAAGCAAATTATTGAGAAATGGACAGATATCAAGGTGCTTGAAATCAACGCACCTACTCCCGGAAAAGAGGATTTCATGGTAGGGGAAAAATATAAAGGAAGTATTACAATTGATTTGAATGGCCTCTCTTCTGATGATATTGGTGTTGAAATGGTGGTGCTTTCCCGAAATGAAACAGAAAATCAATACCCACAAGGTAATGCTGAAGAGTTGAAATGTATAAAGGCTGAAGGATCTGTTGCTACTTATGAAGTTGTTCAGGAGATTGGCAGAACAGGACAATTTGATATTGGATACAGGGTATTCCCAAAGTTGGAAGGTTTGCCGCACAGGATGGACCTGCCACTGCTTAAATGGGTCTAGTTTTTGACTGTGAGGTATCATTTGTTGCACATCTCGACCTCTGTGCTTTATCGTATTTTAAGCTTTTTGACAGTTTTTGAAAACGGTTAACGCACCTTTGGTATGTGCTGTTTTTCAAGAACAATTGCTGTCCGGTTGGGAAGGTATAGATCGAGTTTCTGTTTTAGCCCGTATGATCTTTCTATGTGGGTTCTGTAAACCTGCTTTGTGTCTACCCTTCCAAATCCACCATATTTTGTGTCGTCCGAGCACAGAAGGATGCGGTATTTCCCCTTGTCTGTTGGTATACCATATCCGGTGTATGACTCTGTAGGATGGAAATTAAAAACAAAAAGGTATTCTCCCCTGGTAAAGGAAATAATATTATCATGATTATCAAGTTTGACAGGAACGCAATGGTGATCCATACAATTACTGCCTGAAATGAAACTGATAAATGCCCTGTCAAAATCTAAAAGGTAATGATACTTAAGGCTTTTATTGTCTGCCAGTGACCATTGCCTGCGGGCATATTTGTATGACCAGCTATTTCCCTCCCTCGGGAAATCTATCCACTCCGGATGACCGAATTCATTGCCCATGAAATTGAGGTATCCGCCACTGGCCGTTGCGATAGTAACCAGTCTGATCATCTTATGTAATGCAATGCCCCTGTCAACAACCAGATGCTGACTGTTTTTATCCATATGCCAGTACATCTCCTTGTCAATAAGCCTGAAAATGAGTGTTTTGTCTCCAACAAGCGCCTGGTCGTGCGACTCTGTATAAGAAATAACTTTTTCTTCCTGCCGCCTGGATGTTAGTTCGTGAAAAAGTTCTGGCATGTTCCAGTTTTCATCCAATTGTTCCTTAATGGTTTTTATCCAATAATCGGGAATGCCCATGGCAAGTCTGTGCGTGAATCCCATGCCTCCGTCATCGGTATTACTTGCTAAGCCCGGATAACCACTCATATCTTCGGCAATACTTATAGCATCTGGTTTGTGCGATTTGATCAGTTTATTGGCAAGGGCAAGGTATGTGAGCGCATCAATATCCTGACTGCCATCGAAATATTGGTTGTAAGATGTAAATGCCTTTCCAAGACCATGATCATAATATAGCATACTGGTTATGCCGTCGAACCTGAAGCCGTCGAACCTATATTCTTCCATCCAAAAGCTGATATTTGAAAGTAGAAAATGCAGGACCTCATTTTTTCCATAATCATAGCAGAGCGAGTCCCATGCAGTATGCTCACGTCTGTGTCCGGTATGAAAAAATTGTCCTGGATCACCGGCATACATTCCAAGTCCTTCCAGCGTATTTTTGATACCATGTGAATGGACAATGTCCATAATCACTGCAACACCCTGTTTATGGGCTTCATCAATAAGGGCCTTCAGTTCTTCCGGCGTTCCAAATCTGGAACTTACAGCAAACAGGTTTGATACATGATATCCAAATGACCCATAATACGGGTGTTCCTGGATAGCCATTAATTGAATGGTATTATATCCATTTTTGATTATTCGTGGGAGGACACCCAGGCGAAACTCATCGAACGAACCCACATCCTCTTTTTCAGTAGCCATTCCAACGTGTGATTCATAGATTAACGGGTTACTGTTTGATAATGAAGGCGCATCGTTTTTCCAGACATAGGGATTGTCGGGGCACCACACCTGGGCATTATAAAGATTTGTATACGGATTTTGGATGCACCTTGTGGCCCATGCAGGAATGCGATCACCTGATCCTTCCTTCCACGATATTCTTAATTTATAGTGATCACCATGTTTTAACTTGTCGTCAGCAAGTATTAATTCCCAGTTTCCATTTTCCTTTTTGGAAAAAGCATATCCCTCTTTTGGTTGCCATTGATTGAAATCGCCGATCAGGTATACCTGAGTTGCGTTGGGAATCCATTCTCTGATAATCCAGGTATAGTCATGTTGATTGCGGTGAATGCCAAAATAATGATGTCCTTTGGCAAATTCATAGATGCTATGATGATCTGCGGTCAGTTCCTTTTCCTTGTTATTCAGGTATTTTTGTCTATACTCAAGGACGTTTTTATAAGGGTTAAGCCAGGAATCATTATCAATTAATTTCATGAAGTTTACTTCTTTTTAGATGGTGCACCAAGTTACAAAATAATCAACTTGTACTGCAAGCATAAATCTAAAAGCATTCCTGATTTTGAGGCACGGATATTTTATTAAATTTGTGCCTCATTTAATCGGCATATGCAAGTATATAATATTATCGATAAGCCTAAAATTACCAATCCGGTTGTTACGATTGGTATATTTGATGGTGTACACAAGGGGCATAAATATATACTTAATAAGTTAATAAGCAGGGCGAAGGAGGTTGACGGTAAGTCAGTTGTTATTTCTCTTTGGCCGCATCCACGGATTGTACTTAACAGGGATATGTGGAATTTCAGACTTTTACAGACGCATGATGAGAAAATTCACCACCTGAGTAAGCTGGGGCTGGACTATTATGTTTCAGTGCCATTTGACAAAGAACTCGCTTCAATGAATGCTTGTGATTTTGTGCAGGAATATCTCATCGATAAATTGCAGGTTACACGATTATTACTGGGATATGATAATGCATTTGGAAGAGACAGGCAGGGGAACCCAGATGGGTTTTTATTGTGTGCTAAGAAATCAGGCCTTACTGTTGAAAAGCTGGATGAATACAGAGCTGCAAATGGAATTATCAGTTCTACGTCTGTTAGAGAGGCTTTATTGATTGGTGATTTGCCATTGGCAAAAAAAATGCTTGAATATGATTATTATCTAAAGGGTGAAGTTATTCAGGGCAACCAACTTGGTAGGAAAATTGGTTATCCTACGGCAAACATAAACCCGCAATCGCCCTATAAACTTATACCCAGGGATGGTGTCTATGCTATCCATGTGGAGCATGATAATGTATTCTACAAGGGAATGCTTAATATTGGCCTCAGACCTACCATTGACAGTGCTAATCCTGTGAAAACTATTGAGGCACATCTGTTTGATGTGGAGATGGATTTATACGAGAAGGAAGTGACAATTCATTTTCGAAAAAGGATCAGAGATGAACAAAAATTTAATGGGATCGTTGATTTAAAGGATCAGCTCGTAAAAGATGAACAGACTGCGCGTTCCGTGTTAAACGAAAAAGATTAACTTTGCAAAAAAAATAAGTATAGATTATGGAGACATTACCATTTGTAGAATCTTTGCCTTACAAGGTGGCCGATATAAATCTGGCTGAATATGGCAGGAAGGAAATTGAAATTGCTGAGAAGGAAATGCCGGGATTGATGGCAATAAGGGATAAATATTCAGCCGAGCAACCATTAAAAGGGGCTCGTATAACCGGATCTTTGCACATGACCATACAAACTGCTGTACTCATTGAGACATTGGTAGCATTAGGTGCTGATGTACGATGGGCCAGTTGTAATATTTTTTCAACACAGGATCATGCAGCTGCAGCAATAGCAGAAGGTGGTACGCCTGTATTTGCATGGAAAGGTGAGACACTTGAAGAATATTGGTGGTGTACCGCCCAGGCCCTGTCTTTTCCTGAAGGTAAAGGCCCACATCTTATTGTTGATGACGGGGGAGATGCCACATTGTTAGTCCATAAAGGATATAAAGCGGAGAACGATCCTTCTACGATTGAAGTAAAACCCGGTAACAGGGAGGAAAAAGTAGTACTGAATACTATTCGCAGTATATTGGCTGAGGATCCTAATAAATGGCACCGCACAGCGGAAGCGATGAAAGGTGTTTCTGAAGAAACAACCACAGGCGTTCATCGCCTTTACCAGATGATGGAAAGAAACGAATTGCTGTTTCCCGCTATCAATGTGAATGATTCTGTTACAAAGTCAAAATTTGATAATCTTTACGGTTGTAGAGAATCGCTGGCCGATGGTATTAAGCGGGCCACAGATGTTATGGTTGCAGGTAAAGTTGTTGTTGTAGCTGGTTATGGCGACGTTGGGAAAGGATGTGCCCATTCTATGAAGTCATATGGTGCACGTGTGCTGATAACTGAAATTGATCCAATTTGTGCATTACAGGCTTCCATGGAAGGTTTCGAAGTTACAACTATGGAGGATGCGTTAAGTCAGGGTAATATTTTTGTTACTACAACTGGTAATACCGATGTAATTACCGCAGAACATATGGCCAATATGAAAGATCAGGCCATTGTTTGTAATATTGGTCATTTTGATAATGAAATCCAGGTAGATCCTTTGAATGAGATGAAAGGCGTTGAGAAAATCAATATAAAACCGCAGGTCGATAAATACATCTTTGAAGATGGTCATGCTATCTTTTTGCTGGCTGAAGGTCGCCTGGTTAACCTGGGTTGTGCCACAGGTCATCCTTCGTTTGTGATGAGCAATTCATTCAGCAACCAAACATTGGCGCAGATAGAGTTATGGAAAAATGATTATGATCTTGGAGTTTATATGCTGCCTAAAACGCTTGATGAAGAAGTTGCGAGACTTCACCTTGGACAGTTAGGCGTGAAACTTACAAAGTTGACAAAAGCACAGGCTGATTATATTGGCGTTCCACAGGAAGGTCCGTTTAAGCCTCATCATTATAGGTATTAGAGGAACTTCTGTAGAGTGCTGAAGCTTCTTGGCTGCGCTGGTTGAATTTTTTCTGGCTATAATTGATAAAAGAAGACCATTAATTGTAGATGTGCAGCAGGTCACCTTCTACCACTGAAACATATTCATGTAATGCGAAAGTTGCAGGCCCCGAAATGGGGCTTGCTCCATTCAATAGCATATATTTTGATTCACACTCAGGACAAGTGAATACGCCTTCAAAATCTTCATCGGGCATTACTTTTGTGTTATGATCAGGATATTGTGTACAGGTGCGGTCATACACGTGAAAGTTACCATAATCTTCGCGGTAAACAATTAAACCATTAACACCTCCATCTACTAATACATAGGAGGTAATGGCCGGGTTTCCAAGTTCTCCGATAATGTTTAAATGAAGGTCAATTCGTACGTATGGAATCAGGTATTCCGTATTATCGCACCTCGTGAAAATTGAAATTGCGAAAATGAGTAATAATGCTGAAATGAACCTGGCTCTCATATTATTTGTTATATAACGGTAAAGCTAAGTCAGTATTTTTTATAAAACACGAAATAGTTTAATTATCAATCAAATATTACAAACTTTTTCAGTTAACCACTGCTTAATTGATTTTTTTTGTAATTTTAACTGATTTGAAAGATCTTTTATTGCATCAGAAGTAGAAAGATATGGAATTTGATGTTGGAACATTATTATATATTGTTGTAACAATTATAGCACTTGTTGCCAGTGTTGTTGGAAAGAAAAAGTCAAAGCCAGCCTCTGAGTCACCAGAGGGTGAAAAAAAGACTGGTTTTTTCGAACAGCTTGAGGAGCAGTTTGGAGGCATGGCAGCTGAGACAAAGGGAGCTGCGGAAAAGGTGTTTTCTGATAAAGAAGAGGAAGATGATAATTGGTTTGATTCGGAATCGGATGAACAGGATGACAATAAAAACAATGAGTATGATGAAGAAATAAAGGAAACAGCACCTTCTGCATATTCAAATTACGAAGGTGTTTATAACCCCGATAAGCAAGCTGTTGCCGATCGTATTAATGCAGAGTCTGAAAATTCTGCCGATGAAGATAATGCTATTGAAATTATCGACCTGGAATCATCTGATTATCCTAATTATTTTGAAATCGTTAAAGATTTTGATCTGGGCACAGCAGTTGTCTATTCTACAATTATAAATCGTAAAGAATACTAAAAAAATCTTAACTTTGTATGTTAAAGAGTTCCGCTATCACGGGATTCTTTTTTATTTTATGTAAATCAAAAACAATTTATTACAATGGCGAATGTTAGTTATATGACTGAGGAGGGCCTCGAAAAGTTGAAAAAAGAGCTAGACCAACTTGTAAAGGTAGAGCGGCCTTCCATTTCTGAGCAGATTGCAGAGGCCAGGGATAAAGGAGATCTATCTGAAAATGCTGAATACGATGCAGCTAAGGAAGCGCAGGGTATGCTGGAAATGAAGATTTCGAAACTGGAACAAACCATTGCTAATGCCCGCGTAATTGATGAATCAAGAATTGATACCAGTACGGTACAAATAATGAACCGTGTGAAGATTAAGAATTGTAAGACCAATAAGGAAATAGAATATACCATTGTTTCCGAAAGTGAGTCGGATGTTAAAGCAGGGAAAATTGCTGTCACCACGCCCATTGCAAAAGGACTGCTGGGTAAGAAAGTAGGTGAGAAGGCAGAAATTCAGGTACCATCCGGGAAAATGTCTTTTGAAATAATGGAAATTGGTATGTAAATCAAATTGTTATGGCTTCAATATTTACAAAAATTATTCAGGGTGAAATTCCATCCTATAAAATTGCAGAGGATGATAAATTCTTTGCTTTCCTGGATATCAATCCATTATCGCAAGGGCATACACTTATAGTGCCTAAGATTGAAGAAGACTATCTGTTTGACCTTGATTCTGTTTTATTGGGTGAAATGATGATTTTTTCTAAAAAAGTTGCTTTGGCAATTGATAAGGTGATCGATTGCAAAAGAGTGGGTGTGGCTGTATTGGGACTGGAAGTTCCACATGCGCATATTCACCTTTGCCCTATTAATGGAATTTACGACATCGATTTTAGCAAGCCCAAGTTAAAGCTGTCCGATGAGGAGTTTCGCGACATTGCAAATAAAATTGCCTCTAAAGTGGAGCTTTAGTCTTTAGTATCTCATTAAATGAGTTGGTAACCTGCGCTTTAATTATTACAGATCAACAAAGGTTTCCTCTTGATATAAACTCCTCATCATTGAGCAAGGATTTTAACGGAGCAATACAGAGTATCTTTTTTGCTTGTTTGGGAACCTGTTGCAAGGTTAACCTTTTTCAAAAGGCCTCATTTTATTCTATCGGGGTTCTTTCGTACAAAATCTTTCCATCCTTCGGATTTCGAGCTTTTTATTACTGAATTATTAGAATAAAAATGACATAATGCAACTGCGAGTCCATCCGTGGCGTCAAGACTGGCGGGCATATCTGTTATATTGAAAATGCGCGATAGCATATTTGAAACTTGCTCTTTAGATGCTGCTCCGGCGCCTGTAATGGCGAGTTTTATTTTTCTTGGAGCATATTCATAGATTGGCAGATCTTTTGTAAGTGCTGCTGAAATTGCAGCCCCTTGCGCCCTTCCGAGTTTCAACATGGATTGAATGTTTTTACCATAAAATGGTGCCTCAATAGCCAATTCAGAGGGTAGGTAGTTTTCAATGAGTTTTACAGTATGGTTAAAGATGGCGCTGATCCTTTTATAATGGTCACCATCCTTGCGCAGATCGAGCATTCCCATATCCATATATACTGGATTTTTTCCATTACCGTCAAGTACGCCAAATCCCATGACATTTGAACCCGGATCGATTCCCAATATGATATTATTCTCTTTGGGCATTATTTTTTATACTTCTACCTTTTTTGCAGTATTCTGGATTAAAATCCCGATAATAACAAGGATAATACCAAATATAGTGGAAATAAAAATGCGTTCATCTAAAAAGATATTTACAAAAGCAAGATTAAGAAAAGGTGCGATATATACGAGGTTGGATATTGTTGCAGTAGTACTGGACAACTGTAAAGCTTTTAGCCACAAAATAAAGGCGAAGCCCATTTCAAACATGCCGATATATGCGGCTGCTAACCATGCCTCTTTGCCCACAGGAAATGATGGATCTCTGAATAGTCCGATGATTAAAAGATATAATCCTGAAAACAGGAAAATGATAAATAAGCTAACAACTTCATCCGTTTTATTTTTCATATTAAATATCCAGTAAAAAGCCCATAGCACAGCAGTAAAAAGTGCTAGTAGTACCCCTTTAATACTAGAGCCTTCACTCAAGAGATTCCCGTCTTGAAATGATAATGCAGCGACTCCGGCAAAACTAATGAAAAGCGCAACAAAGTGTTTCGGACTAATGGATTGTCGCAGCATCGGAATTGAAATAAGCACCAGAACAATAGGCCAGGTCATGTTTAACGGTTGAGCAACCTGTGCAGGTAAAAGGTCGTATGCTTTAAAGAGGATAAAATAATAGGCTGCTGGATTCAGTAGTCCTAAGGCTGCGAAAAACATTATTTTTTTGAATCTTAGTTTTCGGACAACACCGGTTTTTTGCTGGAAGAGGACAGTCAGACCAAGAACGACGACCGATACAAGGGTAGCGCCGGTAACCATTTGATAGTTATCCTGGTATTTAAGACCGAGTTTAAATGCAGTGGGTACGGTAGACCAGAAAAGCACTGCCAGCAGAGCGAAAACATATGCTTTATTCTGATTATTTAGGTTTCTCAAGCTGGAATAATTGCTTAGTTTATAATGTCTTTACGCATATATTCTTTTAATACATCGGGTACTATGATACCTTTTTCCGACTGGTAGTTCTCGATGATTGCAGCTACAATTCTTGGTAATGCCAGTGCACTTCCATTGAGCGTGTGTGCCAAAACAGGTTTTTTCTCTCCTTCCTTTTTGTATCTAAGCTTTAATCTGTTCGCCTGATAGGATTCGAAGTTAGATACTGAACTAACTTCGAGCCATTTGTCCTGCGCTGCAGCATAAACTTCAAAATCATAAGTTAGTGCAGAAGTGAAGCTGAGGTCTCCACCGCAGAGTCGCACTATTCGATAAGGTAGATTTAATTGTTTTACAAGGTTTTCTACATGCGCCACCATCTCATCAAGTGCCTGATAGCTGTTTTCGGGTTGCTGAATCTGTACGATCTCTACCTTATCGAACTGGTGAACACGATTTAACCCTCTTACATCCTTCCCGTAACTTCCCGCTTCCCGCCTGAAACAAGGTGTATATGCTGTATTTTTAATGGGAAGGTCAGTTGATTCAAGGATCACATCACGGTATATGTTGGTAACCGGAACTTCTGCCGTGGGGATCAGATAAAAATCATCAGACTGGATATGGTACATCTGACCTTCCTTATCGGGCAACTGACCAGTTCCAAACCCTGATGCTTCATTTACAATGTATGGGGGAAGTATCTCTTCGTAACCTGCTTCAATGTTTTTATCAAGGAAGTAAGAAATTAATGCTCTTTGGAGCCGTGCACCGTTCGACTTGTATACCGGAAACCCAGCGCCGGTAAGTTTTACACCCAGATCGAAATCTATGATGTCATATTTAGCAGCCAATTCCCAGTGCGGCATTGCTTTGTTGGGCAATTCAGGGAAGTCGCCACCGCTTTTTACTACCTCATTATCTTTTTCTGAAGTTCCGGTTTTAACTGAGATATGTGGGATATTAGGTATTTGCACCAACAAAGCGTTTAACTCATCAGTAGTTTTTTGAAGTGTATCATTTAGCTTTTTTATTTCCTCTTTAAATTCACCGGTTTTGGCTTTCATCTCATTAGCCTGCTCCTGATTGCCTGACTTAAACAGTTCGCCAATTTTTTTACTGACCTGGTTCATTTCAGATTGTAACTGGTTGATAGTAACCTGGTCGTTTCGTCTTTGTGTATCTAAATTTAATAAGCGATCAACGATCTTTTCTGAATCAAAATTTTTGATCTGTAATTTTTTTATTATCGCGTCGCGGTTGTCCCTGATGTATGGTAGTGTAAGCATAAGTTATTAAAAATAAAAAACCTGTAATCTGCCCTAAAGTTAGCTGATTACAGGTGAATATTTAAAGATTTTAAAGGATATCTTTAATTTTCCACTGGTTCAATGGAAACATAAGATTTATTATCTCTTTTCTTTTGGAATTTCACTTTACCATCTGCAAGTGCGAATAGCGTATGGTCTTTACCCATTCCCACATTTTTGCCCGCATTATGGGCTGTTCCTCTCTGGCGTACGATGATGTTCCCGGCAGTAACAACTTGTCCACCAAATATTTTTATCCCTAATCTTTTGCTTTCTGATTCGCGTCCGTTTCTTGAACTACCGGCCCCTTTCTTGTGTGCCATATTTTAAAGTTTTATTGATTTACTATTTTGAATCTTCTTTTGTTCCTTTATCTGAATCTTTTTTGGCATTGCTTTTTTCAGACTCATTTTTTGTTGCGGCTTTGGTAGTACCAGCTTTGGATGTAGTTTTCTTAGCAGCTGGTTTGGTCTCTTTTGCCGCTGTACTTTTTTCTGTTGTCTCTTTCTTTACAGTTTCTTTTTGTGCAGCTGGCTTTTTAGCAGCCGGCTTATTTTCTGTTGCTGTACTTGCTGTATCAGTAGCTTTATCAGCAGCTTTTGGTGTTTCTTTCTTCGCAGATGTGTCTGCTTTAGGGGCTGATTCCTTCTTAGCAGCTGTTTTTGGCGCTGCCTTTTCATTAATGTCAGTAATCTCAATCTGAGTCAGATACTGGCGGTGACCATTTAATTTCTGATACCCTTTTCTTCTTTTTTTCTTAAATACAAGTACTTTGTCGCCTTTAGCATGTTCCAATACCTTTGCTGATACAGCAGCATTTTTTATAACAGGATTTCCAACCTGGATTTTCCCACCATCTTCAATCAGGAGTACTTTATCGAACGAAACTTTTGCACCCGCTTCCTCTTGCATCCTGTGAACAAACAGCTTTTGATTCTTAGCAACTTTAAATTGCTGTCCGGCTATATCAACAATTGCGTACATTATCTTATAATTTTCTTGTTTTTTATTTCGGTCTGCAAAGATAGAAAAGTTATTAAGATATGACAAAGAAATGTCAAAAATATCATATTGATGGTTTTATTCTTGAATATTTTAAATACATATAATAAGAATTCCTTATTAAAAAATTATATTTTTGTTGAATTGCAATTCAAGCATACATGAAGATTATTTATTATTCAGTCAAAGTAAATTTGATCAAATGTTCAATTGCAATAAATTTATAGTGGTATAATTTATTTTCGTTAAGTTGGGGATTCGGAATGGGAAAAGTTAAACTAAACGTACTCGGAATATCATATAGTCAAACACAATCTGGCGCATACGCGTTGGTTTTATCTGAGGAAAATGGAGCAAGGAGAATACCAATCATTGTTGGTGGGTTTGAGGCACAGGCAATTGCAATTGAACTTGAAGGTCTTAATCCTCCCAGACCTCTGACGCATGATCTTTTTAAGAACTTTTCAGATATTTATGGTATCAAGCTGATAGAGGTTAATATTCATAAGTTGGAAGAGGGTGTTTTTTATGCAAATGCGCTTTTTGATAACGGTGATAAGGAGATGTCGATGGATGCCAGGACATCTGATGCTATTGCACTTGCATTAAGGTTTAAATGTCCTATTTTTACTACTGATGAAATTATTGATAAGGCAGGTATTGTACTTGATTTTGATAAAGAAAAAGGTTTTTCAGAAGAGTATTCCAATCCTGAACATTCAGAAGATCCCCCTGAAGATCCATTCACTGCCACCAAAGAATCTTCTGAAAATAGTGCCTTGAAGGAAAAGTCGCTTGAGGAATTGAATACATTACTAGAGAAAGCTGTGAGCGACGAAGATTATGAGTTAGCTTCTAAAATACGTGATGAGATTCAACGTCGAAATAAAAATTAGTACATTTTCATGAAGATAAATCCTGTCTTTATCGCTTTAGCAACTACCTTATTATTGTTGCTTTGCAACCATGTTGAAGCATTTTCTGCTCCCGAAATTTCCCAGGGGGTATCGTCTGGCAATGGTTTTTCAGGTATGCTGGATGAATCTTTGGCGCAGGATGTTACTAACCAAAAAATTGGAAATATCATTCCGGAAAAATCCAGTTTCTCTTTTAGTTTTTCAAACTTTTTTCGGGGGATTTTAGGAATGCTGGTGATTATTCTAATCGCATTTTCATTTAGTAAAGACCGAAGAACCATTCATTGGAGAACAGTGGGAATTGGACTGCTAATACAATTGGTTTTGGCACTAAGTATCCTTTATATTCCGGCAGTTCATCTCGTATTTGAATTTGTAGGGAAAATATTCGTAAAAATTCTTGATTTTACCGGTGAGGGAACGAAATTCTTATTTGGCAGCGGGAGTTCGGGAGAAATTGCAGGACCCCTAAAAACGTTTGCCATAAATATTTTACCTACAATAATATTCTTTTCAGCCATAACGAGTGTGCTTTTTTACCTTGGAGTAATTCAATTTATTGTGCGCGGGCTGGGTTACCTGATGTCTCGGGCAATGGGATTATCAGGAGCGGAAAGTCTCTCAGTGGCCGGCAACATTTTTCTTGGTCAAACAGAATCTCCACTAATGATCAAGGAGTACCTGGAAAAAATGGATGAGTCAGAGATTATGCTGGTTATGTCAGGAGGAATGGCGACCCTTGCAGGGGGAGTTTTAGCCGCTTACATTGGCTTTCTGGGTGGGGGAGATCCTGAGCAGGAAATTGTTTTTGCAAAACATTTATTAGCGGCTTCTGTGATGGCAGCACCCGGAGTGGTCGTGATTTCAAAGATTTTGGTACCTCAAAAAGGTACGGCCGATAAGACCATCGAAATTTCACAAGAAAATGTTGGTAAAAATATTCTCGATGCGATTTCAAACGGTACAACACAAGGCTTAAAACTGGCAGTGAATGTGGCTGCAATGCTTTTAGTGTTTATTGCTTTTATTGCATTGATCAATTACGTGTTTGTTAAGGTAGCTGACTGGACAAGTCTGAATGATCTGGTTGCAAGGATTACCGGTGGAAGGTATACTGAGTTGAGTCTGGAGTTTATTCTGGGGTATAGTCTTGCACCTGTTATGTGGCTTATAGGCGTTCCATTAGAAGATATAACCCTGGCCGGATCGCTGCTGGGAAAAAAATTAATTATGACAGAATTTGTGGCATATATAAGTTTGGCTGACATGAAAGCGTCAGGAATGTTTTCTGATCCAAAATCAATTATCATGTCGGTTTACATGCTATGTGGTTTCGCAAATTTTGCTTCTATAGGGATTCAGATTGGAGGAATCGGTGCTTTGGCACCAGGGAAAAGGGTCCAATTATCAAGACTTGGAATGCTTGCACTTTTAGCAGGAACTTTGGCAGCACTTCTTTCGGCAACAATTGTTGGAGTATTATTAGGTTAGTGTATTATGAAAAATACGGTGAGTCCCAGATTACTTGTTGTGGAGGATGATATAATGTCATACAAGCTCATACAGGCGCATATGAGAAAAACCAGGTATGAATTGATCCATGCGAAAAATGGTTTAGAAGCAGTTGAATTTCATTCAAAAGAACAACCCATTGATGCAATAATTATGGATCTCCAGTTGCCCGGAATGAATGGTTTGGATGCTACCAAACAGATCAGGAAAGCCGACAACGAGGTATTGATTATTGCGGCTACTGCAAATGTTTCAGCCGATGATAAGATTGCCTGTGCGGAGGCAGGATGCTCATACCACCTTCATAAACCAATAAATTTTCCGGCATTGCTTAATTTGCTGAACAAACATATTAGTTAATGCTTATTTACCTGGTCATTTCGTTTTGGGGGGTGATCACACTTTTATATTGTGTAAAATTCTTCCAATATGGTGCAGTAATTCCTGCACCGGACATTACTGAGCCTCATAAGGTATCCATGGATGCTTCTGCCAGAGTTACGCTATTAATCCCAGTAAGAAATGAAGAAAAAAACCTGCCTCACATTCAACATGACTTAAGTCTTCAGGATTACCCGAATGACTTGTTTGAAATTATCTATATTAATGACCATTCCACAGACAGTTCGCTTGAGCTTATCAAGCAGTTTTCTAAAGAACAAAGTCAAGTAAAAAACTTCTCCTTGCCGCATGATCAGCAAGGGAAAAAATGTGCATTACGATTAGGTGTAATTATGGCGACCTATAAGTATGTCATCCAAACGGATGCTGATTGCCGGTTGAATAGCTCTTTTATTTCTGCCCATGTTTCAGCAATTAAAAATGGTTATCAATTGAGTGCCGGCCCTGTAAGATATCATATAGGGACGGGTGTCTTTAGTAAGGTAGAGGCGCTTGAATTTTATAGTCTGGCCGGAATCACAGCAGGATCTATTCTTAAAGGGAAACCAGTCCTGTGCAATGCAGCAAATCTTTCGTATTCAGCTACACTTTTTACCGATGCATTTCCTTATTTGAAAGATCGGAGACATCCATCAGGTGATGATGTTTTCTTATTGGAATATGCGGTAAAAAAGCAATTAAATATAGCATTTATCCAAAACCCGATGGCTGTGGTCGAAACCAGAGGTGCCGGAAATCTACAGGCGTTTATAAATCAACGTATTCGCTGGGGATCTAAAGCGAAGTATTATTCGAATCCTGCACTATTAACTCTGGGAGTGCTTGTTTACATGATGAATTTAATGATTGTAGCAGCTGTTGCTTTTTCAATGTTTAATCCGTATTTCTGGGTATATACGGCACTGTTTTTCTTTCTTAAATTCCTGGCTGATGGTTTTTATCTTCTAAAATATGTGCGGCTCATGAATCAACAGTCATTGATGTTTTATTTCCCCATAATGGCTTTACTATATCCGGTTTATCTGATCATCATGGGTTGTATTACGGCTTTTACCAGGTTTTCATGGAAGAATAGAGAATATTAATGTGTAAAATTTATACCCCGTATTTTTTAGGCTCTGAGTTCAGTGTCTTTCTCTGCTGTTTGCATTTTATCTCCCGTGAAATAATTATAAGTAGCAATGTTTATTACATTTGCAGCTGACCCCTGTAATACATTGAGCAAAAAAAAAGGAATATCGCCCTTTTGGCTGGCATGGAGGCGTTTTAAAAGAAATCCTGTTTCCATGGCAGGATTGATTATTATCGGTATTTCTGTGGTAATTGCGATTTCCGGTTATATGATTGCCCCTGACAAAACAACCTTTGCAAACACACAAATTCTTGAGATTACATTAGAGAAACCCGGGTTTACAACGCGTTTTTTAAATATGGCCATCAACCGGGAGAAAGATGAGCAGAAATTTCTTTATGCTATTTTCTTTGGGTCAAGGCCTGAGTTTCGACAGGTGCCGATGGTTGATTACAGATTTTCAGGCGATCGCATCATTATTCAAGAATACTCAAAGTACCCGGAAGATGAATTCTTTGCAGAATATAAACTGGTCGATGTATGCTATGCTGTCGATATGCAAACGTATCATTTCAGCGATGGTTATTACAAGGTCCGCTTAATGAATGGTGAAATTGTTGAGGGAAATATCGAGGAGATTCAGAGAAAGGTTGAGGAGGACTACATCACTAAAGAACGGTTTTTATTGGGTACCGACAGGTTTGGCAGGGATATGTTGAGCAGACTTATATTAGGTACGCGCATCAGCCTTACAGTAGGATTTATAGCGGTAATTATTTCCCTGATGTTGGGAATTTTGCTTGGTGGCCTGGCTGGTTTTTTTCGGGGTTGGGTTGATAAGGTGATCATGTGGTTTGTAAATGTGGTTTGGTCTGTACCAACATTACTTATGGTAATTTCCATCACATTGGTACTTGGGAAAGGTTACTGGCAGGTTTTTATTGCTGTAGGATTAACTATGTGGGTTGAGGTGGCGAGGATTGTACGGGGGCAGGTTCTGTCGATTCGTGAAAAAGAATATGTTGAAGCGGCCCGGGCAATCGGCGTACCCTCCATTGGTATCTTGTTCAGGCATATTATTCCCAATGCACTTTCACCTGTAGTTATTATCTCTGCAGCCAATTTTGCCACAGCAATTTTACTCGAGGCAGGCTTGTCTTTTCTTGGGATCGGTGTTCAACCACCGGTGCCTACCTGGGGCGGTATGATTAAGGAACACTATGGTTATATAATTGTTAATCAGGGCTATCTTGCCTTTCTGCCTGGATTGGCAATTATGATTATGGTACTTGCTTTTACACTGGTAGGAAACGGACTCAGAGATGCCATTGATACAAGGATGTAGATCAGGATAGTTTTTTCCGGTTCATAACCCTATAGCTTAGGAAAATCAGTAAACTGCAATAACCGGTAACAAGTAATACATTTACATATAAGGGAAGGCCTTCAGGTAGAATGTCCATCGCTGATTCATCAAATGATTCATCTGAATCAACTTTTCTTTGGAAGAGTTCAATCAAATTTGGCACTGGAGTAAGCTTTGTGTTAGCGCGCATAGGAAAAAACCATCGTAATTCCCGCTCACGGAAAATGAGAAAAAGCACTGGTTCTAAAAATGTTCTATATCCCAGGAACCCAAGAATTGCCAGGGCTGTATTGTTAATTATCAATGCGAAAAACAGGCCAATAATCATATATGTGCAGGAGGAGAGGAAATAGGGTAGTAGCATCCATATATTCTCCATGGCGATGCCAAACGTTAGTTTGTAACTGTGCGAAAGGCCAAGCAGAATGGAAGTCAAACCAGTAAGAAGTGTCGCCACAGTGGCCAGTAGTAAAATAAGAATTAGTTTTTGATGAATAAGCTGCTTTCTACTTAGGCCATAAATAACCTGGGTTTTAAATGTTTGATTGTTGAATTCATTGGTTGTTAGCATGATCACAATGAGTGCAAGCATGATGTTGTATGGTTCTGTGATCCATGTCATAAAAGGCCAAACATCCGGAAATCTAAATACATCCGATAATGAGATAACCGGAATTTGTTTGTCAATTAAAGGATAGATCACGAGTCCCAAAACAATTGCAATAACATAAAGTCCCAATAATATCTGAAACGGTATATAATTGAGAATTTTAATTTGCTCTATACGAATCAGTTTTTTCATATTTTTTCATTTGACTTCCGTTAGCTCGTAAGCTCGGTTCCTTTTGTGAACGACTGTTTATGAGGATTTCATTATAGCGTTTTGATAAGCGAATCAGGATTCTTTTTATTTAACTAATTCCAGAAATTGGGCCTCCAGGCTTTTTTTACGGCTTAACAAATGCGTAATTACAACTTTATTTTCAAACGCAAATTTGTTCAAATCTGCAATTGTTTTCTCCGGTCTGAGTGTCGCAACCAGCAGTTTTTCCTCAGCTTTAATTTCTTTTACGATTTGCTGAATTTGATCGAGATTGATGAGTTTTTCATTGTTGTCACTTGAAAATTCAACCACTTCATCTTCAGTAAGCAATTCATCTACCGGACCATCGGCCAATAATACGCCTTTTTTTAGAATGGCCACATGATCACATATTTTCTCCACCTCTGATAAAATATGCGAGGCAAGGATGATTGTTTTGCCAGTATTCACCTGATTCTTTATCGTTTCCCTGACCTCTGCGATCCCCTCAGGATCAAGTCCATTAGTTGGTTCGTCCAATACGAGCACTTCCGGGTCACCCAGTAAAGCAGCCGCAATACCAAGCCGTTGTTTCATACCCAATGAAAGGGTTTTGAAGCGTGATTTGCGCCTTTCAAACAGTTTGGTTTCTTTGAGTACACGTTCAATATCCTTATAATGAATATCTTTTATCCGGCATATTATCCTCAGATTTTTTTCAAGGTTGAGGTATGGGTAAAAGTTTGGTGTTTCGATTAACGAACCGATGCGGGTGCGTTGTTTCGGAGTTGGTGATTCGTTAAACCATTTATATAATCCGGAATCCTGTCTGAGAATCCCGGTAATAATTGATAAGGTAGTGGTTTTACCGCTCCCATTAGGTCCAAGCAAACCATAAGTCTGACCCTGTTCGATGGTTAGCTTTAAATCGCTAATTGCTGTGATGGAGCGATAGGATTTTGACAGCCCCTGGATTTCGATAATGTTTGCCATAAAGATTAATTTCCCAGCTCAGAAAGAAATTTAATCCTTACAAGCCTGATGTCTTCTTCTGAGTAGTCTTCTTCACCAAGTTCTGCAAGGGCGTCTTCGATAGATTCAGATTCTGCTTCGCGGAAATACTCAAATATATCTTCCACACGCTCTTCGTCCATTGCATCATCTATGTAGTAATCAATATTAATGCGTGTGCCGGAATTTACGATCGCTTCAATCTCATCAATAAGCTCTAACATTTCCAGTTTTTTGGCATCAGCTATGTCATCAAGTGAGATTTTCCTATCGATCGACTGAATGATATATACCTTTACACCAGATTTGTTAACCACCGATTTCACAACCATGTCATTTGGTCGGATGATCTCTTTCTCCTCTACGTAATTTTTGATTGTCTCCACAAATTCTTTTCCGAATTTTTTCGCTTTGCCAGCTCCAACACCAACAATGTTTTTTAATTCGTCAACGGTTATCGGATATTGAATTGCCATATCTTCAATAGAAGGATCCTGAAATATCACAAATGGCGGCAGTTCAAGTTTTTTCGCTATTTTCTTTCTTAAATCCTTCAGGATATGGATCAATTCGTCATCCACCGTTCCAGAGCCTCCTCCTACTGCCCGGGCATCCTCATCGGAGGTAATGTCGTAGTCATGATCTTGTGTAAGCATGATCGAATAAGGATTCTTTATAAATTCTCTACCCTTATCACTTAATTTTAGCAGGCCATAATTTTCGATGTCTTTGTATACGAGACGAGCGATTAAGGTCTGGCGCAGGACTGCATTCCAGAACTTATTATCTTTTTCTTTTCCAGCACCAAAGAATTCGTTCTTATGGTGTTCGTAAGATTTTACTGTACTGGAAGCTTTTCCTGCAAGCACATCAGCTACATGTTCCGGTTTGAATTTCTCCTGTACACCTAATATTGCTTTTAGAGCTAATTCAATATAGTCTTTGCCTTCAAATTTTTCTTTAGGATGTAAACAATTATCGCAGTGGTTACAATTTTCCTCCATAACTTCTCCAAAATAGTTAAGAAGTAATTTCGGGCGGCAGACAGAGCTTTCGGCATAGGAGACTGTTTCAAGTAAAAGTTGCTTTCCTATTTCCTGTTCTGCAACCGGTTTTCCCTGCATAAACTTCTCCAGTTTCTGAATGTCTTTATAGGAATAGAAAGCGATACATTTCCCCTCACCACCATCACGTCCGGCTCTTCCTGTTTCCTGGTAATAGCCTTCAAGACTTTTGGGGATGTCGTAATGGATAACAAACCGTACATCCGGTTTGTCAATTCCCATTCCAAAGGCAATGGTGGCTACAATTACATCCACCTCTTCCATAAGGAACATGTCCTGATTTTTCGACCGTGTGGCTGCATCCATTCCCGCATGGTAGGGCAGGGCCTTAATATTGTTCACTACCAGATTCTGTGCGAGTTCTTCTACTTTTTTTCTGCTTAAGCAATATATAATGCCTGATTTTCCTTTGTTCGCAGAGATAAATTTAATAATCTCTTTGGTAGCTTTTACTTTTGGACGTACTTCATAATAGAGGTTATGCCGGCGGAATGATGATTTGAATACATTAGCATTCAGCATATCAAGGTTCTTCTGAATGTCACTTTGTACCTTTGGCGTGGCTGTGGCTGTAAGTGCTATAATGGGTGCAGTACCAATGGTGTTGATAATTGGCCTGATCCTTCTGTATTCTGGCCTGAAGTCATGTCCCCATTCCGAAATACAGTGTGCTTCATCAATGGCATAAAAAGAGATATCAACTTTTGTGAGAAATTCGATATTTTCTTCTTTTGTGAGTGATTCAGGGGCTACGTAAAGCAGTTTAGTACGCTTGTTAAGCACATCATCTCTTACTTTGGCAATGGCCGATTTTGTGAGTGAAGAATTTAAAAAATGGGCTACACCCTGATTGGTGCTGAAAGACCGCATGGCGTCCACCTGATTTTTCATCAACGCGATAAGCGGTGATATAACAATGGCCGTGCCTTCCATAATCAGGGCGGGTAGCTGGTAGCAAAGCGATTTTCCTCCCCCGGTAGGCATTAATACAAACCCATCACGTTCGGCTAAAACATTATTAATAATGTCTTCCTGATTACCTTTAAAACTGTCAAAACCAAAGTACTTTTTAAGAAACCCGGTCAGCTTTTCTTTTTTGACCTGCATCAGCTTAGAAATGTCATTTATATAAAAATACGAAAAAAACCTTTATATGGTATATTTTTTACAAACTCTTTAACAGTCAACTTTTGTAAATATCAAAAAATAATGCGATATGCGAAAATATATTTATGATTTTTAAGAAGATATTTTTGTTACTTTGCAGCGTTTATTTCAATTGTGGCATATATGGCTGATAAAGTAAAAGCGGAGATGTCTTTCCTGGATCACCTTGAAGTTCTCAGGTGGCATATAGTGAGGTCGTTTGTGGCAATTTTTGTATTTGCAATTATAGCCTTTATTTTCAAAGATATTGTTTTTAATGTAATTATTATTGCTCCCAAGACACCGGAATTTCCAACCAACAGGTTGTTATGTATGTTGGGACAGGAGGTGAATGTTGAGCGACTGTGCATTAATTCAAGGCCTTTTCCTTTACAGACCGTGAAGATGTCGGAGCAGTTCGCCATGCATATTGTTGTGAGTCTTATAGGGGGAGTAATCGTTTCATTCCCCTACATATTTTGGGAGTTCTGGAAGTTTGTAAAGCCGGCAATGTATGATAAAGAGAAAAAAACAGCTGGAGGCGCTGTATTTTATACTTCATTTTTATTTTTGCTTGGCGTTTTGTTTGGATATTACCTGATTGCTCCGCTATCGGTTCATTTTTTGGGCAACTACCAGGTTAGCGAAGAGGTGATTAGTAATCCTACCCTGAAGTCGTACGTGCAAACAGTGTCATCGGTTGTGCTTGCATCGGGAATCGTTTTTGAGCTGCCAATCCTGGCTCTTTTTTTAACAAAGGCCGGGCTTATTACTCCTGCTTTTATGAAAAAATACAGGCGGCATTCTCTGATAATGATTCTTGCACTCTCAGCATTAATTACCCCTCCGGATATTTTTAGTCAGATTATGGTCTCAATGCCATTGATTATCTTGTATGAAGTTGGCATTGGCATTAGTAAACGGATTGTGAAGGCGCAAAAGGAAAGAGATGCCCAGGAGGCAGCAAAATAAACCGATTCAAAATACGTTATTGTTTTCAATATGGAAAGGATGAGACTACATACAGATAACCTGGTTAAGAAATACCGCTCGCGTACCGTTGTAAATCATGTATCTGTTGAGGTTTCTCAGGGAGAAATTGTAGGCTTACTGGGACCAAACGGTGCAGGGAAAACTACAACATTTTATATGATCGTTGGTTTAATTACGCCAAATGAAGGGAAGATTTATCTCGATAATAATGAGATTACAAAAGAACCAATCTATAAGCGTGCCCGCATGGGCATCGGGTATTTGGCCCAGGAGGCTTCTGTGTTCAGAAAGCTGAGTGTTGAGGATAATTTAAAAGCGGTATTGGAATTATCTAGTTTTTCAAGAGCGGAACAAAAAGAGATAATGGAATCTTTGCTTGAAGAATTTGGACTTCAGGCAATTAGAAAGAGCAAGGGCATTCAGCTGTCAGGTGGGGAGCGAAGGCGTACTGAAATAGCCAGGGCACTGGCTCTTCGCCCGAATTTCATTCTTCTTGATGAGCCTTTTGCAGGCGTTGATCCTATTGCTGTGGAGGATATTCAGGAAATTGTCTCTAAACTCAGAGATAAAAATATCGGGATACTCATTACAGATCACAATGTTCACGAAACATTATCGATTACAGATCGTGCATACCTTCTGTTCGAAGGATCAATTCTCAAAGCAGGGACTGCAAATCAGCTTATTGACGATGAGCAGGTGCGTAAGGTCTACCTCGGTAAAAACTTTGAGCTGAGATAATGCCCCATTAAGTTATCGCAGTTCAACTAATGTGCCGGGAGGCTTTTCCTTACATTACAATAAATCGTATAGTTGGCCATCTTATTAAACTTATATCTCAAAAACCAGTAAATGAGATAGTTGTGATAACCGGATTTACTTTGTGATTTACTTTTAGTTTGTAAAAAAATCCTTTATCTTTGCACGACCAATTTTCAGGCGGATGTGGCGGAATTGGTAGACGCGCTAGACTTAGGATCTAGTTCTTTCGAGAGTGGGGGTTCGAGTCCCTTCATCCGCACAAAAACATTAAACCGCAGGGCATCCCCTCAAGTAAGGCCATGCGGTTTTTTGTCGTATGTACTAATGCAACAATTATCATAAGGTTTTGAAAAAATAGATTTCTGAATATAATTTTTTGCAATAATAGAAAAAAAGAGATATGAACATCACAAAGGAGAGTACCGACAAATTGAATGCATTATTAACAGTTCAGGTTGAGAAAGCTGATTATGAAGATAAGGTCGACCAGGTGCTGCGCGACTACAGGCGTAAGTCGAATATTAAAGGCTTCCGCCAGGGAAATGCACCCATGGGAATGATAAAAAAAATGTATTATGTCCCGGTTGTGGCAGATGAGGTAAACAAGCTGGTATCAGAGTCTTTGTTTGAATATCTTAATAAAGAAGAGTTGAGAATACTTGGAGAGCCTCTCCCTGTTAAAGAAGATGCAAATTCTTTTGATTTTGAAAAAGATGAATCCTTTGAGTTTAAATTTGAGCTTGGTCTATCCCCTGAAATAAATATCGAGATAACTGAAAAAGATAAATTCCCATGGTATAATATAAAAATCGCCAAGAAGGAAATTGATGAATACAAGGACAATGTGGCAAAACGACATGGTGAGTTTATTTCTGTTGATAAGGCTGGTGATGATGAGTTGATTAAGGGTGATTTGATAAAGGTTGACAAAGACGGTAACGCGATTGATGACGGGATTAGTGTTGAAGATGCAAGTATGTCGCTTGATATGATGAAAGATAGCGATCAGAAAATGCTTTTTAGCGGTGCTTCAAAAGGTGACGAGATCATTTTTGATGTTAAGAAAGCC
>Ga0102940_1000399_pt1 | contig 29922 bp, 28 predicted proteins | sample SalPonR2_C_D1_MG_FD_78215 | JGI IMG/M metagenome (GOLD analysis project Ga0102940, IMG submission 78215) | Salt pond soil microbial communities from South San Francisco under conditions of wetland restoration - Salt Pond MetaG R2_C_D1_MG | ecosystem: Environmental > Aquatic > Marine > Intertidal... | reverse complement strand
ATTGGTGTCACGGTCGAAGGACCCTACAAGCCCGAGCACTACCGCTACTGAGGTCCCTGACCAGGTAGTCTTCGATCGCGGATCCGGGAGGGCCTTCCCTCCCGGATGCCTGACAGGCTTCCGTAAATCCAGAATTGAAATTCTCTGTTTCACGATTTACGAAAGCCAAGCGATGAAATCACTTCAAGAAAGTTGAATAATATGTCTCTTAGCCCCCAGCTCAGCTTCGAATTCTTTCCACCCAAGAACGACGAGCAGGTCGAGTTGTTCAAGCGCACCCGCGATCGGCTCGCGGCGTTGAAGCCCGAATACATGTCGGTGACTTTCGGCGCCGGCGGTTCGACCCGCTCGCGAACCCGCGAAACGGTGTTCAACATTCAACGCGAGACCGGCATTCCGGCCGCGCCCCACATCTCCTGCATGTCCGAGGACATCGACAGCATCGACGAACTGCTGGATTCCTATCGCGAGTACGGGATAGAGCGCCTTGTGGTGTTGCGTGGCGACCGACCTTCCGGCGGCGGCAGCGGAATCTTCGATTACGCGACCGACCTGGTCCGTCATATCCGCACGGGTTACGGCGACCAGTTTCAGATCGAGGTCGGCTGCTATCCCGAGTACCATCCGGAAGCAAGATCGCCGGAAGAGGACCTGAAACATTTCAAGGAGAAGGTGGACGCCGGCGCCGACAGCGCCATCACGCAGTATTTCTTCAACGCCGATGCGTATGAACGATTTCTTGAAGACTGCGCGCGCCTGAACATACAGGTGCCGATCGTGCCCGGCATCATGCCGATCACCAATTACTCTCGGCTGGCGCGTTTTTCCAAGATGTGCGGTGCGGACATGCCAACCTGGATATTCAAGCGGGTCAGGGCCTGGGAAGAGCAGGAAGATTTCAAGTCGATTCGCCAGTTCGGTGAAGACGTCGTCACCGACCTGTGCCGCAAGTTGATCGACCTCGGTGCGCCCGGCATCCACTTCTACACGCTCAACCGCGCCCAGGCATCGCTCAAGCTGTGCCGCAATCTCGGCCTGGGCGAGGGCAATGAAAGTAATCAGGCCGACGGCTCACGCGCGGCCTGACAACGCCTTGCGGCGAACGGGCGAAAAGCAGAAAAGCAGGATACGAAGAGCACGAACAAGGCACGAAGGACACGAAGAAAGGCTTTCGATCCTGAAACTTCGTGCTCTTGGTGCCTTCTTCGTTTCCTTGGTGTAAATTGCTTTTCCTGGGCGCCAGGAATGGTTGAAACAGCTTGAGCCGGTTCGTTCCCGGGTGCGCTGCGCTTACCTGGGCTACGATGTTGCGACGCCCGGCCGCTCGTCCGCAACCGGACGAGCCTCAGTTTTCCTCGCGCCGAATCATCAATTGATCCTGGCCGGGACAGGGTAGCCTGATCTCGATCGGACTGCAGCAAACCTGGCAATCCTGCACCAGCCATTGCCCGGCATCGCCGGGCTCGGCTTCAACCTGGTTGGTCTCCCCGCACCAGGGGCACTCGAACTCCAGAAAGTCGGTCAACACCGGCTATTCATCCCCGTAGATCCTGACCTCGAGATTGCCCTCGCGATCGATCGTTGCCCGATACATTCCCGGTGTATTGAACGGCGTTGCGATATTGCCCTGCGCGTCGAGTGCAATCACGCCGCCGTCGCCACCCTCTTCGGCGAGTATCCCGTTGACGACCGCATCGGTGCTCTGTGCCAGCGTCTCATCGGCATGCAGCATGCGAGCGCAAATGTTGTAGGCGACAACGTGGCGGATGAAATATTCGCCGTGACCGGTCGCCGAAACGGCGCAGCTTCGATTGTCCGCATAAGTGCCTGCGCCGATGAGAGGCGAATCGCCGACGCGGCCGAAACGCTTGTTTGCCGTGCCGCCGGTCGAAGTGCCCGCGGCCAGGTTTCCTCTACGATCCAGCGCCACGGCGCCGACGGTGGAAAACCACTCATCGTCGGCCGCGTAGTCCAAAGCTGCCTGCTCGTTCTTCGCGGTTTCGCTTGCCTTTATCCGGCGAAGCTGATCCAGACGAAATTCGGTGTGGAACCACGATTCCGGCATGAACTCCAGCTGTTGTTCGCGGCTGAATGCTTCGGCCCCTTCACCCGCGAGCAAGACATGAGGCGAGTGCTCCAGCACCGCGCGAGCGGCCAGTATCGGGTGCCGGACGCCGCGTACGCCGGCAATCGCGCCCGCGCCCAGGTCGTGCCCGGTCATGATCGATGCATCCATTTCGACCCGGGAATCGCTGGTCAGCACGGCACCGCGGCCAGCGTTGAACTGCGGGGCGTCCTCGAGAATCGTTATTGTCGCTGTGACCGCATCGATGGCCGCGCCGTCGCGCTCGAGCACGTCGTAGCCGGCGCGTATGGCTTCTTCGAGCACGCCGCGGATCACGCGCTCGCGTTCGGCGGTCATGGAGTCGCGCGAAATCGTGCCGGCGCCGCCGTGGATCGCGATGGCGATTGGAGATTGGTCGGGCTGGCATATCGCTTGCTGGGAGAAAAGCAGGAGACCGACGGCGATTGATTTGATTACAGGGCAGCGCATGGAAAAACTCCGCAAAGGAACGACTTCCGACAGTGTATCGGATCGAGTGTTTGTTCAGTAAATGCGCATGTTGCGATCCTCGTTATCGAAATTCACGGATGTCCATGCGGCCTTCACTCAGGTCGGCGTCCGGATTCACGCGATGGGCGTAGTTTCCGTGCCACGCGCAACGGCATGGGGTCGTTGCGAACAATAAACAGAGGGTAACGACATGGAAACTTTGCCGACGCTGAGCTTCGGTCAATACAACCTGGTGTTCAACGTATTCTCGCTGTCTGTTGCCGCCTTCGCGGCAGCGACCATCTTCTTCTTCATGCAAAGAAGCAGAGTGGCGCCGGAATATCGCACTGCAATCACGATCACCGGTCTGGTCACGTTCATCGCGCTCTATCACTACGTGCAGATCCTGTTCGACTGGAGAGCCGCATTCGAACTGGTCGACGGCGCCTACGTGGCTTCAGGAAAGCCGTTCAACGATGCCTACCGTTACGTCGACTGGCTGTTGACCGTGCCGCTTCTGCTTGTCGAACTGCTGTTGGTCATGCGTCTTTCGAAGCAGGAAACCGTCAGCAAGGGATGGCTGCTCGGCGGCCTTGCCGCGCTGATGATCATCCTCGGCTACCCGGGTGAGGTCAGTGCCGACGCCGGTACTCGCTGGCTGTGGTGGAGCCTTTCGATGATCCCGTTCCTGATCATTCTCTACCAGCTGTTCATCGGGCTCGGCGACGCAATTGCACGCCAGCCGGCCTCGGCCCGCGGCCTGGTCAGCGCGGCGCGGTATCTGACGGTGATCGCCTGGCTGTTCTATCCGGTGGTCTTCCTGTTCCCGATGCTCGGCCTCACGGGTGCCGGCGCCGAAACCGCGGTACAGGTCGGTTACTCGATTGCCGATATCGTGGCCAAGGCGGTCTTCGGGCTGCTGATCTACACGATCGCGGTCATCAAGACCGACTCCGAAGCCGCCTGAGGCATTGGCTGAGGATTGTGATGACGATTCTGATGTCACCCGTTATCACAATCGGTATGACAGTTGTAATGACAATCGCCCGGTCGCACGTGTCGGCCGGGCGATTCTTCCTGCCACGATGACGCCGAGCAAGCTCGAGGCCAGTCTCGCCGAACCCAGCCGAACTCGAGTCTCCGAGTCCAGCCTCGAACTGCGCCAGATCCATCTTCGCATCGGCCTGCTCGTACTTCTCGCACTGTTGCCCGCCGGCGGCCTTCTGGGCACCCTGGCGGTCGAATCGCAGCTGGCGCTGGTCGCCCTTCCAATTGCCTTGCTGGGCGTCATGCACGGCGGACTGGACCCCTGGGTCGGCGATATCGTCATGCGCGACCGCCTCGGGCGATCCGGCCGCTTGTTGTTCGTAGTCTCCTACCTTGCCGTCATGGCGATCGTGATTGCATGCTGGGTGTTCGCGCCGCTGGCCACGCTGGCCGGATTCCTGCTGATTTCGGTGCTGCATTTCGGCGAGCAGGATGCCCATGCGTTCGCCGGCAGAAGCGACGGACTCTCGCTCAGCGTATTCGGCGCGATCCCGGTGCTGGGTCCGGTTGCAGCCCACCCGGCGGAAGTCGCGCTGATCTTCGGCTGGCTGACGGGCGTGGAGCAGACTGTACTTGCCGACATTCTCAACTGGCTGGCGCAGCCGCTGATCGCGATCTGGCTGGTCGGCGCCGGCATGCTCGTGGCCCGAATGCATATCGAGCGTGAGACCAACCGGCGATTTCAGCTGGCGGGGCTCGGGGTTCTGGTCGCTTCAATGATCCTGTTGCCGCCCCTTATCGCCTTTGCCGCCTATTTCTGCCTGCTACACAGTTTTGGTCATCTGCTCGATATGGCGTCGCGCGCATCCGGGCCATGGCGCGACTGGTCGCCCGTGCAATGGGCAGCACGGTTGTGGCCGGCAACGCTTGGCGCACTGGCCCTGGGCATGTTCGGCTGGATGGCGCTGTCCGGCCTGAACACCAGCCACCTGCTGGAGCGCGAGCTTCTTGCGCAGGTGATTTTTTGTGGGCTCGCGGCGCTGACCGTTCCCCACGTACTGCTTTACGAATTGTTCAGGGTGAGCTCGCGCTGCTCAGGTTCGGCCCATCGGTGATCTGGCGCCCATGCGTTTTTTTCGATTGCGGAACGTATCGAGTGCGGATCACCCCCGGCGCTGTTGATTCAGTCACACTTTGAACGGCGTGCGGCCTGGGGTTGCGGTACACTCGGGCAACGGACAGTTCATCGTCGAGAACCTCCCGGAAGTCGTGCTGAGGGGCAGCTGAATTGAGATTGGGGCATCTTGCAATAGTGCTTTTCTCGCTGATCGGGAATGCGGTTGGTGCTGACGAGAAGCCTGCGACGGCCGGGCTGGCCGAGCGAATTGCAAGCATCGAACAGGCGCATGTGCATGCGCCCTGGCCGGTTTCCCAGCAGATGATCGATGAATTGCGTCCGATCCTCGTGGATGCCACGTCTGACCAGCGCGCGCGCGTAGCGATCATGGAAGCGCGCAACTTCATTCTGGACGGTCGGTATGGTCGGGCTTTGCAGCTGCTCGACAACCTGCTTGCCCAGCCGATCGAATTGACTCGGCGTTTGCGCGCGCTCGAACTCGCGGTCAACGCAAATTATCTGAGCCAAGATTATGAGCGTGCGTTTGCCCTGTTGGCGCAAGCGCTTGCGCTATTTCCCGAGAGTGACGACCTCAAGCAGAAAGCCGATGTTCTGACGCTGGCTTCACGCCTGCATTCGGATATTGGCGAACACGGGTTCGCGCTCGAAAGCGCGGCTGAAAGCCTTGAGATGGCGAATCGCACGGCGCACGCACGAACCATATACAACTCGCTTTATTCACTGGTGCTGGTGCAGAAGAATGCCGGCTTCCCGCAATTCGCGCTGGAGCGGAGTCAAGAACTCTGGGAACATAGCCAGCAGTCCGAGGACCCGGTTTCGGTCGGCAGCGCAATGTCATTGATCGGCAGCGTCTACACCGCGGCCGGACGTTACAAAGAAGCAACCGGCTGGCTCAGGCGCGCTATCGACAAGAATCTTGAAACCGGCTACCTCAACGGCGTCTTCGAAGCTCGGAAGGAACTCGGCATCGCACTTGTCGAAACAGGTCAGGAAGCGCAAGGCCTGTCAATGCTTGTGGAACTTGTCAGCGAGTTCGAGCGTCGCGAGAACTGGCAGGACCTGATGCAGATCCACCAGGTCATGTCGACCGTACATGAGCGGCGCGAGCGGTATGACCAGGCGTTGACGTACCTTGACCGCTATCGCGAGGCTGCCGGCAAATACAGAAACGAACAGCGTGCGCGTCGCCTCGCCTACCTTCAGGCCGAATTCGAAAACCAGCGTCGCAACCAGGAACTCGAATTGTTGCGTCAGGAAAACCTGGTGCTCGCCAAGCGCGAGGATACGATCAAGGCGCGTCGGTCGGTCCGGATGCTTGGCGGTACGATGCTGCTGATCATAGGCTTGCTGCTGACCGGATTGCTTTTGCGCTTCCGCGCCGACCGGCACCGCTTCCGACGGATGTCTGAAATCGACGGCTTGACCGGACTCTACAATCATCGCAGGTTCCATCATGCGGTTGAAGATTCGCTGGCGGAGAATCGCGAGCGCGGCCGGGTCTGTTCGCTGGTAGCAGCCGACGTGGATCTGTTCAAGCAGATCAACGACCGTTACGGCCATCAGGCGGGTGATCAGGTGTTGCGCAAGTTGGGCGCGTTGCTGCTGGAGCATTTTCCCGCCCCCTGTATCGTCGGGCGCATCGGTGGCGAGGAATTCGCGATTTTCCTGCCAGGCCACAATAGGCTGCAGGCGCATCAGCGGATTCGCGAATTCAGGGATGGCATCCGACCGATCGAATTCAACGGACACTCGATCGAGGTCACATTGAGTTTCGGTCTTTTGGAGTCGCGGCGGGCATCACGCCTCGAAAGCATGCGCGCGCGCGCCGACCAGGCGTTGTACAAGGCGAAGCGTTCAGGTCGAAATCAGATGATCGACGCGGCCAACATGAGCGCTTTCTGACGGGTTGAACCGCTGTCTTGGAGTTGCCGGGACGGCCGAGGAGGATAGCGGCTGCTCGGGCAGACCGGAGCGCCGCACGGCGACGCTCCGGGCGAGGGCTGGCCCTCAGAGGCCGCTCAGCAGTCGCCGGTTCGCGTGCCGGCCATCTCGACGTTCATTTTCATGACGCCCATAGGAGACTCGATGTCGCCGTCAATGTTGCCGGTCATCGAATCGCCGTCGAATTTCATGCTGGCGTTCATGGTCACCGCACCGCCGTCGGGGCTCTTGCAGGTCATGGTGTAGTCCATGCCGTCGGCTCGCATGTCCTTGTTGGTGAATTCGCAGTCGTCGTTGTCTTCCAGAAATGCCTGGCCTTCGGCGATCTTCTCGGCGGTCACGCATTCGCTGGAGGTGTCGGTCCGCGGCGGGATCGGGAACTGCTCGGACTGGATCGTCACGGTGCTGGTGGTTTCCCACATGCCGGGATTGATGTTGGGCTCTTCGGCGACGACGGCGAGGCTGGCTGCCGAAGCTGCAATTACGGTTAAGGCGCGGTAAAACTTCATTTGATTCTCCTTGGAAAGGATTGGTGAGTGACTGGTTCGGGTGATGATGGATTCGATCCGATGGGGCCGGGTAAGGTCTTGCCGCTCAGTCCCGAAGCTCCGGGGACTCCGAGAGCGTACCCGACCGCCTCCACATAGAATACGTGAATCCGCACGACAAATTCAGCCGTCGCCCTCGGCACGCTCGATCTGCTCGGCCTGGCGCCGTGCGGCTTCGGCCATGTCCTGCTCGACGCCTCGAGCGCGCTCCAGCGCCTGTTGCTGCGTCTCGAGGATGTTGCTTTCCGACGCATCGCCGGCATCGTCGCTACAGGCGCCAAGCAGCACTGATGCGAGTGCGACGGCAACGAAAGGGGTGAATCGTGTCATATTGATTTTCCGGGCGACAAGCGGATGGCCCGGCTCGAAACCGGGGCGGGCGTTTCACGATTGCTGATTCTGCCCCGTCGACTCGCTGGCTGCAACCGAGTCGGGTGCGATTTCGGGCAATTCCAGCCCCAGCTTTTTCGCCCGCTGGCTCCACTTGTCGCGGGCCGCCTTGCGCAGGTCTTCGATGGCGTCGCTCTCGTCGACGATCTCGATGCCCAGAAGCGTCTCGAGAACGTCTTCCATGGTGACCACGCCGGACAGGCCGCCGTATTCGTCGACGACCACAGCGAAATGCTCCTGTTCGGCCAGAAGCTGGCTGAAGAGCACTCGCAGCGATATGAATTCCGGAACGAACAGCACCTCGCGTTTGAGATCGCTCAGACGCAGTTCCGGCCTGCCGCGCGCCAGATTGAGCATGATGTCGGCCTTGAGCACGTAACCGCTGATGTCCTCGTCGCTTTCGCCGAAAACCGGATAGCGGGAAAACACCAGTTCGTCGGACTTTGTCATCAGTTCGCCCAGCGTGGTGTCGTGCTGGAATTTCTTCACCACCACCCGAGGCGTCATGATGTCCTGGACGCGGATCGCGCTGAACCGGATCAGGTTCAGGAAAATGTTGGATTCTTCTTCCTCGAATATGCCTTCGCGCGTGCCGATCTGGGCCAGCGCGCGGAATTCTTCGCGGCTGACGCTGGGCGCACGGGTCCCGTGGGCCAGCAGCCGGGTCACGAATTTCGACAGCGCCACCAGCGGCCACATCAGCACGATGAGAACGCGGCAGGTGTAGGCCGTGAACACGGACAACTGCTTCCAGTAGGTCGCGCCGATGGTCTTGGGAATGATTTCGGAAAATATCAGGATGGCCAGCGTCACGAGCGCCGAGGTCACAGTGACGTAGGCGTTGCCGAACACGATCAATGCCTGGGCGCCAACGCCGGCGGCGCCGAAGGTATGGGCGATCGTGTTCAGGCTCAGGATCGCCGACAGCGGCCGGTCGATGTCGCGCTTGAGCCGCTTCAGGTGGCGCCCGGCCCTGACCTCGCGTTCGTTGAGTACCGCGATGTGGGCCGGCGTGATCGACAGCAGGACCGCCTCGAGAATGGAACAAAGAAATGACACGCCGATGGCGAGAAACAGGTAGAACAGCAACAGGGTCATGCGCTAATCAGATCTGCCGGGCAATCAATCATTGTAAGCGTTCCTGCGGCTGGGTTTGCCTTGCATGCAATCGCCGAGCCCGGATTTGGCCAAGGGACTGACTTCGACCTGGAATCGGCCGGGCCATTGCGTGTCCGGTCCCCCTGGGTGTGCCTCGTCCAAGTAGACTGCCCATCTGTTCATCCATGCTGGATGCGAAACCGCAGAAAATGTTCAATCACCGAGTTTTCCCACGGGTCATGTGGTCGCTGGCGTTTGTACCCGCACTGGCCGCCAACGCCCAGACGGCCGAGTTGGCGCCGATCGAAGTCACGGCGACGAGAACAGCGCTGACGCTGCCGGAGGTGTCGGCCGCGGTCACCGTGCTCGACGGCGACGACCTTGCGCGCGGTCGAGCGTTGACCAGCCTGGTCGAGCTGCTCGACCAGGTGCCGGGGCTTTACGTCCAGAACGCCGGCAATGCCGCCCAGGACGCGCGCCTTGCGCTGCGCGGTTTCGGTGCTCGCTCCAGCTTCGGCATCCGCGGCGTGGCCATTGTTGTCGACGGCATTCCGCAGACGCTGCCCGACGGCCAGTCCCAGGTCGACAGCATCGATCTCGACGCAATCGAGCGCATCGAGATTCTTCGCGGGCCGGCGTCGGTGCTCTATGGCAACGCCGCCGGCGGGGTGATCCTGATCACCACCCGGCAGCCCGACGGCCGGGGCTCGGCAACCGTCGGCCAGACCGTCGGCAGCTACGGTCTGGTCGACACCCGGCTGTCGCTGAGCGGCGGCAACGACCGGCTCGGGGTCAGGTTTTCGGCCAGCCGTTTCGATCAGGACGGGTTTCGTCGCCATTCCGCCGTCAGACAGTACCGGGCCCAGACGACGCTGGCCTGGGCACCGTCGGAGCGCACCCGCGTGACCGGCGTGGCGGGCTATTTCGAGACCCCGGAAGAACAGGATCCTGGGGCGGTCACCGCCGCGCTCGCTCGAACCTCGCCACGTGCGGCCCGGCCGGCCAACGTCCAATTCGATGCCGGCGAATCGCTGGAACAGTGGCGGTTCGGCGCCGGCGTCGAGCACGCTGTCGACGCGCGGCAGCGGGTCCGGTTGTCCGGCTTCGGATTCCTGCGCGACTTCGAAAACCGCCTGCCGTTTGCGAGCGGCGGGCAGGTGGCATTCGAGCGCACATTCACCGGCCTGGACGGCCAGTACGAAATCGATGCCGACTGGGGCGGCATTCCGCAGCGCCTGACCACCGGCTTCGATTACCGGCGCCAGGACGATGACAGATTGCGCTTCGACAACCTGCAGGGCATCCGCGGCGACCGCGTGCTGGACCAGAACGAGCAGGTCGATGCGCTGGGGCTGTATGCCCAGCATCGAATCCGCCTGGCGCCGGACTGGACGCTTCGGCTCGGCGTGCGCTTCGATGAAGTCCGACTGGATGTCGACGACCGTTTGCTGGTCGACGGCGACGACTCGGGCCGGCGGACCTGGCGCGAGACCAGTCCCGGCGCGGGTCTGGTCTGGTCGGCGTCCAGCGCCCTGAGTATTTACGCCAGTGCCGGCACGGCGTTTCAGACGCCGACCACCACCGAACTGGCCAACCCCGAGGATCCGGGCGCCGGCGGCGGCTTCAACCGCGCTCTGGACCCGCAGACGGCCCGCAGCTACGAACTGGGCCTGCGCGGTGCGGTCGGGACCGGCATTCGCTACGAGGCCAGCGTTTTCCGGGCCCGCATCGACAACGCCATTACCAGCTTCGAGGTGCCGGAATTCTCCGGCAGCGGCCGCGACTTCTTCCGCAATGCCGGCCGATCGACGCGCAACGGATTGGAACTGGCGGCTTCGGCGCGGCTGGGAGAGGATTGGCGGCTGCGCGGCGGCTACACGTATTCGGATTTTGAATTCGACCGGTTCAGCGCGCCGGACGGCGACTTCAGCGGCAATCGGCTGCCGGGCGTGCCGCGTCACTATGCGTTCGGCGCGCTGGACTGGAGCGGACCGGCCGGCTTCTACGCCGGCCTCGATCTGCGCGCGGCCAGCGAGGTGATTGCCGACAACGCCAATACCGCGGCCAGCCCGGACTACGTGGTGGTCGACGCTCACGTCGGTCGAAATTTCTCTGCCGGACGGCTGGACCTGGACCTGTCGGCCGGCCTCGGCAACCTGTTCGACGAGCGCTATATCGACAACGTCCGGGTCAACGCGTTCGGCGGCCGATACTTCGAACCGGCGCCGGGCACGACCTTCCACGTTGGCCTGGAGGCGCGCTGGCGCCGGTAACCGTCTGGAATGGCCGTGGGACGATGCAAAACGCCCGGGGACTGGTGAGCGGGCCGGGTCAGCCGAGGAATATGCGCCCGGCAGGATAGCGAACGCTGGGCGGCACCCGGGTTGCCATGAACAGGCCCAGCGCCAGCGGCCCGACCCGGCCGATGAACATCAGCGTGATGACCACCGCCCGTCCGGCCTGGTCCAGGTCATCGGTGATGCCGCGCGACAGGCCCACCGTGCCGAAGGCGGAAACGGCTTCGAACAGCAAATCGAGAAAATCCAGGTCGTTGGTCAGCGACAGCAGGAAGGTCGCGGCGGTCACTGTGAACGCCGACAGCGAAACCAGCGCCAGGACTTTCATGATCTCGGCGTGGCCCAGGCTGCGGTGAAACGCCACCGGATCGGACCGGCGCCGCAGGAACGCCGCCGTGGCCAGCAACATCACCAGGAACGTCGTGACCTTGATGCCGCCGGCGGTCGAGGCGCTGCCGCCGCCGATGAACATCAGCAGGATGAACATCAAAGTGGAGCTGTCTTCCAGCTCGGCCATGTCGACGGTATTGAATCCGGCGGTGCGGGTGGTCAGGGCCTGAAAGATGCTGGCCATGAATTTGTCCGTGGCGGCGGCGAACTGGCCCAGGGTTTCCGGGTTGTTCCATTCGAGCAGGGCAAACGTCGCGATCGACCAGGCGGCCAGCGCCGCGCTGCCGACCAGCATCAGGCGGGTGTGGAGCGAGAACTTGCGCCAGCTTCGATGGTAATAAAGATCGGTGAGCACGCTGAAACCGATGCCGCCGACCACGATCAGCAGCGGCACCACGATATTGATCACGGGATGACCGGCCCAGCGGACGAAGCTGTCCGGGAACAGTCCGAATCCTGCATTGTTGAAAGCCGAAACCGCATGGAAAAGCGACTGCCAGAGGCCCTCGAGCCAGCCGAATTCCGGCACGAACACGAAGGCCAGCGCGGCCATCCCGGCCAATTCGAACAGAATCACCACCCGCAGGATCACCAGCGCCATTCGAAGCAGGTCCGACATCGAGGTCTGGTTCAGCTCGTTGCGCAGGTAGATGCGCTGCGAGAGTCCGACCGGCAAGCCGAGCATGGAGAGGATCAGCACCGCAAAGGTCACGATGCCCAGGCCGCCGAGCTGGATCAGGAGCAGGATCAGAGCCTGGCCCAGCAGCGTGAAATCGCCGCCGGTCTCCACGACCACCAGACCGGTTACCGTCACGGCCGAAGTGGCGGTGAAGACCGCGTCCGACCAGCCGATCCCGCTGTGGGTCGCGGCCGGCAGCATCAGCAGCATCGTGCCGACCGCGATCAGCAGCAGGTAGGTCAGTACCAGCACGCCCGAGGGCGGGATGTTGATGGCGCGACGGCCGAACACGGATAGCAGCCCGGGGCTCATGGATTGATTACAGGCTGTCGCTGAAGTCTCTCAGCGGGTCGCGCTGGCCCAGCAGCAGCAGCTTGTCGTCGACCTCCAGCAGGGTTTCGTCGTCCTGACCGGCAATGTACTCGCTGCCGCGCATGATGCCCACGACCCGGATGTCCTCGTGGTCGGCGAGTTTCAGTTCTTCAAGACGCTTGCCTTCGAACGATTCCGGTATGGAGAGATCGACCAGGTAGTTGCCGTCGCCCAGGCTCAGATAGTCGCGCACCAGCGGGTTGTGCAGCATTTGGGCGACGTGCTGGCCGATTTCCTCTTCAGGATGGATGACCCGGTCGGCGCCGAGGCGATCCAGGATCCTGTGGTGGGTGGGATTCATCGCCTTGGCCCAGATCGTTTCCACGCCAAGCAGCTTGACGTTCATGGTGCACAGCACATTCGATTCCAGGTCGTCGCCGATCGCGATCACGGCGACGTCGTATTGATCCACGCCTGCCTCGCGCAGCGACTCGTCATCCCGAACGTCGGCGATCACCGCCTCGGAGAGGTCGTCGATGACGTCGTTGACGTGCGCCTCGTTATTGTCGATACCCAGGACATGGTTGCCGAAGGCCGCCAGCTGGGTCGCGATGGTACGGCCGAACATGCCCAGTCCGATGACCACGAAATTGCGCTTCTTTCCACTCATGACCGGCTTCCTTTGATCGGTCGGGGTTCGACCATTAATAGATCATTTGAATCGATGGTAACTGATCCCCGGCACGCATGAACCAGAACGGCGCTGGCGTCACGCATCCGGCCGGATTCGGCACTGGATTTCGATCCCGAATCGGTTGAGGCATAATGTTTCGCAACTACTTCAGGGGTTTCTGTCATGAACTTGGGTAAGGTGGTATTCGGCTTTTTCGTTCTCCTGGCATTGACGCTGAATTTCGGTTTCTTTCTTGGCGACATCGACAATCCCGACCATCACAACGTTTACGAACTGTTCGCTGCGCTGGTCGTGGGCTTGATCGCCACGGTGCTGAAATTCGGCGAGCGATCCCACATGGGTGCGGTGCTGCTCGCGTCCAGCCTGGTCGTGGATCTTCAGCTGATTGCCGCAGCCCTCGTCTGGGCCGTAGCCGTACATGTCACCGATGTCGGACTGACCCCAATGGTGATGGCGAGCATCGTTTCGCTTTCCGGTGGGGCGCTTCTGGCCAACCTTCTGTCGGTCGTGCTGCTTACCCTGGAGACCGCCGGGCTGAGCCGCTGAACCGCGGGCTGCCGGCATGAAAACGGAGTCACTTCTGTTCCTGTTCTTCCGGCGCATGCGCGTGCCGCTGGTCGTGCTGATCTCGGCCTATGCCATTGCGACCGTCGGCTTCACGCTGATGCCGGGCATCGACGACCAGGGTAACCCCTGGCGCATGAGCCTGTTCGAGGCCTTCTACGTCGTCAGTTATACCGGCAGCACCATTGGGTTCGGCGAGGTGCCCTACGACTTCACGCCGGCGCAGCGCATGTGGACCATGGTCAGCATTTATCTGACCGTGATCGCGTGGCTGTTCTCGATCGGGTCGATCATTTCGTTGATGCAGGATCCGATTTATCGCAGCGCGCTCAGGCGTGCACGCCAGTCGCGCGGCGTGCGGGCGATGAACCGGCCGTTTTACCTGGTCTGCGGCTACGGCGACACCGGCCGCATCCTGGTCGGGGCACTGACGTCGCGCGGCCACCCGGTCGTGGTCGTCGACAAGAACCGCGAAAAGATCGAGACGCTCGAAGTCGAGGATCTCGGCGCGACGGTGACGTCGTTCGGCATGGATGCGCAAAAGCCCGACAACCTGGTCGAGGCCGGTCTGCGCAACCGCTGGTGCGCCGGCGTGATCGCGGTGACGGGCAGCGACAAGACCAACCTGAAGGTCGCGATCAGCGCCAAGCTGCTCAACCATAGTGTTGTGGTGCACGCCCGCGCGCACTCCGACTCGGCGACCGCGAACATGCGTTCGTTCGAGACCGATTACGTGGTCAATCCGGTCGAGGAATACATCCGCCGAATGGGGCTTGCGATCACTCGGCCCGACCTGTTCCGGCTGTATCACTGGATTTCATCCGGTCCGGGGGCGCGGCTCGTGCCGCCGCGCGAGGTGCCGGCTGGCAACTGGATCGTTTGCGGATTCAGCCAGGTCGGGCGGGCCGTCGCCGGGTTGCTCGAAGAGCAGGGTATGTCGGTTACGGTCGTCGACCCCAATCCCGAAGGACCCGGCCGTCCCGATGGCACCGTGGCCGGACGCGGGACCGAGGCCGAGACGCTGAGCGAGGCGGGCGTCGATTCGGCGGTCGGCATCGTGGCCGCGACCAGCGACGACGCCGACAACCTGTCGATCCTGATCACGGCCCGGGATCTCAACCCGGAGCTGTTCCTGGCCACGCTGGAAAACGGCTATTCGACCCACGCGCTGTTTCGCGCCGCCGAGCCGGACTTCGTCGGCCAGCCCAGCCAGGTCATCGCCGGTTATATGCTTTGCCGGGTAAGCTCTTCGTTGGTGGAGCCGTTTCTTTCGGCGCTGCTGGAGCGCGACAACGATTTCGCCCGTGATTTGCTGGCCAGATTGTTGAAGCATCAGCCCGATGATTCGCCGGAGTTCTCGGGCGGCCGGATCAGCGCCAAGCGCGCACCGGCGATCGCCCGCGCCATCGAAGCCGGCATCGAGGTGCCGGTGTCGACGCTGCTGCGAAACCCCCGCCAGCGTAACGCGCGGCTCGAGCTGGAAGTGGTCCTGTTGCGCCGTGACGAAGAAGACATCCTCTGCCCCGGCGACGACGTCGCGCTGGAGCTGGGCGACCGTATTCTGCTGGCCGGCCGCAACCGCGCTGCGCGCCGGGTGCGCGCAGCGCTGGAAAACGACCGGATCCTGGAATACCTGCTGAGCGGCGAAGATCGCCGCAACGGCTGGGTCTGGCGACGAAGGGCGGCCTCGGCCGAGCGAACCTCCTGACGTCGTCCTTGCCGTCAATCAGGCCGGGGAGGTTACCGGGTCCACATCGTCAGCTTCCATCCTGAGGTAACTGTCGAGTTCGCCGCGAATTTCATCGATGATCGCGTCGCCGTGGGTAATGCGCATGTAGAAGACGGTGAAGTAGATGACCTTGACCGTGGTGGCCGTGCGTTCGAGCACGACGCTGCCCAGCTTGCCGATCCACAGTGCTATCAGCGTCGGAAGCCACGCGAAGTAGAGGCTTTCGGCAGCGACGTCGATGCCGGCCCGGCCGAGCAGGTCGGCTATCTCGCCGACCTCAAATGCGGGCAGGTCGTTGCCGATCCACAGCCCAAGCGCGCCCGAGCCGAGGACGAGCAGCAGATAGACCGGTCCCATGATCGCGCCGACCGCGCGCGCGGCGATGTCGATGCCGAATACCCCGGCAAGTGTTTCGGGGACGTTGTCGCGCAGTTTGTGCATGCGCGCCACGCCGTCGCGAATCCCCAGTCCGTCGACAGCAGCCGATGGCAGCAGGTAATGGTTGACCAGATCCCAGACTTCGGCCAGCGCGCCGGCGACGATGCGCACCAGAAAGCCGGCTTTTTCGCCGCGCGCCAGCTGCGCCAGGCGCGCGACCAGCATGTCGATCAGCGCGAGCTTGCGCGCCGTCCAGGCCAGTTCGTCGACCCGAGCGCCGGCTTCGGCCGCGGTTCGATTGCGGCCCTGAAGGGTTTCGGCGGCCAGCCAGCTCTGGCGTAACTCCTGGCGGTTGTAATAGAAGAACTTGTAGATGAAAAGCGCGATCGCTGTCAGCAACAGCGCGACGCCGGAGCCATCCGCATCGAGCCCGAACGCCAGCAGCGCGCAGAACAGGACGCTTGCCGCCACGGCGCCGTAGATGATCATCCGGGCCAGCGGCCGGATGATGCCGGGATCGCGACCGACCAGCGTGAAGGTGTGCTTGAACAGGTAGCCGAGCTGGCGAAGTCGTTCGCCGAACCCGGGTTTGCGGAGTCGTTCCTGGTTCATCGGAGAAGCCTTTTAAAATATGTTCGACGCTCAGCGCCTGACTACGCATGGCGTGGAAAAATCCGGACATATCCGTTCTGCGGATCGACGCTCGCTGTCGTTCAGTCGCCCCCGGCGATACCTCTTCGGGTTTCCAGGTAAACCGCGAAACTGGCCAGCCAGTGGCCGCCCTCGTAGTGCGCGTCGCTGACACCGGCAAGCCCGGCTTCGGCGTGGCCCTCGGCCGCTTCAAGCAGCGGGATGCGTCTGGAATCGTCGGCGGGCAGGCCCGAGGCGATGCCCCCCAGCATCCAGGCACGGCTGAGGTTCAGGCCGTCGAGATGGGCCAGCTTGCCGTCGCTGCGGTCGGTCACGCGCGCGACCGGTAGCCAGTTGGCTTCGCCGATGTTCGGCAGGAATCCGGTCAGCCACTCGGCATAGCGCTCGCTGCTCAGAACTCGCCGCATGAAGTCGGCCTCGGCCAGGCAAGGCGACAGGAAGTCGTGGCCGGAAGGCTCGTAGCTCAGCGGGCAATTTCGATCTTCGATGTAGAAGCGCCGCCCGGCATCGGCCAGCAACTTGCGAAGCGCAGGGTTGCCGACTTGTTCTGCGTAATCCCAGGCCAGGCCGAAAGCGAAGGCCGTCTGGTCGTGCTCGCCGATCCGGATCGGGTAGCCCAGCTTCGGAATCCATTCGGTAAGCCGCTGCACCGCGATCGATTCCAGCGGCACCAGCCACTCGCGCCACTGGTCGGCGGGCGGTTCGCCCCATTCGTCCAGTTCCGCGATCAGCTGCAGCAGCCAGGCAAGACCGTAGGGCCGCTCGAAACCGTCGCGCGCCGGATTGGCGACGTAGGCGGCCTCGGCCAGCAGGTGCGCGTGCGTGAGATTGCGTCCCAGCGCCTCGATTGCCTTTTTCCCGAAGTCGCTGTCGGGATAGCGGCGCGCCAGGCGGACCAGCAGCCAGTGGCCGTGCACCGCCGAGTGCCAGTCGTAACACCCGTAGAAGGCGGGCGTGAGTTCGCGCGGCGGCGCCACATCGTCGTCGCCGGTCAGCACGTGATGGATCAGGTTGGGGTATTCGCGCTCGATGCAGTCGAGTGCCAACTGAGCAAATCTCCCGGCGGTATCGGTGTCCATGGCGTCGACCTCCTGTTCGGCGGAATCAGCATGGGACGAAAATGCAAGTGCGACTGAAAGCGTGATTGCAAACGTGATCGCGGCAAGCGGCAGAGCGATTGGTATGGTCTTGTGCATGGAATTGTCTCCGGTGGCCGGCTCCGTGCGATTTCAGGTTCAGCCGGGCTTCAGCGCGTTTCTAGGCTGTCGGGCCCGAATGCATAAGGCAGCAGTTCCTCGATGGTGCGGCATTGCAGTTCTCGGCCGCTTTCGTCGACCAGTATCACGCGCGCCGTGCCGCGGGCGAACTCGTGGATTCGCTGGCGACAGTCGCCGCAGGGCGGGCAGGGCGTGTCTCCGGGACCCAGGACGTAGATGGCCGCAAGTTCGCGCCGCCCGGCGCCGACCATGGCTGACAGTGCCGAGGCCTCGGCGCAGACGCTCTTGAAGTGTGCCGTCTCGACGTTGCAGCCGGCATAGCTGCGACCGTCGGATGATACGGCAACCGCCGAGACCTGGAACCCGGAGTAGGGTGCATAGGCCGCTTCACGGGTCCGAAGCAGGGCCTGGAGAATTTCCGGGTCGATACGCTTCACGATTAAAATGTATCCCTTGCGGGTCGGGGCCGCGACGAATTCACGGCGCGGTGGATCGGCGGCGGCGGGTCTGCAGGCGTGTCCGACAGCCTGATCGCGGCGGTCAGTCGAGTCGCCGCGCGCGCGGCGTCCTCGTGGCTGCGGGCATGGATGCGCGCGATCGGGCGGTGCTCGTCGACCCGTTCGCCTATGCCGGCGACGTTCTCCAGGCCCACGGCGAGATCGATTTTCTGGTCACTGCGCGTTCGGCCGCCGCCGAGCTCGACCACGGTCATCCCGAGCCGGTAGACATCCATTTCGACGATGAAACCGGCCTCTGCGGGTGCGACCTCTACGACCACGGGGGCCTCGGGCAGAATCTCCCGATACTGCCCCAGCAACTCGTTCGGACCGCCCAGCGCCGAGACCATGGACTGAAACCGTTCTGCGGCGCGGCCGGAGCCGAGACTTTCATCCAGCGCTGAAAGCGCCTCGTTGCGCTCCGCGAACAGTCCGCCGGCCAGAAGCATTTCGGCCGCCAGCGCGCGGGTGACTTCGAGCAGCCGGCCTGCGCGGCGTTCGCCGCGCAGGATTTCGATGGCTTCGGCGACCTCCAGCGCGTTGCCGGCGTTGCGACCAAGCACCTGGTTCATGTCAGTCACCAACGCCGAAGTCGGCGTGCCGGCGCCCGCGGCCACGCTGCAGATGGTCTCGGCCAGTTCCACGCATCGCGATTCGGCGCCCATCACGCTGCCGCTGCCGGTCTTGACGTCCATGACCAGCGCCTCCAGGCCGGCGGCGAGTTTTTTCGACAGGATCGAGGCGACGATCAGCGGCATGCACTCGACCGTGGCGGTCACGTCGCGCACCGCGTAGAAGCGCCGATCCGCCGGCGCCAGATCGTCGGTCTGGCCGATGATCGCCACGCCGATTTGCCTGACGACCCGCGAAAGTCGTTCCGGATCGGGGAACGGATCGTAGCCCGGGATGCTGGCAAGCTTGTCCAGGGTGCCGCCCGTATGTCCGAGCCCGCGCCCGGAGATCATCGGCACGAAGCCGCCGCAGGCGGCCACCCACGGCCCGAGGATCAGCGAGACCGCGTCGCCGACGCCGCCGGTGGAGTGCTTGTCCAGCACTGGCCCCGGCAGGTCCTGGTCCGCCCACTGCATGACCCGCCCCGAATCGCGCATGGCCAGCGTCAGGGCGATGCATTCGTCCCGGTTCATGCCGTTGAGAAAGACCGCCATGGCGAACGCGCCGAGTTGCTCGTCGGCCACGCTGCCGTCGGCGATGCCGGCGATGAATTCATTTATCGAGGCATCGTCCAGGACACCGCCGTCGCGTTTTTTTCGAATGATTTCCTGGGGCAGCGGGGTCATTCTCCTTCGAGCTCCGCCAGCAGCGCATCCAGCAGGCTAGAGGCGCCGATCCGGAAGGTTGCCGGCGAGACCCATCCGGGACCCATCACGTCTTCGGCGATCTGCGTGTACTGGCGGGCATCGGCGAGCGTGCGCACCCCGCCGGAGACCTTGAAGCCGACCGGCCGGCCGCTGTCGCGGATGGTCTCGAGCATGGTGCGGGCGGCCTCGGGCGAGGCGCCCGCCGCGACCTTGCCGGTCGATGTCTTGAGAAAATCGGCGCCGGCGTTGATCGCGATCTCGCCGGCGCGCCGGACGGCATGTGCGTCGGGGAGCATCCCGGATTCCAGGATCACCTTGAGCGTGTGCGATCCGCAGATCGCCTTGCACTCGGCGACCAGATCGGCGCCGGCGGCCTCGTTGCCGGCCAGCAACGCGCGCCATGGAAACACCACGTCGACTTCATCGGCGCCGTACTCGAGGTCCTGTTCCGTATCCAGCAGAGCCAGTTTCAGATCGCTGCCGCCGGCGGGAAAATTGGCCACCGTCGCCACTGCGACATCGCTCGAAAGGTCGGCCTGGTCCAATGCGTCCCGGGCCGCGGAGACGAAATGCGGATACACGCAGACCGCAGCCGGGTGCCCGAAGCGCGTATCGGCGCGTGCGCAAAGTGCGCGCACCTGGCTGTCGTCGGCGTCGTCTTCGAGTCGGGTCAGGTCCAGTAGCGAAAGAACCTTTGCTGCCATCTGCCGCGTGTCTTCCATTGAGCTGCACCGGTTTGGCCGGATGCACAGCATAGCGAATCTGGCTGGCAGCGGGTACCGCAGGCAATCCGATGTCATTAAAAAGAAAAGGCCCCGCACTGGGCGGGGCCTTTTCTACAGCTTTCTGTCGGTCGCGATCAGATCGTGACGACGTTCGAAGCCTGCGGGCCCTTGGCGCCGTCGGTCACTTCGAACTGGACCTTCTGGCCCTCGGCCAGGCTCTTGAAGCCCGAACCGGTCAGCGCGCTGAAATGCACGAATACATCCTTGCCGCCGTCATCCTGCGAGATAAAGCCGAAACCCTTCGCATCGTTGAACCATTTCACTGTGCCAGTGGTAGTAGACATTGTTTCTTTACTCTTTCAATTAATTAAAAAAACCGGGTTGCCGAAATGGCGGTGCCCGATGTGCTGCCGGTGCGCTCTTGACTGCGCGTGAATTCAGGAAATGGAGGATATTGAAGGGTAGTCTTTAGGGATTACGGTCAAAATCAACCACTGCTGTGTTCTGCAGCTTCGAGCACTATACGCCAGTTTTTTGAAAATGGGGAAAATATTTTTCTTGCGAGCATGCCAGAATCCGATCGAGACCCATGAACGGAAAGGACACCGGTGCGCGGAATGCTTCGATACGAAACCTGGGACGTTTTCACGGACCGCCGGTACGCCGGCAACCCGCTGGCGGTAATCTTCGGTGCCGATGTCCTGTCGGGCGAGGCGATGCTGCGCATTACACGCGAGTTCAACTACTCCGAGAGCGTGTTTCTGCTGACCCCCGGGACTGCCGAATGCGTCGCGCGGATTCGCATTTTCACGCCCGGCGGCGAACTTCCATTCGCCGGTCATCCCACGGTGGGCGCGGCCACGGCGATCGCGCGCCGGGGCAGGCGTGACGAACCGATGATGCTCGAACTGTCGGCCGGCCGGTTCCCGGTGCGCGTGGACAATCGCGGCGGTGACGTCTGGCATGCCGAATTCGACAATCCCAATCTGCCGGTGGTTCGAGCGCGCGGGCCTGAGGCGGCTCGCGTAGAAGCCGCGCTCGGCTTGCCGGAAGACAGTGTCGATACCGGTCCACACGCGCCGAGGCGCTGCGGCGCCGGAATCGACTTTTTCTACGCCGCGGCGCCTCTGGCTGCCGTTCAGGGCGCGCGCCTGAATACCGCGGCCTGGGACGCGCTCGGACTGGGCGATGCCTGTGGAGTTCTCCTCTACGCGCCGGCCGCGCCAGGGTCGGGTTCCGACTGGCACGTTCGGATGTTCGGGCCGCACATCGGCGTTGCCGAGGACCCGGCCACCGGTTCGGCGGCCGCGGGGCTGCCGGCGCAGCTGATGGCGGCTGGTGAGCTCGCCGACGGCGACTACGACTGGCAGGTGGAGCAGGGCATCGAAATGGGACGGCCGGCGCGAATCAGGGTGCGGTTCGAAATCAGGCACGGAGCATTCGAGTCGCTGACGATCGGCGGCGATGCGATTCGGGTGTGTGCCGGAGAAATCGACTGTCACTGAGCCCGCCATCAAATCGAAACGGACCCGCTCGCCCGCTGATTCGGCGATGCTAATATGACTGCGGGAATCGAGGGATCCTCCGACGACATGACAGTGTTCGAAGACTACGCGCCCGACGCGCTCGTGCGGGCCGCGTTCTGCAGCGAAGCCAACTTTTCCAGCTGGGCCGACCCGAGGGGGGTCGAGCTCGAGATTTCACGGATCATGTACCCGGCGCCCAGGTTGCAGGCCGACGAACTCGCCGGCGGCATCTTTCATTACGGAAATCGCTTTTTCCTGCAATGTCTCGAAGGGCCGCGCGAAGCCATCGAAGCGATATACCGTCGAAACAGCGATGACGTCAGGCACAAGAACACCGAACTCCTGGTTGTCGAACCGATCGAGCGGCGGATGTTCCCCGAAAACACCATGAGCTACGTCAGCATGCGCCGGCAGCTGCTGCAATTGCTCGGCCGCCACGGCGTCGGCGAATTCAATCCGTTCAGGATTACACCCGCGATGCTGGGCGAATTCCTGCAGATGTACGCCGAGACACACCGGTGAGGTCGCTCGGCAGTGCAGGCCCGGAACTGTTCCGGCAACCGTGTACGGAAGCAATTCGAAATCTGGCGTGCGCGGGAGAAATGGTGGCTACGGGTGGACTTGAACCACCGACCTCAGCATTATGAGTGCCGCGCTCTAACCAGCTGAGCTACGTAGCCACAGGCAAGCCCGCTATTTTCTTTCGTTTTCCGTTGAAAGTCAACCGGAAAGCCCGCCTGACGCCACCTGATTTCGAGCCGGGCCGTTTTCATTTTTGCCTGCCCAGCCAGCGTCCGGCCAACAGCCCGTCGGTGCCGATCGCGGGCTCGGCGCCGGTGACCAGGTCTGCGACCAGTTCGGCCGAGCCGCAGGCCTGGGTCCAGCCCATGGCGCCGTGGCCGCTGTTCAAATAGAGACCGTCGACGGGTGTTGGGCCGAGCAGCGGCGGACCGTCGGGTGTCATCGGGCGCAGACCGGTCCAGGCATTCGGCGGGGAGGTCCGGATTCGCTCCGCCATGGCCGGCAGAAGCTGGGTCGCGCCGTCGAGCAGGACGCCCATCCTGGCCGGATCGATCGACCTGTCAAATCCGGCGAATTCGGCCAGCCCGGCGATGCGCAGGCGGTTGGGCCCCAGCCGGGCGGTGACGAACCTTCGTTTCAGATCCAGCAGCGGCATGACCGGCGCCGGGTCGTCGGCGTCGATCTCGATGGTGGCCGAATAGCCCTTGACCGGATAGATCGGTGCTTTCATGCCCAGCGGCGCGAGCAGGCCGCGGGTGTCGCAACCGGCCGCGACGATGCAGGCATCGGCTTCGATTTCAGCTTCGTCGGTCGCGATTGCGCGGAACCTGCCGGCCGCGCGCACAATGCTCGTAACGGGGGTCTCGAACAGTATCTTCGCACCGAGTGCGGCGGCGCGCTCGGTGACCAGGCGGCTGAAGATGCGCGCGTCGCCGGACTCGTGGTTGGTGAAAAGAAGTGACCCATGGATTTCATCGGCCACCGGCGCCAGCGCCGGTTCCAGCGAAACCAGCTCGTCGCGGCCGACGGTGCGAAGCTCGATGTCGGGATCGTCGATCCGGCGCCGCAGTTCGGCCGCCCGCTCGAGGTCCTCGGCGCTGTAATAGAGTTCAAGAGACCCTCGGGTGAACTGCTCGTAATCCAGGGCGTGCCGCTCGCGCAGCGCCACCATGCACTTCTTCGCGTACATCGCCAGGCGAACGCAGTGGCGAGCGTTGGTGTAATAGCGCCGCGCGCTGGAGTGGCGCAGGAAGTGGAATCCCCAGTTCACCAGGCCGGGCAGTGCGGGTACGCGTACGCGCCACGGGCGATCGTCGTGCAGCATGGCCGGAAGCAGCTTGAAGGCGATGCCCGGGGAATTCCAGGGTTCGGCATGTGCCGGCGTGATGCCGCTGCCATTGGCCTTGCTGGTGCCGGCGGCCGGCTCGTCGGCTCGCTCGATCAGCGTAACGTCAAGTCCGCGCTCGACCAGCGACAGGGCGGTGGTCGCGCCGACGACGCCGGCGCCGATTACGATGATATGCATGATGCAGGAATGTACCAGAACGGCTGCACGAGCGGCGTCAGCAGAAGTCGAAACCGCGGCGATGTAACGCCAGGTCGTGGTCGAAGGCGAACGGACTGCCGACGGTCTTTGCAAAAAGCCGCCAACGCTCGAAGACCTCTGCTTCGGCGCCGTAATTCCGTCCGCCCGCGGCACCCATCACAGGATGACCGAAAGCAAGGCTCGCCCGTCGTCGATGGCGGGCGATGCTCGCTCAGCCAGGCATCGGTCGGCCGAATTCCTGCTCGAAGCGGCTGCGAATGACTTCCGGGTCGATATCGAAGCCTTGCGGCGCCGAATGTGCGATCTTGATCGAACCCATCAACGAACCGAGGCTTGCCGCGTCTTCGGCTTTCCAGCCCTTTTCCAGGCCGAGCAGCAAGCCGGCGCGATAGGCGTCGCCGCAACCGGTGGGGTCGGCGATCCGTTCGGGCTTGACCGCCGGGATGTGCTTCTCGCCGTCGCTGGTCAGCATTTCCGAGCCTTCGCCGCCGTGGGTGATGATCAGGCCCTGCTTGAGGCCGCTCAGCGCTTCGCCGCGGTTCCAGCCGGTCTTCTTCGCAATCATCTCCCATTCATAGGAGTTGACCGTCAGCCAGTCGGCATCGGCGATCATGTTTTTCAGTTCGTCGCCCGAGAACATCGGCAGACCCTGGCCCGGATCGAACACGTGGGGGATGCCGGCGGCCTTGAACTGTTCGGCGTGATCGAGCATCGCCTGCTTGCCGTCCGGAGACACGATGCCGTAGCCTATGCTGCCGTCGGTCGGGATCTTGTTGCGATGGTTTTCGTTCATCGCGCCCGGATGGAACGCGGTGATCTGGTTGTCGTCCAGGTCGGTGGTGATGTAGGCCTGGGCAGTGAAGTGATCGTTGTCGCGAATCACGAACGTCTGATCGATATCCAGTTCGTTCAGACGGTCCGAGTACCGATCGAAATCGGCGCCGACGGCGGCCATGGGCAATGGGTGACCGCCGAGTTTCTTCAGGCTGTAGGCAATATTGCCTGCGCAGCCGCCGAAGTTCCGGCGCATTTCAGGTACCAGGAACGCGACGTTGAGCATGTGGGTCTTCTCGGGCAGGATATGATCCTTGAAGCGTTCCGGGAAGACCATGATGTTGTCGTAGGCCAGCGAGCCACAGATCAGAATCGACATAATTCACTTCGGTTCGGGTCAGCCGATCAGTATACGGGATCGGCTTGATCCGCGCAGATTCCTTTGGTCCGGCTGCCGTCGCTCGCACGCGAGCTTGCTGTGGTGCGACAGTCCGTACTGAAGGCATCCGCAAGCGATTCGAGCGATACTCCGGCGTCGCGACCCGAATGACCGGGGTTGCAGGCCGGGTCGAGCGCCGCGAAGCGGTCGGATGCGGTCGGCCGGTTGAAATCGACGGAGATGGCCGTGTAAACTAGTGGATTGTTTCGACAAAAAGGAATGCCTGCGTAAGCTTGAAGTCAAGCCCGTGTTCAGCGCTTATCGGCGCCCGACCGCAAAAGAGGGTTTCACTTCTGGCAGGCTTCATGAGATGATCAGTGCGTTCCTGGGAGCCAATCAGTCGGACAGCCGATGGATTTTCAGGCAGAAAATTCGGGCAGTCGCCGGGTTGGGCGGCCATAGACGCAAAATTCAAACAGTAGATCTTACGGGTATGAATAAATTGATTATGAAACCAGACTGCATACCGGCCATCTTGCTGGCCTCGATATTCATGGCAATGGGGGTGGCTTCCCCGGCGCACGGGCAGGCAGTCGAACCTGCGCTGGAAGCGAGCCAACAGGCTGCGGAAGGTACGCGCGAGTCGCAGGAAGATATCGACGAAATCGATGCCCGAACCCAGGAATTGCTGGGCGAATACCGGGCCAATCTCAGGCAGCTCGAACAGCTCAACCGCTACAACGCCTCCCAGCGCCGCCAGGCCGACGCGCAGCGCGAGGAAATAGAGTCGCTGACCGAAGATATCAATAACATCGCGAGCCTCCAGCGCGCGGTGCTGCCCCTGATGCAGGACATGGTCGATTCGCTGGGCCGCCTGGTACAGGCCGATATCCCGTTCCTGGTCGACGAGCGTCGCTCGCGGGTCGAGCGTTTGACGCGACTCATGGACGATCCCTCGGCATCGCCGGCGCAGCGTTATCGCCTGCTTATCGAGGCCTATCAGATTGAATCCGAATACGGTCGCACCATCGAAGCCTATCGCAGCGACATCGAAACCGCCGAACGCCTGTTCGAAGACGTCGACGTGCTTCGTATCGGCCGCCTGGTCTTGATCTTCAAGACCGACGACGACGCCGTCTTGAAGCGCTACGACATTGATTCCGGCACCTGGGTGGATCTGGACAAGTCGTTCATGGGCGACGTCAAGACCGCCATGCGCGTCGCGCGCGAGCAGATTCCGCCGGAGCTCCTCTATATTCCGGTGACGGAACCCGAGACTGCGGATGAGGGCTGAAACAATGACTGGAACGCTGAAAATGCATCTCACCCAACGAATCAGAAGCGGGAGCCACACCATGTTCAATCGGTCAAATGGCCTTCTATCCGTTCTGGCTGCAGTGGCGATCGGGTTCTGCTCGAGCGCCATGGCGCAGGAGCAGCCGCGATCGCTCGAGGAAGTCGTGCGAGCCATGCAACAGGAGCGTCAGGCGGTGGCCGAGGCCAACCGCGAGCGCGAAGAGCGCTTTCGCCGCCAGGAAGCCAATCGCGAGCAGGAACTGCGCCAGATTCGCAACCAGGTCGCCGAGGCCGAGGCCGAGGCCAGTCGGCTGGAGGATCTGCGCAACCGTCTGGATCGCGAGTTGACCGAACTTCGCGACCAGCTTGCCGAGCGCCAGGGCGAGTTCGGCGAATTGTTCGGCGTGGCGCGCGCCGCCGCGGCCGATCTCGACGAACAGCTGAATGATTCTCTGATTTCTTCCCAGTTCCCGAACCGCGGCGACGAATTGTCCGAAATGGCACAGTCGGATTCGCTGCCGACCATCGAACAGCTCGAAGGGCTCTGGTTCACGCTGCTGCAGGAAATGACAGAGCAGGGCAACGTGGCGCGCTTTCAGGCCGATGTCATCCGCAACGACAATACGTCCACCGCAGAGACGGTCGTGCGTATCGGTCCGTTCACCGCGTTCGGAGAGCAGGGTTATCTGGTCCTCAACGACAACACGCTTCGCTACCTGGCGCGTCAGCCGGGCGGTGGAGCGGTGGCGGCCGCGCAACGTGTGCTCGACCATTCCGGTCCCGGCGTCGTGCGCGGCATGATCGACCCATCCCTGGGCAGCCTGCTCGGCCTGGTGACGGAGACGCCGACCTTGCGCGAGCGCATCGACCAGGGTGGCTGGATCGGTTACGCCATCATCGTCGTGGCTGCATTCGGTATTCTGCTTGCCGTGTTCCGCTGGCTGATGCTGACGCTGACATCGATGAAGGTGCGGCGCCAGATGGGCAAGCACGAACCCAACGATTCGAATCCGCTGGGACGCATTCAGGCCGCTTACGAGGAGCACAAGGGCGAAAACCTGGAGACGCTTCAGCTGCACCTCGACGATGCGGTGCTCAAGGAACTGCCGCCGCTGGAGCGCGGGCTGAACCTGGTCAAGGTCTTGGCCGCCGTGACGCCGTTGATGGGGCTGCTCGGCACCGTCATCGGGATGATCGTGACGTTCCAGGCGATCACCCTGTTCGGTACCGGCGATCCGAAGCTGATGGCCGGCGGTATCTCGCAGGCCCTGATCACGACGGTGCTCGGCCTGATCGCCGCGGTGCCGCTGCTGATCCTGCACGCCTTCGCGTCATCGACCTCGCGCCGTCTCGGCCAGATCCTCGAAGAGCAATCGACGAGCCTTGTCGCCGACGCCGAGAAATCAAACCGTTGATGCATGCATTCGAGGATAATCTACCGTGCTTGAGCTGCTGAATCCGGTCAACGCCTGGTCGGCCATCCGGGGCTTCCTCGAAGCGGGAGGCCCGGTGGTGTTCGTGCTCCTGTGCAGCACCGCGCTGATGTGGGTCCTGATCAGCGAGCGTATCCTGTACGTGCTCTTTTCCGGACCCCGTCTGCGCGATGCGCAGGTGGCGCGCTGGAAATCGCTGGATAACCATGTCAGCTGGGAATCGCACATGTTTCGCGAGCGGCTGATCTCGGAAGTCCGGATCGAAAGCGAGCGCTTCATGGGAATCATACGCGCGCTGATCCTGATCACTCCGCTGCTCGGTCTGCTGGGAACCGTCACCGGGATGATCGAAGTCTTCCAGGTCATTACCGACACGGGCTCATCGAACGCGAGGTTGATGGCTTCGGGGATTTCCAAGGCCACCATTCCGACCATGACGGGCCTGGCGGTTTCGCTGACCGGCGTGTTCGCGATGAGCTTCCTCGACCGTCGCAACGAAATCGCGGTCGCCGACGTTTCGAACCGGCTCGAGCTCGATGCGGGCATGGGTTTCGGCACCGGCAGGCGGCTGCTGACCGACGAGGCCGACGAGGCCGAAGTCAACATCACGCCGTTGTTGGATATCGTGTTCATCCTGCTGATCTTCTTCATCGTCACTTCGACCTTCCTCGACGAGGAGGGTCTAGAGATCGCGACGCCGCAGGAAAACGAACAGGAAGAATTGACGCGCCCGCCACCGACGCTGGTGCTCAGCGTTCGCAGCGACGGTTTCGTCATGGTCGACAATATCCGCATGATCGACCCGCGCTCGGTCAAGCCGGTGGTCGAGGCCTTCACGGCCGAAGAGCCGCGCGGCGTGGTGCTGCTGAACGCAGCGCCGGACGCCGAGATCGACGCGACCGTGATGGTTCTTGATCAGGCGCGGCAGGCCGGGGTCGACCCGGCGCTCGCCATCCAGGGACGATAGGAGAATCGGAGCACACATGGCCAGAAGCCGCAGAGTTGCAAAAGCCGACGAGAGCGATGTCAACGTGACGCCGCTGTTGGACATCGTTTTCATCATGCTGATCTTTTTCATCGTTACGGCGACCTTCATCAAGGAGCCCGGCGTCGATGTCACCCGTCCGGAGGCGCAAACCGCCGAGGATCAGCGCCTGGTCTCGATCCTGGTCGCAATCGATTCGGACAACACGATCTGGATCAATCGCAAGGAAGTCGCGCTTGACGCCGTACGCGCCACGCTCGAGCGTCTCCGGCGCGAGAATCCGAGGGGCAGTGCGGTCATTCAGGCCGATGGAAAAGCACACAGTGAATACCTGGTTGACGTACTCGAGCAGATCCGTGCCGCGGGCGTCGACGATGTTGTTGCCGTATCGACCGTCAAATCATGAATAATCTAATCCGTCTCATCACCGGCCTGCCGGGCGCTGTCGTCGTTACGTCGTTCATTTTCCTTGTTCTGGCGACGGTGATTTCCAACCAGGGCAACGTCGAACTCAGTGAAGATCGCTCGGTTCAGATCAACGTGACCCGGCAGCTTCAGGACACGTCACAGCAACGCACGGAAGATTTCCAGCGTCCGGTTCTGGACCAGCCGCCGCCGCCGCCGCCGACAGTGAACGATCCCAGCTTTCGCCCGGAAATGAGCGTGCAGATGGGCGAGCTGCCCGATCTTTCGAATGTCGATGTCGATATCGGCACCGGCTTCAACCCGGACCGTGACGCGCAGCCGCTGGTGCGCATCCCGCCGCAGTATCCGCAGCGCTGCATGGCGCGGGCCGAGAACAGCGAGTCGGTGCTGGTGGAATTCGACGTGACGCCCGAGGGTACCGTGGTCAACCCGCGCGTTCTCGAGTCCACGAATTCCTGTTTCAATAGCGCCGCCATGCGGGCGGTCGAGCGCTGGCGCTACAACCCGAAGATCGTCGATAACGTCGCAGAGCCGCGAGTGGGCGTTCGTACCACCATCGACTTTCAGTTGGAGGGCTAGAAACAATGCGCAAGAAGCAGTTCACTTCCGTGCGGCAATCGCTATTGACGCTGATCACACTATTGATGTTTCTGTTTGCCGGTGGGCTGGTCGCACAGAGCGATTCGCGTGACCAGGAGAAAAAGGACGATCCGGTACCAACGCTGGATCCCCGCGTGGCCCAGGATTTGCTCGAGGCCTACGAGCTTCTCGAAGAAGACGAGAACCAGCAGGCGCTGGAGCGACTGAACAGTCTCCTGAACCGTCGCGGCGACTCGATGAAGCCGTTCGACAAGGCTTCGGTTCTGCAGATTCGCGGCACGACCTATGTCAACCTCGAGAACATGGACCGCGCGCTGGAAGACTTTT